>Ga0209974_10000743_pt1 | contig 11151 bp, 10 predicted proteins | sample InoplaM3SPM_FD_187592 | JGI IMG/M metagenome (GOLD analysis project Ga0209974, IMG submission 187592) | Arabidopsis thaliana rhizosphere microbial communities from the Joint Genome Institute, USA, that affect carbon cycling - Inoculated... | ecosystem: Host-associated > Plants > Roots >...
TGTGCGCAGCGATTTAGAACGGGACAAACCGGTTGCTTATATCTTCTGGCTCGCTGACGGACCCCAGGGCCCCGTGGTCGTCGATACCGGATTCCATCCCGACTATGTAGCGCCGGAATGGGCAAAAGGAAAAAATTTCGTCGAACCGCCGGCTCTGCTCCGTGAATTGGGTGTGAAAGCGGAGGAGATAAAGACGGTCATCGTTACGCATTTTCATCAAGACCATTTTACCGGCTTGGATTATTTTCCGAATGCCAAATTTATCATGCAACGCGCAGAACTGGAATTTTGGACAGGACCGCTCATGCGGCACGAAATCTTCAACAAGCAGATTCGCCCAAAGGTCCGCCCGGCTTTGGAGAAGCTAAAGCAGGAAGGTCGGATAGAACTGGTCGATGGGGATCTCGAGATCTATCCGGGACTGCAGCTTCTAGAGGCGGGGGGCCACACGCCGGGATCGCAGATGGTGGCGCTCGAAACTGCAGCAGGCAAGGCTGTTCTATGCGGAGATATCGCTTATACCTTTAAAAACGTTCGTGATCACATTCCGGTCGGCTGGTATTACAATTTGGGTGACACCGTCATTGCGCTCGACCGCGCTCTTTCGACTGCCGCGCGGCCCGATCTCGCTTTTCCCAATCACGATGTGGAAATCATGCAAGGCAAACGAGTGACCCGTGTGATTTAGTTGACAAAAAGTCGAATCAGCGGAATCCCGCCGAACAAGCCAAGGAGAAGGGCATGCTTGAACTTTATCACGGGTGTACATCGGTTTGCGCGCAGAATGCGTTTGACCTCGGCGGAAAAGGGTCTCGCATGGAAAGCCACATGCTGAACTTGCATGGCGATCAACTCGACCCTTGGTATCTCAAACTCAATCCGAACGGTGTGGTGCCGACGCTAGTCCACGACGGCAAAGTCATCGTCGAATCCACCGTTATCATGCATTATCTTGACGATGTTTTTCCGACACCGCCGTTTATGCCGCGCGATCCGCTGGACCGAACGCGGGCCCATCTGTTCAAAAAGCTAATGGACGAATAACATCCATCCCGCCTGCATCGTCTTCACCTTCGCAACTGCGAACCGCGGACCCCTCGCCAGTCTCTCCCAGGAACAGGCGACGTTCAACTTGCTAAAATGCCACTGCAGCGCCAGGCCGAATACAAGCGAGCCGGGTTGAGGAGGGCATTGGTTGGGCTAAAGGGAAGGAGGCTACCCAGAACTTTGAGAAGCTGCTCAAATGGATCCACGAGTCGATGGAACGAGACGCGTGGCTCGCCGGTCCGGATTACTCCCTCGCCGACATCGCGTCGAGGCCGTACATGCTGCGGCTTGAAATGTTGAAACTATCACGGATGTGGCAGCACCAGCCGTATTGCCGAGTGGTGGGAGCAAGGCGCAGCCGTCGTATGCGGCCGCAATCGCCAATTGGCTGCGACCGGAAGATATCTCGCGCTACGAGCATCTCGCCGACCCCCGTGGATAGAAGTGAGCGAAAACCTCGCGGCCGAGCAAGGAAAAAATACAGAGTGCTCACATGATTGATAAAGGCGCAGTTTAGGATAGTCTCATAGGACCGGTAGGAGTCGCTTGCGTAATGAAGTTGAAAACCAGGTTGCCTTTAGTTCTTATCGTGATTTCGCTGCTACTTTGTAGCGCCAAATTGGCCAACGCGGGCGAGCCGACTGAAGCCATCCGCGGCGCGGTCAATCAAGGTGTCGAGATTTTGAAGAATGCCAAGCTCGACAATCAGAAGCAACGATCTGAGGTGATCGATCGGTTGCGGCAAATTGTTTTCCCATTATTCGATTTCAACGAGATGGCTATGCGTTCGCTGGGGCCGCACTGGCGCCGCATAAATCCGAAGCAGCGCAACGAATTCGTTGCAACGTTCACGAAGTTGCTTGAAAAAACCTACGCGGATCAGATCGATATTTATAACGGTCAACAAGTGATCTATACCGGCGAAAGCGTCGATGGCGATTACGCTCAAGTCGATTCGCGAATCATCGACAAGGACGGGCAAACTTATTCTGTCACTTACCGGCTGCATAAGGTCGATGGAAGCTGGAAAATCTACGATGTCGTCGCCGAGAACATCAGCTTGGTCAACAACTACCGCTCGCAGTTCACCCGCGTGATAGCAAAGTCGTCATTCGAGGAGCTGTTAAAAACGATGAAAGAAAAAGCGAGCTAGGATCACTCGATAGCCGATCCGCTGATTGATACCGCATTCTGGTAATATGATAGATCGACATACTTCTCTACGGGCGGAATGGGACGCGCCAAATAACCCACCTCGGCGCGTAACTCGAGAGCGGCTAGAACGCCGGACATGTTGAGTGCGGCTTTGGGGTAAAGGCCGTGCTGCGGATCGAGCAGGCTATCCAAGGTCTGTTCGGCTGTAAGCCCGTCAATTGGGTTGTGCCGAGCGAGAATGTCGAGGCAAGATTGGCGATTCTGAGGGTCAATACACCATTGAGTTGCTTTCGCATATGCCCGAATGTACTTTATCAATCTCTCTGGATGCCGCTCCGCCCATCGCCGGCTTGCCGCGCCGCATGTGCCCTGGTAAGACGGGATCATTTCGAAGTCTCTAGCCAGAAGATTACAGCCCGCCTTCAGAGCATTGGTTACGAACGGTTCGGTTAACAAAGTCGCAGCGATTTTTTTGTCCAGTAATGCGCGGTAACGGCTCTCCCATCCGCCGACTTCGACCAGCTGGTAATCCGCTCTACCAAAACCTCTGGCGTGAAGCACTCTTTCCAGCACAAGGGCGAAGCCGCTGGCCTTGGCATCGACACCGATAGAACCACCGAATAGGGAATCGACGGATTTGCAATTTGCAGCGCTGATCAGGCTGAACAGGCCGCTATGTAGGCCCATGAAAAGAAAAAGATCGGAGCTGTCATCGTTTTCAATGTCGGCAATGATGTCATCAGCGGCCGTATGGCCGATATCACATCGGCCCTCCTTGAGAGCTTGAATAATGTATACCGAGCCAGGCGTGTAAGCAGTTTCGACCGTCAGTTCGTGCCGGGCAAAAATTCCTGTCTCTATTGCAGCATGGACCGGCAAGTTGTAAGCGGCTCGAAACTGAAGCAGTTTAAGTGTTTCTGGCATAAAATATTCTGATTGGTCCTATCACGCTTCGCGGCGCAGTCACAATCGCGTATCGCGATAATACTTGTAGCTGTACGGCGGACTAACTTGACAACCCGTCGTGTTTTCATCTACTGCTCACGTAACTTGGGCGCATTTTGATTTCCAGGAGGTTGATGCTGCTTTTGTCATGCTTCGGCGTTTGCGCTGCCGGTAAAGAGCTTATGCATGGGAAGAAGTTGTTCTATTCTTCGAAACAATTGGAGGTGAATGATGCCAGTGAAGGTGATGCGCATAGAAGATGCACCGGTAAGAATTATGCGATGGGACCGCGGCAAAGCGCTCAGGCTCGTTGATGAAGCCGACGGCGCAAAGAATGTTGATGTGCATATCAATTTGATCAACGTCGATTCCGGACCGGGTCCGACGCACTACCATGCCAAAGCCGAGAATATTTACGTTGTCCTGGAGGGAACGGTCGAGGCAATCGTCGAGGGGAAAAAGTTTCGTCTGGGTCCGGGAGAAGTTGCCTTCATCCCGCCGGGTGTGCGACACCAAGCCGGCAACTGTGGCGATAAGATCGCTCGAGTTCTCGAGATCTACGCTCCTGCGGGCGAAGATTTTCATATTGTCGATGACTCAGAAAACAAACCACGTGAATAACCGATAGCGAGAATACCAGCGAGAACCCGAAGGATGCTAAGGATATATTAATTGTCATTTCGGCCTGCGGGACAAATGCTTTTTGGGTTTTCGCATTGCTCAGATTGTTGTGGAATTCTTCCGGAGCACTTCGATATGGCTCACGGCAATTGGCGCACCTCGCTGTGTGCCGGTAAATTCACACGGAAGTGACCCGACCTGATCATTTCGGTTTGGTCAAAAAAGGTTTGTGGAAAAGGATTCCGAAAACATGGCCAAAATGCATTTCGGGGTTTTGTTACCGCACTTTGGCAAAGAAACCTCACCTTCGCGGATCATCGACGGGTCTAAGATGTGCGAGGAGCTGGGATTTCATTCCGTGTGGGTGAGAGATCATTTGATCTGGCATCCGCATGGCATGGAGAAGTCCAGCCTCAAATTTGTCGAACCGTTCGTCACGCTTTCCGCGGTTGCTGCGGTGACGAGAAAAATCATCTTGGGAATAGCCGTGCTCGTTCCAGTGCGTTGGCCGCTTAAAGTCAGCCAGGATCTCGCGAGCCTTTCTTATATCGCCGGCGGCCGGGTGATCGCCGGGATGGGCTTGGGTTTCAATCCCGCCGAGCTCGCTACCGTCGGTTTGCGGATTGAGGACCGTATCGAAATTCTGCGCGAGACCGTCGAGATTGCACGGTTGATCTGGAGAGAGAATAACGCGTCCTATAAAGGCAAAATATTTTCATTCGAAAACGTTACCATCGAGCCCAAGCCCGCCGAACCGATTCCGATCTTCTGCGGCGGCAGTACTCGCGCCGCGATAAGGCGGGCCGCGGAATATTGCGACGGGTGGATTCCCGGTCGCGTGCCGATGGCAACTTTCGACGACCGCATAAAATACTTACGCCACCTGACCGATAGAAGAGTTACTTTAGGCAACATCCCGATTACGCGGATCGATAAGGACCGGAACAAGGCTAGGGCGAGCATCAATGTCGAAGCTCTCGCAGAGAGCTCGGAGGGCAGCAGCCACTGGATAAAACCGCCGTCGGGAAAGTTTCAGACAATCGAGGACCTCGAAGGTCTGTTGATCGTCGGGAATCCCGATGATTGCGCAGCGGAGATCGAAAAATTTCAAACGAGAGGCGTCGAGCACCTGGTTTTTGATTTGAGACTTCAATACGACCGGTTCGAGGCGAGCTTGGAACTGATCGGCAAGGAACTGCTTCCCAGGTTCCAGTAAGGCAAGTGAAACATTTTGCGAGGAGATTTCGCGATTTTTCAAAGCTGATGTCGAACGAGCAGACAACTGCAATTCTCTCTCGACGTCTCGAGGGAAAAAATTGCTAACCGCTGATACCAAAAGCTCGGCTGTTACCCAACGGTTACTATGCCGCGCTCGCCCGTTGCGTTGTCGTCAGTGACAGTCCAACGATGAAGGACGGATTCGTAGTGCACATCGTGTAAATCTCCTCTGCCGTGCAACCAAATGCCGTCATGTGGCCGCGCAGCAGACGGAGCGACTCCACAGAATTGGGAAACAGGGGCTCGCCGGCGTCCGATGAAAGCGTGCAGTGCTCGGGACCGACCGTACGAATGGCCTTGTACATGTTCGCCGGGTCAATGCCGAGCAGCGGCGACAGCTCGTCGTAAGTGAAATTCAGCCATAGACCCGCCGCGGCCGCTTCCTGCATTTCCTCAATGGTCAAGTTGACAAAAGGGCTGAAGGGATGATCCACGACTCCCTTTTTGAAACCGAGCTTATGACTGAACTCCGCCATTGCCCCGAACTCCTGTTTGGTGGGATGGCCGAAAAAAATCGCCGCCTCATGGTCGTGGGCCATGCGGAAGATCTCTTCGATCTCCGGTAAGAGGCGGCCCTTTTCGTCAAGAAGGTAGTGGCCATATTTGACGGAGTCGGACCATGACAGAGGTTCGGTATGGGTGTTAGGATCGGCGGTCTTGTCCCAAGCGCTGGGCTTGCCGCCGACAATTGACAGGGTGTTGGCGGAAGTATTGTTGGGCATCCAAAGGCCCACCACGCCGGCTTGCAGCATTTTGGCCGACCACGCAGGTTCGATCTTTGAAAGAAACCCCTGTGTAATCGAGCTGCCGGGCCAGACATGGACTGGAGTAAAGCCCTTCTCCTCGCACCAGGATTCCAGAGCGCTGCGCACGGCGCTAACCGTTCCGGCCGGATCCTTTCGTCCTACGATCGTCTTGTAAAGTATGCCTTTCATGCCGCTTTTCGACGCGAGCTTAGCCACTCCAAGTGCGTCCTGCTGCCCCTCGTGTGCATGGCAGTGAATATCGATCGCGTCATCAACACCGATTACGTAGTCAAGCGAGGGATCTACAGGCCCCTGCTTAAACCCGCGACGAGCAGGGTAAGACGTTACGGAGCGAATTGCGCTCGGGGTGGAATAATTGGGTTTTGTCTCGGCCATGGTTAATCCTCCCGATTCTCAAATTGATTGGACAATAGCGCTTCGTTAGGCGCTGGGCAAACGTTACGTTTTAGTTTCCAAACGCGGTGTACATCTCATCATTGTGGATTTGGTTTTTTTCCGCCCTACGTCAGTGTGTCAAAAAATTTAGCACGGCCTTAACCGGCCTTCGCAAATCTGACAGGATACATCTGTCACGTAGCGACTGATTGTTCGTGGTGGGTTGTTTGAACAATTTCTCTTTCAATACATGGCGGTCGGCAAAAGTACGAATCCTCAGTATTGCCGTAGTAGTGTACGTTGCAGCCTTGGCCGTCCCGCTGCGCGCAGAGCAGTGCATCGATCTGGAAAATTTTTCTTCTTCAGCGCCAAACAGTTTTCCGATCGGATGGAAACCTCGAGAGGATGCTGGAAGGAAGGTCTATGCCGTTGTCAGGGAAGGCGACATGCTTTTCGTGCGAGCGACAGCCGCAGGTACCAGGGCGGCAGGCAATGGGATCGAGGCGGACAGGCCTGTAAAATGGAACATTCAGGAATATCCGATTTTGCACTGGCGGTGGCGGGCCCGCGCATTTCCGAAAGGAGCCAACGAGTATTCAGGGAAGGATGACAGTGCCCTCGGCGTCTATATAGGTTTTTGTCCTCCCGAAGATCTAGCTCTTTGCGAGCGGTCTGTTAAGGGGCAGCTGGGCCTTGGCGATCGGATTGCGCTGCCGAGATTACTCTTTACAAAGGGAGTCGGCTCGTTGAAATACATCTGGAGCGAGCGACTCGCGAAAGGCTTCGAATTCGATCAGGGGCGCAAGGCCGTAAAGGTACTTGAGAGCGGTGTTCCGAACAACCGCGATCAATGGGTAGAAGAACGAATCCATATTGCAGCCGATTACCGAAGGCGCTTTAGGGTTCAAAAAGTACTGAATCCCATTGGGCTTTCCATCCTGACCGACTCGGACGATACGCAGTCGGACAATGGATCCAGCACGGCGGAGGGGGACTATGCCGACTTTAAATTATGCCGTGAGTAGAGATTTTATTCTGCGAGTATGTGGACAGGCCGGAAATCCACGGCTAATGGGCTTTGCGAATGAAGTCACGTAGTTGTCACGGATCAACTATGTTTTTCGGATGCAATAATCTCGATTCGTCTACAGTGCGATTCGGTCGCGTTCTGCCGCGAAATTCGTCCCTCCTTTTGCCGCGGCGCATGATTAAAGTTTTGCGGCACGCCGGTGGCTCATAGCCCGCTACCCCGTTAACATCCTTGAACGAGCCATAGATCCATCTACAATGAAGAAGTACGCAACGTGAGTTTGCAGAGGTCTACCGAATCCGAATGAGCAAAAAAAAACTACGAGGCGCAGTCATCGGGTACGGTTTTATCTCAGCTCAAGGACATATTCCGACTTATCTCAAGCGATGCCAAAACACAGGCGACGTTGAAATCGTCGCGGTCGCAGACATTTGTCCGTTAAGAAAAAACTTGGCGCAAGAAGCGGTTCGTAACGCCAGGATTTACAGTGATTATCGGGATCTGCTGGATGCCGAGGCTTCACATCTGGATTTCGTCGATATCTCTACCCCTCCTTGCGATCATGCCGCCATCGCTCATGCGGCACTTGCGGGCGGATTTCACGTTCTATGTGAAAAGCCGCTCACCCCTACAACAGAAGAAGCTCGTTCGCTGCTTGATCATGCAAAACGGGTCGAGAGGGTAATTTTTCCTTGCCACAATTACCGGCATGCTCCGATGGTCAAGACGATTCGGGAAGTTATTCAAAGCGGCCGAATCGGAAAAGTACGCTCAGTGATGTTAAACACTTACCGGAACACATATGCGCAAGGCGTCACGGAATGGAACTCTCATTGGCGGCGCGAAAGTCGCTACAGTGGTGGAGGAATCGCCATGGATCATGGCAGCCATAGTTTTTACCTGGCCTTTGATTGGCTTGGTTCCTATCCGACTTCGGTGACTGCCAAGATGAGCAATTTAGAGCCCGGAAAGTATGACACGGAAGACGACTTTACGGCGGTATTGACCTTTCCAAATGGCGTGGCGCACGTGCACCTCACCTGGACGGCTGGAGTGCGGAAAGCTATTTATGCCGTTGAAGGAGAAAAGGGCTCAATCACCATGGAAGACAATGATCTGCGAATCGAGAGTATGAACGGTGCAAGGAATATTGAAAAAAAATCGATTAGCGCTCATTGGGCGGATGCCAGCCACGAGACTTGGTTTAATGCTCTTTTTGACGGATTTACCGAAGCCATCGAGAGGCGCGACTTTGCAGGCAAAGAGGCACAAGACGCTTTGATTTGTGTGCAGTTGATTAATACGGCGTATCAGTCCGCTCGAGAGGGTTCCCGCGACTTGCCGCTAATCAATGAATGCCGGTTCAATGAGGCGTGTACAACACGGCTCTAAGATTCGCGAGAATGCAGTTTAAAAGTCAGCCGCTATAAAATCTTCATAGGTCTATGATCATGACCTTCGAGCTAAAGTATACTCTCTCGGTAGCTCTGATTGTTCTCTTGCTTGCGGCCGTATATGGACTGAGGATTACGGTCAAGGGACGAGCTCATTTTGCGCGGATCGATCGTCAAGGCGGCAGCCGATTATTGAGTAAAGGCGCCATGGAGTTGGGTTATTGGATTCTTTATCCAGTGGCTAGACTCCTCGCTTGCGTTGGAATAACTCCGAATACGATATCCTGGGCATCTCTCGGCTTCGGTTTTCTTGCGGGGGCGTGCTTGGCTGCGGGGCACTTTGGGTTTGGCGCAATATTCGCCACGCTTTCCGGTCTGCTTGATTCTCTGGATGGAATGGTCGCGCGGATTTCAGGTGTCGCTTCTGACTCCGGCGAAGTTCTAGATGCCGCGGTCGATCGATACGTGGAGTTCTTTTTTTTATCGGGTTTAATCATTTATTACCGTGAAATTCCTGCCTTGCAGGTGCTTGCGCTCTTGGCCCTGCTCGGAAGCTTCATGGTCAGCTATTCCACTACGAAGGCCGAAGCGCTCAGTGTAGATCCTCCCAAAGGGAGCATGCGGCGTCCTGAACGAGCGGTGTATCTCACTTTGGGAGCCGCCTTGTCTACGCTGACTATTGCTTGGCTGGAAAATAGTCGGCAGTCTCGATTTGCTATTGGATATCCGATGGTGCTGGCACTGGGATTGGTTACGATTGTTGCTAACGTTTCTTCAATCCAGCGGCTTTGGTCTATTGCCAAAACCATTCGGGTTCGCGAAATGACGGAGATTCGGACGAGCGCGGCTGAAAGAGTTTCGATCGAAGAGCGACAAAGCTCGCAGAGCAGCCATCATACCGCCGACAGCCAGCTTTAGTGACGGCACCGGAAATGCGCCGACGTTTATGCCCGCCTTTGATGGTTTCTTTGAGACGATCCCAGATCGCTTCCTTGATGGCGACCCTGGTCGATTTCGGTTCTCTAATTTTTTTAGTGGAGATTGGGCACGTCTGGTATGTCGCGGCCACGGCGACGGGCGCGTTTTTGGGAGCCCTCATCAATTTCATTCTGGGACGGCACTGGAGTTTCGCGGCAAATGACGAGGCCGTCCGGGGCCAAGCAATTCGATATGCCGTGGTTTCCGCGGTGAGCCTGCTGTTGAATAGTTTGGGTGTTTATCTGCTGACAGACTATCTCGATATCCACTATGCGATCTCAAGAGCAATTATCGCTTTTTTGGTTGGGATCTTATTCAATTTTCCGCTCCATCGTAGCTTCGTTTTTCGCCGGCACACCTACGCATGATGAAAAACTCGATTCAGCAGCCGAAGAACCAAAAGCCTTCAATCAAAACGGCCATCCCAGGACCGCTTAGCCAGGAGCTTCGGAAGCGAGAAGATGAACACTTAGCTCCAGGACTGCAGAACTTCGCTTTACTGGCGGGAATCGCTGTTAAGGAAGCTCATGGCAGCGCGGTGACCGATGTCGATGGAAATGTTTTAATCGATATCATCGGCGGCATCGGTGTGAACGGTCTAGGTCACAGTCATCCAGAATACGTCCAAGCAGTTCAAACCCAGGTTCAAAAAGCTTCCGTCGGAAGCTTCACGAGCGAAGCGAGGGCCGAGTTAGTCGAACAATTGGCCGAGCATCGCCCGTCGCCTTCGTTGCACCGAGTGCAGCTCTATTCCAGCGGCGCTGAAGCAGTGGAATCAGCTCTGCGGCTCGCCAAGTCTTACACCGGCAAATACGAATTCGTCAGTTTCACTGGAGGTTTTCACGGCAAGACGATGGGAGTGCTTTCATTGATGGGCTCGGATTTCAAGGACGGCTTCGGTCCAATGGTCCCTGGTTCCCATATTGCGCCTTATGCTGATTGTTACCGATGTCCCCTCAAACTCCGTTACGATTCATGCGGTCTTGCCTGCGTCGAAGCGACGCGCCGGCAACTCAAGCGAGACAGCAGCGGGCAGATCGCTGCTCTCCTCATCGAACCGATGCAGGGTACGGCTGGAAACGTGATTCCGCCCAAGGAGTTTTTGCCTGCGGTTAAAGAAGTGGCCAGGGAGTTCGGCGCGTTGTTAATTGTTGATGAGATGATCACCGGTTTCGGCCGCACCGGCAAGTACTGGGGCTCCGAGCACTCAGGCATCGAGCCGGATGTTATCACCATTGGCAAACAGTTCGGAGGCGGGTTTCCGATCAGCGCGATTATTTCTAGGGATGAAATCGTTCGGTCGAAGCCATGGTCTAATCCTTCGGGATCTTCCTCGAGCTATGGCGGAAATCCCCTGGCCGCCGGTGCTGCCAGCGCGTGTCTCAGGATCATCGACCAGGAAGGGCTTGTGGAGAACTCAAGACGGGTAGGCGAATATTTCCTAGATAAAATGGAAGATTGGGTTGATCGCTATCCATTCGTGGGTGATGTGCGCGGTGCCGGCCTTTTCATTGGCTTGGACCTGGTGCGGGACAAAATTACGAAAGAGCCGCTTTCCACG
>Ga0209974_10000744_pt1 | contig 11146 bp, 11 predicted proteins | sample InoplaM3SPM_FD_187592 | JGI IMG/M metagenome (GOLD analysis project Ga0209974, IMG submission 187592) | Arabidopsis thaliana rhizosphere microbial communities from the Joint Genome Institute, USA, that affect carbon cycling - Inoculated... | ecosystem: Host-associated > Plants > Roots >...
GCGGGCGGGTAGGTGCCGGGGCCGCTCGCGCAGGCAGCCAGCCCGCCTAGAATCGCCGCCGCCAGGAGCCTCCTGCCGCCGACGAAGACGTTCATCATGGGTTTGCTTGTGCTCGAAGCGCTGGGTGCGCTGGTTGTGCTGGTGTTGATCGTGTGGTGGACCATGTTTTCGGGCCGCAAGGGCGGCGAGCGCCGCAAAGACGACGAGCTCTAGTTTTTGGGCGGCAGGATGAACGACAGCGGCTGGCGCCACAGGCGCTGGCGAATCGCGCGGTAGATGCGGCTGCGGTCGGTGAGGCGGATGCCGCGCGAACGCAGCGCCACCTTGAAGGCCAGGAAGAAGCTCACGCCCAGGTTCAGCGCCCCCGTGAGCAGGGTGGCCGCCAGGCACCACCAGAACGGCCCGGTCTTCAACACGTCGAACCCGAGGGCGCCCACCGCGGCGGCCAACTGGCCGGTCGAAAGCGTGACGTGCCGCACTTCGATTGGCAGGCCGAAGAACAAGGTCACCGCCGGCACGATGCCCAGCATCAGCCCGAGTGAGATGTTGGCCGCGAAACCCGAGATGTTGGCGCGCCAGTAGGTGGCCCAGCGCTGGGCGCGTGCCGAGCCCAGGCGGGCCACGATGCGGGGGTTCCAGGCGATGGCGCTGTCGATGCGGTGCCACACGAACCAGTTTTCCACCCAGCCCGCGATGATGGAGCTGGCGAACAGCAGCACGCCGGTGAAGGCGGCGAACAGCAGCGTGGGCCCCAACAGCGTGAGCGACTCCAGCACGTGCTCGGCCTCCTTGGCGCCGACCAGCGGAGCGCCAAAGATCGCCTGGCTGGCGAACTGCACCGCCAGCAGCAGCGGCGCCACCAGGGCCAGGTTGCCGGCAATGCCGGCGGCTTGCGAGCGGATGAGGTTGGCTACCTCGTCGACGAAACCCTCCACCGCGTCGTCGTGGCTCATGTCGGTGAGCTTCTCGGCCATCGCCGGTGCCGTCATCGCGGGCTGCTTGGTCGCCACGGTGAAGTGCAGCAGGTGGATCAGTACAAAGCTGGTGGCGTAGTTGACTCCGGCCCAGAAGCCGGCCCAGAAGGCGGTGAGGCCGATCGCCAGCACGAAGAACTTGACGAGTGTGGTGGCGGCCAGCACCGCACCGCCACCGGCCGCGGCGCGCAGCATGTCACGGTAGGCGGCACGGTCGCGGGTGATGTAGTGCTCGCCGGTTTCGGCGCTGCGCTCGGCCACCTTGCGCGCGAGCAGCGAGTAGTGGTGGGCAAAGAGCGCACGCAGGCTGCGCCGCTCTTCAGCGGTGCGCACCAGGGCGGCCACCAGTTTCACCACCTCGGGCCCGGCTGCGGGGCTCACCACACAGGTCAGCAGCTCTTCGATGCGGTGGGTGCGCTGCAGCAACTGGTCGACCTCGAACACGACGTCGACCGAAACACCGTGCTCCTCCAGATGCTCGTTGACGCTGAGAGCGCAGCGTCGGCAGGTGTCGAGCAAGGCGCGCAAGTACTGCGCCTCGCGCAGCAGGGCCGGCGTGTCGCCGGCCACCGCGTGCTCTCGCACCTGCTCAGCCACGCGGCCCAGCTGGTGGAAAGGTGCTTCGACCAGCAGCTCGGGGCTCATGCGCTCGCGCAGTTGGGGCGAGAAACCGGCAGCGCGTACGGCGCTGGAAAGAAACGTCATCGCGTCGAAAAAAGGCGTGCGCCAGTCGGCAGCCGGTGTGCCGTCGCGCGGCTGAAGCAGGTCCGTGATGCGCTCGATGGTGGCGGCGTCGAGCTGGTCCAGCCACAGTGCATCGTTCGGGTCGGGAAACAGCAGGTTGAACAGCTCGGCCAGGTTGGTGGTGGCGGGCGTGGCCGGCAGCAGTCGCAGCCGCAGGCGTTGGCCGAGCTCGCTGCCCAGTCCGGTGCGGTGTGCAAAACCGAAGTCGGCCAGCAGGCCGGCGGTGTCGACCTCACGCCAAAAACGCGCGAGCGAGGCCGTCACCTCGGCCTGGTGCTCCGGGTGGCGCTCCAGCACGTTGAGCAGGTGGCGCAAACGCAGCAGTGGGGTGGGCGTCTGCTGGTTCTCGAGCGGCACGGCGGCGTGGCGCAGCCACTCCAGCAGGCGCACCAGCCAGAGGTGCCGTTCCGGCAGGCTGGCCGAAGCGTCGGCCGCGTTGAGCAATGCGCTCAGATCCCAGGCGCCCGCGTTCTGCCGGCGCAGGCCCTTGCCGCTGGAAGCCATCAGCAAAGCGCTTTCAATGAAGGGCCGAAGGCAGTGACAGGCCGAACTCAGGCACGGGCGTGTCGAAGGGTTGTGCGTTTTCGGTCATGCAGAAGAAGGTGCCGCGCATGCTGCCCTGCGGTGTGGCGATGTGCGTCCAGCTGGTGTACTCGAAACGTTCGCCCGGTTTGAGCAGGGGCTGCTGGCCCACCACCGCCAGGCCACGCACTTCTTCGGTGTGGCCTCGTGCGTCGGTGATGACCCAATGCCGCGCAATCAACTGCGCCGTCACCGTGCCGGTGTTGCGAATGGTGATGGTGTAGGCGAAGGCATACGCACCGTTGTCGGGATCTGATTGCTCAGGCAGGTGGCGGACGCTGACGCTGCAGGTGAATTCGGGTTTGAGCATGCGGGCATTCTAGGGAGACTCCTAGAATCGTTGGATGACAAAGCTCACCTACCGCATCGCCCCCAGCATCTTGACGGCCGACTTCGCCTGCCTGGGCGATGAAGTGCGCAAGGTCATTGCCGCCGGCGCCGACTGGATCCACTTCGACGTGATGGACAACCATTACGTGCCCAACCTGACCTTCGGGCCGATGATTTGCGAAGCCTTGCGCAAGCATGCGGTGAAGGCCGACGGCAGCAAGGTGCCGATCGACGTGCACTTGATGGTGCAGCCGGTCGACGCGCTCGCACAGGCTTTCTGCAAGGCCGGTGCCGACCTGGTGAGCTTTCACCCCGACGCGAGCGCGCATGTGGATCGCACGCTGCAGATCATCCAGGCCGAAGGCTGCAAGACCGGGCTGGTGTTCAACCCGGCGCAGCCGCTTGATGTGCTGGAGTGGGTGATCGACAAGGTCGACCTCATCCTCATCATGAGCGTGAACCCGGGCTTCGGCGGTCAAAGCTTCATCCCCAGTGCATTGAAGAAGATCGAGCAGGCGCGCAAGATCATCGACAAGAGCGGGCGCGACATCCGCTTGGAAGTGGACGGCGGCATCAAGGTCGACAACATCCGCCAGGTGGCGAACGCCGGTGCCGACACCTTCGTGGCCGGCAGCGCGATTTTCGGCAAGCCCGACTACAAGGGTGTGATCGACGCCATGCGTGTGCAGTTGGCAGGCTGAAGCCGCTGCGACGCTGTGGGCATGCCCATCAACTTTCTGCAGGCTGCCATCGTTGACCTCGACGGCACGATGGTCGACACCCTGGGCGACTTCGAAGTTGCGCTCAACGCCATGCTGGCCGACCTCTCGCTGCCGGCCGTGGACCGCGGCTTCATCGAACACACGGTCGGCAAGGGTTCAGAGCACCTGATCCGCAGCACGCTGGCTCACGTGGGCGGCGATGCGCTGCAGTTCGATGCCGCATGGTCGCGTTACCAGCACCATTACCTGCGAATCAATGGCGACCACGCCGGCGTTTATCCCGGTGTCGTCGAGGGCTTGCAGGCCTTGCGTCGGCGTGGATTGAGGCTCGCGTGCCTGACCAACAAACCGACCGCCTTTGCCACGCCCTTGCTGCGGAAAAAAGGCCTCGACGTGTTCTTCGATCAGGTGTTCGGTGGTGACGCCTTCGAGCGCAAGAAGCCCGACCCCTTGCCCTTGCTCAAGACCTGCGAGGCACTGGGTACGCGCCCCGAACACACTCTGATGGTCGGTGACTCCAGCAACGATGCGCGCGCCGCGCGTGCGGCGGGCTGCCCAGTGGTGCTGGTGAGCTACGGCTACAACCATGGCGAGCCGGTGACGGGCGTGGACGCCGACGGCGTCATCGCCCGCCTCGACGCCCTGGCCTGACTCAGTTGTTGCCGGGCGTAGCCGCCGGCTTGCCCAGCAGCGCGTCTTTCAGCATGGAGTCGGCCGGCGACTTGCCCAGCCAGATCTTCACCAGGGCCGAGAAGAACTCGGGCTCCTTGATCGGGTCGATCGAAGGCTTGCCGTTGATCAGGATGATGGTGCCGACACCGGGCGCCCAGTCCACAGAGAAAGAGTCGCCTGCATTCAGCTTTTTCCTCGTGAAAAACAACTCGCTCATCTTGAGCGTGCCGGGAATCGATTTGGAAAACTCGTCGCGAGGCGCGTTGTCTTCCATGCCGCGGGTGAACAGCTTGCCCAGCTCGCTGGCGTTGATGTCACGCAGCATCACGATGTGTATGCGCTTGGGGCCGGGGGTGGCCAGAACGGCTTCGGTGGTGGTGGCCTTCTTGGTCAGGTACAGGCCGGCGGTGTAAACCTTGAAGATGGCCTTGTAGCGAATGCCGGCGCCGTTGAGCACCAGGGGCGTGGTGCCCAATTGCAGGCTGTTTTCGTACTTCACACCGGCCACCTCGGTGGTCTGGGCGTGGGCCAAGGAGAAAGCACTGAACAACAGAGTGGCTGCTGAGAGAAGAGAGATCAAACGACGGATCACAGGGTGCTCCATATGGCTTCAAACGGTCTCGCACGAGCGTGCACAAGAGACGTTTGATTGTCCCCAGATGTAAACGGCTTGTCTGTGATGGTTTCCCAAGGGTGCCCTTCGATTGCTCCACGAGCTGCTGCTACACTTTTTGAATGTTCATCGCGCGCAAACAAACCAAAGGGTCGAACGACCGGGGAGCATGGCCCTGGCGTTGCCAGCCTGCGCAGGTTTAGTTTGCCGCTGGCAGCGCGAGTTCTTCTGAGCTTTGCGTGCCCGGCTCCATCGGCTGCTGTCACGGCTGTCGACCGTTTGAATCAATCACCACGCGGGCCAGGCACATGCCGCCCGCCCGGGCCGTGGAGGGCCCCGCAACGTGATCACCGAACTTGAATTCAAAAGCCTTGCTGCCCAAGGCTACAACCGCATTCCCTTGCTGGTCGAGGCCTTTGCGGATCTGGAAACCCCCCTCTCGCTCTACCTCAAGTTGGCCTATGGTTCTGGCAGCGGCAAGCACAGCTTTCTGCTCGAATCGGTGGTGGGTGGCGAGCGTTTCGGGCGTTACTCGTTCATTGGCTTGCCGGCGCGCACGCTGCTGCGGGCGACGGGCTTTTGCACCGAGGTCGTGACCGACGGCAAGGTGGTCGAAACGGTGGAAGGCAATCCGCTTGACTTCATCGCCACTTACCAGCAGCGCTTCAAGGTGGCGCTGCGCCCGGGCCTGCCTCGCTTTTGTGGCGGCCTGGCGGGTTATTTTGGATACGACGCGGTGCGCTACATCGAGCACAAGCTCGCCAAAACACAGCTGCCCGGCGGGTTGGACACGCCTGACATCATGCTGCTGCAGTGCGAAGAACTGGCGGTGATCGACAACCTCTCCGGCCGCCTGTACCTCATCGTCTACGCCGACCCCAGTCTGCCAGAGGCCTACTTCCGCGCCAAGCGCCGCTTGGCCGAACTGACCGACAAGCTCAAGTACAGCGTGACCGCGCCGCCGGTGAAACGCGGCACCTCCCACGCGGTGGAGCGCGAATTCGCGAAGGACGACTACATCGCTGCCGTGCTCAAGGCCAAGGAATACATTGCGGCCGGCGACATGATGCAGGTGCAGGTGGGGCAGCGCTTGAAGAAACGCTACACCGAGTCCCCGCTCAGCCTGTACCGCGCGCTGCGTTCGCTGAACCCCTCGCCCTACATGTATTTCTACGACATGGGTGACTTCCAGATCGTCGGTGCTTCACCCGAAATACTGGTGCGGCAAGAGCACACGTCCGATGGCGACAAAGTGACCATCCGCCCGCTGGCCGGCACCCGCCCGCGCGGCGCGACGCCCGAGTTGGACAAGGTGCTGGAAGCCGAGCTGAGCAATGACCCGAAGGAGCGCGCCGAGCACGTGATGCTGATCGACCTGGCGCGCAACGACATCGGCCGCATTGCCAAGACCGGCAGCGTGAAAGTGACCGAGGCGTTCACGGTGGAACGTTACTCGCATGTGATGCACATCGTGAGCAACGTCGAAGGGCTGCTGAAAGATGGCATGACGAGCCTGGACGTTCTGCGCGCCACCTTCCCTGCCGGCACGCTGACCGGTGCACCCAAGGTGCGCGCGATGGAGATCATCGACGAGCTGGAGCCGGTGAAGCGAGGCATCTACGGTGGCGCCTGCGGCTACCTGAGTTTTGCGGGCGACATGGACGTGGCGATTGCCATCCGCACCGGCATCGTCAAGGACAACACCTTGTATGTGCAGGCCGCGGCCGGCGTGGTGGCCGATTCGGTGCCCGAGCTGGAGTGGAAAGAAACCGAAGCGAAAGCCCGCGCGTTGTTGCGTGCCGCTGAACTCGTCGAGGAGGGCTTCTGACATGTTGCTCATGATCGACAACTACGACAGCTTCACCTTCAACCTGGTGCAGTACTTCGCCGAACTGGGCGAAGACGTGCGGGTGTTTCGCAACGATGAAATCACGCTCCAGGGCATCAGCGAGCTGAAACCCGCCAAGCTGGTGCTCTCGCCCGGGCCGTGTTCACCGGCAGAAGCCGGCATCTGCGTGAGTGCCATCCAGCATTTCACCGGCATGCTGCCCATTCTTGGTGTGTGCCTGGGGCACCAAGCCATCGGCGCTGCGCTGGGTGGCAAGATCATTCGCGCCAAGACGCAGATGCATGGCAAGACCGATGTGATCACCACCGACAAGCGTGGCGTTTACAGCGCTCTGCCGGAGCAGTTCACCGTGATCCGCTACCACTCGCTGGTGATCGAGCGCGCATCGTTGCCCACGGCCCTGGAGATCACGTCGACCTCGCAAGATGACGAGATCATGGGGGTGCGCCACACGGCATTGGCCGGCACGAAGACACCGCTGGAAGGGGTGCAATTCCACCCGGAGTCCATCCTCACGGAGCATGGGCATGCGATGCTGAAGAACTTTCTGGAGATGGCGAAATGACCGTTGTCGACCTGCGCAGCGACACGGTCACCAAGCCGACCGCGGCGATGCGTGAGGTCATGGCGCGCGCGGAGGTTGGCGACGACGTATTTGGAGATGACCCCAGCGTCAACGCCCTGCAGGAACGCATCGCATCGATGCTGGGCAAGGAGGCCGCGCTGTTCGTGCCCAGCGGCACGCAGAGCAACCTCCTTGCCATCATGAGCCACTGCGGCCGCGGCGACGAATACATCGTCGGCCAGATGGCTCACACCTACCGCTGGGAAGGTGGGGGTGCTGCGGTGTTGGGCAGCGTGCAGCCGCAGCCACTGGAGCACCAGGCCGACGGCACGCTCGCCTTGCACGACATTGCGGCCGCCATCAAACCCGACGATGCGCACTTCGCGCGTTCACGTTTGTTGTGCCTGGAGAACACGCTCGGCGGCAGGGCCCTGAGCTTGGCTTATATGGCAGATGCCGCGACCTTGGCGCGCCAGCACGGCCTGGCCACGCATCTTGATGGCGCGCGACTCTTCAACGCCGCCACGGCGCTGGGCGTGCCGGCTCGTGACATCGCGCAGCACTTCGACACCGTCTCGGTGTGTTTCTCCAAAGGGCTGGGCGCGCCGGTGGGCTCGGCGCTGTGCGGGCCGAAGGCGCTGATCCACCGCGCCCACCGCTGGCGCAAGATGCTGGGCGGTGGCATGCGGCAATCCGGGGTGCTCGCAGCCGCGGCATTGCATGCGCTGGACAACCATGTGGCACGCCTGGCCGACGACCACGCCTTGGCGCAGCGGCTCGCACAAGGGTTGAGTGGCCTGCCTGGCATCGTGGTCGAACCGCCGCAAACCAATATGGTGTTCGCCGACGTGCAAGGCGAGCGTGCTGCCGGCCTGATCGATCACCTGAAATCGCGCGGCGTGCTCCTCACCGGTTTGTACCGCCTGCGTTTCGTAACCCACCTCGATGTGGACGCGCAAGGTGTGGACCGTGCCATTGCTGCCGTTCGCGAACATCTGTCTGCCTGAAAGCCCAAGCGCCATGACGATTACCAATACCGAAGCCCTGGCCCGCGTCATCGACCATCGCGAGATATTCCACGACGAGATGCTCACGCTGATGCGCCGCATCATGAGCGGCGAGATGTCGCCGGTGATGATCGCGGCCTTTGCGATGGGTTTGCGTGTCAAGAAAGAAACCATCGGCGAGATTGCCGCCGCCGCTCAGGTGATGCGCGAGTTCGCCACACCCGTGGCGGTGGCCGACAAAACCCATCTGGTCGACTTGTGCGGTACCGGTGGCGACAGTGCCCACACCTTCAACATTTCTACGGCGGCGACTTTCGTCGCCGCCGCCGCGGGGGCGCGTGTGGCCAAGCATGGTGGGCGCAGCGTGTCGTCGAGCACCGGCAGCGCCGATGTGCTCGAGGCCTTTGGCGCCAACGTCAACCTCACGCCTGATCAGGTGGCGCAATGCCTGGCACAGACCGGCATCGGCTTCATGTTCGCGCCCAACCACCATGCGTCGATGAAACACGCCGGCCCGGTACGCAAGGAGCTGGGCGTTCGTACCATCTTCAACATCTTGGGGCCACTGACCAACCCGGCCAGCGCGCCCAACCAGTTGATGGGGGTATTTCATGCCGATCTGGTGGGCATCCAGGTGCGCGTGCTGCAGCGCTTGGGCTCGGACCACGTGATGGTCGTCTACGGCATGAACGGCATGGATGAGATCTCGCTCTCCGGCGAAACGCTGGTGGGCGAGCTGAAGAACGGCGAGGTTCGTGAATACGTCGTTCACCCCAGCGACTTCGGCATGCCGGTGTACGACACGCGCGTTCTCAAGGTGGCCGACAAGGGGGAGTCGGTGCAGTGCATCCAGCGCGCTTTCGCCAATGAAGACGGGCCGATGCGCGATATCGTGCTGCTCAATGCCGGGGCAGCCTTGTACTGCGCCAATGTCGCCACTTCGGTGGCCGAGGGCGTGAAACGTGCCCGCGAAGCCGTGGCATCCGGTGGGGCGCTGAAGAAGCTTAGCCAATTCGTTGCGGCAACGCAGCAGTTCAAGGCGGCCTGAGGTATGAGCGACATCCTCAAGAAGATCATTGCGGTCAAGCGCGAAGAAATCGCCGTTGCTCAGGCGAAGTGCGACCTCGCGTCTTTGCGCCGTGAGGCCGAGGGGCGCACCGACGTGCGTGATTTTGCCGGCGCGCTGCGCGGCAGGATCGCTGCCCGGCGAGCAGCGGTGATCGCCGAGGTAAAGAAGGCCAGCCCGAGCAAAGGTGTGCTGCGCGAACATTTTGTGCCGGCCGATATTGCCGCGAGTTACGAGCGCCATGGCGCGGCCTGCTTGAGCGTGCTGACCGACGTGCAGTTCTTCCAGGGTGCCGCGGCTTACCTGGAGCAGGCCCGCGCGGCTTGCGCCCTGCCGGTGCTGCGCAAGGATTTCATGGTCGATGCTTACCAGGTGTTCGAGGCCCGTGCGATGGGTGCCGACTGCATTCTGCTGATCGCCGCCTGCCTCGACGACACACAGATGGCCGACCTGGAAGCGCAGGCTCATGCGCTCGGCATGGCGGTGCTGGTCGAGGTGCACGATGGCGCCGAACTGGATCGTGCATTGCGCTTGAAAACCCCGCTTGTTGGCATCAACAACCGCAACCTGCGCACCTTCGAGGTCACTCTGGACACAACGCTGTCTTTGCTGCCGCATGTGCCGGCTGATCGCCTGCTCGTCACCGAAAGCGGGATTCTTTCGAGTACCGATGTACACCGCATGCGGAATGCCGGAGTGCACGCCTTTCTCGTGGGCGAAGCCTTCATGCGCGCTCCCGACCCGGGCCAGGCACTGGCCGAGCTGTTCTCATGACGGCCGACGATCTGCCAGCAGCGTTTTCCACGCTGCCGGTGGCTTGGAAAACGGTCTTGCCGGCGTGGACTCTCGCCGTTCAAGACGCAGTGACCGAACGCGTGAAGGCGGCCTCCGGGCACAAGGAAATCGCCCCAGCTGACCCGTTTCGCGCCTTGCGCCTCGTATCCCCCGCTGACACCAAGGTCGTTATATTTGGACAGGATCCCTATCCGACGGCTGGCCATGCCGATGGCCTGGCTTTTTCGGCGGGGCATGGCCGGCCACGGTCTTTGGCCCGAATTTTCGAGGTATTGGCCGCCGACCGGCCGGGCTGGAAACCACCCGAGGTCTGGAAACTGGATGACTGGGCTCGGCAGGGCGTACTGCTGCTCAACCCGACGCTGACGGTGGAAGTGGGGCGCGCAGGCAGTCACTTGGGCGCTGGTTGGCTTGCGCTCACATCTGAAATTGTCTCGGTGCTGTGTAGCCGGCCTGCGCCACCAGTCTTTTTGCTGTGGGGGAGCAAGGCGCAGAACTTTTTTTTCAAGGCTGTGCCGCTCGGGGTGGAGCCGCGTGTGCTTGCGACGCGCCACCCTTCCTACGACATTCGCAAGCAGTTCATGGTCGAAGGAAGCCACTTCGTTGCAACGCAGGAAATGGTTGACTGGTGGCGCCTGTAAATCTTGAAATTCACGATTTGATGCTATAGTCCTCGGTTCGCTTTGGAGGGGTGCCCGAGTGGCTAAAGGGGGCAGACTGTAAATCTGTTGGCTTACGCCTACGCTGGTTCGAATCCAGCCTCCTCCACCAAAGCGAAACTAATTCCAGAGTGTGTTGATTCCCCGATGGCTGCGGGCTGGGTTGTGGTCGGAGAGGGGCTCCCGGGCGGGAGTAGTTCAATGGTAGAACCCTAGCCTTCCAAGCTAATGACGCGGGTTCGATTCCCGTCTCCCGCTCCAGCGAAGTCGCCAGTGGTTTGCGAATGAAGAACGCAAACCGGTGTCGACAGACAAGTTAGATAGGCCGCCCATGTGGCTCAGTGGTAGAGCACTCCCTTGGTAAGGGAGAGGTCGCGCGTTCGATCCGCGCCATGGGCACCAATGTTTTCTTCAGCACTGTCAATCTCGACCGCTAGGAGCGCGAAAAATGGCAAAAGGCAAATTTGAACGGACCAAGCCGCACGTGAACGTGGGGACGATTGGGCACGTGGACCACGGCAAGACGACGCTGACGGCGGCGATCACGACCGTGCTGAGCAAGCTGTTC
>Ga0209974_10000747_pt1 | contig 11125 bp, 11 predicted proteins | sample InoplaM3SPM_FD_187592 | JGI IMG/M metagenome (GOLD analysis project Ga0209974, IMG submission 187592) | Arabidopsis thaliana rhizosphere microbial communities from the Joint Genome Institute, USA, that affect carbon cycling - Inoculated... | ecosystem: Host-associated > Plants > Roots >...
TACCCGAAGCACGTGGCCGGCATCCACGTCTCCGACGTGCTCCGGCCGTATCTCGGGCCGGGTGCCCGGATCTTCACCGACGCGGAGCGCCGCTTCTTCGAGGAAGAGCGGCTGTGGATGGAGAAGGAGGGCGCGTACGACCACATCCAGGCGACCAAGCCGCAGACGCTCGCCTACGGGCTGACGGATTCGCCGGCGGGCCTCGCCGCCTGGATCGTCGAGAAGTTCCGGGGTTGGAGCGATTGCGGAGGCGACGTCGAGCGGCGTTTCTCGAAGGACGAGCTCCTGACGAACCTCACGATCTACTGGGCGACGGGCACGATCAACTCGGCGAACCGCCGGTACTTCGAGCGCGACGCGGAGCCGCGCGATCTGGGTCCGGACGACCGCGTGCGGGTGCCGACCGCCGTCACGATCTTTCCGGCCGACATCGACAGGCCGCCCCGCGAGTGGGGCGAGCGCGTCTACGACGTCCGGCGCTGGACCGAGATGCCGCGCGGCGGCCACTTCGCGGCGCTCGAGGAGCCGGAGCTCCTCGCGGAGGACATTCGGGAGTTCTTCCGGCCTCTACGCGCTCCGTCCGGCGCCGAGAAGAGCCCGGACCGCGTTCAGTAGGTCCTCCGAGAAGAGATCCGGCCCGGCCGCCCGAAGCTGCTCCCGGTTGGGAAACGCGCCGGGGATCGCAACCGAGTAGACGCCGGCGGCACGCGCCATCTCGATGTCCTCCGGACTGTCGCCGACGTAGGCGGCCTCGCGCGGCGCCACGCCGAGACGCTCGAGGCCGAGGTGCAGCGCGGCGGGGTCGGGCTTGCGCCGCCCGACCTCTTCCGTGCAGACGACGGCGTCGAACGCGAGACCGAGCCGCGAGATCTCGCGCCGGACTCTCTCCGCGGTGCCGCTGGTCACGAGGCCGGACGACAAACTTTCCGGCACGAGCAGCGCGAGCGCCTCCCGCGCCCCAGCCACGAGACCGCACTCTTCCGACGCGTAGATGGCGAGCCACGCCGCGTCGGCCTCGCTCCACTTCTCGCGGGGCAGGCCGACCTTCTCGTACGTGCGGTACCAGTCCGGCGAGTAGCTTGCGTCGAAGCGAGCGCGGTCGAAAGCGATCCCGAACGAGTCGAAGAGCCGCTCGTAGGAGCGACGGCACGCGTCCGCCGAGTCGAGCAGCGTGCCGTCCCAGTCGAAGAGAACAGCTCGAAATGGGGACAGATCTATTTTTCGACTCCGGCGATTTGGATTCTGCTGCCTTTTGGAAAAATAAATCTGTCCCCCTTTTTTCCCGTCCCCTTTTTTCCCGAGCGAGCGAAAGCGACGTTACTTCAGCCACCTCGCCAGCCAGCCGAGCACTTCGCCGTACCAGTGCTTCGAGTTCTGACCCTTCAGCACCCAGTGGTTCTCGTCGGGGTAGTAGACGAGCCGCGCGGGGACTCCCTTCGTCGTCAACACGCCGTACAGCGCAAGCCCCTGCGTCACCGGCACGCGGAAGTCGCGCTCGCCGTGGATCACGAGCATCGGCGTCGAGAAGTTCTTCGCGTACCGGTCGGGGCTCCAGCGCTCGATGTTCTCCAGGTTCGTGAACGGATAACCGCCGTACGAGTGCTGCCGGCCGTAATACGCGTCGGAGGCGGACTGACCGAGCAGGCTGTAGACCCCGGCGTGCGAGACGAGCGCCTTGAAACGGTCGGTGTGCCCTTCGATCCAGTTCACCATGAACCCGCCGTAGGAGCCGCCGGTCGCCGCCATCCGGTCCTCGTCCACGTACCCCTTCGCGATCAGGAAATCCGTCGCCTTCATGACGTCGGTGAAGGGCTTGTCCGGGTGGGCGCCGAGGATCGACTCGACCCACTTCTGGCCGAACGACGACGAGCCGTGGAAGTTGACCATGGGCACGATGTAACCGGGCGCCGCGAACGCCTGCGGATTCCACCGGAAGCTGAAGGCGTCGCCGAAGGTGCCGACCGGCCCTCCATGGATCATGTGGACGAGCGGGTACTTCTTCTTCGGATCGAAGCCCGGCGGATAGACCACGAACATCTGGACCTCGTCGCCATCCGCTCCCGGGAACGTGAGGTCCTCCACCCGTCCCCAGTCGATGCGGTCCGCGAGAGCGTCGTTCACGTGCGTGAGCGCGCGATGACCGCTGCCGTCCAGTCGAACGACCGCGAGCTCCGGCGGCTGCGTCATCGAGTGAAGCTGGAACACCACCTGCCCGTCGGGACCGACCTCGGCGCCGGCGGTCGTTCCGCCATGGCGGATCTCCTTCGGCGCACCTCCCTTCGCGGGGATGGCGTAGAGGTTCGTCCGCGCGCGCGACTCGGCATGGAAGACGATCGTCCGGCCGTCGTCCGACCAGGTCCAGCCCGCAGCCGAGACGTCGAACGACTCGGTGAGCACGGTCGTGCGTCCGCTTGCCACGTCCATCACCGTCAGGCGGGTTCGGTCGGGCCAGCCGTCCGCCTTGACCTCGACGCCGTACGCGATCCGCTTTCCGTCGGGGGAGAAGACCGGATCCGTGTCGTCGGCGGCGTTGGCGGCCGTCAGGTTCCGGATCTCGCCCCCCGCCGCCGGGACGAGAAACACGTCGCGGTTCAGCTTCGGGTAGGGCTCGGGCGTCGAATTCGCCTCGAACGCGATCCATGCCCCGTCGGGGGAGACGTCGAAGCTCCCGCTTCCCTCCTGCAGGCTGAAGAGCCTCTTCGAGCCGGGCAAGAGGTCCGTCACCGTCCGGCTGCCGACATCCACGACGAAGATGTGCGGGAACTCATCGTCGGTGAGCCACCGGTCCCAGAACCGGAAGAGGCGGTTCTCGGTGACTCGCGCCTTCACCTTGTTCTTCTCGCGTGCTTCGAGCGCCTTCTTCGTATCGGCCGGCAATTCGGCTCCGGCGACGACGTGCGAGACGAACGCGATGCGCTTTCCGTCCGGCAGCCACTTCGGGTTGGTGACGGCGATGGGCATTTCGGTCACCCGCTCGGGTTCACCGCCGTCGATCGAGATGACGTAGAGCTGGTTGACCTTGTCCTCGTCGCGCTTGGACGTGAAAGCGATCCGCTTTCCGTCCGGGCTCCAGGCGGGCGAGCCATCCGACGCCTTGTTCGTGGTGAGCCTTCGTGGCGTCCCGCCGGCGATCGGGACGATCCAGACGTCGCCGTTGCCCCGGTTCTCCTCCATGTCGTAGACGGACACGGTGTACGCGACGGTCTTTCCGTCGGGCGAGAGCGCCGGAGTGCCGACCCGCTGGACCGCCCACATGTCGTCGATGGTGAGCGGCTTCCTATCGGCGGCGCCGAGGGGAAAAGCGACGACGACGGACGCGACGATGCCCGCCGCGACGCTAAGGATGGCGGAAGCCGGCCTGAACGTGAGAGTCGTCGCAGAACGGCTTGCTCTTCGAGGCGCCGCAGCGGCACAACCGGTAGTAGGCGCGTTGCTCACAAATCCTCCCGTCGGAATAAGTCAGGGTCGGAGCGCCGAACACCTCGTACGGTCCGTCGCGCACGACGCGGATGACCGACGTCTCCTCGATCGCCTCCGGCGAACCGCCCGGAAGAGACGGATCGGCGACTTCGGCCCCGACGAAACCGCACTCCTTGTGGGTCGTGTCGCAGTAAGGCTTGTTCGCGGACTTGCCGCACCGGCAGAGGGAGTAGGCAGGCTTGAGCTCGTAAGGCGTCCCGTCCGGCGCTTCGAGAGGGACTTCTCCCTCCACGCGGTAGGGCCCGTTGGGCCGGATCGTGATCGTCCCCTTCGGTTCGGGCATGATCGGCCCGGAATCATGCCAGATTCGCGCGCGGTCGCTCTCGTCTTCTCGACCGCTCTCGCGTGCGCCTGCACCGCGGCCCCGCGCACTCCCTCATCCTCGCCGCCCCGCCAGACCGCGCACGAGGCTGCGGGCCAGCGCTACCTTCTCCATCTCCCCGCCGCGTACGAGAGCCGCTCTGACTGGCCGGTCATCCTGTTCCTTCACGGCGCGGGCGAGCGCGGCCGCGATCTCGCGCTCGTCGCTCGCGAAGGCCTGCCCCGCATCCTGGAGACGCTTCCCGACTTTCCGTTCGTCGTCGTGTCGCCGCAGGAGGAAAGGAATCGGCGCTGGACGCCGGACGCGCTCGCGGCGCTCGTGGACGACGTCGCAGCGCGGTTCCGCGCGGACGCAAGCCGGGTCTACGCAACGGGCCTGTCCACCGGCGCCACCGCCGCCCTCGAACTCGCGATCCGCCATCCGGAAAAGGTCGCCGCCGTCGCCGCCGTCACCGCGACGTCGATTCCGCGCGGGCTCTGCGGAATGAAGGACGTCCCCGTCTGGATCTTCAACAACGGCGGGGACGAGCGCGTGCCCGCGTCGCGCGCGAGGAAGCTCGCCCGCGGCCTCGAGCGCTGCGGCGGCCGTGGCGAGGTGAAAGTCACGATCTATCCGCGCGAGGGACACGACGCCTGGACCGAGACGTATCGGCGCAACGATTTGTATGACTGGATGCTGCGCCATCGAAAACGCGTTCCCTCTCCCCGCGTATGGCGAGAGGGTCAGGGTGAGGGGCCTAGAATCACGAAGTGCTGCTCGCGCTCGTACTCACCGCCACCACGGTCATCGGCCAACCCGCGCCCGAATGGCCCGGGCTGCGCTGGGTGCAAGGCGGACCGCTCTCCCTTTCTGGCCTCCGCGGCAAGGTCGTCCTCGTTCGGTTCTTCACCGACCCGGCCTGTCCTTACTGCAGCGCGACGGCGCCGGCGCTGAACGAGCTCCACGAGGAGCTCGGGCCGGATGGCCTCGTCGTCGTCGGCTTCTACACGCCGAAACCGAGCCCGCGCCCCACGACCGTCGAGCGCGTCCGCCGCGTCGCGCAGAGGTACGGCTTCCGCTTTCCCGTCGCCGTCGACGACGAATGGAGAGCGCTCCGCCGTCTCTGGCTCGATCGCGAGAACAGCGACTGGACGTCGGCGTCCCTCGTGATCGACCGGCGGGGCGTGGTTCGCCACGTCCATCCGGGTGGAGTTTTCGCGAAGGACTCCCCCGATCCGCAGGCCAGACGCGACTACGAAGACATGCGGGCGGCGGTCGAGGCGCTGCTCGCCGAAAAGGAGGCCCCCCGATGAACCGGAAGAAGCTCGCGCTGCCGCTTCTCCTCGCGCTCTTGACGTGCGCGGCGGCCGGATCCGTGAGACACGACGACGACGTGTTCGTCGCGGTCGGCGCCGGCGTCGCCGGGACGTGGGAGACCGAGTTCGAGTTCGCCAACCCCGACGACGCGACCGCGGTCAACGTCTTCGCGGGCGAACAGCCGTTCCCATACGTCTGTGTCACCGCCCCGTGCGGAATCGCCTATGCCCCCCTGCCGCGCACGGGCACGGCCCGCATCGTCACCCACGCGGCGGACTTCGCAACCTTCACGGGCCGCCTCTTCGTCGGGGCCGACGACGCCGAAGATCTGCCGACGGTCAAGGCGCGCGTCATCAACCGCGCGCGGCCTTTGCAGTCGATCGAGCTGCCGCTCTACCGCCGTTCGACGCTGATCAATCGGAACCCGCGCGTCCTCTCGTTTCCGGGCGCGCTACGCTCGGCGGGAGTGCACACCAACCTCTTCGTCTCCGAGATCGGCCTCTCCTGGGAGATGGCGGTTCTCGTCGAGGTGTTTTCACCCTCGGGCGGGCGGCTGGGCCAGGAGGTCCACTTGATCCCCCGGGGCGAGACGCTCTTTCTGCAGGACGTTCTGTCGCGCCTGAACGTCAACGAGCTCGCGGAGGGGCAGATCCGCGTGACGCGGACGGCGGGCAACGGCATCCTGTGGGGTCTGCTCACGACGATGTTCGACGATGGGCGCGTGAGCGTCACCGCGGGAAAGCACCTCTGAAAAGTGTAAGGGGGTCAGGTCTCCACTTGCCACATTGGGGGTCAGGTCTCCACTTGCCACATTAGAGTGAAACCTTCACTTTGCCGGTTTTCATGTGTCGTTCATGACAATTCATTGGTGTGAGTCCCTCGGATACACGCTGACGGAGCGGGCGATTGAAAGTCCGCGACGTGATTCGGCTCGTCCGGAGCGATGGCTGGCGTGAAGTCCGAACGGCGGGAAAGCCATCGGCAGTTCCGACACCCCACGAAGAGAGGGGTGGTGACGCTTGCCGGCAAACCCGGTCTGGACGTTTCCGGTCGGTACACTGAAGAGCAGGTTTAAAGTCATGATGGAGAGCCGGGTGGAATACCTCGTCATCTACGAACGGGGCGACAAGAGCTATGGGGCCTACGTCCCCGACCTGCCGGGCTGCGTTGCGGTCGGCCGGACGAAGGAGGAGGTCTCGCGCCTCGTCCGGGAAGCTATCGCCGGGCACGTGGCGGCAATGATCAAGGAAGGACTTCCGGTTCCGGAACCTTCGTCGTCACCCGACTACGTGAAGGTGTAACGCGGTCCCAGATTCACGAGTGGGCCTGACGGCGATGGAACGCCTCAGTGTGGCAAGTGGAGACCTGACCCCCAATGTGGCAGTGGAGACCTGACCCCCAATGTGGCAAGTGGAGACCTGACCCCCAATGTGGCAAGTGGAGACCTGACCCCGCTCTTTCTTTACCCCTCCGGCGGGAGCGGTCCGAACGGCGTCCGACGCTGCAGCATCTGGTAGATGTGGTGCGCCTCGTGGTGCGCCAGGTAGTCGGTCTGAAAGTGGACGTCGTAGTGCGAGAAATCGGGATGCTGGGCACCGCGGTGCCACTCTGCCGGTGAGAGGTCCTCGAGCCGATCGAGATACCGCTCGCGCTCCGCGAGGAATGCCGCGAGGGACTGGTCGGCCGCGATCGAGACCATCTTCGGGAACCCCGGGTCATCCTCGGCTTTGTACGACGTCACGGACGGGTTCTCTTCCGCCAGCATCCGGTCGAGGCGCTCGGAGAACACCCGCTGCACCTTCAGCACGTGGCACACGAGCTCCTTCAACGACCACTTCTCGGGGATCGTGCGCTTAGCGAGCGCGTCCTCGTCGAGCCCCGCGACGAGCCGGCGCACTTCGTCCGCCTGATCGCGAAGACGCTGGACGAGCCTCGCGTGCGCGGCGCGATCGGCGCGGCCGTCGTCTTTCATGTTGAAATCATACGTCGCACCTGACCTCTCTACTGGAGGTCGTACAGGTGGATTTCCTTGCCCTGCAGGTACTTGTCGAACCAGTTGACGATGTGCTGGAGACGTTGCACGCGGTGTGAAGGCTTGCCGGATCGCGACAGCTCGTGGTTCTCCCCCGGAAAATTCACCATCACCGCCGTCTTCTTCTGCGCCTTGAGGGCGCGGAACATCGCCTCCCCGCCCTGCCAGGAAGGGGTGCGCCAGTCCTCGTCCCCCTCGATGAAGAGGATCGGGGTCACGATCTTCTGCGCATAGCGGACGGGCGAGCGCGAGAGGAACTCCTCCGGATCCTCGTAGGGGTTCTTCCGAAACCAGGACGGCTGGAAGAGCGTGAAGTCGGCCGAGTACCAGAAGGACGTCCAGTCCGCGACCGATCGCTGCGAGACCGCCGCGGCGAACCGGTCGGTCTGCGTCACGGTCCAGTTCGTGAGCAGCCCGCCACCGCTCCCGCCGGTCACTCCCATCCGTTTCTCGTCGACGTAGCCGCGCTTCACGATCTCGTCGACGCCCGCCATGATGTCCTTGTAGTCGTCGCCGGGATACCGGTACTGGATGACGTTCGCGAAGTCCTGGCCGTACGACGTCGAGCCGCGCGGGTTGGTGTACAGGACCACATACCCCTTCGCGGCCATCCAGAGCATCTCGTGGTACAGGATGTGACCGTAGGCCGTGTGCGGCCCGCCGTGGATCTCGACGATGAGCGGGTACTTCCGACCCGCCTGGAAACCCGGCGGCTTCTGGATCCAGGCGTTGATCTTCTTGCCGTCGAAGCTGTCGTACCAGATCTCCTCGGGCGCCGACAGGTCGAGCTGCGAGAAGAGCGGGTCGTTGACGCGGGTCAACTGCGTCCGCTTCTTCGTCTTCGCGTCGAGCAGATAGATGTCACCGATGTGCGTCGCGTCGCCGATGAGCAGGGCGAGCTTCGAAGCGTCCGGCGTCGCGGTGTAGGCCATGACGTCGTGGTCGCCGGTCGTGAGCGGCTCGACCCGCCGGGAAGCGACGTCCACCTTCACGACGTTCGACCTCCCCTTTTCCGTCGTCGTCAGGATGAGCGAGCGCCCGTCCGGCGTCCAGACGAGCGCGTTCGGCAGGTTGCCGCGGGGCGGACGCTGATCGCCGGCAAGGTCGCTGCCCGTCTCGTAGTCGTAGTCGGCCGTCAGGGTCGTCGCCCTCCCGTCCGCGAAAACGAAGAGCTCGTCGTTCGTGTGCGACTGGCGCTCAGCGGGATTGACGAAGCCGGTGAAGGCGAACCGCTTTCCGTCGGGCGACGGCCTCGCTCCGTTGATCGGCCCGGCGATGTCGGCGACCGTCTGGATCTCCCCTCCGCCGGCCGGGACGAAATAGAGGTTCGAGTCCGGGTCGTCGTAGTACGGCTCGTCCACCCGGGTCGACGTGAAGTAGATGCGCGAGCCGTCGGAGCTCCAGAAGAGTCCCCCCTCGTCGTAGCGGCCGCTCGTGAGCTGCTTCGCCTCGGCCGGCTCGCTCGCGTTCTCGACGACCGGGACGGTCCAGACGTGCGAGTGGCGCGACGGATCGAGCCACCCCTGGTTGTTGAAGCGATACACCGCGCGGGTGATGACGCGCGGCTTGCTCTTTTCGTCGCGCTCCTTCTTTTCGAGTTCGGGCGGGCTCTTCGGGCCGCTCCTCTTTTCCGCCAGGTCCTCGGCGTTCGCCGTGCTCGTGAAGGCGATCGTGCGGCCGTCGGGCGACCACACCGGCGCGGCCGCGCCCTTCGGCACGTCGGTGAGCCGGCGCGCCTCTCCGCCGGACATCGGCAGGAGATGGATCTGCGGCCGGTCCTTCTCTCCCGGCGCTCGGAGGAACGCGATCGTGCGGCCGTCGGGCGACCAGCGCGGCGCCGTGTCGCGTGGCCCCGCCGTCAGGCGGCGAGGCGGAGCGCCGCCCGCGGTCGCGACGCTCCAGAGGTTCGTGTCGTATCGGTCCTCCTTCTCGTTGACCGTCACGAGCACGTACGCAACCTCGCGCCCGTCCGGCGAGATCTGGGGGTCCGCGATCCACTGGAACTTCAGGAGGTCCGTCTCGGTGATCGGGCGCCGGTCGGCGGCGGCCAGGGAAACGGACGCTCCGGCGAACAGAAGGACCGCGGCCGCGGCCGCGCGCAGGTGTGCGGATCTCATGAGGGCCTCCGTTTGTCGGGCGGATTATTTCCGAAAGCGCGAGTCGCACATAATCGGCCCATGGAAGCGAGCCTCCAGGACACGTACGCTCCGAACAACCGCTGTTTCGGGTGCGGCCCCGCGAACGAGAAGGGCCTGCGCATCAAGAGCCGCGTCGAGGGGAACGAGGTCGTCGCGGAGTGGCGGCCGGAGCCGCACCACGAGGCGTTCGAAGGGGTGCTGAACGGCGGGATCGCGGGCGCGCTGCTCGACTGTCACAGCAACTGGGCGGCGGCTCATCACCTGATGAGGAAGGCTGGCGCCGACTCGCCGCCCAGCACGGTCACGGCGGACTTTCACGTCCGGCTGACGCGACCGACGCCGATGGACGCGACCTTGACGCTGCGCGCGCACGTCGTCGAATCCACCGACGACCGCGCGGTCGTCGACGCGACGATCGAGGCGAACGGGAAGGTCACCGCCACCTGCCGCGGGACGTTCGTGGCGGTCCCGGAGGGGCACCCGGCGTATCACCGCTGGTGACTTCTCCGAGGAGCCGCCCCAGCACCTCCGAGATCGGCGTGCCATCCGGCAGGCCCGACAGGTTGGGATGCGCGCGTCGAAGCGCGGCCAATCGGTCGGGCTCAACCGAAAAGTCGTAAGCGATCACGACCGGCGTCGTCGCCGGCAGGATTCCCGCGAGCTCGTTCAAGACGTAGAAACCCTGGTTCTCGGCGAGGTGCCGCTCGGCGCGCGACCGGTCGCCGCCGAAGCGGCGGATCTGCGCCTCGAGGTCCCCGGCGAGCTTCTCCGGCGGCGTCCGGTCGAACACGACGTCGAGAAAGACCGCATCGACCCGGCGATCCGCGATCGTGCGCCGCGCCTCGTGGACGTCGGCGGCGCGTACGAGCTCGACCGGGTCTCTCGAAGCGAGGCTCCGCATCGCGTCCACGTACTCGGTCCCGTCCTCGACCACGAGCACCGTGCGCGTCACGCCGGAACCTCCGGCTCGAGCGCCGGGAGATCGATCCGGATTCCCTTGCGGTAGCCGCCCGCGGGCGGCGGAACGACTTCCACGACGCCGTCGTGCCGCCGCACGAGATCGGCGACCACGCCCCATCCGCGGTCGGCCGCCCGTCCCCGGATCATGTCGGAGGTCAGCGCGCCAGCAACGTCATCGGCGAGAACGAACCGCGCGACAGGCGTGCCGGTGACGGCGTCCCGCGCGAGCTCGGCGAAGACGCCGAGTCGCCCCTCCGGGCCTGCCTCGAGCGCGTTCGCGAAAAGGTTGCGCCAGATCGTCTCCCAGTCGGCGCGATCGATCCGCACCGCGACGACGTCCGGTCCGCTCCACTCGAACGACGGAGAACCCCCGGACGCCTTCTCCGCGCCGACGTCCTCGAGGATGGATCGCAGGTCCTCGGCCCGCACGAGCGTCGAGGACGCCTCGTCGAGCAGCCGAGACATCCGCGGGCCGCTCGTCGAGCGCAGAAGAGTCGCCGCCCGCTCGAGGCCCTCCACCGATCCGGCCATCGTTCCGTCCTGCTCGATCCGCGCCAGCGACGCCTGGGTCCGCCGCAGGATCCGCGACGCACGGGCGATCGGCGAGAAGAGCGGGTCCCGGTGGACGAGGTCGAGCCGGACACCGTCCTTTCTCGCGAGCGCCTCGAGCCGGTCGAAAGCGTCGGACGACTCGGCGAGAAGTCCCCGCGTCCCGGGAGCGCCGAAGAGCCGCGTGCGCAGGAGCGTCGCGGTTCGCCGCCGGGTCTCCGGGTCGGCCTCCGACAGCTTCCGCGGATCGGTCAGCTTCGCCGTGATCGCCTGGTATTTGTCCAGCTGCTTGATCGTCGCCTCGTCGGCGATGGCGAGCGCGACCATGTCGCGCCCCCCTTCACTCTT
>Ga0209974_10000749_pt1 | contig 11101 bp, 10 predicted proteins | sample InoplaM3SPM_FD_187592 | JGI IMG/M metagenome (GOLD analysis project Ga0209974, IMG submission 187592) | Arabidopsis thaliana rhizosphere microbial communities from the Joint Genome Institute, USA, that affect carbon cycling - Inoculated... | ecosystem: Host-associated > Plants > Roots >...
AAGCCCGACAAGCCGATCGGCTCCTTCCTGTTCAGCGGCCCGACGGGCGTGGGCAAGACCGAAGTCGCCAAGCAGCTGGCGTTCATCTTGGGCATCGAGCTGATCCGTTTCGACATGAGCGAGTACATGGAGCGTCATGCCGTCAGCCGCCTGATCGGTGCGCCTCCGGGTTATGTGGGATTCGACCAAGGTGGTTTGCTGACTGAAGCCATCACCAAGAAGCCGCATGCCGTGTTGCTGCTGGATGAGATCGAGAAGGCCCATCCGGACGTCTTCAACGTGCTGCTGCAGGTGATGGACCATGGCTCGCTGACCGACAACAACGGGCGCAAGGCCGATTTTCGCAACGTCATCCTGATCATGACGACGAACGCGGGCGCCGAGACCATGAACAAGGCGACCATCGGCTTCACCAACTCGCGCGAGCAGGGCGATGAGATGGCCGACATCAAGCGGCTCTTCACACCGGAGTTCCGCAACCGTCTGGATGCCACCGTCAGCTTCCGTTCGCTGGATGAGGAAATCATCATGCGTGTGGTCGATAAGTTCTTGCTGCAACTCGAAGGGCAGCTGGCCGAGAAGAAGGTCGAGGTGACCTTCAGCGACGCCTTGCGCAAACACTTGGCCAAGAAGGGCTTCGACCCGTTGATGGGTGCGCGGCCGATGCAGCGCCTGATCCAGGACACCATCCGCCGTGCGTTGGCCGACGAACTGCTGTTCGGCCGCCTCGTCGATGGTGGCCGGCTGGCGGTGGATGTCGACGCCGATGGCAAGACCGTTCTCGACATTCAGCCGCCGAAGAAGAGCGACAAACCCAAAGCCGAGCCGGCAACTGCAGCCTGAAGCGGGCGCGCTTCGAAGATCGAAAACGGGGCCCTGGGCCCCGTTTTTCATGCGCGCGACGCAGGGTCTTGTTGAAAGAACTGCCGCAGCAGACCATAGACCGCGGCGTACTCGGCCTGCAGGTCGAGTGGCGCCACGAAGAAGGCCTCGCACGCGACAGCGAAGAATTCGCTCGGTGCCTCTGCCCCGTACGGGTCGAGCAGAGTGTCCTGACCCGCATCGACTCGCACACAAAACGTCTCGTAGCTGGCGCCGAACACCGCCTGCCATTCGGCTTGAGCGGCGCGGCTGGGCAAGGGCGGCATACCGTCGGCCTGGCCATCGCGCATGTCCAGCACATGGGCAAACTCGTGGAGCACGACGTTGTAGCCCCATTCGGCGGAGCTGCCGGCCTCGGCCACGTCTCGCCATGACAGGGTGACGGGCCCGCCCTCCATGGCTTCCCCGGACAGTGGCTCGTCGTAGTGGTGAACGACACCGTCTTCGTCCATCACCTCCCGACGTGCCACCACCTCGTCAGCGTGGACCACGATGCCGACGAAGCCGTCGTACCACTCCAGCCCCAGGTGCACGATCGGCAGGCACGCCTGTGCGGCAATGGCGATGGCCATGTCGTCGGTAACGTGCAGGCCATGCGCGCCGCTGAACTCCTTGCGGTCGAGAAAGAGTGTGGCCAGTTGACGCAGCCGGTGGGCTTCTTCGTGATGCAGCCGGGTCAAGAAGGGGAAGCGTGCCAGCGTCGCTGACCACAAGGCGTCGGGGATGGGGCGGCGTTCCAGCGTTCGCCGATCGCGCCAGCGGCGCCAGGCTTGCAGCATGGCAGGCTAGCTCAAGGCTTCTTGGAGCGGCAGTCGAAAAAGGCCGGTGGCCGAGAGGCGAAGTACCTCGGCCCGGTGCGGTGGATGGTCCAGATCCCAATCGGAGAGAACGTGGCGCACGCAGTCGGCGCTCAGATGTTCGGTAGCTGGTCGGTGCGTGTGGCCATGGATCAGCGTCGTGGTGTTTGCGCTGTGCAGCCAGTCGATCGCGGTGGCAGCATCGATGTCGATCCAGTCAGCGGGCGAGGGGCGGCCCTTCTTGCGCATCTCGCTCTGGTTGCGCGCATCGCGGGCATAGCGGCGGCGAGCCTCCAGCGGCTGGGCGAGAAAGTCGGCTTGCCAGGCAGTGCTGCGCACCATGGCGCGAAATGTCTGGTACTCGGTGTCAGCCAGGCACAACGCGTCGCCGTGGGTGAGCAGAAGGCGCCGGTCAAAGGCGGTCAGCACGCAAGGGTCGGCCAGTGCCGTCACGCCGCACGCGCGCAGCATGTCGGGGCCGACCAGGAAATCGCGATTGCCGACCATGAAGGCGACGCTGCGTTGTTGCGTGGCCGCGGCCAGCACCTCGGCACAGCGCGCCTCGAAGCCTTCGAAGCGCACGTCGTCGCCGACCCAGACCTCGAACAGATCGCCCAGGATGAACACGGCGTCGGCCACCGTGTCGCGCAGGTACCGGGTCCAGGCGTCAAAGGTGTGGGGGGTGTCCGCACCGAGGTGCAGGTCGGAGATGAAGTCGATACACCTCCACCCCGGCTCTGCACGTACTTCAGCCGGCACGGACCTGCCTCAAACGACCGTGGCCTGGGTGATGACCACGTCTTCCAGCGGCACATCACCGTGGCCGCCGCGATTGCCGGTCTTCACGCCTTCGATCGCATCGACCACTTCCTTGCCGGCAACGACCTTGCCGAACACGGCATAGCCCCAGCCGCTCGGCGACTCCGACTTGAAGTTCAGAAAGTCGTTGTTGGTGGTGTTGATGAAGAACTGGGCCGAGGCCGAATGCGGAGCGCTGGTGCGCGCCATCGCCAACGTGTAGTGGTCATTCTTCAAGCCGTTGTTGGCTTCGTTCTGGACCGGCGCGTCGGTGGGTTTTTGTTTCATGCCGGGCTCGAAGCCGCCGCCCTGGATCATGAAACCCTTGATGACGCGGTGAAACACGGTGCCGTTGTAGTGGCCCTTCTCGACGTAGCTGAGGAAGTTGCGTACCGTCTGGGGTGCTTTGGCTTCATCCAGCTCGATGCGGATGGTGCCGTGGTTGGTTTGCAGCTCGACGTTTTTGCTCATGTCATTTCTCCAGGGTGGCCTTCTTGATGGTCACAGGTGTGACGGGTACATCGCCGGGGGCAGTGGGCACGGCGCGGATCTTGTCGACCACGTCCATGCCCAAGATCACCTTGCCGAACACCGCATAGCCTTGGCCATCTTGGGCACGCGCGGCGTTCAGAAAGTCGTTGTCCTTCACGTTGATGAAGAACTGCGCGGTGGCGGAGTTGGGGTCGGGCGTGCGGGCCATCGCGATGGTGCCGCGGTCGTTGTTCAGGCCGTTACGGCTCTCCAGCGGGATGGGTGCACGGGTGGGTTTTTCTTTCAGGTCGGCCGTCATGCCTCCGCCCTGGATCATGAAGTTGTTGATCACGCGGTGGAACACAGTGCCGTCGTAGTGCCCGGCTTTCACGTACTGCACGAAGTTCTCGACCGTCTTGGGCGCCTTGGCGGCGTTCAGTTCGACCACGATGTCGCCTGCCGAAGTGGCGAGCTTGACCTTTTGTGCGTGGGCGAGGCCGGCGCTCAAACCGATGATGGCGGCTGCGAGCAGCGGCAGCCAATGGGGGCGTCTTGTCATCCGATTACTCCTTCGAAGAATGTTTTCCATTGTCCATCTTCCTTGTCGCCGTCCCGGCCCTTCATCGACCCGGTACTCTGGGCGAAGCCGCCTCTTGCAGGGCCGAGGCCTTGCTCGCGAAGAGATCGCGGATCGTCGCCAGCTTGAGGCCGACCGTGGCATTGCCAGCATCGATCTGCTGTGCTCTTGAGTAGGCCTGGCTCGCGAGCTTCGCGTACACGTCGCCAAGGTTTTCGTAGGCCGTGGCATTGCCGGGGTGGACGCGGATGGCCGCTTCCAGCGAGCGGCGGGCTTGCTCGTACCGACCTTGTTTGCTGTAGACCACAGCGAGGTTGTTGTACGGCTCGGGCAACTCCGGGAAGTCCTCGGTCAGCTGGGTGAAGAGCGCAATGGCTTCGGTCAATTGGCCTTGCTCGGTCAGTGCCAAGCCCTTGAGGAAGCGCATGCGCGCGTCACGCGGATGGGAGGCCAGAAACTGATCCGAGCGCCGGATCGCGTCGCTCCACAGCCCAGCGTTGACGAGGCGGTTCACATCGGAATGGTCGTCCGCTCTGGCCGTGTTGGCGGTGACCAGCAGGCCCGCAACGATCAGGCGGAAAAGCCAAGCGCGTGTACAGACCATCGACATCCTGAAGTGGGTTGCGAGCGCCTGTGTGTCAAGGCCCATGAGAAGAAGGCGACCACCTCCGTCAAGGCGAAAAGGGCAGGCCGCTATACTCGCAAAATTGTATCGCAGCCCCACTGCCAACAGCCCTTCTGACCGACGCTTCGCCCACTGCGTGCAGCACTGAAGCAGCCCGGCGGTTCTCTCCGGCATGCCGGGCAAAACGGCCGTTGAGCGACCCACCCAGCAACCACCGATGACCTTGCGCATCTTCAACACCTTGACTCGACAGACCGAGGTGTTTGTTCCGATCGAGCCCAATCACGTGCGCATGTACGTGTGCGGCATCACCATCTACGACTATTGCCACGTCGGGCATGCGCGCATGATGGTGGCGTTTGACGTGATCTACGGTTGGCTGCGTGCGCTCGGCTATCGCGTGAGCTATGTACGCAACGTGACCGACATTGACGACAAGATCATCAAGCGCTCGCTGGAACGAAAGATCTCCATCCGCGAACTGACTGACGAGATGATCGCGGCCATGCACGAGGACCTGGGGGCCTTGGGCATTGCTCGGCCGACCCACGAACCCCGTGCCACCGAGTACGTGCCTGAAATGCTTTCGATGATCGGCAAGCTCGAGGCCAAGGGACTGGCTTATCGCTCCGACAACGGGGACGTGAACTACGCGGTGCGCAAGTTCCCCGGCTACGGCAAGCTGTCGGGCAAGTCGATCGACGAACTGCGTTCCGGCGAGCGTGTGGCCGTGCTCGACGGCAAGCAGGATCCGCTGGACTTCGTGCTGTGGAAGGCGGCCAAGCCCGACGAACCCGATGACGCCAAGTACTCCTCCACCTACGGCAGCGGGCGGCCGGGCTGGCACATCGAATGTTCGGCCATGGGTTGTGCCCTGCTGGGTGAGCAGTTCGACCTGCACGGCGGCGGTGCCGACCTGCAGTTCCCACACCACGAGAACGAGATCGCCCAGAGTGAAGGCGCAAGCGGCAAGCCTCCGGCAAGGGTGTGGGCGCACAACGGCCTGCTGAACGTGGACCATGTGAAGATGTCCAAGTCTTTGGGCAACTTCTTCACCATCCGCGAGGTGCTGGAGCGTTACGACGGCGAGACCATCCGCTTCTTCATGCTGCGCACCCATTACCGCAGCCCCTTCAACTTCAGCGACGTGAACCTCGACGACGCGCGCAATGCGCTGCGCCGCCTCTATACGGCCTTGGTCGATCTCGATGTGCCCTCCGCGGTTGTCGACTGGAACCATCCGCAGGCCGCGCGCTTTCGCGAGGCGATGAACGAAGACTTCGGCACCCCCGAGGCGGTGGCGGTGCTGTTCGAACTCGCAGGCGAGATCAATCGCACGCGTTCTGTTGAGCTGGCGGGTTTGCTCAAAGGCCTGGGTGCGACGCTCAACGTGTTGCAGCAGAACCCGCGCAGTTACCTGCAGGCGGGCAGCAGCCTGGACGAGGCATCGATCCAGGCGCAGATCGATGCCCGCGCTGCCGCCAAGAAGGCACGCGATTTCGCGCGCGCCGACCAGATTCGCAAGGACTTGCTCGAACAGGGCATCGTGCTGCAGGACTCGCCGCAAGGCACAACCTGGACGAAGGGCTGACCCGGTGCGCATTGCGACCCCCGACTATTGGGAAGAGGCGTGCAAACACCTCTCCAAGCGCGACCGTGTGATGCGAAAGCTCATCCCGCAAGGCGAGGGCCGCCTGCAAAGCCGCGGCGATGCGTTCACCACGCTGGCGCGTTCCATCGTGGGCCAGCAGATCTCGGTGAAGGCGGCTCAGGCCGTGTGGGATCGTTTCGCCGCACTGGTCGAGGGCGATCCGACGCGTGTGATGCCGGCGGCGGTGGGCGCGATTGAACCCTTGCGCATGCGTGAGGCCGGCCTGTCGGCGCGCAAAGTCGAATACCTGCTCGACCTGGCCCGGCACTTCGAGACCGGCACAGTGCATGTGCGGCAATGGCAGCACATGGATGACGAAGCCATCATCGAAGAACTGGTGGCCATTCGCGGTATCGGCCGCTGGACGGCCGAGATGTTCCTGATTTTTCACCTGATGCGCCCCAATGTGCTGCCGCTCGACGACATGGGCCTGATCAAGGGCATCAGCCTCAACTACTTCAGCGGTGAGCCCGTGTCGAGGGCAGAAGCACGCGAAGTGGGCGACGCGTGGGCCCCATTTCGCTCAGTGGCCACATGGTACATTTGGCGCAGCCTCGACCCTCTGCCTGTGGACTACTAGCGCCCCAAGGCGGTCTGCTCCCCCAAGGGGAGCGTCATCGTGTGGGGCGGCCCGGCGCGATGACATCTCAGCGTTCGCACCAACCCAGGATTTCAGCCGGATGAGCAAACGACACTTCCTCGAATTCGAGCAACCCATCGCCGAACTCGAAACCAAGATCGAAGAGCTGCGTTACGTGCAAAGCGAGTCGGCCGTCGACATCTCCGAAGAGATCGACCGCCTGAGCAAGAAAAGCAACCAGCTCATCAAGGACGTCTATTCCAGCCTGACGCCGTGGCAGGTCACGCAGATCTCGCGTCACACGCAGCGGCCCTACGCGCTGGACTACATCAACGAGGTCTTCAGCGACTTCCAAGAACTTCGCGGCGATCGCCACTTCGCCGACGACCAATCCATCGTCGGCGGTCTGGCGCGTTTCAACGGCCAGGCCTGCATGGTCATCGGCCACCAGAAAGGGCGTGACACGAAGGAGCGCGCTGCGCGCAACTTCGGCATGTCACGGCCCGAGGGCTATCGCAAGGCACTGCGCCTGATGAAGCTGGCCGAGAAGTTCGGCCTGCCGGTGTTCACGTTGGTTGACACCCCGGGGGCCTACCCGGGCATCGGTGCCGAGGAGCGTGGCCAGTCCGAAGCCATCGGCCGCAACATCTTCGAGATGGCACAACTGGAAGTGCCCATCATCGTCACCATCATCGGTGAGGGTGGTTCGGGCGGTGCCCTGGCCATCAGTGTCGGTGACCAGGTGCTGATGCTGCAGTACTCGGTGTACTCGGTCATCACACCAGAGGGCTGTGCGTCTATCTTGTGGCGCACTGCCGAGCGAGCATCGGACGCTGCCGACGCGCTGGGCATCACCGCTCACCGCCTGAAGGCGCTGGGCCTCATCGACAAGATCGTGAACGAACCGGTGGGTGGCGCCCACCGCGACCCCAAGCAGATGGCGGCCTACCTCAAGCGCGCGCTCAACGATGCGCTGCGCCAGGTCAGTGACCTCAAGCCCAAGGAACTGCTGCAGCGGCGCTATGAACGGCTGCAGTCCTATGGCCGCTTCACCGACACCAGCGACCGCTGAGTCTGTTCCCTGCATCGCGGTGGCCTACAGCGCCGGCCGCGATTCCACCGCCTTGCTCCATGCCACTGCGCGCGCCGCGGCAGAGCAGGGCGCTCAGGTAGTGGCTCTCCACGTGCACCACGGGCTGAGCCCGCACGCCGACGAATGGCTGGCGCATGCGCAAGCACAGTGCGCGTGTTGGGCGCAGCGGGGGCTGCCTGTGCGTTTGCTGATCCATCGGCTGACCCACCGGCCCGTGGTGGGCGACAGCATCGAGGCCTGGGCACGGCAGGCCCGCTACCGGGCCTTGCGCAGCATGGCCATCGAGGCCGGCACGCGGGTCGTTTTGCTGGCCCACCATCGGCGTGACCAGGCCGAGACCCTGCTGCTGCAGGCGCTGCGTGGTGCGGGTGTGGCGGGCCTGGCAGGCATGCCGCGCGAGGCAGAACGCGACGGCATTATCTGGATGCGTCCGTGGCTGGATCACCCGCGCGAAGCCATCGAGGCGTACGTGCGGCAGCACCGGCTGCGCTACGTCGACGATGACAGCAATGCCGACCCGCGCTTTGCGCGCAACCGGCTGCGGTTGCAGGTCTGGCCCGGCCTGAGCCAGGCCTTTCCGCAAGCGGAGGCCAGCCTCGCCGACGCTGCCGCCTGGGCCGGCGAGGCTTCGGCGTGTTTGGCCGAACTGGCATCGCTGGACCTGTCGCAGGTCTCCAGCGCCGCTGGGCTGAGCCTCAAGGCATGGCAGGGTTTGAGCCCTGCCCGACGTGTCAACGCCTTGCGCGCCTGGTTGAAGGCGCAATCGGGGCGTCCGGCGCCTGCCAGCTTGGTGCAGCGGCTGCAGCATGAGTTGGCGGGCTCGGGGTCGGCACAGTGGGTGCTCCCCGCAGGTGTGTTGCGCCGCCATCGTGGCCGCCTGCTGTTCACAACCGAGGCGCCGGCCCCTGCAACCGAAACTGCACGCAACACCTCGCTGAGCATTCTTCGCGCAGGCCGCTTTGCGCTGGCGGGCTGGGGCGGTGAGTTGGTTGCCAAGCGTGTCAAACAGGGCGGCGTGCCGCTTGCCTGGTTGGCCCACCTGGAACTGCGTGACCGCGAAGGCGGCGAACAGTTCCAGGCCGGTATCGGGCGCCCGCCGCGCAGCCTGAAGAAGCAATTCCAGGCGGCCGACGTTCCGCAGTGGGAGCGCAACGGCCCGCTGATTTACAGCGGCGGTCAGCTGGTGTTCGTGCCGGGGCTGGGGCTGGATGCCCGGGTGCTGGCCTTGCCCGGGCAGCCGCAACTGAGCTTGCACTGGCGCAGCGGCTAAAATGCGCGGTTCGCGCGTTGCGGCGCAGCCCTTTTCTCCATTCCGCGATACCCACTACATGGCACTCATCGTTCACAAATACGGCGGCACTTCCATGGGCTCCACGGAGCGCATTCGCAATGTCGCCAAACGCGTGGCCAAATGGGCCCGCGCCGGGCACCAGATGGTCGTCGTGCCCTCGGCCATGAGCGGCGAGACCAACCGCTTGCTGGGTCTGGCCAAGGAACTGTCGCCCGAATTGGCGAACGGCAGCATCCAGCGCGAGCTCGACATGATTGCCGCAACGGGCGAGCAGGTCTCCGTGGGCCTGCTGTCGATTGCGCTGCAGGCCGAAGGCCTGGAGGCTGTCGGCTATGCCGGCTGGCAAGTGCCCATTGCGACCGACAGTTCATTCACCAAAGCCCGTATTCAGAGCATTGACGACACGCGTGTGCGCGCCGACCTCGCAGACGGCAAGGTGGTGGTCATCACCGGTTTCCAGGGTGTGGACCCGCAGGGCAACATCACCACGCTGGGCCGCGGAGGCTCCGACACCTCGGCCGTGGCCGTGGCCGCGGCGATGAAGGCCGACGAGTGCCTGATCTACACCGACGTGGATGGCGTCTACACCACCGACCCACGCATCGTTCCCGAGGCACGCCGCCTGCACACGGTGAGCTTCGAAGAAATGCTGGAGATGGCGAGCCTGGGCTCCAAGGTGCTGCAGATACGCTCGGTCGAGTTCGCGGGCAAGTACCGGGTGCCACTGCGCGTGCTGTCGAGCTTCACGCCCTGGGACATCAACATCGATGAAGAAGCCCGCTCCGGCACCCTGATCACTTTTGAGGAAGACGAAAAAATGGAACAAGCAGTTGTCGCAGGCATCGCCTTCAACCGCGATGAGGCCAAGGTCACCGTGTTGGGCGTGCCCGACAGGCCCGGCATCGCGTTTCAGATCCTCGGCCCGGTGGCCGATGCCAACATTGATGTGGACGTGATCATCCAGAACGTCTCTCACGACGGCAAGACCGACTTCTCGTTCACCGTGCACCGCAACGACTACGCACGCACGATGGACCTGCTGAAGAACACCGTGCTGCCGCACACCGGCGCTGCGCAGGTGATTGGCGACGCCAAGATCTGCAAGGTCAGCATCGTGGGCATCGGCATGCGCTCGCACGTGGGCGTGGCGAGCAAGATGTTCCGTTGCTTGAGCGAAGAGGGCATCAACATCCAGATGATCACCACCAGCGAGATCAAGACCAGCGTGGTGATCGACGAGAAGTACATGGAACTCGCCGTGCGTGCCTTGCACAAAGCCTTCGATCTTGAGCAAGAGGTCGTCTGAACGCGCAAAGTTCTGCTTTAGAATCGCACCTCGTGCTGGAGTCGTGACCGAGTGGCCGAAGGTGCTCCCCTGCTAAGGGAGTATGTGGGCAAAACCTGCATCGAGGGTTCGAATCCCTCCGACTCCGCCAACTGAGCGTTCGTGGACGTTCAGGCAGACAAGAGAAGCCCGCCAAGTCGTTGATTTGGCGGGCTTTTGCTTTTGCAGGCTCTGATTTCCCTGGGTGTGCCGGTGGCCCGCCTGGGCAAGCCTGGCGCCGGGTGTTGGCTCTGAAGGGGCACAACGCTTGCCTCACAGCGCGCATGTGCATCCCGCTCACCGTCGATGCGAGGCGATGACACGGCCGCGAGCCGCTTCGTGCGCGTGCGCGGTGCGCGCGAGCACAACCTGAAGAGCGTGGATGTGGACATCCCGCGCGATGCGCTGGTGGTGTTCAGCGGGGTGTCGGGTTCCGGCAAATCGTCACTCGCTTTCGGCACCCTGTATGCCGAGGCGCAGCGGCGTTATTTCGAATCGGTGGCGCCCTATGCACGCCGCCTGATCGACCAGGTCGGCGTGCCCGACGTGGATGCCATCGACGGCCTGCCGCCAGCCGTGGCGCTGCAGCAGCAGCGCGGCACGCCGAGCACGCGCTCGTCGGTGGGCAGCGTCACCACCCTGTCCAGCCTGCTGCGCATGCTGTACTCGCGGGCCGGCAGTTACCCGCCGCGCCAGCCGATGCTGTACGCCGAGGACTTCTCGCCCAACACGCCGCAGGGCGCCTGCCCCCACTGCCACGGCCTCGGCCATGTGTACGAGGTGACCGAAGCCTCGATGGTGCCCGACCCTTCGCTCAGCATCCGCGAGCGCGCAGTCGCCGCCTGGCCGCCCGCATGGCACGGCCAGAACCTGCGCGACATCCTCGTGACGCTGGGCTACGACGTGGACAAGCCCTGGCGCGAGCTGCCGCGCAAGCAGCGCGACTGGATCCTCTTCACCGAGGAGCAGCCCACCGTGCCGGTGTACGCCGGCTTCACGCCCGCCGAGACGA
>Ga0209974_10000750_pt1 | contig 11099 bp, 6 predicted proteins | sample InoplaM3SPM_FD_187592 | JGI IMG/M metagenome (GOLD analysis project Ga0209974, IMG submission 187592) | Arabidopsis thaliana rhizosphere microbial communities from the Joint Genome Institute, USA, that affect carbon cycling - Inoculated... | ecosystem: Host-associated > Plants > Roots >...
CGGTCTTTGCCGACACGACAGTGCGCCGCCAAGCCGAGGAGGAGGTACGCGCGCTCGCCGCCGGCCTGGAGCAGCGTGTGCACGAACGCACCGGCGAGCTCGAACGCGCGCAACGCGCGGCCGAGGCGGCCACGCAGGCGAAGAGCGAGTTCCTGGCCAACATGAGCCACGAGATCCGCACGCCGATGAACGCGATCCTCGGCATGTCGTACCTCGCCCTGCAAAGCGACCTGAACCCGCAGCAGTACAACTACGTCAACAAGGTGCACGCATCGGCCGAGGCGCTGCTGGGCATCATCAATGACATCCTCGACTTCTCCAAGATCGAAGCCGGCAAGCTTGACGTAGAGGCCATTCCCTTCAGTCTGGGCGACGTGGCGGACAACGTGGTCAACGTGCTGAGCATGAAGGCTGACGAGAAGGGCCTGGAACTGCTGCTGGACATGCCGCTGCAACTGCCGACGGCGCTGGTGGGCGACCCGTTGCGGCTGAGCCAGGTGCTGCTCAACCTGGGCAGCAACGCTGTCAAGTTCACCGACAGCGGCGATGTCGTCGTGGCGGTGCAGGTGATCGAGCAGGACGGCGTGTCGGCCCGGCTGCGCTTCGAGGTTCGCGACACCGGCATCGGCATGAGTACCGAGCTGCAGCAGCGCCTGTTCCAGCCCTTCACACAGGCGGACACGTCGACCAGCCGGCGCTATGGAGGCACCGGCCTCGGGCTCGCGATCAGCCAGCATCTCGTGCACCTGATGGGCGGCGAACTCCAGGTCGACAGCACGCCGGGCCGGGGCAGCAACTTCCACTTCGAGCTGAGCTTTGCGCTGCAGGAGGCCGCCGACGCGCAGCCGCCACGCTGGGATGACGAAGCACTGCGCGACACCCGCGTACTCGTCGTGGACGACAACGCCAGCGCGCGCGAGCTGCTCGCCACCATGTGCCAAGCGCTGGGCCTGCGGGTGGATGTCGCGCCCAGCGGCGAAGAGGCGCTCGTGCGTGTAGGGCATGCCGACGCCAGCGGCGAGCCGTACCAGTTGCTGCTGCTGGACTGGAAGATGCCAGGCATGGACGGCGTGGCCTGCGCTCAGGCGCTCGTCGAACGGGCTGCGCTGCGCCACCCGGCGCCCGTCGTGATCATGGCCACGGCCTTCGGCCGCGAAGAAGTGCGACACCACCTTGCCGAGCGACAGTTGAGGGTTGGCGCCTTGCTGACCAAGCCGGTCACGCCGTCGGCCCTGCTCGATGCCTGTGCCACGGCTCTCGGGCGCCCGCTCGCGGGCCGCAGGCGAAGCGCGCAACGCGAAGAAGCCATGGTCGACGATCGGTCGGCGCTGGCCGATGCGCGGATCCTGCTGGTCGAGGACAACGTGTTCAACCAGGAGCTCGCGGTGGACCTGTTGAGTCGCGCCGGCGTCGCCGTCAGCGTCGCCAGCGACGGGCAACAGGCACTGGACATGCTGGCTCGCGAGCGTTTTGACGCGGTGCTGATGGACTGCCAGATGCCCGTGATGGACGGCTACGCGGCGACCAAGGCGCTGCGCGAGCGGCCGTCGCTGCGAACCCTGCCGGTGATCGCGATGACGGCCAACGCGATGGTCGGCGACCGCGAAGCCGTGCTCGCGGCGGGCATGAACGACCACATCGCCAAGCCGATCGTCGTCGCTGAAATGTTCGCCACCCTCGCGAAATGGGTGAAACCAACCCGGTCTTCGGGCAACGGCATCAAGCGCATGGACACGCCGTTCTCGCCGGATGGCATCGACACGCCCCGCGGACTGGCCAATACCGGCGGAGACAATTCGCTTTACCGCCGCATGCTGGGCATGTTCCGCGAAAAAGAGGCCGACTTCGTGCAGCGTTTCCGCGCCGCACGCGCCGAGGGAGATGCCGGCACCGCGATGCGCGCCGCGCACGACCTCAAGAGCGAGGCCGGCACGCTCGGCATGCATGGGTTGGAGCAGTCTGCCGCCGCGTTGGAGCGAGCTTGCCTGGAGGGCGCGCGCGACGCCGACGTCGACGGCATGGTGCACGAGGTGTCCAGCAAGCTGGACGAGGTCATCGGCGAACTTCGCTCACTCGAGGTCTCGCGTGCTGCGTGACTTGAAGGGCACGGGCTTAGCCCGTGCTTCGCAGTGCTACGCCAGCAGGCCCGGGACTTGGCCCACCAGTGCCTGGCGTTGCGCAGTGGCGGTGCCCAGCAGCGCAAAGCCGAGCAACTGGCCATCGCCGCTCATGAAGCGTGCGTCGCAGGCCTCGTCGCTCTGGGTGACCACCCAGGCGCCGGAGGCGTCGAGCGGTGGCGGGCACACCACCGTCGGGCAGGCGGGGGTCTTCACGATCACCGGCATCGCCGGGTAGAGCACCGGCGTCGGCGTGCCCGCCAGGGTGGCGGCCAGCGCGCGGGCCTGCTGCATGATGGGCATCACGAAAGGCAGCGTGTGGCCATCGACTTCGGCACAGTCGCCCACCGCATGCACGTTTGCAGCGCTGGTTGCAAGCAGCCGGTTGGTCACGATGCCGCGGTTCACCACAATGCCGGCCTCGGCCGCGAGTGAAGTGCGGGGCCGCAGGCCGATGGCCGAAAGCACCAGGTCGGCTGACAAGCTGCTGCCGTCGCTGAGCGTCAACACCACGCCCCGGGCCGCACGGTCCACGCGCTGTACCGACACGCCGAAGCGAAACCCTGCCCCCGCCGACTCCAGCTTGCTTTGCAGGCGTTCGCTCGCGGCCGGGGGCAGCAGGCGCGGCAGCGCCCGATCGGCCAGGTCGATCAAGGTCGGCGTGATCTCGCGCGCCAGCAGGTCGTTGGCAAACTCGCAGCCAATGAGCCCGGCCCCCAGGATGGCAACCGACTTCACACCCTCCAGCCGCTCGGCGAAGCGGGCGAAGTCGTCCAGGTCGTTGACCGAAAGCACCGCCTCGGCGGCGTCCCCTTGCAGCGGCAGGCGAATGGGGTCGGCGCCCACGGCCAGCACCAGATCGCGGTAGGCGATGAGTTCCCCGCCGGCCAAGCGCAGCGTGCGGGCCGCCGTGTCGATCTGCTCCACCACGGCATGGGGCCGCAGTGTGGCGTTGAGCTCGGCCGCCATCTTGTCGACCTGTTTCATCACCAGCGTGGCAGCGGTCTTCTTGCCGGCCAGCGCGTTCGACAGCATGGGCTTGGAATAAAAGCCCGCGTGGTCGCGGCTCACGATGAGCAGCGGCGTTTCTTTGTCGAGCTTGCGAAATTCGCGGGCCAGCGTATAGCCGGCCAGGCCGGTGCCGAGGATGACGAGGGGCAAAGACATGGGCTGTGTTCCGTTGGATAGAAAACGCCCCCGGTGCTCGCAAGCGATCTGCGGGGGCGCGCAAGCCTAACTCAGAGCCTGGGATTCAGATTTCGAGCACCTCGAAAATTGACCGAACTGCAGAAGTGGTTTTTTCGAAGCCCTTGCATGTGATCAGAATCCCGCATGCCCCAGACCGCCGAGCCCGTGCTGAAGCTGCGCGCCCTCAACCGCGCCACCTTGCAACGTCAAATGCTGCTGGAGCGCAGCCGCCGCAGCATCCCCGCCGCGGTGGAGCACCTGATGGGCCTGCAGCACCAAGCGCCCAACGCGCCCTACTTCGCACTCTGGACGCGCCTCGCCCGCTTCGACGCGCCTGCGCTCACCACGCTGATGCAGCAGCGCCGCCTGGTGCGCTGCGCCATGATGCGCGGCACGCTGCACCTGGTGAGCGCGCGCGACCTGCTGGCGCTGCGACCGGTGCTTCAGCCGGTACTCAAGCGCGCCTTGTACGCCAGCCACGGCCGCCATCTGCAGGAGCTGGATCTGCACACCCTGGCCGACGCGGGCCGCGCGCTGCTGTGTGCGCAGCCGCTGAACTCGGGCGAACTCGGCAAGGCCCTGGCCGAACACTGGCCGGGGCGCGATTCGAATGCGCTGGCCATGGGGGTGCGCACCGCAGAAGCCCTGGTGCACGTGCCACCGGCCGGCACCTGGAATTCACACCAGAACGCGGTGCTGCTGCCGGCGCAGGCCTGGCTGGGCCAGCCACTGGCCGGCAGCGACTCGCCCGACAAATTGGTGTTGCGTTACCTGGGTGCATTCGGCCCGGCCAGCGCACCAGACATCGCCACCTGGAGCGGGCTGACGGGCTTGGCCGAGACGCTGGATCGCTTGAGCCCACGCCTGCGCCGCTACCGCGATGAACAGGGCCGCGTGCTGCACGATCTGCAGCGCGCGCCGCTGCCCGACCCCGACACGCCCGCACCGGTGCGCCTGCTGGGCGAGTTCGACAACCTGGTGCTGTCGCACGCCGACCGCCGCCGCGTGCTGGCCGAAGAACACCGCAGCCGTGTCATGACGGTCAATGGGCAGGTGCGCGGCTGCGTGCTGGTCGATGGCTTCGTCCAAGGCACCTGGAAACTCGTGCGCGACAAGCAGCAGGCCGAATTGGTGGTCGAACCCTTTCGCCAACTCAAGGCCGCCGAGCGCGACGCGGTGAGCGCCGAAGCACAACTCGCCCTGGCCTTCGCCGCGGGCGATGCCGCCCAGCAGCGTGTGCAGTTCGCCCAAGCACTCTGAGGCAGAAGGAGCAGCAGAAAGGAAGCAGGCAAAAAGAAAGCGGGCTGCGCTCACGCGCTGGCCCGCCGAATGAGTCACAGCATTCAGGGAGGGAGGGAGGAGGGAGCTGTGACCCGAAAAAATGTTAACCCGCAGCCCTGTGCTTCGTCTGTAGGAAAACAGGCCGTTGTCGCTGGCCGCGCGGCACCCCATTCGGGTCATGTGATCCGCGCGCAACGCCACCACGAGGCACGCTGCGCAACGCCTGCCCTTACAGTGCAGTCATTGCCCGCTTGCGCCAGGAGCCGAGATGTCTGCTACCCGATTCGCCACGCCACGCCGCTGGTTCGGCCGCCTTTGGTGGCTGCTCGATGCCACCCGCCGCACGGTCTTCAACCTCATCTTTCTTCTGATCTTCGTGCTGGTGCTCGTGGCCATCGCCACCAGCGGCCCGCCCAAACTCGAAGACAACACGGCCCTGGTGCTGAACCTGCGCGGCCCGCTGGTCGAGCAGCACGCCGCCGGCCTGCGCGACGCAGCCGTCGCCCAGCTCAGCGGCGATGCCGCGCAAAGCACGCAACTGCGCGACGTGCTCACCGTGCTCGATGCCGCAGCCACCGACCCCAAGATCAGCCGTGCCGTGCTGGTGCTCGACGAGTTCAAGGGCGGTGGCCTGGCCGGGCTGCGCGAAGTGGCGGCCGCGCTGCAGCGCTTTCGCGCCAGCGGCAAGCAGGTGGTGGCCTGGGGCGGCGGCTACGACCAGCGCCAGTACTACCTGGCCGCGCAGGCGAATGAGGTGCTGATGCACCCGATGGGCATGGTGTTCATGCAGGGCTTCGGCCGCTACCAGAACTACTACCGCGATGCGCTCGACAAGCTGGGCGTCAGCGTGAACCTGGTGCGTGTGGGCACCTACAAGAACTTCGGTGAACCCTTCACCGCCAACGGTCCCTCGCAAGAGTCGATCGAAGCCAACGGCTTTCTCTACAACGCCTTGTGGTCCACCTACACCGAGGGCGTGGAGAAGGCGCGCAAGCTGCCCGCCGGCAGCGTGATGGCCATGATCAACGAGTTGCCCGAGCGCCTCGCGGCGGCCGGCGGCGACCCGGCCAAACAGGCCCTGGCGAGCAAGATGGTCGATGGCCTGAAGACCAAGGACGAGTTGCGCCAGCTGATGATCGAGCGCGGCGCCAAAGACGCCGAAGGCAAGACCTTCCGCCAGGTTTCGTTCGAGAACTACCTGGCGCGGCACAAGCCCAGGTTCACGGGCGACGCCATCGGCGTGGTGGTGGCCGAGGGCGAGATCATCGACGGCCCCGCACCGGCCGGCACGGTGGGCGGCGCCTCCACCGCTGAGCTGATCCGCAAGGCACGCGACGACAAGAGCGTCAAGGCCGTGGTGCTGCGCGTCAACTCGCCGGGCGGCGCGGTGTTCGGCTCGGAGCTGATCCGCCGCGAGCTGGAACTCACGCGCGCCGCCGGCAAGCCGGTGGTGGTGTCGATGGGCGACGTGGCCGCCTCGGGCGGCTACTGGATCTCGATGGCCTCCGACGAAGTGATGGCCGACCCCGCCACCATCACCGGCTCGATCGGCGTTTTTGCGCTGCTGCCCAGCGCCGACAAGGCGCTGGAGAAGATCGGCGTGCACACCGCCGGCGTGACCACCACCTGGCTCGCCGGCGCCGGCGACCCGCGCCTGCCCCCCAACCCGCGCTTCACCGAACTGCTGCAGACCGCGATCAACCAGATCTACAGCGACTTCACCACCCGGGCGGCGCAAGCGCGCAAGACCACGCCCGAGAAGATCGACGCAGTGGCGCAAGGGCGGGTGTGGACCGGCGCACAGGCCAAGGAGCGCGGGCTGATCGACACGCTGGGCGGCTATTCAGACGCGCTCAAGTCGGCCGCCGCGCGCGCCAAGCTGGACGACGAGGCGCGCGTGGTCTACATCCAGCCCGAACCGGGGCGCGCCGAGCGCTTGCTGGAGCTGCTGGGTGGCGCGACGGTGCAGGCGATTGCCGATCGCTTCGACCTTCAACTGACACCCGTCGGCGTGCCGAACAAGCTGGTGCGGGAAGCGCGTCAGGAACTGGGCTGGCTGGCGGAGATCACCGACGCACGCAAGCCGTTTGCGGCGATCACGCACTGCCTGTGCAAGGAACCTTGAGGCTCGCTGTGCCTAAGCCAGAGCCTAAGCGCCCACCCTGAGCCCCCAAGCCAACAGCGAGAAGGTGACGAACGCCAGCACCGTGCTCGCCATGATGATGCGCGCCACGCGCCCGTTGTCGGCGCCGTAGCGCTCGGCCAGCAGCGACACATTGCTGGCGCTCGGCAGCGCGGCGGCGAGCATCAGCACGCTCAGGCCGAAGTCGGGCACCGGCAGGTCTGCCGCGCGCAGCAGCAGCCCCATGCTCAGCACCAGCAGCGGGTGCACGAAGAGCTTGATCAGCGCCACCGGCAGGTACTGCGAGAGCGGCGTGCGGCTGTGCACATGCTGGCCGGCGCGCCACAGCACCGCGCCGATGGTGAACAGCGCAACCGGCGTGGCCGCATCGCCCAGCATCTTGACGATCTGCGCCAGCGGCCCCGGCAACGCCAGGCCGCTTGCCGCCGATGCCGCACCCAGGCCGATCGCCCAGGGCAGCGGGTTGCTCATCGCGCCGCGCAGCGAGCGCAACACGGTGGCAGCCGAACTCTCATGCGGTGACGTGTCACCCGCTGGCCGCGCCTGCGCCAGCGCGATGCACAGCGAGCTGGTGAGAAACAGATCAACCAATATCGTGCCGATCACCGGCCCGGCCGCACGCTCGCCCAGCAAGGCCACGAGCAGCGGCACACCCATGAAGCCGGTGTTGGGGAAGGCCGCCACCAGCGCGCCGAAGGCGGCGTTCTTCATGTCCACCCCACGCGCCGAATCGGCGCGGCGCAAGGTGGCCGCCACGGTGAAGAACACCACCAGCAGCGCGCACAGCGCATAGACGGCGATCAGCGCTGGGTTGATCAGCTGCGCAAACGGCATGCTGGCGCCGAAGCGAAACAGCATGCACGGCAGCGCAAAAAACAGCACGAAGGCGTTGAGCCCCGGGATGGCCGCTTCGGGAAGAACCCGGCGCTGGGCAGCAAGGTAGCCGCACAGCACCAGCGCGAAAAAGGGAATGGTGACGGCCAGGATCGCCTGCATGGGGGGCGAGTATCGCTGCCCTCCAAGCGAGGCCCGCCTCAGACGAACATGCCGCCCGACGCCTCGATGCGCTGCGCATTGACCCAGCGGCTGCCGGGCGACAGCAGCGACGCAATGGCGCCGCCGATGTCGTCGGGCAGCCCCACGCGGCCGAGCGCCGTTTGTGATGCGATGAAGCCGTTGAGCTGCGCGTCGTCGCGGACCCTGCCACCGCCAAAATCGGTCTCGATGGCGCCGGGGGCGATCGTGTTCACTGCGATACCACGGGGCCCGAGTTCCTTGGCCATGTAGCGCGTGAGCACCTCCACCGCACCCTTCATCGCTGCGTAGGCGGCATAGCCAGGCAAGGCAAAGCGCGTGAGGCCGCTCGACACGTTGACGATGCGCCCACCGTCGGCCATCAGCGGCAGCAGCGCCTGCGTGAGGAAGAACACGCCCTTGAAATGGACGTTCACCAGCTGGTCGAACTGCGCCTCGGTGGTCTCGGCCAGCTCGGCGTGGACGCCGATGCCTGCGTTGTTGACGAGAAAGTCGAAGCGCTCGCGCTGCCAGTGCTGCGCAAGCAAACGCCGCAGCTGCGCGGCGAAGTCGGCAAAGCCGCGGGTGTCGCCCACGTCGAGGGCGAGCGCCACGGCGCGCCGGCCCATGCCTTCGATCTGCGCCGCGACGGCGTGTGCCTCGGCGGCGTTGTGGCGGTAGGTCAGGACGATGTCGGTGCCTTGCTCGGCCAGCTTCAGCGCGGTGTGCTTGCCGAGCCCGCGGCTGCCGCCGGTCACCAGGGCGATGGGGGAAGTGTTCATGTCGTGCCTCTCGGAAGTGGGTTTGCGATGAGGGCACTTTATTGATTCGGCTTTGCGCGATAAATTTGCAGAAATTGATTTGTTTGTTCAACCTGCGAGAACAATCGTGACGACCTCGCCCCTCCCGATGAACCGGCTCGACAGCCTGCAGATCTTTGTGCGGGTGGCCGAGCTGAGCAGCTTCACCCAGGCCGCCGACCGCTTGGGCCTGCCCAAGGCCCGCGTCTCCACCACCGTGCAGCAGCTCGAAAGCCTGCTCGGCACCCGCTTGCTGCACCGGACCACGCGCAGGGTGCAGATGACGCAGGACGGCCAGGTGTTCTACGAGCGCTGCAAGGACCTGCTGGCCGACATGGACGAGCTGCAGGCCATGTTCCAGCACGGCCAGCAAGCGCTGCGCGGGCGCTTGCGCATCGACATGCCGACCTTGATCGCGCGCGACCAGGTGATTCCCCGCCTGCAGGCATTCCTGGCGGACCACCCGCAACTCGACATCGAACTCAGCAGCACCGACCGCCGGGTCGACCTGGTGCGCGAAGGCTTCGACTGCGTTCTGCGCGTGGGGCCGCTGGTCGATTCCACCCTCGTGGCCCGCCCGCTGGGCCAGCTGCGGCAGATCAATTGCGCGAGCCCCGCCTACCTGGCGCAGCACGGCACGCCGCAGACACTGAGCGACCTGGCGGCGCACCGCCTGGTCCACTACGTGCCCACGCTGGGTGCCAAGTCGGCGGGCTGGGAATACCACAGCGAAGGCCACGACCGGTCGATCGCCATGCCCGGCGCGCTCACGGTCAACAGCACCGAGGCCTACCAGGCCGCGTGCCTGGCGGGGTTGGGCCTGATCCAGGCGCCCACTGTGGGTGTGATGTCGCTGATCGAGCAAGGGCTGCTGGTCGAAGTCTTGCCGCAGTACCGCGCACCGTCCCTGCCCGTTTCCTTGCTGTACGCCAACCGCCGCAACCTGCCGCAACGGGTACAGGTCTTCATGGCCTGGATGGTGCAGATTCTGGCGCCCTACCTCGATGGGAGCTGAGGACACATAGCGACAGGGTAGTTGCCCGCTCGCCCCTTTGGGGAGAGGGTTGGGGTGAGGGGCTGCGTGTCGGCACATAGGAGGTACGTCGGCCCTCACCCCCGCCCTCTTCCAGAGGGAGAGGGTGCCCGATGGAACTTCTTCTAGCCGGGCTGCACCCCGGGCCGGCCGGCTTCCACGCTGAAGCGCGCCGCCGTGTTCACTGCCGAGACCGGGTCTTTGGGGTCTGCCACGGCAAACAGACTTGCATCGAGCCGCTTGGCGCCGAGCGTGAAACCCACGTAGCCACGCTGGTCGGCGCGTCCGTAGTGCACGTGCGGGTTGAACGGCCGGGCGGCATCCACCCGCGATTGCGCCATGCCCTGGCTGCTGATGGAGGTGCCGCAGAACTCGGTGGCGATGACCGGTGACTGGGCATCGTCGTAGTCGGCCTTCAGGTCGGCCACGTAGTGCGCGTGCACGTCGCCGCCCAGCACCACCACGCCGGGCAGCTTGCGCTCGGCGACCACGCCCAGCAGCCGGTTGCGCGACGGCGCGTAGCCGTCCCAGCCGTCCGTCCAGTAGCTGCCACCTTGCGCGGTGTCGGCCCACGAAAACCGCGCCATCAGCGTTTGCTGGCCCAGCAGGTTCCAGGGGCGATGCCCCCCGCTGCCCTCGTCGCGCCAGCCCTGTGCCAGCCATTGCTCCTGGTCGGCACCGAGCAGCGAGCGTTTCGGGTCGACGAGCTGCGGGCAGTCTTTCAGGGGCACGGTGTTCGAGCCGTTGCGCCCGGGCCGCGGGCAGGCCTGCACGTCGCGGTACTGGCGGTCGTCGAGCATGTGGATGCGCGCCAGTGTGCCCCAGTCGTAGTGGTCGTAAATGCGCATGTCGCTGCCGCGCGGGCGCATCGCCTTGGGAAACGGCATGTGCTCCCAATACGCCTGCGTGGCCGCGGCGCGCCGCTGGCGGAAGAAGATGTCGGGCGTCTGCGGCGTGGCGGCGGCGTAGTCGTTGTCGATTTCGTGGTCGTCCCACACCACCATCCAGGGCGCCATCGCGTGCGCCGCCTGCAGCGCCGGGTCGCCTTTGTACTGGGCGTAACGGGCGCGGTACTCGTCGAGCGAACGCGCGAGCGTGCCCACGTGGAAGCGCAACGCCACCGGCGGCGAGGCGTACTCGTAGATGTAGTCGCCGAGAAACAGCACCAGATCAAGGTTCTGCGTGGCCATGTGGCGCCAGGCGGCGTAGTGCCCGTGGTCGAAACGCTGGCAGCTGGCAATGGCAAAGCGCAGGGTGTCGACCTCGGCGTCGGGCGCGGGGGCCGTGCGTGTGCGGCCCACGGCGCTTTGCTGGCCCAGCGCCGTGAAGCGGTACCAGTACCAACGGCCCGGCTGCAGCCCAGCGGGCTCGGCGTGCACGCTGTGGGCCCAGGCGGATTCGGCCACCTCGGTGCCGCGCGCGGCGATCTGCGTGAAGGCTTCGTCGAGTGCCAGTTCCCAGCGCACGTCCAAACGCTCGGGCAGCGCATCGCCCGTCAGGCGCGTCCACAGCACCAGCCGGTC
>Ga0209974_10000752_pt1 | contig 11077 bp, 10 predicted proteins | sample InoplaM3SPM_FD_187592 | JGI IMG/M metagenome (GOLD analysis project Ga0209974, IMG submission 187592) | Arabidopsis thaliana rhizosphere microbial communities from the Joint Genome Institute, USA, that affect carbon cycling - Inoculated... | ecosystem: Host-associated > Plants > Roots >...
TACAGCGACAAGCCACCCACGACCCATTGGTTGGTGACCAGCTGGGCTGCCAGGCCATCCCACGCGCGCCCGTCGACCGCGGCCTTGATGACGCTCTTGCTCATGCCGATCTTGAGCAGAAGCTGTGCCGAGGTGCCCATGGCGACGCTGCAGAGAATCAGGAAAAATGTGTTGAGTTGCATGCTTGATTTGTTGCTGGCCCTGCACCCCGCCACGCGTGGAGATGCATCGCGGACCACGGTCATTTGTATTCGATCAATCGGGCCGTCCGTCCCGACAGGCGCAGCGCCAAAAACTTCAACTGCCCTGCAGCTTCGGCGAACTTGCCCATCACCATGAAGGCGGCCCGCGCGGCGCGTACGCGCAAAGGGCCCTTGAAGCCGAGGTACAGCCTGAGCACCTGCAGTGGATACACCAGCAGCAAGACCAGCACCCAAGTGCTGAACAACCAGGCGCCCAGCACGGCAGCCAGTGGAATCGCCAGCCCCCACACCCACGCGCGGCGCGATTCGACCACGCGGTGCCGCTCGGGCGATGCGCCGTGCAGATGCACACCCTCGGCGTAGGTGTAGCCGGCGCGCATCGAGCGCTTCCACCACTGGCCGATGCGCGTCATGGCGGCGTCGTGCAGGGTCATCTCGGCATCGAGCCGCCACACGCGCCAGCCTTTGGCGCGCAGGCGAACGCACAGTTCGGGCTCTTCGCCGGCGATCAGGCGAGGGTTGTAGCCGCCGACCGACTGCAACGCGGCGGCACGCATCATCACGTCACCGCCGCAGGCCTTGGTCTCGCCGATCGGCGCAGCCCATTCCAGGTCGCACAACAGGTTATAGATCGAGCGCTCTGGGAAACGCTCTCGGCGCCGCCCGCACACTGCAACCATGTCGGGATAGTCGGTAAGAAACCCCCTTGCCTGCGCCAGCCAACCGTCGGCCACCGCGCAGTCGCCGTCGACGAACTGGATGAACTCGATCTGTGGCGCCAACTCGAGCGCACGGCGCCAGCCGGCATTGCGTGCCAGTGCGGCGGTGAACACCACGTTCGGGTCGAGCACGACCACCTCGACACCCATCTGCCGCGCCATCGCGACAGAGTCATCGGTGGAACCGGAATCCACGTACACGACGATCGCCGCAGTGCGGACCACCGACGTAAGACAGGCGCGAAGGCGCTCGCCCTCGTTGCGACCGATGGCAACGACGGCAACGCTGGGCAATCCAGCAATGGAATCTGCAAACCCCGGCATCACTGAGCCTGCTCGGCGGGTGCCGGGCGCTGCAGCTTCCACAGCGTGTCGTCGAACAACTTCCACGCGTCCATGCCGCCACGGCACAGCAGCCTGAACATCCACGGCGGCTCGCCGCCTTCCACCTTCACGCGCGGCAGTCGGGCCAAGTCAGCGCCGCGTCTGAGCGTGCCGTGTTGTGCGATGAAGATCGAGCTGTAGCCGCAATCGGACAGCATCTGCGCCGTGGCCGGGCTTTCATCAGGCCGCATGCCGAAGGGGTAGGCGAACGATCGCACGGGTGCGCCCAGGTGCTGCTCCAGCAACTGTTTGGAACGCTGCCCCTCTTCGAGTGCGGCCTGCGCACTCAGCTGGGCCACCGAGCGGTGCGTGTGGGCATGCGAGCCCACGGTGATGCCGGCCGCCGGCAGGCGCGCCACTTCGTCCCAGGTGAGGTAGCGCTCGCCCGACACGCTGCTCGTGCCGACGAAGCCGGTGGTCACGTAAGCCACCGAGGGAATGCGGTGGCGCTGCATGATGGGTGCAGCAATGTGAAGCACGCTGCTGAAGCCGTCGTCCATGGTCACCAGCACCGCCCCGTCGGGCAGGTCGATCTCGCCGCGCACGAAGCGCTCCACGTCGTCGAGCGAAACCGCGAGCTTGTGCTCGGCGAGCCAGCGCATCTGTTCTTCGAACACGGCGGCACTCACGCACCAGGGGTCGCGCACGGCGTCGCCGAAGCGGTGGTAGGTAAGCACACGAACCGTGGGCCCGCGGCCGGCCAGTCTGCGCAAGGCGAGCGAGCCTGTCACGAAACTGCCCACCACCATCGCGGTACGTGCTGCTTTCTTGATCAGCCAGCGGTGCACAGACACCGTCATGACCGGGTCTGCCTGTCTTGCTGCGTCAGCCAGCTGTGCGCCACGCGCAGCAGAAACTTCGGGTTGCCGATGAGGTAGCGAGCGGCCTTGTGCGGCTGGCGGCTCAACAGGTGCAGCCATTCGAAGCCCAGGCGCCGCACCCACTTCGGCGCGCGCACCAGGTCACCCACCCAATAGTCGAACAAGCCCCCGGTCGCCAGGCACAAGGGCACCTTCAACTGACCGATGTGTTCGTGAATCCACTGCTCCTGCTTGGGGTTGCCCATGCCCACCAACAGCAGGTGCGCACCGGAGGCGTTGATCTTCTCGATCACGGCCTCATGGTCGTCGGGGCCCAGGTAGCCGTGGTGGCAGCCGGCGAACGTCCAGCCGGGGAAGCTGCGCTGCGCATGCGCCGCGGCCTGCTCGATGCGCTCGGGTGTGTTGCCCAGCAGGTAGTAGCGCAGGCCGCGGTCGGCCCAGCGCGAGAACATCAGCGGCACGAGGTCGGTGCCGTTGACGTTGTCTTTCAAGGTGACGCCATGCAGCATGCGTGCGGCCCAGCGCACGCCGGTACCGTCGCCGAAGACGCGATCCGCGCTGCGCAGCACGGTTCGGTACGCCGGCAGGTCACAGGCATTGTTCAGCGTGTGCGTGTTGACGAAGTAGATGCCATGCGCACGCGGCCGCTGCGGATGCAGCAGGCCTTGCAGCAAGCCCAGCGCCTGGTCCATGGTGACGTCGGTGACCGGCACGCCCAGCACCGACAGCGTGCTGCCTTCGGGCGCCGACGGCGGTGCCGGAACGGCGATCGGGCCGGACAAAGCGCCGGGTATCGTGATGTCGGGAAGGCTCATGGTATTCACTCCACTGCTTCAGTCTGCCGCGCCAACAGCGCCAGCAGCGCTTTGCGGTCGACCTTTCCGTTCGCATTGAGTGGGAACTCGGAAACCAGCCTCAATTCGCTCGGATGCATGTAGGGCGGCAGGCGCGCAATCACACGCTCGCGGATCGCTGCCGCGTCGGCATGCTCTGCACCGAGAAAACCGACGATGCCGTCTGCCCCGCTGGCCGTAACGGGCCAACCGACCGCGATGGCCACATCGACCCCGGCCTCCTGGCGCAGGATGGCCTCGACTTCGCCCAGCTCGACGCGGTAGCCCTGGATCTTGATCTGGTTGTCGACCCGGCCCAGGTACACCAGCGGCTCACCGGCAGCCGGCCGACGCACGCGGTCACCGGTGCGGTAGTAGACCTCGCTGCGACCCGGCGGCGTGACGAACGCGGCCGCGGTGCGCTGTGGATCGTTGTAATAGCCGAGCGTGAGTTGCGGGCCCGTCATCAGCAGCTCGCCGGCTTCGCCCACGGCCACTTCGTTCTGCTGCTCGTCGGCCACCAGCAGCTTCATGCCCGGGTAGGGCTCGCCGATGGGCACCACACCGTACTCGCTCTGGGCCGGCGAAGTCTGTGCATTCCAGCGGTACAGCGTGCAGGCTATGGTGAGTTCGGTCGGACCGTAGAGGTTCTCGACAACGGATTGCGGCGCCGCGTCGGCCCACTTCTGCACGATCTCGATCGGCAGCGCCTCGCCGCAGAACAGGCTGAAGCGCAGTTGCGGGTACTTGCCCGGCTTGAGCATCTTCAGGCGGTTCATCAGCACGGCGGTGGACGGCACCGAGAACCACATCGTGATGCCGCAATCGGTGATGTACTTGCCGGGGAACATCTTCTGGCCGCTGGTGGGCGCGCACAGGCAGGCGCCACGCTCCCAGGCGACGAACATGTCGTGCACCGACAGGTCGAAGGTGAGGTCGAAGGTCTGCGAAAAACGGTCGTGTTCCGTCACTGCATACCGCTCGACCATCGCGTCGATGTAGGGAACGGCATTGCGATGCGCCACCATCACGCCCTTGGGCTGGCCGGTGCTGCCCGAGGTGAACAGCAGGTAGGCGATGGCGTTCACGTCGACCGGGCCGGCCACCCACGTGCCGGCATCGACCAGGTCGCGCGCGCCGAGAAAGCGGTGCTGCGGCCACAGCGCTGCCAATTCACTCACGTCGTCGTGCTCGGGCAGCAGCAAGAGCAGCGGTGTGCCGACACCGGCCAGCACCTCGTCGAGCTGGCGTGCGCCGTGGGCATCGACGATGACGCTGCGGCACTCCGAGCGCACCAGCATGCCGCGCGTGCGGTCGGTGGGGAAACCGGGGTTGAGCGGCACATAGCCATGGCCACGCAACAAGCCGGCCAATACACCGGCATAGGCCGTGATGGAACGGTGCGCGAACACCGCCGTGAGTTGCGGCTCGCCGGCCGGCGCGTGTGCCGACAGGGTCTGCGCCAGCGCCGCCGCACGCTCGCGAAGCGCGCGATAGCTGAGCACAGTGGCGTCCAGCTGCAAAGCTGGCCGCTCGGGGTGCTGCTCCGCTGAGCGGAGAAAACCCGTGCGTAGGCTGCGGCGCTCCTGCGGCATCAGGTCACCTGGGTGAAGAACGCCGCATAGAGCGTGTTGATGCTGGTGAAGACCTGGGGCTCGATGTCGTCGGTGTCGACGTCTTCGCCGCGCAGGCTTTCAATGAAAAGCACGAACTCGACGATGTCGAGCGACGAGAGAATGCCTTCCTCGAGGATGTGTGTTTCATCGGTGAATGCCGTCTTGGAGGCCGCTTTGGTGTGCTTGACGATCCAGTTGCGCAGCTTGGTTCTGATTTCACTTTCTTGCATCGTGCATGTCACCTCGCTCATAGCGAGGGCTCCTCGGCCAGCAGACCCGTCTTGATGAAGTAGGCGACGATCTTTGCCGAGGCCAGCTTGCGAAACTCCACACCAGCCGGGTGTGACATGGCCAGTTGGCGCAGCTCGTACGCATCGGCCAGGCCCGCATCGCGGTACATGGTGGGGTTGTAGTAGTCGCCCCAGGAGGCGCGAAGGTAGTCGGCCAGCCATTGGCGAAAGCCGGCCAGGGTGTCGGCAGACCAATCGGGCGAATAGCGCTCGAACAGCTCGGCCAGCTGCACCCGACCGAAGGCCAGGTGGCGTGCTTCGTCGACGTGGTGCACCTTGTTGATCTCACGCACCAGCGCGTCTACGCGCTCGTCTTTTTCGATGGCGAGGTTGTAGTAGTCGCCGAGTTCTTCGACCACCATCACCTTGCAATAGAACGCGACCTCTTCTTCGCCCTTGGCGTATTCCCGAGACAGGGTGATCTTCTTTTCGGGGTAGACCTTGCCGACGTAGCGATTGCAGAACTCGCCGAACATCACCATGTGCTTGTTCTCTTCGTCGACGAAGTGGTGCAGGTACTCGTTGACGGGAACGGTGTTGCCCTTGGCGTAGAGCCGGTGCACAAGCCCCTGCACCAACGGGCGCTCACCCTGCAGCACCAGGCTGAAGAAATTGCCCAGCTCATACAGGCTCAGGCTCTTGCGCTGCTCTTCGTTGAGCGCGTCGTAAACAGGGGTGCCGTAGAGCGAGATCAGCTCGGGCGGCATGTACCACGCGTCCTTCTGCAGCGCGTCGGGCCAGTTGAAGGTGTTGTAGACGTCCCAGAGCTTCTTGCGCGAGGCCTTGGTCAGGCGCACAGCGAGCTCAGATGCGGTTTCCATGACGACTTCCCGTTCCCGTAACAAATTGCAGAGTGAAAGTATCGGCAGGAAGTGATGTCGATTGCAATCCCGCGAATTGGCGTGCTCACAACGCCATGGGGCCATGACCGTCCATGTTTGTCAGATGAAGGCCTTGTGACACCTGAGCAAAAGGGGCTAATGCTTCCTGCAAGGCCGGCGACATGGCAAAAAGCCGCTTGTTCTGGAGCACGGCATAGCCGTTTTGTGCAAAACCACGTGCCCAACCGGGGTGCGCCTGGTTCGACACCACGATGTCGACACCGCGCTGGGTGAGATGGCGTGTTGCCGCCATCACCACACCCCCCGCATCTGAGGGGTCGGCCAGGCAATCGACGATCGAGCCCACCCGCAAGTCGCCAAAGCGGTGCTCAGCTTTCATCTGCGTGTCCATCACCAGGGCCCAGCCAATGACCTGGCTGCCACGTTCGATGCGCAGGCGGGTCACGGGCGGCCATGCCCCAGCGGGCGCGAGCGCGTTCATCGAGGCCGCGTCGCGCACGGCGATCGCGCCGTAGCTGCCCTTGCAGCGGTTCCACAGGTCGTCGGCCCAGGGGCCGAATTCGGCCACTTCGACAGCGGACGCGCTGGAGCGGCGGCCCGGCGCCTTCAGCCGCAGGGCGGCATGCATGGCGCGCAAACCCAACCAGCCCAGGCCGCTGTGGGCCAACAGGTCGAGCACCGTGCGGCGCAAAGCTGATTTGCGCAGTTGGGCATTGAGCCGCAGAAAACGCGCTGGTTTTTCCACCCACAGGCAGAAAGGTGTGGGGTGCAGCAGCCAGTTCATCTTGCGCAACATCTGCACCACCGGCTGGTCGTCGCCGCCGTGGCCCCAGCTGTAGAGCAGCGGGCGCTTCTTCAGCATGTCGCGGATCATGCGCAAGCCCAGCGTGCCGTGGCGCACATCGATGGCACCTTCGGAGAACGGCCCTTGCCAGTCGGTCACGACTTGCACCTGGCCATTGATCAGCCAGTCTTGCGGCTTCAAGGCAAAGGCGCCGCGAACCGCCGCATCGTCTTCGACGGCCAAGTAGTACTCGCGCCAGACGTTCTGGCCCGGCCGCTTGGGAATCCACTCCGGCTCGGGGTCAGCATAGAAGCTCCAGGGGGAGCCCCCCTCGCGCATGCGCTGGTTGAACTCCAGCACGGCGCCGCGCCGTTCAGCGCTGTGCGGGACGATTTGTATGGCCATGGTGACTTTGTGAGGCGACCGTGCTGGTGGGCACGCCGCTGTGGAACAAGGCGGAATTGCGAAGCAGGTCGAGGAAAAAATGCGGCGGGTAGTCGGCCGGCTTGCGCTGAACCAGGTTGCGCAGCTTCCAGGTGCTGAAGGCCAACGCCCACACCAGGTCGGTGGCAGCCGCGTAGAAGCGGCCATGGTTCTTGACCCAGAAACGGCGGCGCGAATCAAACCAGTACTGCGGCCGTCGGTTCAGCGCCGCATGGTGGCCGCTCACGCCGGTGCTCTGGCCGACGAAATGCTTCACGCAGCTTTGCGGCACGTACCAGGTTTCCCAGCCGGCGCGTCGCGCCGTCAGGCTGAAATCGGTCTCTTCGAAGTAGAGGAAGTAGCCCTCGTCCATCAGGCCCGCGGTCTCGAACACCTCGCGCCGCACCAGCATGCTGGCGCCGGGCAGCCAGTCGACCTGCTCGGCAACGTTGCCCATGCGGCGCAAGCCCACACGGTTCTTCAAGAGCTTGCCGACGATGCTCAGGCGCAGGCCGTTGGCCAGCTCGCTCCAGATCGAGGGGAAACGGAAGGCATACGGCCATGGCTCGCCGTTGCCCAGCAGGTAGCTGCTGCCGGCGATGCCCGCACGCGGATGTGCCTGGAGGAAATCGATCAGGGCACGCAGCGCGCCAGGTTGAGCCTGTGTGTCCGGGTTCAGCAGCCAGTAGAAGGCCGGCGGGTCGCTGGAGGCCAGCGCCGGCCGAACCACCTGGTTGTTGCCATAGGAGAAGCCGCCGTTCACCGGCGCGCACAGCAGCTGGGCCCAGCCAGACCAGCCTTCGGCGGCAATGGCCGAGGCAATCACGTCGGCGGAGCCATCGCCCGAGCAGTTGTCGACCACCGTCACCTGGGTGCCGGGGCAGGCCGCCACCTCACCCACCAGCGAGCGCAGGCAATCGACGGCCAGACCGCCGGTGCGGTAATTGACGATGGCCACCTGCACCCGCACAGGCGCATTCGCATTCATGCCTTGCTCCGCCGCACCATCGAGGGCGTGGTTTCACTTCGGAAGATCGCGCTGTGGCGAACGAAGTCGCTGAAAAAATGCGGCGTGGCGCGGTGCGGCCTGCGCCGCAGCCAGTCCATGAATCGGCCGACCGGGTAGCTCAGGATCACCAGCAGGTCGGCCATCGCCGCGTAGAGACGACCATGGTGCGAAACGAAGTAACGCCGGCGCGATTCGAACCAATAGCGGGGCACACGGCGCTTCGGTTGGTCACGCACGGTGACGCCGCTGCTTTGCCCGACCAGGTGCACGATGCGGCTTTGCGGCACATGCCAGCAGCCCCAGCCCGCGAGCCGGGCGCGCCGTGTGAAGTCGGTTTCTTCGAAGTAGAGAAAGTAGGCCTCGTCCATCAGGCCGATGTCGTCGATCACCGCCTTGCGGATCAGCATGAAGGCACCCGACACCCAATCGACGGGACTCGGTTCTTCGGGGATGCCCAGGCGCGTCAGATGCCGGTGGAACAGGCGGTCGAGCACACCGATGCCCAGGTAGCCCAGCAACTCGTTGATGGCATTCGGGAAGCGAAAGCAGCACATCTGCGGCGTGGCATCGATGTCTTCGCTGCGGCCGCCGGCAATGCCGACCTTCGGGTGCGCCGCCAGAAAGTCGATCAGGATGCGCAAGGCGCCGGGCCGCACCAGCGTGTCGGGGTTGAGCAGCAGGCAAAACTCGGCGGGATGTTCTTCGTCCAGCATCGCGCGAATGGCGATGTTGTTGCCTGCCGCGAAACCGTGGTTGCCGGGGGCGCGGATCAGCGTGGCCCAGGCACCCCAGTGGTTCTCGGCGATGGCCTGCGCCACACGATCGGCCGCGCCATCGGGCGAGGCGTTGTCGACCACGATGACGCGCGTGCCCGGCACCGATGCGAGCTCGGGTTCGATGGAGCGCAGGCACGCAATGGTGAGGTCGGCCCCCTTCCACGCAACGATGGAAATGAGCAAGCGGTTGGAGCCCGACTCCGCGTTCATGCCAATGCGTTCACCCGAATCGCCAGGTTGCCCGGCGGGTGCGTGTTCTCGTGCAGCAGCTGGTGGGCCGTGCCGACCTGGTCGAATGAAAACACCCGCGCAAGCGCCGGGTCGACCTGGCCCGCGGTCACCATGTCGTTCAGCGCCCTGCACTGCTGGGCGTTGGCGAAGTGCGAGCCTTGCAGGCGCTTCTGGCGCATCCACAGGTAGCGCAAATCAACGTCGGCGTTGTAGCCCGTGGTGCCGGCGCAGATAACCACCATGCCGGCGTTGTCGCACACCAGCACCGAGGTGGGAATGGTCGACTCACCCGGGTGCTCGAGCACGATGCGCGGGCCTTGCCGCGAGCCCAGCACCTCGGACCACTTCTTGCGAAACGCATTGGCGCCCTGCATCCACTTGGCGTAACCCTCGGCATCGCTGGTGTCGGGCAAGCGCCCCCAGTGGGTGAACGCCGGGTCGGTGCGGTTGATCACGCCCTTGGCGCCGAGCTTGTAGCAGTGCTCCATGCGGCTCTCGGACGACACCACTGCAATCGGTATGCCGCCCTTGGCCTTGACGATCTGGATGGCCATGGAACCCAGGCCGCCGGAGCCGCCCCAGATCAGCACCGGGTCGCCCTCCTGGACGGTGTTGGGCGCCCAGCCCATCAACTGGCGGTAGGCGGTGGCGCCCACCAGCATGTAGGCTGCCGCGGCTTCCCATGAGAGCTTGGGCGGTTTGGGGTGGCACTGGTAAGCGTCGACGCGCGTGAACTGCGCGAAGGAGCCCCAGTTCTCTTCATAGCCCCAGATCTTGGCGCTGGTCGAGGTGATGGGGTCGGCGCCGGCGCGGATGTCCTCTGCGTTTTCGTCCCACATGGCGCACGAAACCACCACTTCATCGCCCACGGCGACGTTGTTCACTTCATCACCCACCGCCCAGACGATGCCCGAGGCGTCGGACCCGCCGATGTGGAATGCCGGTTCGGCGGGGTTGTGCTTGCGGCGCGCCGCGATCACGTCCACCGGGTGGCCGAGCGCCGCCCACACGTTGTTGTAGTTGATGCCCGCCGCCATCACCCAGATCAGCACCTGCTTCGGGCCGGGTTTGGGCACGTCCACCACCTCGATCTGGAATGCGTCGCGCGGCTGGCCATAACGCTCGCTGCGGATGACGCTGGCGTACATCTGCGACGGCACGTGGCCGCGGGGCGGCATCTCGCCGAGTTCGTAGAGGTTTTTGTGGTCGTTCATGGTGTGGCTCCCTTGCCTATGCCGTTTTCCCTATCCCATCGATGACCCGCCGCAGCAATGAAACGAGCACGCGGACGTTGGGCTCCAACACCATGTTGTCGTGGTTGCCTGGCACCTCGAACACCTGCAGGTTCGCCACATGCGGCGTCCAGAAGTTGTCTTCGCGCACGTAGTTGCGGTACGAGTCGACGAGGCGGTCGCCTCTGAGCCGGAACTTCACGTCGAGCTTGGGCCGGAACACCGCCACCTGCACCGGAACGGCCGGTATCCTGTACGTGGCCAGGCCACGCAGGAAGGCGTCTCCGATGCGCCGCGACTGGAAGTTGGCCGAGTTGCCGTTCATGCCATCCGCCGCTTTTGCAGGCTCCTGGCGACGGCGGCGTTTCTCCTTCTCCCATTCGATGCGCGCAGCGATCTTCTGCTTGACGATGCCCAGGCCCTCGCGCTGCGCACTCTGCGCCAGCATGGACAGGCGATCACTGAGGCTGAAGTTGGGGATCTCACGCGCAGGCGTGTCGAGCATCAGCACGCCCAGCACCTGCTCGCCGCGTGCGAGCAACTGGCGCGCCATCTCGAAGGCGATGAGGCCGCCGCCCGAAAAGCCGCCGAGCAGGTAGGGGCCTTGCGGCTGCACCTGCACAACTTCGGCGAGGTAGTCGGTCGCGGCTTCTTCGAAGTTCTCGTGCGGGGCCGCGTCGCCGTAAAGGCCACGTGCCTGCAAGGCGTAAAACGGCCTGTCTTCGCCCAGCAGGTGCGCCAGGTGGCTGAGGTTGAGCACGTTGCCGTACATGCCGGCCACCACGAACAGCGGCGTGCGCCCGGCCACTGGCGCGGCATGCATGGGCACCACGTGGCGGTAGCGCAGCTCGGGCTTGGCGCGTGCACCGGCTTCCTGCGGCGCTGCACTTTCCGATGACACCCCTTCGGTGTAC
>Ga0209974_10000753_pt1 | contig 11075 bp, 15 predicted proteins | sample InoplaM3SPM_FD_187592 | JGI IMG/M metagenome (GOLD analysis project Ga0209974, IMG submission 187592) | Arabidopsis thaliana rhizosphere microbial communities from the Joint Genome Institute, USA, that affect carbon cycling - Inoculated... | ecosystem: Host-associated > Plants > Roots >...
AGAAATTGAAAACGATGGTGACTGACCCCGCTCGCGTCAGGCGGATGGACCCTGGAAATCCAGAGCTCTGCCCGGTTTTCGACTTTCACAACATGTTCTCATCGCTGCCGATCATCGAGCAGGTCAATCGGGAATGCCGCACAGCGGAAATCGGTTGCATTGATTGCAAGAAACTGGTTGCGGATCGAGTGGTGGAAACTTTGAAACCTATGTGGGACGCCCGAGCGGCTCTTCTCAAGAATCCGTCCGAGATCGATGACCTCGTGCAGGCAGGCAGCCAAAGGGCCGCCGTCGTCGCAAAGGCGACGTTGAACGAAGTGACAGAGGCGATGAAGATTTGAGAGATGACCGGCCCGATGAGTGTCCCGTACTCGCGCAACGCGCGGTCAATGGGAAGAAGGCGGCGTCTTGGCGCCGCGAGGGCGGGTGGGAGAGAAAACGACCCTCGATGGACGCCCGGTTGGAGACCCATACTGGCCGGTCATGGTGAGCTGAGGATGGAATCACATGGAGGGAAGGCGCTGGTCATTGCGGTTGCACTTTGGCAACTCACAGGAGACCGCGCGTGGGCGGTGGATCCTCCTTGCGACGCCTTTCCGCCTGCAAAGCAGCTCCGCTGCGTGGAGGTCTGGAAGGACCTGTACAAAGAGGACGGGCCGGCAATCGCCCAATTTGGCCTTGACCAGCTGAAGCGCCGTGAAGAAGGCAAGATTACCGCCCAGCAGCACCTCGCACAAAACATGGACTTCATCAAGCAGGCAACAGAAAAACGTCTGGCGCGATTGAACGAGCGCATGGCGAAGGAGTGAGCGCAGCCAGGTTCTTCATCGCGTCTTGAGGCGACGAGGCTGTCGGCGAGGGAGCCTCACCCGGGTGTTACAGATCCTGGGGCTTGGGTTCCTCGGGAACGACGCCCGCCGAGTTCAGGAGATCCCGCCCGACAATAATCGGCGCCTTGAAATGAATGGCCAGCGCGATCGAATCCGAAGAGCGGCTGTCGAACACTTTGACGTCGCCGCGAAACGAGACGCTCAGCGCTCCATAATAGGTGCCGCCCTTCAAGGTAATCACCGATTGCGTCACCTTCGCACCGAACGTGTCGAGAATGGTATGCATGAGATCGTGAGACAAGGGCCGGTGCAACTGCTCCCCATTTAATGCGCCCTGAATAGAGACCGCGACGGTGAGATCGACAAAGATGGGGATGGTTTTGCCTTCGGCCTGCAGGAGCACCACCGGTCCATGGTCGGAGATGCGCACCTTCACGTCGGCGATCGTGACTTGATCCGATTGTGGCCCCGACGCCGCCTCCGCCTCTGCGTGCACGACGGGTGGCCCCCATGCAAAGGACAACACGAATAACGCCAGCCATCGAGCACTTGTTCTCATCGCCGCCTCCTCATCCGTTCACGCGCGAACGAATTGGTTCCTGTCTTTCTCCCACCCGATCTCCGTTTCAGGCCCGTGACCGGTCACGACGGCCGTCGCGTCCTCGAGCGTGTACAACCGTTCAAGAATCGAGCGCTCGATCGCATCAAAATCGCCGCCCCACAGATCGGTCCGTCCGATACTGCCGCGAAAGAGGGTATCTCCCGTCAGCACGACACGCGCAGCCGGGAGATGAAAGCTCATGGATCCTGGCGTGTGCCCTGGCGTGTGTAGGGCAATGGCGCTGACCTGTCCGATTTGGATTGTTTCTTCGTCCGCGAGCCAATAATCTGGCGGCGGCACAGGAGTATACGGAACTCCGAACGCCCTACATTGGATTTCGAGCATGTTCCACAACTCGCGATCGTCCTTGTGCAAGCACAATGTCGCAGCGGTAGCCTTCTTCATTTCGCCGGACGCCAAAAAGTGGTCAAAATGCGCATGGGTATGCAGGATCTTTGTTACCGTCAGCCCTAGGTCGTGCACCTCGCGAAGAATCCGTTCGGCCGCGCCACCCGGATCGACGACCACGGCCAGTTTGGACACGGGATCGCCAAGGATCGAGCAATTGCAGCCGAGCGGGGGCACGGCAAACGTCTTGCGGATGAGTTCTGCCATACGCCAAAAAGATCTGTAAGTATGCTAACGCGCAGGCCGTTCAGCTGCAACCGAGGAGAGAGGCCCCTGACGGAACGATGAAACTTGCGGCGCAGTCAAGGAAGTAGTTCGTTACTGAGGGCGACCTGCCCAGACCACTTCACTGTCGAAGATGCGCCAGTGTGCGCCGGACCGATGAAGCCATACCGCAAAACCGGCTCCAGCTCCAGTCGGTCGGTTGTATTCGACATAGATCAGGGCTTGCTCGCGGCCAGCTGTATACCCGACGCGTGAGAAGCCCAGCCGGTCGAGGATAGCGGGCGGTTCGTCAAGCGGCTCTTCTTGTATGAAACGACCGCTCTCCGACACGGGGATGAACGGCAGAGACGTTTCCTGTTGCTCGGTTCCATCCCGGGAAACGAATCGATATCGCACCCCAAACCCGAAACGCCCATCAAGCTTCGAAGGCGCTTGGTTTTTCACGAGGAAGTCCCGTACGAGCTCGCCCGGTAGACGATCGTCAAAAATTTCATACTGATGAAACGTTTCCGGTTTCAGAGGGCCCTGTTGCTCTGGATGCAATCGTGTCAGTGTTGCCCGTTCGAGTACCACAAGTTGTGTTTCCGGCGTGAGGAATTTTTCGTCGACGATGAGATCGTACAAAGGATAATCCTCGGCAGGTACAAAGGAAGAAGTGTCGGGTCCTGTCTCAGCTGGCGGGGGGGATGCAGCGCCCATGGACAGGGCCCAGGTGAGTGCCAGGAGGCTGAAACCTATCATGAACGATCGCATGGACGACAATAGCCTGCCCTCAGAAAGGGGTCAATCGGCCAGAATGTGAATTGCCCATGGACAAGAGACCCCGAAGCATGGATAATCCGCCCATCCATGTGGTGTTGTCGACATCGCTCGATTCTCCTCACCCTTGTCCTGACGACTTTCTTGCCTCTGTCCGGTTGCAAACCGGATGAATCCCCTTTCAGGGCTGAGAACGACATACTCAAGAAGCAACTCGTCCGGCAGGAGTCCCTGGTCACCTCGCTGCAAGACGGGAACAAAGTCATGCAGCAACAGATCGACCTGCTGAATCAGGAGATCCGTGACGCCAAGAAGGCAGCAGAAAGCGCCAGAGCTGAGGCAAAAGCCGCAGCCGAACAGCTCGACAAACAGCTGATCCAGGCCCGCAAACTGACGGCGGACATCAAGAAGACGGCCATCGAGCAGGCCGCACAAAGTATTCAGCTAGAACAAAAAGGCGCGCAATTTGAAGATCTTCCTCGGCCGCTACACGCCGTCACTAAGACAGTCGAGGAAGCGCTGGCGCGCAACGGCTACCAGGTGAAAGTCAGTATCAAGGCCGATCAGAAGGCCGTGATCGTCACGGATCGCAAGGTCTCCAATCCGGTTTCTCTCGAAGTGGCCGGCTTCCGGAATCAATATGTGATCGCCGTCCAATCACAGCCGTTGAACGTCACCCGCTTGAGCGTAAAGGCCGAATTCGAAAAGCTGGCGCAGGGCGGGCGGATCTTGAGCGTCAGTGCGGAAGAAACCGCAGAAATCGAACGACGACTTATCGGCGAAGTCAGCAAAGCCCTCTCCTCTCCCAGCAAGACCTGATGCGCAGGGTGTTCGTCTGGCTTGCGGCAACTGTTCTGTCGCTACTCGATATCAACGCAAGCCAGGCCGGCAGCGCGCACAAGCCTTCACCGCAACTGGCCGGTCATCTTGCCTCGATCGCCGGTCTGGCGCAGTCCGCGCCGACCGTCCAGATCCCGGCCGGCGAATTCACGGTTGGCAGCAAGCGGATCGACGACGATCCGTATGGCCTTGGGACGCAGTTCGACGATACGGAACTTCCACAACAGCGCGTCTGGTTGGACGCGTATGCCATTGACCGTCATGAAGTCAGCCTTGCCGAATATCTGTCGCATCTGCGACATGGCAGCCAGCATCCCGCCGACGAATTACAGAAGCTAATTTGGCATGTGATTACGGTGCACTCGGTCTCGGATCACACGCTGGCGCGGTGGCCGGCCCTCTACGTCACCTGGCACGAGGCGGCGAGATTTTGTACATCAAAGGGAAAGCGGCTGCCGACTGAAGCGGAATGGGAGAAAGCCGCCCGTGGTCCCGACGGCCAACTTTTCCCCTGGGGCAATGCCGCTCCAAGCTCTGAACGGGCGATGTTTGGCCAGCATCATGTGCATGAAATCCCCATTTTGGCTGCGGTGGACTCGCACCCAGCGGGACGAAGTCCCTACGGTCTGCATCACATGGCCGGCAATGTGGCGGAGTGGGTGCAGGATTGGTTTGGTTTGGACTACTACGCCTATATGCCGGGCCAGAATCCGAGCGGTCCGGCAAGCGGCCGCTATAAGGGCGTACGCGGTGGCTCGTGGAAGAGCAAGATCATCATGCTTCGCACCGCCACCCGGAGCGGCTTCAGTCCAGACCAGCGGTCGGCCACCATTGGTTTTCGCTGCGCACAATCTTCTGGCAACCCCAATCCCCCCCATGGCAACGATCCCCCTCACGCTGCCGGCCAGTGAGAAATAGTTTTTACGAAAGCGCACACGGTACATCGGAGTTTCCAGTCTTCCTAAACTGGCCGATCGCTTGGCCGATTATGGCTCTCATGCTACGTTGGCAAGAATGAATGCGGCCTCAATCTCCTTGACCCGAATGGTCTTGATTGGATTTCTCGTCGCAATCGTGACGCTGGTGGGGTGCGCCACCTCGACCGGTGACCGCTCCCGTCGAGTCCTCACCGGTCAGACCTGCTGTAAGTCCCCCGAGGCAAAATCCCGACGCGCCGCCGTCGTCCAAACGGCCGTCAGGCTTGTCGGCGCGACCACGATTCATACGAAGGGCCGACGTATTGCCTACGACTGCGCCGGCGTGACCCGAGCAATTTTTCTCGAGCACGGCATCGACCTATACGACAGCGCCGCACCTGATCCAAAAGCCAACGGCGTGAAGCTCATCCATCATCATGTCAGCCGGCACGGCAAGCTTCATCAAGGTCCGGCCGTCCGGCCCGGCGACCTCGTCTTTTTTGACAACACATGGGATTACAATGGGGACGGCATGACCAACGACCCTTTGACTCATGTGGGGATCGTGGAACGCCAGGAAGCCGACGGCACGGTCGTGTTCATCAGTCGGGTTGCCGGCGCCATCGAGCGCTACCGCATGAATCTGGCCCTGCCCCACGTCCATCGTACGACAGAAGGACGCCTCCTCAACGACTATCTCCGTCGGAAGGACTTCGACGACGATCCTGCCACGACCGCCTATCTGACTGGCGAGCTGTTTGCCGGCTTCGGAAGTCCGACCGGCCTATAGATGCATCCGACAGCGGGCCGAGCACTTTAGCGTAGTTGCGCTATACTTCTCTTATTGGGCATCGTGTAGACCTATACTTCAGGAGGAGCTATGGGGAAGACAGCGACCTATTGCAGCGAGTGTTACAACAAGGTCGGGCGGGTCGAAGACGCAGTGGTCAAGGAGGCAGAAGCCTCTGGGAAAACGCCGATGACCGGGCAAGGGACCTGCTGCAAGTGCAACAAGGCTGCGATCGTGGTGTATTACGAGGGGTAAACTTCACACCGCTCGACCTGCTTGCGAGCATCGCGCGCTAGGCATGGCCACTATTTTCCGTCTCATCGAATTCGTTGATAAGTTCTTCTAGGTCATCGAGTTCATCGGGCGGGATCTCTCGAAATTCGACGCCAAACGTCTGCTCGTCGACCCATTGCACCGTCGCCCCCGGAATCGACAACGGTTCCTCCAATCCCGGAATCACGAGACGAACCATGATCGTCTTCCCTGGAAAGACGTCGACATCACTCGCAAATCTCGCTCCGCCGAGCGAGAGGTCGAGCGTGTGCCCTTCGACTTCATGAGAATTCCCCAACAACAATCCCTGAATCTGAATCGGGACACGCCGGTGTTTTCGTCGTTCCACCTTAGGCACCTCTCGAAGACGGTAGGGAGAAGAATACCTCGCTCTAGGACACAAATGCATCCGTCTTTATGTCTGCATCGAGGCCGCTGGCCGATTCGTACAGGCCTGCTACACTTGACATATGGGAGCGTCCTCTCACACGACGGCGCTGGTTCCCGTGGATCCACGGCGTCGAACAATGCTGTCGATCCGGGAAAGCCTCATCGGGCTTCACGGTGCCCTCATCCTTGCCGAGCAGCAAACGTATGAACGCGTGAGTGGACCCGTGAAATCCATCGAGGTGTTGATCGAATTGCTCCAAAAGGACCCCTGGTTCACCTGGCTGCACCCGATTGCCGATCTCCTTGTTCGCATTGATCACCTGCTGCAAGACGATACGTGCGATATCACCGGCGACAACGTCGCGCATCTCCTGGGAGAAATCGACAGCCTGCTTCATCCATCGGTCGAAGGGGAAGGATTCGAGCGAGCTTACTATGAAGCGCTCGAGCGGGCTCCCGATGTCGTGCTCGCGCACTTTCACATCAGAAAGTTGTTGACCCAGGCTGCATAGCGCCGGGGGGCTCTGTTATGATGCGAGTGAGGAGCAGCCATGGAGTGGATGAAGCAAGTCCGGAGAAGCATGATCGCGGGGACGCTGACGGTAGTCTGGGTCGCACAGCCTGCTTGGATACTCGGCGAGGTACCGAGCGGCAATCGGACCGTGGCCAGCCGTGACAATGCTGTAGGCGTCGGGACGGGCGGCGGCGCGGATCCCATTTCTGCCCGAGAACTTGTTGAGCGGAATGCCCATCAACACACAATGACGCCGCTCGGAGTGCCGTCACCGCCTCACCAGCTCACCCCCGCTCCGGTGCTTCCCTTTCACCCTAACCGCCATCTGATGCCTTCCCCAACAGCCCCCCCGAATGCGCAGTTGGGTGGTGGATACCTTGGCCGCTGACGGCGGACAATTGTCGTTCAATGTGGGTTCGACGGAGACACACATTTTTTCTACGACCTGATAGAATGGACGTATGAGACGAACACTCGAATCCACAACGGAAGCCAGCTCGGGCCTGCGATGCTTGCTGACGGAGGTTCGCCGCGGACTGCTAGGCTTGCATAAAGCGCTCATCGTGGCCGAGCAGTTGACGTATGAGCGCATCAACGGCCGCGTAGGGTCAACGGGACAACTGTTGCAGCTGGTGTTGAACGACCCATGGTTTACATGGCTCCATCCTCTCTCGCAGCTGGTCATTCGCGTGGATGAATTATTGGAGGAAGGAGAGGAACTGACGACCGTTGAAGTGGAACATTTTCTTGCCGACGTCCGCGCTTTAATCCGTCCCTCAGAAGAGGGTGACGGCTTCGAGCGCAGCTACTACGAGGCGCTGCAACGGGAACCAGACGTCATTTTTGCGCACGTGGAAGTGAAGAAACTCGTCACCAAAGCGGCTGCTTGATCAGCTCTACGCGACAGGCGGCTTCCAGCCGCCTGATCGCCGCTCTCGCCAAATTCTCCCGACTATTGATTCGCTCGAGCCTTCTCGCGGCCTTGCTTTCCATGGTGACCGGCCGCTTCATCCGCGCGATCGAGTCCATGTTTCTTGTTCGCCTTTTTCGCATCGCCTTTGGTCTTTCCTTTCGCCTTCCCGCCTTTCACCGGCTTGTCAGGCTTCTTCTCGTCTTCGCCCACGCTCGGGGGCGTCGTTGGTGCTTGAGCAGGCGGAGGTACCATCACGTCTTGATTCTGGGGTGAAGCAGGAGCTGATTCGAGAGCTGGGGCTTGGGCGAAGGTTGTGGCACATACGGCAAAGAATGCAGCAGCGGTCACAGCGGAAATCGTCTTCTTCATCCTGTCCTCCTGTGATGTTCCCAGTATCAGGGGCCTATCCCCTTTAAATGGTTGTCACAACCTAGAGCAAACCTGGTGCCAATTCCACCAAGACGACCACTCTCTGATTCCAACTGCAGTTCACTTCTTTTGGGATCGACGGATGTCTGACTGCGTATTACTTCTGAATCCGAAGAGCTACACTCGTATACCATTTTGCCTCAATGACCTGCCATCAAATGCACTCATTAGTCGTCGCCGCTTTCGGCGTCATCATAGTACTTCTCACGGAAGATCGGACAAAGTCCCCTTGTTTGAATGATGCGGGTGACATCCGTAATCATGCCTCCATTACCGCAAAGATAGACAGCTATCCGCTTGACGTCGTGAACCTCTCGTTCGATCAGCCTTGTCACCCTGCCTGAGGGCCCGTGCCATCCTGGCTCAGGCCGTGAGAGCGTGATGACATGCGAGCTTCCCGGCTGGTTACGGGTCATGCGCGCCAGTTCTTCCTCATAGTACAGATCGCGCTGGCTTCGAAGCCCCCAAAACAACGCTGTGCGACTGGGTTGAGGGCGGTCGGCATTGGCCAATAACATGGAGCGTATGGGCGCGATTCCTGTCCCGGTGGCCACGAACAACAGCTCTCGTTCGGGATCGTCTCGCAGGTAAAAATTGCCGGCCGGTCCGGAAAAGGTGGTTGTGTCACCTTCGTTCAACTTAAAAAGATACGTGGAACCTGGCCCGTCCGGAACGAAATTGAGCAGCAAGGATACCCTATCGGGAGTGCTTGGAGCAGAGGCGATGGAATACGGTCGGGTCACCGTCCGCCCTGTTCGGGCATCGGGCACCTCGAACGAAACAAACTGGCCCGCTTTGAACCGGATCTCACGTGGCTCCATCAGCCGGAAATCGATTTGACGGACGTCATGCGTAAGTTGCCGGACGGCTATAACCTTCGCCGAAAAACGCTGCACCGAAGCCATGACGCCACTCCCTTCGCACGTCTCATCTTATCAAGGGAGCTGGCCGAAAAGGACACACGAGGCCTCACCACCGTCTGGCAGAGGCCAGCAGGGTGCCTGCATCTTCGGGGGACAGTGGTTTTGAAAAGAAATAGCCTTGACCGTATTCGCAGCCCAGCGAACGCAAGATGGCAAGATGCTCGGCGGTTTCAATGCCCTCGGCGATCACCTGTCTCCCGAGCTGGTGGGCCAGGGCAATGATCGTCTTGACGATCGCCAACGCGTCGTCGTCGGTACCCAATCGACGGACGAACGACTGGTCGATCTTGAGAAAGGTGATGGGCAACTGCTGGAGATGGCTCAGTGACGAATACCCGGTTCCGAAATCGTCTAAGCAGGTGTCGACGTGCTGTTCCTTGATCTCTGCGAGTACGCGATTGACGGCCTCCGGGTTCTGCATCATTTCCGATTCGGTGATTTCAATCTTGACGCTCGAGGCATCGATGCCGGACTTGTCGAGGACATGTTTGATCAGCAGGGCCAAGTGGTCCTGAGTAAAATGTTGAATGGAGAAATTGACACTGATGGTGAGCGGGCGAATCCGGGGAAATTGATCGTGCCAGAGTTTCAGTTGGCGACACCCTTCACCAAGACACCATTCGCCAATACCCTTCATCAAGCCCAGCTCGGTCGCGATATCCAGAAACGCATCCGGCCTGGTTAATCCATGCTCTGGATGTTGCCATCGGAGCAACGATTCGAACCCTGTGATCCGCCCTTCTTGCAACTGGACGATCGGCTGGTAGGCCAATCGAAACTCCTTGCGGTCCAGCGCCTGTCTCAGATCCCCTTCCATTTTCAATCTGGCCATGGCCTGCTGGTGCATCGCTTTATCGAAAATCACGAATCCCGCACGGCCGGTCGCCTTGGCCTGTAACATGGCCGTCGTCGCATCACGCAGCAGCGGCTCCCCGTTTTCATACCCTGTATGACTGCTGGCGATCCCGATGTACGGCGTCAAGAACACTTCCCGGTCCTCCAACGTGAACGGGGTGGCGAACTCCTGTTGCAGGCGGTCTGCCACACGCGTCGCATTGCCCATCGCCTTGAGATTGTCGATCAGGAGCGTAAACGCATCTCCCTCCATCCGAGCGAGCGTGTCCGCGGACCGGATTCTGCGCAGAATTCGCTGGCTGACTTCGATCAGGAGCCGGTCGGCAGACGAAACTCCCAACCCGCTATGCACCATAGTCAAGCCGTCCAGGTTCAGGTGGAGAAGGGCGAAGAGATGGGCTGGCTGGCGACGGCTTTGTAGAAACACACGCTCCAAACGATCCATGAATAAGGCCCGATTCGGCAGGCCGGTCAGCGAATCGTGGAACGTTTCTAGAAACAACCGCTGTTCAGCTTGTCGTTTTTCTTCGACCAGCCGCTTTCGTTCCAGCGCCTGCGTCACCGCATGCCCGAGCCTTGCAAGACGGTCTTTCAAGAGGTAGTCGGAAGCACCGGCTTTCATACACTCCACCGCCATATCCTCGCCCATGCAGCCTGAGACGATGATGAATGGAAGATCCAACCCCCGTTCCTTCATCAACTTGAGAGCATCCTGCGCCGTGAACTGAGGCATGGAAAAATCGGATAGGATGAAATCCGGCGGCTGTTCGAGTTCTCGGAGATAGGCGTCCTTGGAATCCACGCGGCGAAAAGTGGGGTCATACCCCGACTCTCGCAGTGCTTCAATCATCAACTCCGCATCGGCCGGGGAATCTTCCAGCAGCAGGAGATTGAGGTTGGTTTCCATGTTGGTCCTCGATCGAGGTCGGACCGCTTCACCGGAAGCCGTCCTTCCTTCTATGCACAGCTACGTATGTAGGCAGTATAGAGTGAGAATGAGCAAACGACCAAGAAATGTTAGGAACTTATCACACCCTAAGCATGAACCCTATGAGGACTGCGGAGAGGAATGATGGACAGGATTCCGAACTCTCGGACCCGTCATACGATCTGCTCTGCAGGCCAGGAGAAGAGGCGCAGGGCCGGCTTCTCCCAGCCGGGATGTTTTGCCGCCTCCGCATACCAGTCCTTGACTGCCCTGGCGACACGCGCCGCATGATCGGGATCCAAGGCGACGAAGATGACTGAATTCGTGCCGGGATAAAAGGCCAACCCTTCGGCGGGGCCTGTCTGACCGTAACCAACCGTTTCATTGACCTCAGTAAACGCTTTCACGTGACAGCGATCGAGCAACTCATGCACGCGTTCTTTCAGTGACGCACGGAACACGACCATGAGCATATGCATG
>Ga0209974_10000755_pt1 | contig 11070 bp, 10 predicted proteins | sample InoplaM3SPM_FD_187592 | JGI IMG/M metagenome (GOLD analysis project Ga0209974, IMG submission 187592) | Arabidopsis thaliana rhizosphere microbial communities from the Joint Genome Institute, USA, that affect carbon cycling - Inoculated... | ecosystem: Host-associated > Plants > Roots >...
AGGAGTTGTATCGCAAAGCCTTGAGCATCGCCCGGGAGCAGGGGGCCAAGCTCTGGGAATTGCGTGCTGCAATGAGCCTTGCCCGGCTGCGCCGCCAACAGGGTCGCCGCGCTGAAGCCCGCGAGCTGCTCACGCCAGTCTATGGCTGGTTCACCGAAGGTTTCGACACGCCCGATCTGAAGGAAGCAAGCGGGATCGCCGCGTCAAAATGCCAACCCGACGTCTATTGGACTCACAACGATTCAGGCGACGATGCGTTGCTCTAACGCCGTGTTGTAGAGCCAGCGGCATAAGGTCAGCACACGCCCAAGCTCCGCTCCTGCCTGGAAGTGGGAATGAGCTTGTACTTGAAGGTCTTGCGTATGGTCTGCTGCTTCATACATCTCTATTCTGCCTGATCGGCGCAAAAGCGGTAAGAGCGAAAGAGATATGGGAAGCCTTTCTAATCGCACGGGTTAAAACCCGTCGGATTGCGGCTGCCTATTTCCGGTCAAGCGCAGGAAGACATCTTCGAGGGAGGCGCGACCCACGCGCAGCTCGCGCAGCGTCATCCCTTTATCGCGCAGGAAGGTCGTCAACTCGACGAGCATCGCGCGCACTTCGGCGCGGTGCGCGCGTACGGCATCCTCGCGCTCGGCGCGCATCTGGTCGAGCACGGCGAGCCGGGCGGCGACTTCACGGTCCTGGCGCTGCGGCCGATCCCATTGCAGCGGAACCGATACACCGAGCGAGATCATGTCGGGGAACCCGGAGCCGCGCTGGCCGTACATGACCTGAACGCTCCAGTCCGGCTTGCGATTGGCTTGCGCCACCTTGACGTCCGCGGCGGTCACCGCTTCCCGCTTCACCAATGCGTCGATCTGCGGATGGTGCTCGAGTCCGCTTTCGAGCGTTTCGCGGTCGACGGGCAGTGTTTCGATCGAGGGCTTCGGCCCGAGCGGCCGCTGCGCAGCGTCGCCGATGTAGCGCGCGAGCGCGATCGTTGCCGCGGAGGCGCGCGCCCGCAGCTCGCGCGCGCGATCGTCGAGCGTAACCAGCGTCCCGCGAGCGGCGAGGATTTCGGCGAGACTGCCGCGGCCTCCGCGATACGAACTGTCGGCCGCTTCGACCTCGAGTTGCGCCTGGGCAATCTGCTCGGTGACGACGGCTGCCTGCGCTTCAGCGTAATGGCGGTCGAGCCATGCGCGCGCCGTGTCGCGCGCCAGTGCCACGATCGTTGTGATCTTCTCGGCGTCTGCTTTTTCCGCATCGCGCTCGAAGCGCTCGGCGCGCGCGCGGCGTTTCTCTGCGCGCGTGAACTCCTGCATCAGGCCCACGTTTCGCATCGTCATGAAATCGCGGCCGAGCGTGAATGCGTCCGAGCCGCTGACCGGAACGTTACTGATGCCGAGGCTCAGCACGGGATCGGGTAGCTGACCGGCAGCGACTGCCATCTCGCGCGCCGCGGCGGCCGACGATTCCTGCGCATCGAGCAGGCGTGAGCGCTCGATCGCGAGCCGTTGCGCCTCCGCGATCGTGACCGACGCGTCCGCGGCATTGGCACACCGTGACGCGAACGGCGTACCACCGACTAAGAGTGCCAGCGAGACCGCGGCGGCACGTCCGACAAACAGGGCAACCATTGGATCTCCACGCGAAGATGACACAGGACAGCGCGCGACGTCGCGTGCCGCACTCGTGGCCGCGCGAAGATCAGATCAGCAGACGGTTGAAGCGAACGTGCGCCGGCAGTCTGCCTGCAGGCGGATCGGCGTTGCCGAACACCACGACACGCGCGACCGCGTTTGGTGGGATCCGCACAAGAAGTGGTGGCGGCAGGGCGACCGGAGCCAACGTGGCATCGCTGTTCTGCACCTGCTGGCCGACCAGGCAATGCGCTTCGCAGACGTTCGCTCCGGCGTCGGATGGCGCAGGCATGTCCTCGCAGCCGGCCATCGGCGCGTTCGCTTCGTCGGCGAAAGACGCGGCCGCCGCAGCAACGATCGGGCAGGCATGCGCCGCGACAGCCACCTGGGAAAACGCCAGGACGACGATGAAAAGGGCGATGATCCAGCGATGACGGCGGTGTCGCACGAGAGACTGTCTCCTGACCGATCATGATACCGAAGGTCAGAGGCCGATGTGACCTGGATCAAACGCGCGCCGTGCTCGGACAACAATCAGGCACTCAAGGCGCCAAAACGGAAGCGTGCAAGCGTTCCCGCGCGTGCACGAGCGCTTCTCATACGCAGCTCAAGGCGTAGCCGCTTCGATCCGTGTCACCACGAGTGCGCCGTCCAAGTTCTCCGCCCTGAAGCGGACCTTGTCGCCACTCTTCACGCTATCGAGTAACGCCGGGTCCTTCACCTGGAAAACCATGGTCATCGAGGGCATCGCCAGGTTCTTGATCTCGCCGTGCTTCAAGGTGATCTTCTTCGCGTCCTTGTCGATCTTGCGCACTTCGCCGTCCGTCATCGCCTGTTCCGCTTGGGCGAGCATCATCATGCCGCCGGAGCGAATAGGGTCTGCCGGAGCCGCAAGCGCAGCGTTCCAGACGACGAGGACGGACACTGTCAAGCCGAGGGTCAATGGGTTCATCGTAGATGCCGTATCAGGAAGGGTCGTTGAAGTGCGTGGGTGATTGAAATGTCGCAGCGTGTCTAGCGGATGGCGACCTTGATCCGGCCAACCATGCCGGACTCGTAATGTCCCGGAATCAGGCAGGCGAAGTGGAACGTGCCGGCGCGGTTGAACGTCCAGACGATCTCGCCCGTTTCACCGGGCGCGACATGCGCCATGTAGGCCTCGTCATGCTCCATGCTCGGAAACTTCGCCATCAACGCCGCATGTCGGTCGAGTTCCTCGCGGGTCCCGATCACGAGTTCGTGCAAAAGCTGCCCGCTGTTCTTCATTCCCAGCCGAATCGTTTCGCCGCGTCTGACGTCGATAGCTTCGGGTGTGAAGCGCATGGCGTCGAGCATCGTGATCTCGATCGTCCGGCGGACGTTCTTCGCATCGCCCGCAATGCCCCAGGCCGTCTGCTCCTTCCTGGCCGGCTTGGGGCGCGCGTCGACGTGCTGATCGTTTGCATGCGCATGCGCGTTGGTCGTCACGAACAGCGCCGCCGCCCCAACTCCGATCAACCGGCTAATCGAAAGTGTCATCGAGCGGTCGTCTTCATCGATGTGACTCGACACTGCCCGTGGGCTTGCGGATGCGCACGAAGATGTCGCGCGACTTTGAAGTCGCCGAACGCATCGACCGATCGCCATCGGCTTCGAACCGTGCCGGTTCTCCGAGTTGTCCCGCCCACTCGAACGCGTTCGTACCCGATGGGTGCCGGTACCAGCCGGGGTCCGTGAAATCCCGCGGCTTCTGGTCGCGCCGCACCTTGACGACGCTGAACATACCGCCCATCTCGACCGAGCCGAATGGACCCGTTCCCCCCATCATGCGGGCCGTGTTATCGGGCAGCGGCATCTCCATCTCGGTCATGTCGCCCATCCCGCGCTCGCCCATCACCATGTAATCCGGAATCAGCTTGGCGATTTCCTTCACCACCTCGCGGTGATCGACGCCAATCATCGTTGGCACGCTGTGCCCCATCGCGTTCATCGTGTGATGGCTCTTGTGACAGTGGAGCGCCCAGTCACCTTCCTCATCGGCGACGAACTCGATCTGGCGCATCTGACCGACCGCGATGTCGGCAGTCACCTCCGGCCAGCGCGATGCGAGCGGTGTGGGTCCGCCATCGGTGCCCGTCACGACGAACTCGTGCCCATGCAGGTGAATCGGATGGTTGGTCATCGTCAGATTGCCCATCCGGATGCGCACCCGCTCGCCCAGCCTTACATTCAGCGAATCGATCCCGGGAAATACGCGGCTGTTCCACGACCAGAGGTTGAAATCGAGCATCGTCATGATCTTCGGCGTGAAACTGCCCGGCTCGACGTCGTACGCGTTCAGCAGAAAGCAAAAATCGCGATCGGCGGCTTCGATCAGCGGGTGCTTCGCCTTCGGATGCGTGACCCAGAAGCCCATCATTCCCATCGCCATCTGCGTCATCTCGTCGGCGTGCGGGTGATACATGAACGATCCCGGCCGACGGGCGACGAATTCGTAGACGAAAGTCTTGCCAGGGGCGATCGCGGGCTGCGTCAGCCCCGCGACGCCATCCATGCCATTCGGCAAACGTTGTCCGTGCCAATGAATCGACGTGCGCTCAGGCAGCCGATTGGTGACGAACATGCGTATCCGGTCGCCCTCGATCACTTCGATCGTCGGGCCCGGCGACTGACCGTTGTAACCCCATAAGTGCGCCTTGAACCCCGGCGCCATCTCGCGTACCACCGGTTCTGCGACCAGATGGAACTCCTTGACGCCCGCGTTCATCCGCCATGGCAACGTCCAGCCATTCAGAGTGACGACCGGGTGGTACGGGCGGCCGGTCGCCGGCACGAGTGGCGGCATCGTGTCGGATCCGGTATGTATCACCGGTTCGGGCAAAGCGGCCATGGCGACCTTGCTTACTGCGGCGGCCCCAACGGCGCCGGCCGCGCCGATCAGAAAACCGCGTCGATGGGTGTTCATGCGCGATCCATGCGAGTTAGTGACCGCGTCGGTCGGCCGCCGAGGTCGCTTCGATTCCTGTGGGCGACGCCGCAATCGGTTCACCGATCAGCGCCGCCTGCAGCGCCGCGTCGGCGAGCCAGAACTCGCGCTGTGCGTCAATCGCCTGGATGACGCTCACGATCTGCTCCCGAGCATCCGCCAGGAGTTCGAAGACGCCGATCAGCATGCCGTTGTACCGCAGCAGATTCTCCTCGGAGATCGCCTTGCGCAACGGTACGACCTCGTCGCGATAATGCCGCGCGACATCGTAAGCGGTGCGGTATTCGACGTAGGCCTCGCGCACGTGCGAGCTCGCCTCGACGACGCGCTGCGCCGTGCGGCCGAGCGCGGCCAAGTAGGTCGACTCGGCCCGTAAACGCGCGGCATCACCGATATCGAAGACCGGCAACGGAACCTCGAGTTCATAGCCCCGTTGCGCATCGCGACCGGTTTCACTCTTGTGGACTCGCGCGATCTTGAAGCTGTCGACCGCGCCCGTGACCCGCGTCAGTCCCTGCTCGCGCGCAGTCGCCGCGAGATTCGCGCGCGCAATGCGCACGTCGAGACGCTGATCGATTGCGCCTTGCATCACACTTCGCTCGTCGCGCGGCTCCATGGGCAGCTCCGGCAACCGGTCCGGCAACACCAGGCGAAGAGCCTGGGCGTCGCTCAGACCAAGATTGCGCACCAACCGCTCGCGCGCCACGCGTGCGCGCTGGTCCGCGCGCGCAAGCTGCGCGACCGCTTCGGCGTCGAATGCCTGCTCGCGTGCGCGCTGCAGTTTGCTGAAATTGCCAACAGCGTGCATTCGTCGCGCCAGTTCGGCCGACGCATCGGCCGACGCCTTGACCTGGCGCGCATAGCCCAGCGCTTGCTCAGCGGCGACTGCTTGCACCCACGCCTGGCGGCTCGCCACGGCGCCTTTCACGACGTCATTCGCAAGTTCCAGTGCGGTGTGCTGTTGGCGGAGGGTTCCAATTTCGAGTCGCGTCGGCAACAGAATGAGGTCGTAAAGTGAAACTGCGAGCGTTCGGGTGATCTCGAGTTCACGTACGCCAGGCTCCGAACGGAGCATTCTTTCGAAGCCGAATAAAGGGTTCGGCAATCGCGTCGCCTGCGTGAGCCCTGCTGAGCGCGCGGCGCCTTCGGAGAGCATCACCTGGACTGCCGGACTGTAGGCAAGCGTGATCCGCACGGCGTCGTCTGCACCCAGGGGCTTTGCGAGGAGCGCATCGACGTCCGTCTCCGCCTGCCGGCGCGAGTCGTCGGTCGTGAGCCACCGAACTTGCGCGCCCAGCTGGGAGTCGGTGATTTCCCGAATCGATGCCAGGTTCTCGTCGACCCTCGTGCTGGCGCACCCGGTCATCGACAGCGCGAGGGCAAGCGCGGCTGTCCGCGTGACAGTGCTCGGAAACATGGACAGCGCGTCTTACCGGTGGTGTGACGCGTGTTCGTCGCTCGACGACTTCGTATCGGCGCTGGGGGGCTCCGGTGCTACCCGGGTTTGACTTTCACGTGCGTACGCCTGCCAGCCGCCGATCTGACGCACGCGTGCGTTCGCCGCGGCCCAGCTGTCCACCGGCTGGTCGGCGAAACGTCTATAACCGTAGAAGCTAGAAACATAGACGGGCGGCCGAGGCGCGGGCGGCGATGCTTCTTCAGCAAGACCGGCGGACAGTGTCCCACCCGAAGCAAAAAGCGGGATGACGAGCACAGGCAACAGCAGGCGACGCATGGTTTGACAACGCTCGCAGTCAAAGTCGCTATTCTCGCGGGTGCGAACCGTCGTTTCGCTGACAGCCCGATTACATTTCCGTAATCGTCCGCCGGTTCACGCGCGTGCAACGCAAAATCGCGAGCTCGCCACTGTCGGACCGAAAAATCATGCGCCTGCTGATAGCCGAAGACGAGTCGAAGACGGGCGAGTACGTGCGGCAGGGCCTCTCCGAGGCAGGGTATGTCGTCGACCTGCTGCGCAATGGGGCTGACGCCGCGCACGCCGGTGTTAGCAGTGACTACGACCTCGTGATCCTCGACGTCAACCTGCCGGCCATGGATGGATGGTCGGTGCTGCGCACGCTGCGCGGCGCGGGGCGAACGATGCCGATCCTGTTCCTGACCGCCCGTGACCAGGTTGAGGATCGGGTGCAGGGCCTCGAACTTGGCGCAGACGATTATCTGACCAAGCCGTTTGCGTTTGCCGAATTGCTGGCGCGCGTCCGAACGCTGCTGCGAAGAGGCAGGATTTCCGAACCCGACGTGCTCCGCGCCGTCGACCTGGAATTGAGCCTGACGCGCCGCCGCGTGACGCGTGCGGGCAAGCGCATCGATCTCACCCCCAAGGAGTTCGGCCTCCTCGAGTTGCTGTTGCGCCGGCGTGGCGAAGTCCTGCCCCGCTCGCTGATCGCCTCGCAAGTGTGGGACATGAACTTCGACAGCGACACGAACGTCATCGATGTCGCGGTGCGGCGGCTGCGCGCGAAGATCGATGATGGCTTCGACGTCAAGCTCATCAAGACCGTGCGCGGCATGGGTTACGTGATCGAGGACGGCGGGTAGATGGCCATCGACCGGCGTTCGCTGACGCTTCGGCTGACGTTGCTGTTCGCCGCGACGTCGACGATCGTGCTCGTGCTGATCGGCTGGGCCTTCTATCTGTCGCTCGGCGCTCACTTCCTGCACGAGGACGCCATCGAACTGACAGGCAAGATCGAACTGCTCGGCAACCTCGTCAGTCGTGTGGAACGGGAAGAGGACGTCGCGATGCTGACCGAGCGCCTCCAGGACGCACTCTTCGGTCATCACAATCTGGCGCTCGATCTCGTCACGCCGGACGGACGGGTCGTCTATGCCGACGACGTAACCCGCGCGCTCGCCGATCGACCGCGTTCGGCACGCGTTGCCGAATACGCTGTCGACGGCCTCTTGCTCGAATCGATCGAAGTTGACGGGCACGATTATCGGGTCACCCGCCTCGCGCTCCCAACCAGGCTCTCGAGCGCGCCGCGGCTCCTCGCGACGCTCGCCATGAACGTCGATCACCACCAGGCGTTCATGTCGCGTGTTCGCAATACGACGGTGTTGTCGGTACTGTTCGGCATTGCGCTCGCAGCGATTCTCGGCTGGATCACCTCCCGGATCGGGCTTTCTCCGTTACGCGGCTTCTCGTCGCTCACCGCCCGAACTTCCGCGGAGCGCCTCGATGCCCGCCTCGCGCTGCAGGAGCTTCCGCCTGAGCTCGTGCCGCTCGGCGAATCGTTCAACGCGATGCTGCAACGCCTCGACGATTCGTTTCGCCGCCTGAGGGAGTTCGCGTCAGATCTGGCGCACGAGCTGCGCACGCCGATCAGCGCGCTGATGACCCAGGCTGAGGTCGCGTTGTCGCGCTCGCGATCGGCAGACGACTATCGGGAAGTGCTCTACTCGGCCATGGAGGAATACGACCGGCTCGCCAGGATGATCAGCGACATGCTGTTCCTTGCGAGGAGCGACAATGGCCTGCTGATTCCCTCGTGCGTACGCATCGACGTTCGCGATGAAGTGCTCGCCCTTTACGACTTCTACGACGCCCTCGCGGATTCGAAACAGATCCGGCTGCAGGTCACCGGTTCCGAGGCGATCGACGGTGATCGCCTGATGATCAGGCGTGCGCTGGCAAACCTGCTGGCCAACGCGATTCGCCACGCGAAGCCGGGCACGACCGTTATCACGGCACTTGGGCAGTCGGAGGGCAAGGTGTCGATCACCGTGACCAACATCGGCGATCCGATTCCCGGAGAGCAGTTGCCACGGCTGTTTGACCGCTTCTACCGCGTCGATCCCGCACGCGAACGATCCGTGGAAGGGACCGGGCTCGGCTTGGCCATCACCAAAAGCATCGTCGCTGCCCATGGCGGCACGATTTCCGCAACGTCCGTGGGCGAAACGTCTCAGTTTGCGATCGAGTTCCCGGCGGCGACAGCGGGAACCGACGGAGCCGCCGACGTTTCCACGCACCCGCCCGCGGAGCGTTCTGCCGCATCGCGCAGCCGCGCGTGAATCGGTCGATCTCAGCGGCGCTGGCAGCTGCTGCGCTCTTCGGGATCAGCACGCCGCTCGCGAAGGAACTGGTGGGAGGCGTCGATCCGCTGCTGCTTGCGGGTCTGCTCTACGTCGGCTCGGGTGCGGGACTTGGTGCGGCGCTGATGGCCGCGCGCCTCGTGCGGCCGAAGCGGGCGCGGCGCGTCGCATGGCCCACGCGCTCGCAGCTGCGTTGGCTCCTTCCAGCAATCTTCGTCGGTGGCGTGGTCGGCCCCGTCCTGCTCATGCTCGGACTGGAGCGCACCCCGGCTGCCGGGGCATCGCTGCTGCTCAACACCGAGGCCGTTCTGACCGCATTGTTCGCGTGGTTCGTGTTTCGGGAGCACGTCGATCGACGAATCGCGGCGGGCATGCTGCTCATCGTTGCCGGCGGCGTCGTGCTCGCGTGGTCGCGCGCACCCGTGTCGCCGCCGTTCGGCGCGGTGCTGATCGTCGGTGCCTGTGCGTGCTGGGCGCTCGACAACAATCTGACGCGCAACGTGACGTCCGGCGATCCGATCACCATCGCATTTCTGAAGGGGCTCGCGGCCGGTCTCGTCAACGTGTCGCTCGCAGCCACCCTCGGATTGCCATGGCCGACCGCGGGACGCCTCGCCGCCGCGCTGCTCGTCGGCTTCATCGGTTACGGCGTGAGTCTCACGTTATTCGTCGTGGCGCTGCGGGGTCTGGGGACCGGCAGGACGGCGGCTTATTTCTCGGTCGCGCCGTTTGTCGGGGCGGGCTTTGCGCTTGCGATCGGTTCGGAACCCGTCACGGGGCAATTGATGCTCGCGGGCGCGCTGATGGCGATCGGCGTGTGGTTGCATGTCACCGAGCGCCACGAGCATTGGCACGAGCATTCCGCGCTCGTTCACGAACATGCTCATGTCCACGACGAGCATCACCGCCATACGCACGATGCGGACTGGGATGGAAGCGAGCCGCATGCGCACCATCATTCGCATCCTGCCATGCGGCATGTCCATCCGCATTTTCCTGACCTGCATCATCGGCACGATCACCGCGGCCGACGCGAAACGGAGGGGTGAAAAAAAACGGGCGCATTGCGGCGCCCGCTTCGCGATCGTTTCGGTGCTCCGGTTCAGTGCTTGATGACGGCGCTCTTGTCGTCGGTCGCCGCCGTCGGCGGCACCGCAGCTTCCGTCTTCTCCCCGTCATCGGCGATCGCCGTCGGCTGGCGTTCGAGCGAATGCTCGAGCACCTGCTCGATCCAGCGCACCGGATGAATGTCGAGCCGATTCTTGATCTCGTCGGGAATCTCGACCAGATCCTTGACGTTCTCTTCGGGGATCAGCACCGTCTTGATGCCGCCGCGCCCGGCTGCGAGCAGCTTCTCCTTCAAGCCGCCGATCGGCAGCACTTCGCCGCGCAACGTGATTTCGCCGGTCATCGCGACGTCGCAGCGCACCGGGATACCGGTGAGCGTAGACACCATCGACGTCGCGATCGCCGTGCCCGCCGACGGTCCGTCCTTCGGCGTCGCGCCTTCGGGCAGGTGGATGTGCAGGTCGGTCTTCGTGTAGAACTCGGCGGGAATGCCGAGTTGCTTCGAGCGATGACGAACGACCGACAACGCCGCGGCGATCGATTCGTTCATCACGTCGCCGAGCTTGCCCGTCGACGTCGTCTTGCCCTTGCCCGGCAACGCGACGGATTCGATCGTCAGCAAGTCGCCGCCGACCTCGGTCCACGCGAGACCGGTGACCTGACCCACCTGGTTCTTGCGCTCGGCGATGCCGTACGTGTAGCGGCGCACGCCGAGATACTTGTCGAGGTTCTTCGAATTCACCTCGACCGGACCGCGCGCCTTGCGCGCCTTGCCTTCGCTTTCGCGCAGCAGCAGGCTCTTCACGACCTTGCGGCAGATCTTGCTGATGTCGCGCTCGAGGCTGCGCACGCCGGCTTCGCGCGTGTAGTAGCGAACGATGTCGCGCAACGCGCTCTCGGCCACGTGCAGCTCTTCGGGCTTCAAGCCATTGTGCTTGATCTGCTTCGGCAGCAGGTACTGCTTGGCGATCGCGATCTTCTCGTCCTCGGTGTAGCCGGAAAGACGGATCACTTCCATCCGGTCGAGCAGCGGGGCGGGAATGTTCATCGTGTTCGCCGTCGCGACGAACATCACGTCGGAGAGGTCGTATTCGACTTCGACGTAGTGATCGACGAACGTGTTGTTCTGCTCGGGGTCCAGCACTTCGAGCAGCGCCGACGACGGATCGCCGCGGAAGTCCTGTCCCATCTTGTCGACTTCGTCGAGCAGGAACAGCGGATTGCGCACGGCGACCTTCGTCATGTTCTGAAGAATCTTGCCGGGCATCGAGCCGATGTACGTGCGGCGGTGGCCGCGGATTTCCGCTTCGTCGCGCACGCCGCCCAGGCTCATGCGGACGAACTTGCGGCCGG
>Ga0209974_10000756_pt1 | contig 11066 bp, 4 predicted proteins | sample InoplaM3SPM_FD_187592 | JGI IMG/M metagenome (GOLD analysis project Ga0209974, IMG submission 187592) | Arabidopsis thaliana rhizosphere microbial communities from the Joint Genome Institute, USA, that affect carbon cycling - Inoculated... | ecosystem: Host-associated > Plants > Roots >...
CTTTGGCCAGGTAATCACGAAATGGAATGCATTGATGACCTCCATTTTGCGCCGAAAAGCGCCGGCGATGCGGACTCGTTCTACTCCACCGAGCGTCTTCAAATCCTTCTCCAGCTTGGACGCTTCTGCTAGGACATTGGCGTACAGCCGATAGCCCTGACCGCGCTGGAATTCACCAAGAGCTGCTAAGATCTTCGCCTGAACCTTCGGTCCGATTCCTTTGAGATCAAGTAATTGGTTTTTTCGGCAGGCGGCCTTGAGGTCAGCCAGCGATCGGATCCCAGCTTCCTCGAAGAGTCTGCGGATTTGTTTGGGCCGTAATCCCGGCACATCGCCCAGCTCGACCAAAGAGGAGGGAAAGGAACCTTTGACTGTTTCATGGAGCTTGGAGGCGCCAGTGACTAACAATTCACGGATGACCGCGGCGGTACCGCGACCAATGCCAGGAATGTCCGTGAGTGTGTCGCCTGTTAGAAGTTGATGGGGCTCATGAAGGGCAGTGAGCAAAGCACGCGCAGCTCGTTCATAGGCAAGAGATTTATACGGGTTGTCCTGTTTCAGGCGGAGATAGAAGGCGATCTCAGACAAGATATGGGCAATTTCGCGTTTGGTCATCGTCACGTCGGCCCTATGAATTAGTTGACTCGATAGAGCGCTGCTCTGTTGTCTCTGCTCTCTGATCGGTGCCATGCCTGTTCTCAATGCCGGGCAAAGCCATGCTGTTTCATTTCAGAGAACTATTAGGCGCATTAACAGGTTTATGATGTCGAACCCACTAGACAGTGTACCAACGGTCTATGTTTCGCGCGAAGATCTCGGCTCTGAAGATTTGGCTATGTGGATAAGTATTTTACAAAGCCGTCATAGCAGAGGCGATTAAAGAGGTATGCCTAAGCGGCGACCCAGAGGGGTGGCTTACAAAGCTAATTCTACAGGTAACAGGTGCTGACACAAGATATGGTGTAGTTATCAGCTGAAACACTATGCCTAAAAAGAAGGCAGTTTGACCATTGTCTTACTCTAAGCGCCTGCCGTAAGTCTCAGATGAAGTTATGCACAAGCTTATCCACAAAACCTGTGTGTCCATAGGTACTCGTGATGATCAGCGCTGCGGAGTCTGGTCTAAACCGAGCGAAAGGATGATGGGGGGCCTAGTTCAGGAGAGTAGCTGCAGCTGGACTACTCGACTTCTTGAAGCTTGATGAGGTTTGTTCCGCCGGGCTGGCCGATTCTCGTTCCCGAAAGGATGACGATGCGCTCGCCTGGTTTGACCAATCCTTCAGCTTTGAGGCGGCGTTCCGCCTCGTGAATCCGCTCGTCCGTTTGCGCGATCTGTTGCATGGTGTGAGGCTGCACGCCCCAATAGAGCGCCATTTGGCGACGAACCGGCACAAAGGGAGTGAAAGCAATAATGGGCGCGGCGGGACGCTGCTTGGAGATTAAACGGGCCGTGCTTCCCAACTCGCTGAACGCCACGATGGCGCTGGCCGTGGTGGCCGCCGCTGCCGAAGACGCTGCGGTGCACATGGCTTCGGGAAGTGTCATCTTACCGAAATCGCTCTGACGTTTCGGCACCATCCCGGGTTCGCAGCCTTCTTCGGCGGCTCGAATAATGCGATCCATAACTTGGACGGTCTCAACGGGATGGGCGCCGATTGCCGTTTCCGCGGACAGCATCACGGCATCTGTCCCGTCAAAGACGGCATTGGCGACGTCCGAGGCTTCCGCTCTTGTCGGGCGTAAATGCTGCGTCATGGATTCCAGCATTTGCGTGGCCGTGATCACGAGGCGGCGGCGGCGGTTGGCTTCCGCAATGATGCGTTTTTGAAGAAGCGGCACGGCTTCCGGCCCCATCTCCACGCCCAGATCGCCCCGCGCGATCATCACGCCGTCGGCCTCTTCCAAGATGGCATCGAGGCACATCATCGCTTCCTGCCGTTCGATTTTTGCAATGACGGGCGTGCTTCCCCCGCAGGCGGCTATGAGCTTCTTGGCCGCCCGGATGTCGTCAGGGCCTCTGACGAAAGACAGCGCCACGTAGTCAACCCCCTCTGCCACGCCAAACCGGATATCTTCGCGGTCTTTGTCGGTGAGAGTGGGTGCGCTCACGCGAGTGCCCGGTAGGTTGATGCCCTTGTGCGAGGTGACGGTTCCGCCGATGACCACTTTGCAATCGATGGCGCCGCCGTTGATCCGTTCGACGCCCAGCTCGATCAGGCCGTCATTGATGAGAATCCTGGCGCCCGGCCGCACGTCCTGCGCCAGATGTTGGTAGGTGACGGGCAGTTCGATCATGCCGGAAGCAGCGAGCGATTGGTGACCGAGTTGTCCGCCGGATCGAGCCAGCATGGTTTGCAGCCGAACCGATGTTCCCTCGGTCAGCGTGATGCCTCCCTCAGGAACCTCCCCCACACGGATCCGGGGGCCTTGAAGGTCCTGGATGATGCAGATAGGGGCCCGGCGTTGATCCGCGGCCTGCCGAATGGTTTTGATGGCGGCAGAGTGAGATTCGTGCGTCCCGTGCGAGAAATTCAGCCGCGCGGCGTTCATGCCCTGCTCGATCAAGCGGTCCAAAGACTCCAAGTGATCGCTCGCAGGACCGATGGTGCAGACGATTTTGGCTTTGCGCATGTAAACGCCTCAGCCCTTGACAAGAATAGAATAGAGGTCCAAAAAAGACGCTAAAGAATTGTTCATTCGCCGGCGAATCACGGCGTCGGCGTATCCTAGCGAGGGAGCATGCAAATTACCACAAATCGACTCGATTTCGTAACAATTGAAGGACTTTTGGCATACGCAGAGACATTTGCCGGACATTCGGCCGCCCCAGATGTGCAGTTGCCGCAGTCCGTTCAAGCCAGCGACCGGGCGAAGCGGGCCGAGGCGGCTACGGACGCGCTGCGCCGCTTTGTCCAAGACGCGCAGCGGGGATTTTCCGGAGCTGCGGCGTATCGCTCAGCCAGGCGTGCGGTGATCGAGGAGGTCTGTGCAGGTGACGAGTTGGTGTTCTATGCCGCCTGGAACCGTTTGCTCGCGGAAGGCGGGCTTCAGCCGTTGTTGCGTGCGCCGATCGGATCCGTCCTGAAGCCGGCCCATCGGCGTCCTGTGGCGATCGTTCCGCGCGCACAGCTTACACCGCAGCTGGCGGAGGGACGGATCGTGCTGGATCTGGGCGATGACCGATTCTGGCTATTGCCGCGGGATCTGACGGATCGGACGCTGCTCTTTACGATGCGTCATGGCATCTCGCGCGTGGAGAGCAAGACCCACCGCGTCGGTCGCAGGTTGGCCAATCAGCTCGACCAGGAACGAGGCGTTCCACGAGCCGATGCCGTCGGGTCCGCTCTGGCGCGGATGGTAGGCGTCGTGGGACAGCAACTGGATTTTCTGCATCTGTCGAACTACCTTGATCCCCAGCGGTTTCTGCACTTCATCAGTCACAGTCCCAATACACGGCAATTGTATGAACGCGTCGTCCGCGCCCTGAGCCCCAACAGTGAGGAACACCGGGAGCCGACTTTCGAGCATGCGTTGGAGTCCTCGGACTTCGGGTGGATCACGGGTGTCGCCAAAACTACGGAGGCGGAGGCACTGGCCAAGGCATTCGGCGTCGATGTGTCGACCGCCAAGCGGCTGACGAAAGACCCGTTGTATTGCTATCCGGCAGGAAATTCGTTCTTCGATCTCTATGTGGACGTCATTGACGGACTGCACCACCTGGGCGAAGCCTATCGCGGCCAGGTCGCCTGTCTCTATACGCATAGCTCGACATTGCGGGCGTTGATGATTTATCTGGATCCCCGGCCGTTTCATGAGGCGTTCACGGAATTCAGCGACTACAAAGAAAGCCAGGACAACGTCGTCCTACTGACCTACGAACAGGGCCGCTTGTCCGGCTACTCAACTGCAGTCGGGTTGTCCGAGCGAGAACGCGCGGCCCGCGAAAACTGGGTGACGGTCGAGCGCGTGCGCAAGGATCGGGTGACGCTGAAACCGCGTCAGATCAAACGCATTATCGCCCTCGTCTCGGGAGGCGATTTTGCCGGAGCCGGTGCGGCGCTCAAAGAGTTGCGGGTGACCGGGCAACGCCATGGTCTCAAAGTACACTTCGTCCGGCACGGCTTCCTGGGACTGGCGAACAACTGGATCGAAGCGGTGACTGAGGAAGACACCCGGGGGATGAGCAGTCATGCGAGCAGCCCGATCGGGAGCAGCCGGTTCGAAGATTTCAAGGAAGAAGTCGTGCAGCAGGCGGCGATGCGTAATCTCAAACCATATCTGGACGACGCGGCGGTGGTCGTTCTGGGAGGTGACGGGAGTCTGCGGGGTGCCCGGGCCGTGTATGAAGGATTCGGTGTCCAGGTTGTCGGGATCCCCGGCACGATCGATAACAATATTGAAGGAACGGTCTCGCTCGGCTACCACTCGGCTATCGCCCTCGCGGACCAATCCATCGAGTCGCTGAAAGCGACGAGCGCGGCGATGGGAAGCATCTTCTTCGTCGAAGTCATGGGGGCCGGTTCGGGACATTTGGCCTTGGCCTGTGCGTATCAGGCGCGGGCGGAAGGATTATTGGTGAACGAGCATCCGGACCCAAACGCGTATATCGACGATATTATTCTCGGGACCTTGAAGCGGACGTTAGGAGTGCCGAACAAAAGCCATTTGTTCGTCGTCGCCGAACGTACGCCTCATCGCCATCATTCGGAGGGCGGCGTGCACGGGCTCGTCGATTACGTGGCCAGTGTCATTGCGCAGTGGCCGCAGCGGCAGGCCCAGTCCAACCACTATCCCATGACACTCGCGACCAAGGCGACTATTCTGGGACACACATTGAGAGGCGCTCCTCCGACGCCGGAAGACAAAGCCATCGGCCAGCATTTGGCGTTTGAAACCGTCCAACGTCTGGTCGAGCGCCCTGAGGATGTGGTGGGCAGTATGGTGGCGTATCGAGAACGAGGGGTCATTGAAAACATCCCGCTTCATGCCGTCACGGCAAAACAGTTCGATTGGGACTTGTTTGCAAGGATGCACGGCAGCGAGTCGTGAAGAGTGGTATAAGCGAAGAGAGTTCCGGTTCCCTGCTTGAGCCGATTGGGATACGCCCGTTGTCTCTTGATTCGGCTATCTGCGAGTGAGCAGGCGGTCAAATGACGAAAAGTTGACATGAAGAGATCGGCACACGAGCGCTTGCCGATCGAAGCGATTCGTTGTTTTCACCAGTCGGGCGAGGGTTCGGAGGCCGACACGCCCCCACGTGGCGACATGCATCACTGACAAGGGATAGTCTGTGCCGAAGAGCAGCCGGTCGTGGACTTCCGTATGCCGGCGAAGGTGAAGGAGCATACGAAACCGGTTTGGAAGCGTGAGCGCGGAAATATCGGCGTAGAAATTTGGATACTGCTTCGCAAAAGTCAGCAGCACCGGAAGAAACCGCTCGAACAACATCAGGCCATAGCTGCAGGCATGCGCCGCGATCACCGTCACTCCTTCGTCTAGGGCCAGCCGGAGCCGGCCTGGGTCCCCGACAGATTGGTCCTTGCCGATCAGGCTGAATTCATATCCTACGTGGCTCAAAAACGGCAATTTCCGTTCGACGAGCGCCCGATAGAACGCGGTGTATTTCGGATCGGCAGGATTGAATTGTTGCGCGTTCGGCAGGACTTTGACCAGCGCCGCGCCGGCATCCGCACAGCGGTGGACTTCTTCGACCGCATCCCGTCGCTGAGGATTGATGGACACGCCTGGGAGGAACTCTTGTGGATGGGCACGAGCGGTTTGTAACACGTAATCATTGCTGATGAGGAAATCGGTCTCCTTGCGGGCGAGCGCTCCCGCATGGTCATAGACGCCGTCCATCCCAAGCAGGACCGCTCGTTGCACCTGCCGGGAGGCGCGCAATTCAGTGAGCAAATCATCCACATATTTGCGGTTGGCTTCCTGCGGCTTCTCCGGCGAGAGCCCATGTTTCCACAGTAAAAACCGGAACAGCGGACTCTTGAGCATCTTCGGCGAGATATAGCAGCCGTTGCCCCCCTCCGGGAGCGCAGCCAGATGAACGTGGCAGTCGATCAGCTTCTTTTCATCAAGTTCCATCTTTGCGTGTCGAACGCTGTTTCAAAGTGCTTTTCTTATTGTGTGTTCCGTGAGATGCAGACCTGCACACCTATCTTCGAATCAGCCGTTCCACGGCTATGCGTTTGAGCGCGCGCAGATCCATCTTGCCCGTGCCCAGCAGCGGGAGACTCTCCACTTTTACAAAGTTCGCGCGTGCCGGGATAAAAAGATTCGGCAAGCCGTTAGAAGCGAGCCTGGCGAGAATGTCCGGGATGCGTGATTCGTCGAGCGTGTGCAGGACGGCGAGCTGCTCCCCCTTACGTTCGTCAGGAATACCGGTCACGGCAAACACTGGCACCTCGCTCTCTGCAGCCTGGTGGAGGGCCTCTTCAACCCTGCCATGCGGGATCATTTCCCCGCCGATCTTCGAAAAGCGTGACAGCCGGTCGGTGATCGTCAAAAATCCATCGTCGTCGAGCGTGGCGATGTCCCCAGTGATATACCATCCGTCCCGCATCACGCTCGCCGTGAGATCGTCCCGCCCGAGATAGCCGGTCATCACGTTGGGCCCCCTGACCAACAGCATGCCCGCGGTTCCAAGAGGCAGCGGCGCAAAACTGTCCGGATCGACGATGCTGACGGAAATGCCAGGCAGCGGCTGACCGACGGTTCCTCGACGGGAGGCCGGTTGATAGTAGCCAGCGGCGCGAAAGTCCGGACAATTGACCGCGATCACCGGCGCACATTCGGTCACGCCGTAGCCCTCGATCGGTTCGATGCCGAAGCGGTCCTCGAATGCCTGGGAGACGCGAAGGGGCAGCTTCTCCGCACCCGTCAGGGCCACGCGCAAGGAACTGAATTGTTCGGGACTACAGCGCCGGGCATAGAGCTGCAGAAACGTGGGAGTGGTTACAAGAAACGTCACACGCTGCCGGCGGATCAGTTCTCCGATGCCGGCCGCATCGATCGGAGAAGGATGAAAGACCAGGCCGGCATTGTTGAACATCACGAACCAGAACACCAGATACCCGAACGAATGAAAGAACGGCAGGATCCCAAGGACCCGTTCATGTCTATACAGATGGAGGACCTGCGTCGCGCCCTGTGCATTGGCGTCCACGCTGTAATGCGACAACACGACGCCTTTGGGCTCGCCGGTACTGCCGCTGCTGAAGATAATGGTGGCCGGAGCGTCGATGGAAAGAGGAATGCGCTGGCCACAGACCCGCTCGATCAGGCGAACCGGCGCGATGCATGCGAGCATGGCTGCGAGGAACTTCTCTTTTCGATGGATCGTCTTAGCCAGATCTTCCAGCCACACGATTGCTGGTGTATCGGGCAATTCGAGTTTAGCTTTTTCGACGAAGGTCCGGCTGGTGACGATGGTGCGAAGGCCGGCAAGGCGGACGGAGGCGTTGAGACCAGACTTGCCCACCGTGTAATTGAGATTGACGCTGGTTTTCCCGCACAGAGGCGCCGCGACATTGACCAGTGCGCCGGCGACGCTCGGTGGAAGGAGAATGCCGACATGACGCTGGTCTTCCCAGGACGTCCGCAACGCTCGGGCCAGGGCAATGGATCCGATCAAGGCCTGCATGGCTGACACATGCGGCCGGCTTTGATCCGACATAACGAACTGGAACGGGCGTCTTCTCATCGCGCGAACAAATTCGCGATGTAGAGGGCGTCGATCCGGTTTTCGCAGTGCCCACGCAGCCTCTCCCAGCGCCTGAATGGCGCTACGAACCTCGTGGGCCATCGCCTCTGGAGGCAGGGGCGTACCGAAGGACACCGTGACGGGATAGGGCAGGCGTTCCGGGATTTTCCAGAAGAACCGGCCCCGATCGAAACTGAAGATGCTGCCCCAGACGCGATCCAGATGGATCGGAATGATGGGGACGGTTCTGCCTTTCATGATCCGCTCGAAGCCCCGGCGGAACGGCAACAGCGTGCCCGTTCTCGTAATTTGACCCTCGGGGAAGATGCAGACCAGCTCTCCCCGATCGATGGCGGCACCCGCTTCTCGCAACGCGCGCAGCACGACGCGCAGCCCACCGTAGGGAGAAATGGGGATGACGCCGAATAGCTTCATGATCGGTTTGTAAAACGGCTGTTCGGCATATTGTGCGTCCACGATAAAACGCACAGGTCGATCGAGGCTGGCGATCAGGAGCAAGGCGTCCACGAAGGAGATATGATTGGGCACGAGCAGCGCACCGCCTGTGGTCGGTACATGACTGTGGCCGACAATGCGGAGCCGATACAGGCTGTTGGTGACAATGACGAGCACGACCCGCAGCAACGCTTCGGGCAGCAGCCTCATCGCCCAGGCTGTGCCAAGGACGGTGAACACGGCCGCAGTCGTAAAAATCCCTGTCGTTGACGTTCCGCCGCTGGCAAGCGCCCCTGCCCCAAGCGATCCCAGCAGTATGCCGGTGAACACGCACGTGTTCTCGAAGGCGATGACGGATCCGCGGCGGTCGTCCGGTGCGCGCCATTGAATCAGGGCGTTCAGCGGCACGAAGATCAATGCGCTCGAGATGCCGAGGATCACCATCAGCGCCAGCGTGGCCGGGAGATTGGGAGCGAGAACGCCAATTGTTAAGAGCATGACCGCCACGCCCGCCGCCCCCAAGGGGATCAGGCCGTACTCGACTCGTCCCTGGGAAAGCCGTCCGACCCATCGGGCTCCGATGCCGATACCGATCGACAGCATCATGAGCGGCAGTCCGGACTGCCAATCCGAGACGCCCAGCACGGCCTTGGCATAGACCAAAATGTTCTGGGCAAAGAGACTCGCGATTGTCCAGAAGAACACGGCGCCGCAGATGGCTAACCGCAACATGCGGTCACGCGCCAGCGCCAACCATGCCCCGCGCAATGTATTGGCAAGCCCGCCTTCGTCTCTCGCCGGCGGCACGCGCGGAATGGTCCAGGCCGCACTGAATCCGATGAGCGCAAAGACCGTGAGCAACAGCGGGGCCATCCAGACGGCGTTTCCGGTCAGCGACAGCAGAATGCCGGGTGCCGCGGTGCCGGTCAAAATGGCGAGGAACGTCCACATCTCGAGCTGTCCATTGCCGGCCGCCAATCGTTCGTGCGGCAATAGTTCTGCAAGAATCCCGTACTTGGCCGGACTGAAGAGGGCACTGTGCACGCCCATGCCCGCGAGCACGATCAGGGGCAGGATTCCTCCGGCCGGATTCATCCATAGGGCGAGGGTGGCGGCAGCCATCAAGAGGACCTCCACCGCCTTCATCAGGATGATCACGCTGCGCTTGCTGACCCGGTCAGCCAGCAGGCCGGCCACGATCGACACCACGGCGAGCGGAAAGGTGAAGATGACAAAGGCTAACGTCGTTTGGGTTTGCGAGGCCGTTTCGAACTCAGGGCCGGGCGCCATCGTGGAAGCCAGCTGACGGATGCCCAGCAGCGCAACCATCAGCTTCCACGCATTGTCGTTAAACGCGCCGCAGAATTGGGCGATGAGCAATCCGCGCAGAGGATGAGTCATGCGTGAGCGCTATTGTGCCTCATGTGAGGAGGTCCTGGGAATAGGTAGCCCTTCCAACTCCATGATGCGCAGCGCGTTCGTCGTTGGGCAAGGGCCGGGACGGAGCCGGTAATCGAAGGACAGTGCACCGTCAGAGACGGTTTCCTGAAAGTGCGCGTTTACGAGCGAGGGGATCTCCTTCTCGAGGTCTGTGAGCTCCAGATCGTGCGTGCTGACCAGCCCATAGCCGTTTCCGGCTGCCAGGGCCTTAATGTAGGAGCGGCTGCCAATCAGGCGCTCGCGATTGTTCGTTCCCTTGAAAATTTCGTCGATAAGAAACAGGACCGGTGGCGAGGCCCGATCGGTGGTGGTCTGGAGGATCGTCTTCAGGCGTTTGACCTCCGCATAGAAGAACGACAGACCCGCCTCGAGCGAGTCGTTCACGCGGATGCAGCAACCCAGGCGGCTCCAGCTCCAGGTAAAGGCTGAGGCGCAGACCGGAGCTCCGGCCTGCGCTAGACAGAGGTTGATGCCGACGGTTCGAAGAAAGGTGCTTTTGCCCGACATGTTCGAGCCGGTAATCAACTGAATCGTGCCAAGCCCTTCCAAGGCGATGTCGTTGCTGACGCGCGTCGTGGAGGGGATCAAAGGGTGGCCTAGGTGGTGGCTGGCGAGACCCAGGGCCGGAGCCGGTGTCGGCCAGACATAGTCGGGATGCAGATAAGCAAAGGTGGCGAGAGCGGAGGCCGCTTCCACTTCAGCCAATCGATCGAGCCACACAGGAAGCCGTGTTCGCACACGTTCTTGAAATTGTCTCAGGCGAAACGCGAAGAACAGGTCCCACGGGACGAGCGCATTAAGCCCAAGGTGGATCAAAGGATGCGCCTTCACGCTGATTCCATGGAAGATGCGGGCAATATGCCGCGTAAACGAGGAGGGTGAACGCCCCGCCTCAAGCAGAGGGGCGCAGGTCTGCGCCATGGCCGAATCAGGCCGGGCGGCATGTTGTTCGAGGAAGCGCAGGACCCGGCTCAGCCGTTCCATCTCGTGGTGCAGACCGACGGCGTGTTCGAGTAGCTCTTCGCCCTGGTCGGTCATGAGATAGATCAACGCGTAGACGCCGAACGTCAACATCCAATAACCCGGCAGCCACTCCAACAAGGCGGCGGCTCCAAGCACGATCGTGCCTGCCGCCAACATTGACTGGAACATCAGGGTCCGCGGCAATCCGGGAAAGCCGACTGGGTGCTCGAGCACCGCGGCCAATCGGCGACCGTTGATCTCTTGTTCACCCGCCAGGTTTGCCTCGAGGACCAAGCGGTCACGGAACAGCGAACGGGGAGCAAGTTCTTTGACGAGCCGCTGGCGGGTGTCCCACACTTTCGGATCAGGTGGTTGAGTCAGGAGCCAAGATGTCAGGCGGGTTCGTCCATGATCAGAAACGGTGGTATCGATCAGATGCATCAGTGAGTGCGGTCCCACCAAATCCAAGTCGTGGGCATAGAGATGTGACGAC
>Ga0209974_10000759_pt1 | contig 11034 bp, 7 predicted proteins | sample InoplaM3SPM_FD_187592 | JGI IMG/M metagenome (GOLD analysis project Ga0209974, IMG submission 187592) | Arabidopsis thaliana rhizosphere microbial communities from the Joint Genome Institute, USA, that affect carbon cycling - Inoculated... | ecosystem: Host-associated > Plants > Roots >...
GACCACTCCAAGTACGGGGAATGCTCGCCGGAGCCCGTGCTCGAGATCACGATACCCACCGTCCACGACCGGACGCTCGCGCCCGAGGGCCGGCACGTGCTCTCAGGCATAGTGCAATACGCGCCGTACGACGCGCGGGCTAACACCGACGAAGCCCGGGCGGCGTTCCTGGAACGGACGCTTGCGGTACTGGACCGTTATTCGCCAAACCTGCGCCGGCGCATCGTCGCCGCCGAGCTGCTGTTGCCGTTCGACATCGAGCGCGAGTTCCGGATCACCGGCGGCCACTGGCATCACGCCGAGCTCGCGCTCGACCAGATGCTGATGCTGCGTCCCGTCCCCGGCGCCGCGCAGTACGCGATGCCCGTCAACGGTCTCTATCTCTGCGGCGCGGGCTGTCACCCGGGCGGCGGCGTGATGGGTGCGGCGGGCAGGAATGCCGCCCAGGCGGTACTCGGCGTGGAGCGCGCGGCATGAAGCACAAGGAGCATTACCGCACGGCGGTCTACGCGACCCCCTTTCACCCGCGGACTTCGCAGTTGAACCTGCTGAACGAGTGGCACCGCTGGAAGGACTACACGACCGCCGATGCGTATTACGACGAGGCGCTGGAGTATTCCGCTATCCGCAATGCCTGCGCGGTGTTCGACCTGACCCCGATGACCAAGCACCGGATCACCGGACCGGACGCCCTTGCCTTCCTGAACCGCCTGGTCACCCGCGATGTCGCCAAGATCAAGCCGGGCAAGGTGGGTTACTGCGTCTGGTGCGATGACAACGGCCAGGTCATCGACGACGGAACGATCTTCCACCTGCGCGAAGGCGACTATCGCCTCTGCTCGCAGGAACGTCAGCTCGACTGGTTGTCGCGCTCGGCGCTCGGCTTCGACGTGTCGTTCGTCGAGGACACGCACGAGGTGGCGGCGCTTGCGCTGCAGGGGCCGACGAGCTGCGCGGTGTTGAAGAAGCTGGGCTGCGCCGGGATCGAGAGGCTGGCACCGTTCGGCATCGCGTACTTCCCGTTTGCCGGCACCGAGCTGATGGTGTCACGCACCGGTTTCACCGGAGATCTCGGCTACGAGCTTTGGATCGCACCGGCCCAGGCCCTCGAGCTCTGGGACAAGCTCTTTGCCGCCGGCGCTGATCACGGCATCCGGCCGATGGGCACCCATGCGCTCGAGGTGTCGCGCATCGAGGCTGGCTTCATCCAGGCGGGCGTCGACTTCCACCCGGCGGACTCCGCGGTGAGGCTCGACCGGTCACGCTCGCCCTTCGAGCTCGACCTCGGCCGGCTGGTTGACTTCAACAAGCCCTTCTTCAACGGTCGGCGCGCGCTGCTCGAGGAGCAGAAGCGCGGATCGCGCTTCCGCTTCGTACGGCTCGACATCGAAGGCAACAAGCCCGCGAAGTCCTCATATATCTACGACAGCCGCAGGAACGTCGTCGGGACGGTGACCTCGGCCGAGTGGTCACCGTCGGCAAAGTCGAACATCGCACTCGCGTCGCTGCACATGCCCTGGGGACGTCCGGGCGATGAGCTCTGGGCCGAGATCTATTACCAGCGCGAGCTCAAGTGGGCCCGCGTGATGGCGCGCTGTCGCGTCGTGGAAGGCGCGTTCTTCGATCCGCCCCGCCGCCGCGCCGTTCCAGCCGCCGACTTCTAAAGCCGGGGGCTCCCGTGGCGGACACCCCGCATCGGCTCGACGCCCTGCTCCGGCCGCGCTCGATCGCGGTGCTCGGCGCTACCGAGCGCGCGGGCACGGTCGGGCGCACCGCCGTCGAAAACCTGCTGAAAGGTGGTTTCGACGGTGCGCTGTACGCGGTCAACCCGCGCTACGCCTCGGTCTGCGGCGTAAAGTGCTTTGCATCGCTCGCCGCCCTGCCCTCACCCGTTGAGCACGTGATCCTGACCGTCGGCGACGCCCGCGTCGAGGCCGCGCTCGACGAAGTGATCGCGCATGGCGCACGCGCTGCGACCGTGGTGTCCTCGCTGGTGCTCGCCGACGACCATGAACCGCTGCTCAGGGAGCGGGTCGCGGCAAAAGTCCGCGCGTCGGACCTGCTGGTCTGCGGCGCAAACGGCATGGGTTTCTACAACTTCACCGACCGAATCTGGGCGTGCGGATTCCAGACGCGCTCGCACGGCCGTGACGGTAACGTCGCCTACATCAGCCATTCGGGCTCCGGCATGTGCGGGATCGTCGACACCGACGAGCGCATCGCCTTCAACCTGGTGGTCTCCACGGGCCAGGAGCTCGCGGTCGCGATGGACGACTACCTCGACTTCGCGCTCGATCTGCCCTCGACACGCGTGGTGGGGCTCTTCATGGAGACCGTGCGCAACCCGCAGGGGATGGTACGCGCGCTCGAGAAGGCGCGCTCGCGGCGGATTCCCGTCGTCGCGCTCAAGGTCGGACGCACGGAGCTCTCGGCGAAGCTCGCGGTATCGCACTCAGGCGCAATTGCCGGGGAGGATGCGAGCTACCAGGCGCTGTTCGATCGTTACGGCGTCCAGCGCGTCGACGACATGGACCAGCTCGCGACCGCGCTGATCATGTTCGCGCAGCCGCACGCGACCGGCGCAGGGGGGCTCGTGAGCCTGCACGACTCCGGGGGCGAGCGGCAGCTCCTGATCGATCTTGCGCACGACGCCGGCGTGCCGCTTGCCCGTCTCTCGGCCGCAACGACCGCTCGGCTCGAGTCGCTGCTCGACCCGGGTTTGCCTGCGGTCAACCCGCTCGACGCATGGAGTACCGGCGGACCTGATTATCACGTCGGGATGCAGCAGTGCTTCGCCGCACTCATGAGCGATCCCGACGCGGCGCTGGGCGCCGTCGTCCACGATCGGATCTTCGGCGGCGCGATCCAGGACAACTACCTTGACTATCTTCGCATCGGGCACGGGGCGTCGGGCAAGCCCGCGTTCCTCGTGTCGAACAGGCAGGGAACGGGTGCGGATCCGCTCGTCGTGTCCGCCACTCGCGCCGGCTTCCCGGTCCTGGATGGCATGACCTCGTTCCTGCGCGGTGTGAAGTGCCTGCTCGATTTCCGCGACTCCGTGGCCCGCGCGATCGACCCTGCGCCGCGTCTGCCCGACGCGGCGGTCGCCGCACCACGCGCCAGGCTCGCTGCGGGGACGCGGTTCGACGAGCACGAGGCGCTTGCGCTCCTGCGCGACTTCGGCCTGCCGGCGAATCCGTCCCGTATCGCCGGCAGCGCCGCCGAAGCGCGCGGCGCGGCACGCGAGCTCGGGTTGCCGGTGGTCCTCAAGACTGCGATGCGCGGCATGGAGCACAAGACCGAGCATGACGGCGTGCGCCTCTCGCTTGGCGACGAGGCGGCGGTGGCGGAAGCCTGGCAGGATCTCGCGACCCGGATCGGCCCCCGCGTGCTCGTCGCACCGATGGTCGCGGCGCAGGGCGTGGAGATGTTGCTCGGCATGTTCCGCGACGAGCAATTCGGCCCGGTGGTCGTGCTCGGTTTCGGCGGCGTGCACGTCGAATCGCTCGCCGACGTCGTGTATGCCTTGCCGCCGTTCGGCGTCCCGGACGCCCGGCGTCTGGTCGATCGCCTCAAGCTGCGTTCGCTGCTCGACACCACCCGCCACGGGCGCACACCGGCGATCGACGATTTCTGCGCCGCGGCTGCCCGATTCTCGGCAGTCGTGGCCGGCCTCGGCGACACCGTCGGCGAGATCGATCTCAACCCAGTGATCGTGCATGCCGACGGCTGCACGATCGTCGACGCGCTGATCGTCGGCCGGCAGGGCGCCGCCGCGGATCGGCCAAACATGAGGCAAGCCGTATGAGCCTTGCAGCACTGACCTCACATGATCGCTCCCGATGGCATGCGATAGCCGCAGCCGCGCGGCCGCGGATCGAAACGCGGCTGTTCATCGACGGACGTTTCGTCGATGCCGCTCGCGCCGGTCGCTTCACGACCGTGAATCCCGCCACGGGCGAGTCACTGGCCGAGATGTCCGCCGGGACCGAGGCGGACATCGATCACGCGGTCGCCGCGGCCCGGAAGGCGTTCCGCGCCGGCGTGTGGTCGCGACTCGCTCCGCGGCAGCGGATGGAGGTGCTCTACCGCTTCGCCGATCTGATCGACCGGAATGCCGAGTCGCTCGCCGTGCTCGAGACGCTCGATATGGGAAAGCCGATCGGCGACGTCCTTGCCAGCGATCTGCCGGCAGTGATCGACACGATCCGCTTCATGGCCGAATGCATCGACAAGATCGAGGGCTCCGTCACCGCGACCGAGGCGGGCGTCATGCACATGGTGCTGCGCGAGCCGCTGGGCGTGGTTGGCGCGATCTCACCCTGGAACTATCCGCTGCTGATGGCGGTCTGGAAGATCGCACCCGCGCTTGCGGCCGGCAACACCGTCGTGCTGAAGCCCGCCGAGCAGGCGCCGACGAGCTGCCTGCGGCTGGCGGAGCTGTTCATGGAGGCAGGCGGGCCGCCCGGCGTGTTCAACGTCGTCAACGGACTCGGCGAAGTGGCGGGCAAGGCGCTGGCGCTGCACGGCGACGTCGCGAAGGTGACCTTCACCGGCTCGACCGAGGTGGGCAAGCTCATTCTCCAATACGCCGGTCAGTCGAACATGAAGCGCGTCGCGCTCGAATGCGGCGGCAAATCGCCGCAGGTGTTCATGGCCGACGTCCAGGATCTCGATCGCGCCGTGACGGCTGCCTACAAGGGCATCTTCTCCAATATGGGCGAAGTCTGTAACGCAGGTTCGCGGCTGCTGGTCGAGCGGTCGATACACGACGAATTTGTCGAGCGCTTCATGGCGCTGGGCAGCGACGCCTATCAGCCCGGTGACCCGCTGGATCCGGCGACCAACATGGGCCCGCTCGTGACCCGGGATGCGCAGCAGCGCGTGCTGCGGCTGGTCGAGACCGGGCAGCGCGAAGGCGCCCGACTTCAGTTCGGTGGCGGCGCCCCGCGCGGCCTCGAGTCGGGCGCGTACGTGAGTCCCACGCTCTTCACGGGCGTGCGCAACGACATGACGATCGCGCGCCAGGAGGTCTTCGGGCCCGTCGCAGCGGTCATTCCCTTCGACGGCGCCGACGAGGCGATCGCGATCGCCAACGACACGATCTACGGGCTCGCCGCCGGGGTGTGGACGCGCGACGTGGACACGGCGTTCCGCCTGGTGCGCGAGATCGAGGCCGGCGTCATCTGGATCAACTCGTTCGACGAGGGCGACATGACGCAGCCATTTGGGGGTTACAAGCAGTCCGGCAATGCGCGCGACAAGTGCTTCGAGAGCATCAAGAGCTATACGCAGACGAAGTCTGCGTGGTTCCGGCTGTCCCAGCCATAGGACCCGCACCCGAGGGCGTCGCGAACAGCATATGCATGAAGATCTGATTGGCTACGAACGACGCGACGCGATCGCGGTGTTGACGCTCAATCGGCCCGACAAGCTGAACGCGATCAACGCCGCGATGATCGTGGGGCTTCACCGTGCGCTCGACACCGCCGAAGCGGACGACGGCGTCCGCGTCGTCGTGGTCGCCGGCGCCGGACGCGCGTTCTCGTCCGGGTTCGATCTCGACATGGAGACCGGTGGCGAAGGCCGGCCCGATCCACTCGCGGTGCGTCGCGCGCTCGAGAACGACTTCCGCATCATCATGCGATTCTGGGATTCCCCGAAGGTCACCATCGCCGCCGTGCACCGCTACTGCCTCGGCAGCGCGATGGAGCTCGCGCTTGCCTGCGACCTCACGATCGCCGCGGATGACTGCGTGTTCGGCGCTCCGGAGGTGCGGTTCGGCAGCGGCATCGTCGCGATGCTGCTGCCCTGGCTAGCCGGATCCAAGCGCGCCAAGCAGCTCCTGCTGACCGGCGAGGACCGGCTACCTGCAGCGCAGGCCCTGCAGATGGGACTCGTGAGCCAGGTGGTGCCGGCAGAACGGCTGATGGACGATGCATTGGAGCTCGGGCGGCGCATCGCAGCCAATGACCGCCTCGCCGTCACGCTCACCAAGCAGGCGATCAACCGCAGCCTGGACGTGGCCGGGATGCGGCAGGCGCTGCTCCAGGCGCTCGAGCTCGACGCGATCATCGAGACCACGGAGACCGCCGAATCACGCGAATTCAACGCGATCCTGAAGCGCGACGGCGCAAAGGCCGCGATCGCCTGGCGGAGCGCACAGACGGCACAACGGACGGTAAAAACGACATGAACAAGCCGGCGACCGGCGGTCAGGAAGAGCTGCGCGCATTCCTGGACCGATATCCCGTGACGCAGTTCCTCGAGTTGCTGCAGCCCGACATGCTCGGCGTGCTGCGCGGCAAGCGGGTCGTGCGCGCCGAGTTCGCCAAGCCCTTCAAGGACGGGGTGAATTTCTGCGGGGCGACTGTGCTGCTCGACAGCAAGGGACAGACCTTCGAGCGCATCGACAACGGCGGTCGCGATGGGGATCCCGACGTGATCTCCACGGCCGTGCCCGGTTCGCTGGCGCCGGTGCCGTGGGCGCAAGTGCCGACGGCTCAGGTGCTGCTCGCGATGAATACTGCGGCCGGCGAACCGTTCTTCGCCGATCCGAGACAGGTCCTGCGTCATGCCATGCGGCCCTTGCAGGAGCTCGGGTTGACGGCCGTCGTCGCCACCGAGCTCGAGTTCTATCTGCTCGAGTCCGAGGCCGACCAGCCCTCGCCGAAAGTCGGCCGTATCCCCGGCACCCGGAAGCCGCAGGACGGACCGCAGTACGGCAGCATGGAGGACGTCGAGGACGTCGATCCCTTTCTCGCGGAGCTGTACTCGGTCTGTGCGGCGCAGAACATCCCGGCCGGGGCGACGCTCAAGGAGTTCTCCCCCGGGCAGTTCGAGGTCAACCTCCACCATGTCCCGAACGCGGAACTCGCCTGCGATCACGCGGTGCTCCTGAAGCGCGCGGTCAAGGCGGTCGCGCGACGTCACGGCCTCGGCGCGAGCTTCATGGCGAAACCGTTCGCGGACGGGGCCGGCTGCAGCCTGCACGTCCATGTCAGCCTCATCGACAAGTCCGGTCGCAACGTGTTCACCGGGCAGTGCGCCGCGGGGCCGTTCTCCGACACGCTGCGTCACGTGGTCGGCGGACTCGCGGCCACGATGGGCGAGGCCATGGCGATCTTCGCGCCGACCGCGAATGCGTATCGGCGTTACCGACCCGGTCTGTTCGTGCCGATGACCCCGAACTGGGGCATCAATCACCGTGGTGTGGCGCTTCGGATCCCGCTATCGGGCGCCGAGGACACGCGTATCGAGCATCGGCCCGGTGGCGCGGACGGCAACCCTTATCTCGTCATGGCGGCCATCATGGCGGGCATCCACCACGGGATCACGAATCGCTGCGACCCCGGACCCATGGCGTCCCCGGGCGAGGTGCTCGAAGAGAAGATCACGCTGCCTCTACGCTGGGAGGCAGCGCTCGACGCCTTCGAGGCGGGGCGCGTGCTGCCACGCTATCTCGGCGAGCGTTACCACAGGCTGTTTGCAACCTGCCGGCGCGAGGAATGCGACCGCATCCATGCGCAGATCAGCGAGCGCGACTACGAGTGGTATCTGCGGGTGATCTGAGCGCCGCATCCCTCGCGGCGACCGTACCTCGCGGCGGCGCCTGCGCAAGCCGTGCGACCGGAATCCGCTCGCGGATCCAGTCCTGGAATCCGCCGAGGACCACTTCCTTGTCAGAGAGGATGCCCTGCCCGTAGGCGCCCGAGGCGAGCCCCTGCTGGACGGAGCGCGTCAGGATCTCGTCCTCTGCCTGTACCCGCGCGTTGAGGCGCGCGCACAGAAACCGCGCGGCGCGCATCTCGCGCCGGTCGTCGGGGAATCCGAAGGATCGAGCCCGGATGCGCACGCGTCCCGGCCCGGTCGGCACGACGTGGAAGAAATCCAGCCACTCGGGATAGATGTCGAAGTACACGTTCGGGAAAAGGCCGAAATACGTCCAGCGTCGACGCATGTCCTCAGGGAGATGTTCGATCGTCGGCAGGAACGCCGCATAACGCACCGCGCTCCAGGACGAGGCCAGCGGCTCCTTGCGCATCCGATGGCTCAATCGCATCGTGCCTTCGGGACGGACCTCGCGGTCGTACTGCGGCTCCATCAGCGCCGACAATCCAGGGTGCCCGATCGGAAAGTGGTAGTCCTCGACGTAGTTCTCGACCACGTTCTTCCAGTCGATCTCGAGATCGTGGACCCAGAGCTCGTCGAGCGGCACCATCTGCTCCATTCGGTAGTGCTCGAGCTCCGCGTGGTACGGCTGCATCAGCGCAGCGACGCTCGGCCCGCCCGTGCGGAAACGCACGAAGACCATGCCCTGGTACACCTCGAGCTCGATGGGCTTCAGGCCGAACTTCGACCGGTCGAACCTGGGGAACGTGTCTGGCGCGCTGACACTGCGGTTGCGCCCGTCGAGGTGATAGGTCCACCCGTGATACATGCAGGTCAGAAACTTGTTGCAGTGACCGCGGTCGCCCGCAACCACTGCGTGCGCGCGGTGCGAGCAGACGTTGTGAAACGCGCGCACCACCCCGCTCTCGTCGCGGACCACGAAACCGCGCTGCCCCAGGAAGTCGAAGCTGACGTAGTCGCCAGCCTTGGCGATTTCGCTGACGTGGCAGACGATCTGCCAGCCGGGGAGCAACAGGTACTCCTTCTCGAGCTCGTGGAACTCCTCGTCGCGATACACCCAGGCGGGCAGCGAGTAGCGAAGACCAGCGTTGGCGAAATCCTGCGGCCGGGGTGACCGGACAGGCTCCGCAACGGTCGCCGGGGCCGCGATCTGATTCAGGAGCCACGGAAACACGCTCGACAGATAAGCACGGCACAGGCGCTTGCCCGCTTCGCGATCGAACGCGTCGCCATCGAACAGGATGCCCTGCCACAACTGGTCTATCAGGCCCGTCAGACCGAGAGACACGGCATCAGCGTCCGGACGCGGCTCGGTCTCGCGTGCGGCGATAAGCGCCGTGCACCTGCGCGTCACCGCCACACAGAAGGCGTCGTCGCGGTCACCGCAGATCCGCTGGTACTCCTCGCGCGCACTCGATTCGGCGAGAAAGGCATACCAGACCGCCACCTTGCGCGAGTCGCTCAACTGCGGGCTGAGACTCGCATCGATGATGCCGAGCAGGCCCTTGAGCGCGTCGTCACCCGCCTCCGCGAGCACCGCCTCTGTCACGTCCGCGTACTCTTCGGACACCTCGCGCAAGGTCGCGATGAGCAAGGCTTCCTTGCTGCCGAAGTGGAAATTGATCGACGCCGCGGTGTGGCCGGCGGCACCGGCGATCTTCGCGGATGTCAGCGCCGACAGCCCGTGCTCGGCGATGGAACTGATGGTGGCATTGATCAGGTCGAGCCGTGATCCGGTGGGACGGACTTCAAGGCCGGTCTCGGGATTTGCCGACATGGCCCTCGCCTCCGAAGCCTGCGACTAAAGCGCTATTTTAGGCTTCATGCCGACCTCACTCAATCGTTATTTAGTAACTTCATAAACACTCATTTAGTATCACGTAAGCCATTGTCATTCTTGCCTTTGAGAGCCGACGCCGCCACCGTCCGGCTGGACCGCGGTGGCGGCTGGCCCCTGCTCATAGGGAATCGAGGAACAGGAGGACGAGGCGGCGCTGCTCGTCGGCAAGAGCGTCGTAGCGATCCCGCACTTGGGCGGCTTGGCCCACATGCCGCGCGATCGCCTCCTGCTTGCTGAACGACAGACCGTCGTGCATCAGACGATTGCGCGTCCGCAGTGCCCAGAGCGGCGCCGTGCGGATCTGCCTCGCCGTGCCGGCGTACTCCGGCCCCGGCAGCAGAGGTATGCCGTCTCCGGTGCCGATGTCGTGCAACAGGAAGTCGCTGTACGGATGGAAGAGCTTGTTGCCCAGGGCGGCCGGCACTGTGAAGGCACCGCCGTTGATCCGCGTTCCCGGACGCGCCGTCCGCAGAGTCGCCACGTGACAGCTATTGCACCCCACCTGATTGAAGAGCTCCTCCCCTGCAACGACCTCACCCGTGACGCGCCCTCGCGACGGCGCCTTGGTCGATCGCATGAAGTTGGCAAATGCGACCACGTCGACACCATCGTCCTCCGGATCGGGGACCCGGTCATAGCCGGAGCCGTAGCCAACGAACTTTCCCGCCGAGGTGTTCTCGTCCGGAAACAGCGGCGTCGTGATTCCCATTTCGTTGAGGTACGCATCTGCGGCAAACGACTCGAGGCTGGCATGCTGGTTCTTCCAGCCAAAGCGGCCAAGTCGCGGCGCACTTGCCGCCTCGAGAACCGGCACCATGATCGCGGTGCCACGCAACGCCTCCGGTTGCGCATCCCGGATCGCGAGCAGCGTCTCGTTGGCGACACTCTCGATGAATCCCGCTCCGAGCGTGTTGGTCGAGATGCGGAAGGTACGCACATCGTCCTCGAACGCGACGCGCTCGACGATGTTCTGGTGGGTGGCGCGCGAGTGAATCAGCGAGCCGCCCAGCGACTCGAAGAAACCGCCCGACGCATCCAGGCGACCGGTGCGGTGCTCTGCGACCTGGCTCGCCCCGCCGGTCACCACGTTCTGATGGCATTCCCGGCAACTCTGCGCATTGAAGGTGGGTCCGAGGCCGTCGACGGCGCTTTCTACCTCCTCGAAGACGAAACGGTTATCGTTGAACGAGCGCAGCGGCTCGACGTTGTCCTCGTCGATGGTGTCGAACTCGGGCCCCTGCGGGTCGAACCCGTTGGTGCGGTTATCGAATCCGGTGGGTGCTGCCGAGAGGAAATCTCGTCTCGAATCGGCTGCGGATTCGACCTGTATTTGGCCGGAGGGCTGGAATCGCCTGGCGCGATCGTCGGCGGTGCTGCCCGGCCCGACAAGGGCTGTCGATGCAATGCCCGCCGCAGTGGCGAGCCTTACCCATGGCTTCATGACGTGGCCCCTCTACATGGTTTTCTCGCTTGGTGCGCGCACGCGCGCAGCTGCATCCAACCCTCCCTGTTGCGCTGGCGTGCAGCGGGTCACGCTCGAAGGCAAACTGGCGCTTGACCGA
>Ga0209974_10000762_pt1 | contig 10998 bp, 11 predicted proteins | sample InoplaM3SPM_FD_187592 | JGI IMG/M metagenome (GOLD analysis project Ga0209974, IMG submission 187592) | Arabidopsis thaliana rhizosphere microbial communities from the Joint Genome Institute, USA, that affect carbon cycling - Inoculated... | ecosystem: Host-associated > Plants > Roots >...
CAGTGGTCGTGCCGGCAGCAGCGGCCGGAGCCGGCGGCGGCGACCAGGGCGCCCTGGTCGCGGGCGCGTTGGCGGGGGGCGCGGCCGGCTTCTCCACGTCTCCCTGGGGCCCGAACAGCGGTACCGTGTACGGATCGCGTCCGTCGATCATATGCGCTCACCTCCCAGTACCGGGGGCGGGAGCATGAGCGGATCGTCCGCCCTCTCCTCCTCGGCCCCGAGCATTCCTTTCATGCGCTCCATCGTCCGCGCCAGCCAGCCGCGCTTCTTGGGGACCGATCCCGGCAGGCCGGTGATGCGGGCCCCCAGCGCCTCCAGCTCGCGCGCGTAGTCGCAGCGCTCCATCAGGATCACGGGGCGGCCCGTGTTGATCGAATCGATGACCGCCTCGTAATCGTTGGGCAGCGTCCAGTAGACCTCCATGCCGAGCGCCTGCTCGACATCCTCGAGCGCGATGTCGTTGTCCGGCTGCAGGCGGTTGACGATGAGGCGCAGCTGCTTGCCGCCCATGCGGTCCATGATGTGCTGCGTTCGCTGGATGTTCCGAAGCGATGGCAGGTCGACGTTGGTCACCAGGTACACCTCGTCGGCCTGGTCGAAGGTGGCCAGCGTCCGCGGAGTGAAAGAGTTCGACGTGTCGACTACGACGTGCTCATAGTGCTGCTTGAGGAACTGCAGGATCTGGCGGATCTGGTCGCCGGTGACGGTCTCGGCCTTCTCGGGCTGATACGGCGCCGAAAGAACGTGGACGCCCGTGTCGTGGCATTCGATGAACGAGGCCAGGAGCCCGGCGTCCATGCGGTGGAAGTTGCGCGCGAGGTCCACGAAGTTGAAGCGCGGCTCGATGCCCATGAAGAGCGCGATCTCGCCGAGCTCGAGGTCGAGATCGACGACCACGGTCTTCTGGCCGGTCAGACGGTGGATCTGGATCGCCAGGTTGGTGGCCACGGTGGTCGAGCCCGAGCCGCCCTTGGCGCTGAAGAACGCGTAGAGCTTTCCGGGCTGGCGCTTGGCGGTGCCGGCCGGCGCTCCCGCGAGGCGTCGCGTGGTGCGTGTGATCGCAGCGGTCAGGGCTTCGGGAGTGATCGGCTTCGGCAGGTACTCGCCGATCCCGGCCTGCATCGCCTGCATGAGGAACTCGGGCGAGTTGCCCGAACCGGCGCCGATCAGACGCCGGTTCGGGTTCTGCTCGGCCAGGTACTGCGCGAGCTTGCAGCCCAGCACCGGGTCACCCTCGAGATCGATGAACACGATCTCGGGATCTACGTAGCGGAGCTCCTCCAGGTGCCCGTGGCTGAGCTCGATGAACGGGACGACGATCTCGAACGCGATCTCGACGCGCGCTCCATCCCCGTTCCCGTTTCCGCTTTCCCTGAGCGCCGTACGGAACTGCGAGTCCGTCGAGATGACGGCGCCTACGATGGCCTGACGTTGCATGTTCGACCCCCTCGGGGGCTGAGAGTCCTCGCTACTCCACCAGGTGCACGAACTTGGGTGACGCTCCCTGATCCACTCCACCGGCACCGCCCGATCCAACACCGATGCCCGAGGCGTACAGGAAGCGGCCGATCACGTCCTTGCCTTGCATGCCTTCGATGAAAAAGTCCGTAAAGTTGTTGAACACGATCGGCTTCTTTCCGGGTCTGAGCTCCTGGGTCGGGTCGAAGAGCGGGATCTTGACGACGCGCGGGCTCGCCTTCCAAGGCCGGAACGCACTTCCTACCACGCTATCCGCGTCGACGTCCCATTCCGCGTCCTTGTCCTTGGCGATGAGATCCTCGACCCCCTGTTTGGTCGGACCCTGCATGCCGCCGTTCTCGAAATCGTACGCCTCTCCCAGCCGGACGATCGACGTGTTGCAGTTGGCGATGTTCCAGCGATAGCGGGCCCCACCGACGGGCGGGTCTCCGTCCACCCGCGGGATGTCCCACGGGAAGTACCAGGAGGCGACGAGCGTCTCTTGCGAGTCCCCTTCCTTGACGAGAAGCGGCCGGCCGAAGTCGTCGTCGTACGTAGTCCCGTTCGGATCGATCCCGTTGTGGGACGGTTGGCCGTCACGCCAGTCGCTGCCATAACCGGTCTCGGGAGGATCGTAGGTCTCGCCCGGGTCATAGGCGCCGTCCTCGTCCTCGTCGTCCCAGGCATCGGGCAGAGTGAAGGGCTTGAGACAGGTCGCGGCTCCGGCGGGAGAGGCTTCCGCCGTGGCCACCGCTGCGACGTCCACTTCCTCCACGCCGAATACCCGCGCGAACCAGGTCGCTACCGCGCTGCCGCGATCCGCGGTCCGCCGCACGGCGACGGTCACGCGGTGGGTCGCCATGTCCACTTCCACGTCTTCGGGAAGGATCACGACCCCTTCGTCCCGCACTGTGTTGTAGCCGCCATACTCGATCGCATGGTCCACAGCTACGTCCGCGGTCCACGCGCAGTCGGCGCACTCCAGGAAGGCGCCCGCGCCGGCAAGAGCGGCGGCGTCAGCTACCCGCTGGGCCTCGCCGCGCGCGGAGAAGAGCATGCCGATGTCCACCGCCAACGCGACCATGGAGAGGATCGCCGTCATCGCCAGCGCGACGACGACCATGACGGACCCGCGATCGTCGCGGAACGCCTGGGGGAGGGTCAGGCGCTTCACCTTCCCCCCGCCGGAGTCATCGGCTCGCGGATCGATTTGTCCCACTGCCACGTCTCCGGCTCGCCGGTGGGCAGCGGAGGCGGCGTGCTCGACGGCTGCACGACGTGCGGCGTTACGAGGACGAGTAGCTCGGTGCGGTTCTGCTGGGCCGCCTTGGAGCGGAAGAACGTGCCCAGGATCGGGATGTCCCCGAGGATCGGGAACTTGTTCACGTTCTCGGTCATGGTGTTATCGATGAGGCCGGCGATGGCGAAGGTCTGGCCGTCCTGCAACTCCACCTCGGTCGACGCACGACGGGCTCGCAGCGTCGGGATCTGGAAGCCCTGGATCTGCAAGCCGTTCGCGAAGTCTAGAGAGGAGACCTCCGGCGCGACCTGCATGCGGATGTTGCCGCTGTTGGTGATGTTCGGCGTGAAGTTCAGCCGGATGCCGAACTCCTTGAACACCACCGTGATCGACGTCCCGCTCGCGCTGACCTGCGGGACGGGGTACGGGAACTCGCCGCCCGCGAGGAACGAAGCTTCCTTGCCGTCCATCGCCAGCAGGTTGGGCTCCGCCAGGCTCTTGAACATGCCCTTGCCCTGAAGCGCGCGGATGAACGCGCCGATTTCCGACCCGCGGTCGAACAGGTACAGGTTCGTGACGTCGGAGAAGGTTTGCTCGGGACCGGGCGGGTCGTTGATGAAATTGGCCCCCGGCGCGGTGAACGTGCCCGTCGAGAGCGCGCCTTCGTCGGCGCCGCGCAGGTTCAGCGGATCGACGCGCAGGATGTTGAACCCGAGCTCGCTCAGCGCGTTGCGGCTGACCTCCGCGAAGCGAACCTGGAGCAGGACCTGTCGCGGCGACGGCACCGCAATGCTGTTGACCACGGTGGCGCCGGTCGCCTCCGCGATCGCCACGGCGCGGCGTTCTACGCTCGCGTCGCTCACCGATCCGGACAGGATGAACGTGTTCCCGCTGGCCTGGACCACCAGGTTCTCGTTCGGGAACAGCAAACCGAACTGGCGCTGGAGAGCCTGGGCGTCGGCGGTCACCTCCACGCTGTGGAGCTCGCGCCGGCCGCTGGCGTCCCACAGCACGAGGCTGGTGGAGCCCATCTTCTTGCCGTTGACGAGGACTTCGTTCGGAGAGACGACGACCGCCTCGGCGATCGAAGGATCCGAGATCGAGACCTGCCGCAGGTTGATGGCGTGCGTGACTAGGGCGGCCTTGCCCATGGCGACGGAGACCGTATGGTCGGCCCGTGATACGGCGGGCGCGGCGTCCTGCCCCACCGCCAACGGCGGCCGCGTCAGGCCAAGCGCAGCCCCGAACGCGAGCGGGAACAGGAGCGCCGACGACCGCCTTAAGAGTGCGCGGGGGCGCTTGAGTTTAGCGTGGCTCATGATCGCCTCCGCGGCTAAAAGGTCGTGACGGTGCGCTCGGCACCGTTATAGGTGATGACCGAGGTCCCGGAAGGGCGCCGGGGACCGCGCGCGGTCGTCGGACGTGCCGCCGGCTGGGCCGGTGCCTCCGTGCGCACGAGCGTGGCAGCCTGGACGCCGTCGGTGTCTACTTCGGCCATGTCGAGCGTGTTGCGAAGCGCGAGCTGGATCTGACCCTCGGTTGAGGCCAGCGTCAGCTTCTCCGCATCCTCGGGCGACACGAGCAGCGTTATCACGGTCGCGGTCTGCGGCTCGCCGTTCGCGTTCTTCTGAATCGTCTGCCCCGAGGCCAGCGTCTGCACGTTCTGGAGGATCAGCCGCGTAGCGGCCTCCTCGCGCCCGGAGTTATCGGAGAGCGTCACGAGAACGTCGACACGAGTACCGGGCAGGACGAAGCCCGCCACGCCGATCACCTCGTCGACCTTGACGCTCACCGCCCGCATCCCCTCGGGGATCACGATCGGGAGCCCGCCGCCTGCCTCCTTGTCGGCCAGCTTGGCCGTCATGAGGGGTTCGTTGGCGCTGACGGGTGTGATCAGACCGCGCCCGATCACCTGCTCTTCACTGGCCGCATAGCCGGGCGGAACGGTAAGAGACGGCCAAGCGATCGTCTTGACGTCGCCGGGCGCCAGCACGGTGCCGAGCGCTAGGTCGCGTGCTGCAACGACGATCTGCGTCGAGGCGCTGGCGGATGCCGTGCGAGGCGACAGTGGTTTGTTCATGTAGCCGAGGGCCAGGTAGCCCGCCGCTCCGCCGGACACCAGCGCCAGCACGAGCGCCATCCATTTCCTACGCTTGCGTCTCATTGCATTCCTCCGGTGCGAGTGTCCCAGCGAACGGTCCGTTACTCATTGCGCATCACGATCTGCGAAGTCAGCGTGATCGCACCCGGTGTGTCTCCCTCCCCGTCGCCGAGGAAGGCCATGATGGGTCCCAGGAAGACGAACTCGTATGGATACGCGACCACGACGGTAGCCGGGGTGCCATAATCGTCCTCCACCCCGTCGACGGAGATCGTGGCCGCGGATGGATCCAGGGCCGCATTGGTCAGCGCCGTCTCCACGGCTTCGATCACGTCCCCCTCGGAGCTTGTCTCGATCACCGCCAGGCGCGCGCCCTCGCGAGCCGCGTTGGTGAGCACCTGGTCCACGTTCCATGCACGGCCGAACTCGAAGATCCCGATCACGACCCCCATCAGGACGGGGAGCAGGATCGCGAACTCCGCGAGCGACTGGCCGGCGTCGTGTTGGAGGCGGCGGCTCACGGCATCCACCAGCCGGCGAGCGCGCCAGCGCCGATCGCCACCCCGTACGGAATCGCGATCGCCCCGGGAGCGCCGAGCCGCGGCAGCGGCTCCGTCGACATTCCGAACGGTGAGGCGAGGATCGCGCGACAGCGCGTCACCGTGGCTCCGAAGGCCCCACGCCTGGCCACGGCGAACGCGCCCATCGCTCCGCCCACGAGGGCAGTCACGAGCAGCATGCTGGGCAGGCCGGCCGGTCCCAGAAAGGCACCCACGGCGGCCAGCATCTTGGCATCGCCGCCACCGAGCCCTCCCAGGAGCACCAGCGGGACGGCGGTCGCGAACGCGATCGACGCTCCGGCGAGCCCACTCGCCAGCGGCTCGACTCCGGTCGCGCCCCGCAGCGCGAGCGCGATGCCCAGTGCGGTCACTGTCAGCGCGTTCGGGATGCGGCGTGTGCGGAGATCGGAGACGCCCGCCAGGAGGATCAGGGCAAGGAGAGCGGTGGATGCGGCGACCTGGTTCATGCGGCCTGTCTTCTCGAGGGAGTGTTCACGGTTGAGTGGGATAAAGTGGCCGGGGCCCGCTCCCCCGATCGGACCCCGGCCTTGACTTGCAACTGCACCTACACTTGCGACTGCTGGTTCTCAGCTTCCGACGTTCAACGCGCCGGCGATGTTGTTGAACACCGTGCTGATGTTTCCACCAAGCAGCGTAACGGCGGCGATCACCACGATGGCGATCAGCGCGATGAGCAGCGCGTACTCGGCCAGGTCCTGACCGGACTCGTCGCTCCGAAGGGCGTTCCACAGGTTCAGCAGCATTGCTCCTCCCGGCCTTTCGGCCAGTTACGGGTTCTCGACTAACCGAAGGGCAGTGTGGAGACGAACGAGTCGTACATCGCCACGAGCTGCCCGCCGAACAGCGTCACTGCCCCAACTACAACCAACGCAATGAGACCGACGAGGATCGCATACTCCGCGAGGTCCTGTCCGTCGTCCGCCCTCAGCCAGTCACCGCCGGGGACGGGCATTTCAGCCTCGTCGCGTCTCGGGGGCAGTGGGGTCCGTGCGGTCATGCGGTCTCCCTTTCGGGGTTGTCCGTGTTGGTCTCGCCGTCCGGGCCATTCCCTTGGCAGCGCCTGTACCAACCGCTACGCGGAGCTGTGAAACGGGATGCCGTCGATTTCTGGGGGAGGCCGGCCGACTCTCGCCCGCGAGGAAGGCATCGGAACCGAACGCGGAAGTCCGCGCGCCGCGTAGGGACGGCGCTTCCACGATCGTGCCCACGAGGTTCCACTCGGACAGCACGGAGGCGAGCAACCGATTCACTCGCCCTTCCGCGAGCGCGGAAGGGGTCCCTGCCCGTCGCCCGCGGAAGCAGGCGCGCGCGCGAACCATTCAGGCAGGATTCTGCGAGGCGGATTGCATTCTACTCGGGATTCGCGATGCGCGACGGCGCGGAAGGAGGGCGCCGCCGAACGAGCGGGGTCAGACTTCCAGCTCGAGGTCCTTGATCTTGTTGAGCAGCGTCTTGTAGCTCACGCCCAGGTCGGCTGCCGCTCGCTTCTTGTTCCAGCGCGCGCGGCGAAGCGCATAGGAAATGGCGCGGCCCTCGACCCTGGCAACCTCGCGCGCAACGATGTCCCTGAGCTCCACGCCCGACTCGAGCATCTGATCGATCGGCGCATCCTGCGTCGGCTGCTTGCTGCCGAGCTCCTCACGGATCGCCTCCTCGTCCTCGACGACGAGGAACCGGCGGATCACGCGCTCGAGCTCGCGGCCGTTCCCCGGCCACCGATAGCTCTGCAGGAATCGGAGGAACCCGCTGCGGAGCGTGCGGATCCTCGAGCCATAGAAGGGCCCGTACTTCTGAAGGATGTGATTGGCGAGCAGCGGGATGTCTTCCGGCCGGTCGCGCAGCGGCGGGATGTCGATGCGCACGACGCCTCCCGCGGCGGACCAGGCGCGCTCCAGCGTGGAGAGCGAATCGGCGTCCAGCGAGGGTTGCTCGCAGCTCAGGACGAATCGCGGCTCCGGACCCGAGCCCTCCACCCGGTCCCGCTTCCATCCCACCAGCCGATCCCGCACTTCGCGAGACAACAGCTCTATGCCGTGGATGTACAGGGTGCCGTCTTCCGCAGTCCCGGCCTTCCCCGCGAACCCGTTCTCGAACAGCTCGCGCTCGATGGACGCCCGGGGAATCGCGTAGCAGTTGAGCGTCACGAAGGGCTTCTCGCGGCGGCCGGAGAGCTCGTGGATCCCCCGGGCCACCATTTCCTTGCCGACGCCCCGCTCGCCGCACAGGAGCACGGTCAGGGAGGTGTCCGCCACCTGGCTCAGGCGCTCGCGGGCGGCGATCACGCGTTCGTCCACGCTGAGAAGGAAATTGGGATGACCGCCGACCTCCCAGTACTGGGTCGTAGCGGCGTCCGAGAGCATAGGGTCGTGAAGCTCCATCATCTCGCCCTCGCCCTTACGCAATTGCTGTACCATTCATCCCCGATAACGGAAGTAACGCCCCCAGCCGTGGATAGGTCATTTCCTTCGAACGGGATGACTGGACTGGCGACCCGGAGGCTCCTGCCCAGTCAGCGGCCGGAGCTTTCGCTTCGGGACAGCAGGATCTGGGCGTGCTCGTCGGGCAGAATTGCGGCGAGATAGGCACGGCCGGCGCTGGGCTCTCCTCCGTAAAGGCTCATGACCCCGGCCACGAATACACTAGCCCTGTCTCCCCGTTCCGCGCGTCCCGCGGTCGTCGTGAGGAGCCGGGCCATCCGCGCTCCATCGCCCACGAGGGCGATCCAGTCCACGGACGGGGGTAGCCAGCCCGGATAGCGATCGATGGCCTGACGGAGCGAAGCGGCCGCGTCGTCGTCTTCGCCTAGCTCCGCCAGCGCGATTCCGAGCCCGAAGTAGCCGAGCGGCAGCTCGGGCGCGATCTGGGTGAGACGGCGGTACGCCTGCGCCGCTTCGCGCGGCCGGTTCTCGAGCATGGCGCGATCGCCGCGCTGCAACCACAGCGCGGCGTCGGGGCTCTCGTCCGGAGTGCGCGCGCCTCCCCAGATGGCCCGGTAGCGGTCGTACATCCAGCCGTCGTAGCTGAGGAGTCCCCACGGAGAGAAGAAGGGATGTGGGGAGAGGACGGGAGTGAAGCCGCTGGCCGCGAACCACGGCGACCAGCTCTCGATGCCGAACGCGCCGGCCGGCTGAACGCCCGACCAGTACGGCTGATAGCGGGTGGAGACCGAAGTCCAGCTCGCGGGGAGCGCCGCCGTCACCCGGATACGCGCCCGGTCGGCGGCTTCGACGCGATTGGCGGCCTGCGGGAGCGGAACCACGACGCCCTGCCCGTTGGGCGGCGTCTCCACGGTCGGCTCCGAGCGCGGGCCGTCCTTCCCCGCCATCGGGGTCAGCGGGCTCACGTCCTGCGCCGCGGCGGAGGCCGCGATACAGAGGCTGAACGCGGACGCCGCGAATAGCCCGAGCCATTCTCTCGATCGCCGCATTACACGCTCCTCCGTTCCCCCTCTATCTTACGGCCGCGATGCGCATGATTCCACCTTTTTGCACATCGCGCGCGGCACGGCTCCTCGCGACAGCGCTCGCGCTCGGCTTCTGCGTTCCCGCGCGCGCGCAGTCGCCGGCTCCCGATCTGCTCGCCGAGGCACGCGCCATCGCGGGCCAGGTGGCCGGAATCCGCGGACTCGCGATCCTCCATCCCATCGACTTCGAGGTCAGCGACAAGGCGACGGTCGCCGAATACGCGCGCGCCTCGCTCTCCGACCAGATGCCCCCCCGGCAATGGGAGGCCTACGAGGCGCTGCTCGTCCACACGGGGATGATCCCACCGGGAACGGACCTCGAGGATCTGGTCGTGCGCCTCTACGTCGAGCAGATCGCCGGATACTACGATCCCGCCCGAAAAACGTTTTATCTGGCCGACTGGTTGCCCCGGCTGCTCCAGCGCGGGGTGGTCGCCCACGAGGTCACCCATGCCCTCCAGGACCAGCATTTCGAACTGGAGCGGTGGCTTTCCGCGCTGTCCCCGACAGAGGACGGGGCACTCGCCCGCGCCGCCGTCGCCGAGGGGGATGCGATGGCCGCGATGATCGCGTTCCTGCTGGAGCCGGTGGGCGCCGGCATCGAAGACCTGCCCCCTGTCGCGAGCCTCCTGGAGGAGGGGTCGCCCGGGATGGGGGCCGGCTACCCGACCTTCGACGCGGCTCCGCGGGCGCTCCAGCGGCTTCTCCTCTTTCCCTACGTCGAGGGCTCGGACTTCGTGCGGGAGGCCCTCGGCCGTGGGGGCTGGAACGCCGTCGACGGCCTGTACCGAGACCCGCCCGCATCGACAGAGCAGATCCTCCATCCGGAACGCTATTTCGACGACCGAGACGAGCCACGAGCCGTCACCCTGCCCATGGACTCTCTCGCACCGGGCGTACTCACCGAAGGGAGCTGGGGGGAGTTCGGGACCCGACTCGCGCTCGCCGCCACGCTCGCCGACACCGCGCTCGCCGCCGTCGCCGCCAGCGGCTGGGACGGCGACCGATACGGCCTGTGGCGCGATCCCTCGGGCCCGACACGCTACGTCTGGGTGACGCTGTGGGACTCTCCGGCGATGGCCGAGCGATTCGCCGACGCGTACGCGCAGGCCGCGCTCGATCGCGCTCCCGCCTCGGCGCGCATCGCGACCGCCGAGGGCCGCTTCGACCTCGTCTCCGCCGAACGCACGCTCCGGCTGATCCGCCACGGCGACACCGTGGAGATCCGGGAGACCTCGCGCATTGAACGCTGAAGCTGCAGATTCCGTCCATTCGACCGTCATCCGACCGTCCCCCCTTTCACCCAAGAGAACGATGCTGCGTTTGACGCCCGGCACACTCGCGCTCTTCTTGGGCCTGGCACTGTCCCCGGTGCCCGTCCTCGCCCAGGTGGCCGGAGCCGACAGCCTGCCGCTGTCGCTCCGCGAAGCCCTGAACCTCGGCCTCCAGCGGAACCCCGACGTCCTGACGGCCGGCTACAACCGCTCGGCGGCGGGGGCCGGGGTGTGGGACGCGTACGGCAACTTCCTGCCGCGGGTGAACCTCTCGGGCCAGCTGCAACACGTGGATCAGGGAACGTTCGTCCTCTTCGGCAGCGAGTTCGACAGCCCCGAGTCGTACAACACCGGCTATTCGTGGGATATCACGCATTCCTTGCTCGACTCCGGTCGCGACCTGTTGCGGTTGAAGAGCGCCCGGGCCAACGTCGATCAGGCGATCGCCGGGTACGACCTGCAGACGCTGAGCACGGCTACGCAGATCGAGACCCAGTACCTCGAAGCTCGCCGCAGGCAGGCGCTGGTCGAGCGCGCGCGCGCGGAGATCGACAGTCGCACGCGCCAGCTGCAGCTGGCCCGGGGCCGGTACGACGTCGGCAGCGTGACGAAGTCCGACGTGCTCCTGGCCGAGATCGAGCTGAACCGTGCCGAGGTGGCGGTGCTCCAGGCGACCCAGCAGATGGAGGAAGCCCGCCTCGGGTTGCGCCGCCTGCTGGGCGGGGCGCTTCCGGACCGGCCGCTCTCGCTGACGACTGCCTTCCAGGTCTTCGAGCCGGCCTACGAGATCGGGGACCTGACGGCGCGTGCCCTGCGCGACCACCCCTCGTTGCGGGAGTCGCGCGCCCGGCAGGAGGCGGATGCCGCGCAGCTCTGGATCG
>Ga0209974_10000764_pt1 | contig 10967 bp, 9 predicted proteins | sample InoplaM3SPM_FD_187592 | JGI IMG/M metagenome (GOLD analysis project Ga0209974, IMG submission 187592) | Arabidopsis thaliana rhizosphere microbial communities from the Joint Genome Institute, USA, that affect carbon cycling - Inoculated... | ecosystem: Host-associated > Plants > Roots >...
CGGGCGGCGCCCCCGCGGCCGCACAAGGCACATTGACGCTGATGGTCGGCGGGAGCGTTGCCGACGTCGAACGAGCGAGACCGCTCCTGTCGCTCCTGTCGAACAATTTCACCCGCCTCGGCGGTTCCGGTGCGGGCCAGACCGTCAAGCTGATCAATCAGATCCTCTGCGCCAGCTACTTCATGGCGGTGACGGAGGCCGTGCACTTTGCGGAATCGTATGGCGTCGATGCCACGGCGATACCCGCAGCGCTGGCCGGAGGTCGCGGCGATTCGCGGATCCTCCAGGAGTTCATGGCCAAGATGGCGCGTCGCGATTTCTCGCCGACCGGCCGCATCGACAACATGCTGAAGGACCTGGAGACCGTCCAGGCTGCCGCACTCTCGAAGCACATTGCGCTGCCGGTGACGTCCCTGATCACCGACCTGCACCGCAAGCTGGTGGCGGGAGGGCTGGGTGCGGCCGACAGCGCGGAGTACATCCGACTGTTCGAGTTGGTCGGCGATACAACAAAATGAAGAGAGCGTCCAACCTGACCGTTCGTGCACCGCTGCTCGTGTCGATCGCGGCGGCGCTGTGTTCACTCGCTCCGGAAGCTCGAGCCGAACAGACGAGTGGAACCGCGCCGGTCGACGCTGCCGCCCTTCAGTCCAGGGTCGCGGAGCTTGCCCGACGTGTCGCGGATCTCAAGGATCGTCAGGACATCTGGGACGCAAGCAAGCGATACACGCGCGGCGCTGATCGTCACGACAAGGATCTGGTGCGAAGCGCCTTCTGGCCCGAAGCGATCGTCAGCTACGGCGAGCCCCTCCGCCGGGACGAGTACGTCGACGCCGAGGAGAGCAGGCTCTCCGGTTATGCCGCTCACCAGCATCACATCACCGGTCAGACGGTCGATCTCGACGGCGATTCGGCGCACGTAGAGAGCTACGTCATCTACTTTCTGGTGCCGCGCGACACCAGCAAGGACGCAGTCGGAGCCGCGTCGCCAGGGCGACCACTCGTCGCAGAAAAGACCCATCTCGGCAGCGGGCGCTATCTGGAACGGTGGGAGCAGCGAAACGGCGAGTGGAAGATTCTCGTCCGGGAGTATGTCGAGGATCTCGCACTCAAGGGCGAAACGGTCGACTACTGTGGCAAACGCGCGTGTCTCGGCACCTGGGATGGCAGCGATCCTTCGTATCTGCGACCGCTCGAGCACATTACGCCAGAGGAGCGACTTCGACGCGGCGAGGCGCACAGCCGACATCGCAGCCCGGCGGCCGGCGGTGCTGCGCCAGCCACGGATGGAGGCTCCCAGTGACTCGCGCGATCCACATCGCCGGCTTGCTGGTAGTCAGCTGCATCCTGGCAGCGCTTGTTTCGGCCTGCGGACCTGTGCGTCACGACGTTGCGGGGAACGATTCGGTCCGCAACCTCCCGGATGGCGACAATTTGCTCCGGCTCGAGAAGAGCCTTGCTGCCATCGAAGCGGATCTCGAGCTGGTCGCCGTCCAGCGGGCAGTTCTCGATAACGAGCTCGCGTACACGCGCGGTCTCGATCGCCATGACGAGGTCCTGATCGACGGCGCGTTCTGGCCTGATGCGCAGGCGAGCTACGGCAAGCTGGTCGAGATTGATCGGCTCGCAGAATGGGCCAACGAGAGCCACGCGGCGTACGCGGTCCACCAGCATCACGTTACGGGAGTTTCGATCGATGCCAGGGGCGACTTCGCGCACGAAGAGGGCTACGTCATCTTTTCGTCGGACATGGCGCGGGACAGCAGCTTCGACACCGCCGGCGTTGCGACTCCCGGCAGAGTGCCGCCGGGAACGTATGCGACGTTGGGTTCCGGACGCTACGTGAACCAATACGTGCGACGGAACGGCGAGTGGAAGCTGCTCGTCCATGAGTATGTGCACGAGGTCAGCATGCGGCTGGAGGCCGTGGACCTGTGTGCCGTGGGCTGCCTGGGAAGGTGGGATACCTCGGACATCTCGTATTTGCGGCCGTTGCAGCCGTTATCCGCGGACGAGCGTCGCAGCAGGGCGCTCCGGGGAAAGTCACCACACGCAGCAGTCGAGTAAAGCGGACCCACTGATCCGCAGGTCTGGAAGACGGCAGTTGAATTCAGCATCACACCAAAACGGGGACTGAGATGAGCAACAAGTCGAAGCACGTGATTGTTTCAATCATGGCGACCATTGGAGGTGCCGGATCTGGCACGGTATTCAGCCAGGAGGAACCGGACACCGCGGGCGGGCTGGAAGAGATCGTCGTCACCGCAACCCGCCAGGAGCAGGCTCTCCAGGAGGTGCCGATGTCGATCGTTGCATTGACAGGGGAGAACCTGAAGATGCGCTCGATCGAAACCGTCGAGAACCTTCAGGGCACCATCCCGAATTTGAGCGTCATCGGCGATACAAACGGAGCCACGCAAAGCACGAACTTTTCCATTCGGGGGATCCCCCGGGTTGGTGTCTATGTGGACAACGTCTGGCAGCCGTACACGCAAGGGTTGATGGAGTTCGGCCTGGACGACATAGACCGAATCGAAGTGCTGCGGGGACCACAAGGGACCCTGTACGGCCGGGACTCCACCGGTGGTGCCATCCGGGTCGTCACGAAGATGCCGGAGGACGACTTCGGCGGATCGGCTGTGCTCACGTTTGGCAGCAATGACCGTCGCGACGTTCAGGCCAGCGTTAACGTACCGCTGTCCGATACCGTCAAGACTCGGGTGTCAGCATCGCTGCTGAATCAGGACGGCTACGTTCATAGCGTCACGCTGAACGAGGATCTCGGGCAGATCGATTCGACCCGGGTGTCCGCCGACGTGCTCTGGAAGCCCACGGACCGGTTCTATGCGCGGGCCAAGTACATCGATCGGGAGTCTCATCCCACGGATGCCCGGATTGCACTCTGGCACGATCCGCTAGCCGCGAATCTCGTCGGCTTCGCGTACGGCAACACTGATCTGTATTCGCTCGCCGGGGCGCCGTACGACGGCGCTCATCAGGTAGCGGGTTTTCAGGGCGGCCGGCTCGGAGAGTGGGAGACGGCGATCGGGGATGCCAAGCCCGCCGACCTGAACGTGGAACAAGCGTCTCTCGAGATGCGGTGGGCAGTGACCGACAACATCGCTCTTCAATCCTGGACCTCGTACGTCGATCAACACAACAACGGCCTGGTCGACTACGACAACGCTGAATGGGAAGCGGTGACGGTCTGGGAGTATCGGGAGAACAGTATCTTCAGCCAGGAACTGCAGCTGTCCGGCTCACATGAACGGTTCAACTGGGTCGGCGGCGTCTACTACTGGGAGGAGGACAACGCGGGCCGCGACCTGTGGTGGGGATTCGAAGAGTTCCAGGATGGCAGGCTGGATCGAAACGTCGCGCTGCAGTCGCCGCAATGTCAGGCACCGACCGAGCTCCTCGGTTGCGCAGGTGCGTTTGGCGTCTACGAATTCATCGGGGATCAGGACGAGATCGTTAAAAGCGAGGAGGACGGCTTCGCCATCTTCGGCGAGGTCACCGTGAATCTCCTGGACAAGTTGGATCTCACCCTGGGTGGGCGCTACCACGACCAGGACGTCGAGGAGTCGACGCTGTCGTTCGTGCCCGGTGTGACCGCACCCAAGCCCGTGCAGATCGGTCCCCTCGTCCAGGGTGACCCGTTCGGCGGCAGCACCGCGATCACCGACACGTCCAGCTTTGACGAATTCACGATGCGCGGCGTCCTGCGCTACACGTTCTCGGAAAAGATGATGGGTTACCTCAGCTATTCCGAAGGTTTCAACGCGGGCGGCGCGGAGGCAGTGGAAGTATCAACCGGGCGCATACTGATTCCCTTCGGGCCGGAGGAGATCCAGTCCTACGAGGTCGGCTTCCGATCTGACCTGTTCGACGGGCGGCTGCGCCTCAATGCCTGGCTGTTCCACACGGACTGGGACAACATTCAGCTCGAGTCACCCTTCATCGATCCGGACATCGGTGTTTTCGCGGTCACCTTCATCACGCAGAACGCGGCGGCGGCCGAGGCCGACGGCCTGGAGGCGGAGGTCACCTGGCAAGCGATGGACAACCTCGCGTTGGACTTCAACCTCGGCCTGCTTGATACGAACTACACGGAATTCAAGTTTGGCGAGGACACGCCCGTCAACGAGGGTGACACGTTCGCGCAGGCCCCTGAAACGACGTACTCCGCGGGTATCCAATACGAAGCCGATCTGCCCTGGGGTGCGCTGACGAGCCGCGTCGACTACCGGTATGTGAGTGGCTTCCAGCGGTACGCGGATCCCAATTTTCATCCGGACGCCGTCGGTCTGACCGACCTGCTCGGCAAGTACGAGGCAGGCGACTATGGATTGCTGGGTGCCCGGGTGGTCTACCGGCCAGCCGCGAGCGACAACTGGGAGCTTGCGGTATTCGGTACCAACCTCACCGATGAGAGAGTGATAAACGGTGGCTTCTACGGGCCGATCTGGGAGCTCGATTTTTCCACAGTGGCGCGCCCACGCGAGTTCGGTGTCAGCCTGTCGGTCGACTTCTGATCCGCCACGGAGTCGTCGGAGTCGCGACGGGCCACCGTCTGCGCTCCGACTACTCCTTCGGACTCTCAACCTTCGGAATCAATACGATGCCCAATCAAGTCAGTCGTAAGTCGGTAGTCCGGCTCCTTGGAGTCCTGCCGGCGCTATTGCTCGGAATCTCGAACATCTGCAGCGCGGAGACAGTCCTGGTCACCGGCGCCAATTCGGGAATCGGCCTCGAGTTCAGCAAGCAATATGCACAGAAAGGCTGGACCGTTATCGCAACGCATAGGCGTGCCGAAATTCCAGACACACTCAAGGAGCTTGCCAGCAAGTACAAGAATGTACGTGTCGAGCAGATGGATGTTACCAGTCACGAACAGGTGACTGGGCTGGCGCAGAAGCTGCGCGATCAGCCGATCGACGTACTGATCAACAACGCCGGCATTTTCTGCTTGTGCGACTGGATGGACGAATCCGACACCAGTCAGGTCTTCGGTTCGCTTAAGTTCGATGACTTCGCTCCGATCATGGAGGTCAACGTAAGAGGCGTCGCTATGGTGTCGGAGGCCTTCATCCAACACGTCAAAGCGAGTAATCAGAAAAAGATCGTGACCATCACATCGACGCTGGGAAGCTTGAGCAACCCGGAAGCAGGCCTCAGTGCACTATGGTACGGCGCCAGCAAGGCAGCTGCTAACAGATTGAACGTCGCAATCGCGGCAACAGTGCGGAAGGACAACGTCATCGTTGTTCCAATCCATCCGGGATCGGTCCGCGTGGAGAAGCAGGCGGGTGTGGACAAGACAGTGAATCCGCAAGTGCTGGAAGTGCCTTTCTCGGTGAGTCAGATGATTGCAACCATCGACAAGCTGACGATGAGTCGATCCGGAAAGGTCCTGCGTTACGACGGAGTCGAATTGCCCTGGTAGTCACCCTGGGAACCGCGATGACCTTCAAGCGCGCTATGGAGTCCGCATTTACGATGGTTGCGCTGGCGGCACTCTGCCACGCGTCGAGTGCCACGGCAGAAGATTCCAATGCAAATGGCCCGCCTCCGAACGATCGACCATTCGAGGAGAGCTGGTGGCCGACGGAGTGGGGTGCGAACGACAGGGTCGGTGCCGCGAATCGAACGACGCCTGCCATGGTGCTGGCGGCAATACGCCTCGTGAAACAGGGCAAGACGGCGACCCTAGGGAAGCTCTACGCGTCGGATATTCCGTTGGTCGGTCAGAGGCTGTGGCACCTGACGATTCCCGGAACACCCACGGGTGGCCCTTTCGGAAACAACAGGGTGGTCTACCACGATGAGCTGGTTACCTCCCAACTGGGGCAGGTTGGAACGCAGTTCGACGGACCAGGCCATGTTGGAATTCGGACGTCAAGGGGCGACTACTTCTACAACGGGAGAGAGCGCGAGCAGGCCTATGCGAGGGGCGCTGGCAACGACGTGACCGGGATGGGGACGCTGGGAGTTGAATTCGTGGCGGAGAAGGGTTTCGTGTGTCGCGGCCTCCTCTTGAACGCTGCGGCCTACAAGGGATTTCCGCGGCTGCCTGTTCCGAACTCACCAACGAGTCCGGGCATCGTCACCATGGACGACGTCAAGGGGATGCTCGTGGCGCAGCACCTTGACGCGCCGCGGGAGGGTGACTGCGTCTTTCTGTACACCGGTCACGGTGACCTGTGGAAGAACAGCGAGTGGCCGACCCTGAGCCCCGCGGAGAAACGAGAGCGGGTGCGTCTTTACAACAGCGGGGAGCCAGGCTTCAGCCTCAGTGCCTGCCAGTATCTCGCGTCGCGGAAAGTCATCCTGACGGGAGGGGACACGTCAGCGGATGCCGGCCCCGTCACCGAGAGTCCAGGCTCGGTATCGCTTTGCCACATCGAACTGCAGGCACGGCATGGAATCTGGAATCTCGAAAATCTCGATTTCGAGCCGCTGTTAACCGACAAGGTGTCGGAGTTCCTGTTCGTTTGGGCACCGCTGAAAATGGTCGGTGCGACAGGGTCGCCGGGCAACCCCGTCGCAATCTATTGATTCGCTGTTGAGCGAGGAAGCATTCAGTGAAAGCCACGATCGCTCGTTTGCTCAATTTCAAGCGCGACGAAATGCCGCTCGCGCTGCTCGCAGCGCTGCACTATTTCTGCGTACTTTGCGGCTACTCCTTTCTGCGTCCGGTCCGGGAGGCGATGGGAGTCTCGGGCGGCATGGAACAGCTCCGCTGGTTGTTCATCGTCACGTCGCTGGTCTCGCTGGTGTTCGTGCTGCTCTTTGGCGGGGTCGTCGCCCGGCTGGATCGACGGCGCTTCATTCCCATCGGCTACGGATTCGTGATTCTCAGCCTGTTCGCATTCGCCGGTCTGCTGGTCATCAATTCGCAGATGGGCGGAGGCCTGATTGGTACCGCCACCGAAACGCCGTTGTCTCTCGGTGTTGGCTACACCTTCTACACCTGGTTGAGCGTGATCAACCTGTTCATCAACAGTCTCTTCTGGGCCTTTATGGTCGACGTCTTCGACGTGGATCAGGGGAAGCGAATGTTTGCATTCATCGGGGTCGGTGGAACGCTCGGTGCCATCGTCGGTGGCTGGGCAACGAATGTCATTAGCGGCATGACGGGCTCGGACTATCTCCCGGTTGGTCTCATGTTCATCGGTGCAGCTTTCTTTGCGGCGTCTATTGCCCTGATGCTGCTTCTCGATCGCGTCGCGGTCAGATCCGGGAACTCGCGGTTGGGCGGGAACCCGGCAGCCGGCGCGTCGAGGTCGGAGATCATCGGTGGACGCGCGGTCGATGGTCTGATCGCGGTGGCCTCGTCTCCCTATCTGCTCGGGATTGCCGCTTTCATCGTTGCCATGGCGATCTCCAACACCATGATCTATTTCGCGCAGGCAAACATCATTCTTGAAGCGACCGATACGTTCGGCAACCGCGTGAGCAGCTTTGCGCAGTTCGACATGCTGGCCCAGATAGCGACACTGATCACACAACTCTTCGTCACCACTCACCTCATCCGCAGGCTCGGCGTCGGAATGACTCTTGCTGTCCTGCCGTTGGTGACTCTGATCGGCTTCGGCGTGCTTGCAATCTGGCCGCTGTACGGCGTCATGGCGATCTTCCAGGCACTGCACCGGGCAACTCGTTATGCGATATCGCGCCCCTCGCGCGAGACGCTGTTCAGCGTGGTTACGCCGGCACAGAAGTACAAGGCCAAGCCAGTGATCGACGTCTTCCTGTACCGGGGCGGTGACGTCGCAGGATCAGGCATCGACGCCGGCCTGAGGGCGCTCGGGCTTGGGGTCGGCGGTGTTGCTGCAGCCACTGTTCCCTTCGCTGGTCTCTGGTTTCTGCTGTGCATCGGGCTGGGTCGTGCACAACAACGCAAGGCAGCTGCTCAAGCTGGGGAGCCGACGTCGAGTTCCACAGATCAGATCTCCGGCCCCAACGAAGTTCGGGCGTAAATACCGTGCTCGTTCCCCGCGGCGCTATGCGCGGGATCACACCCATGGGCAGCTCCGATTGCGACGATGCGGCAGGGACATCATGCCGCGTGCGGGTTCATGTCACCATGTCTGCCGGGAACCACTTCGAATGAGTGGCCCGGAACTCCGGCAGCGCCTCGCAGCGGTTTACGAGCGCACGGAGGGTCGGGTAAGCGTCGCCGCTGCCCAGCGCGTCGACTGACTCCGAGAGCATGGTGCAGATGCATGCGACGGTGATATCCGCCTGCGTGAGGCGATCATCGACGAGCCACTGCCCCGTTGTCCGCTGCTCACAGCTTTTCTCGAGCTCACCGAGCGCACCGTGCATCTGAGCGCGGCAGCGCGCTACCCACGGTTCGTGGTACTTCTCGGGCGGACGCACCATGCGTTCGTCACTACGTCGCGCGCCTTCTCGCCGGCGCCGATCGCGAGCGATATCAGGCGCAACGCCTCGCGACGGGAGGCACCCGCCGGCGGCAGCAACCCGCGTGCCGGACCGACGGGGTCGTCGACCGCGTCGAGGATCGCGGAAGATTCGACGAGGACTACGCCGTCGTCCATCACGAGCACGGGAACGCGCCCGAGCGGGCTGTACTGGCGGATGCGTTCGAAATCCGCGCCGACCGACCAGTTGCCGTGCTCGAAGGGCAGCCCGAGACGTTTCATTGAGATCGCTACGCGTCGCACGTACGGCGAATCGAACATACCGATGAGCAACATGATCCAAACCCTGGGAGGGTGCGGTAGTCTCTGCAGTGTAGCGACCGGCGGAAGCGAGGTGGCGAGCATGTTCGTTGCGGTGCGCAGGGGCCGTGCGCCGGGAGGAGCCAAATCATGAGACGTCTTGCCCTTCTCGTACTGTCGGCGGTCTGCCTCCACGCAGGCCTGGCCGCGCAGGCCAAGGCCGACCACATGCACGCGCATCACGTCGAGCAGCTTGGCTCGGTCCAGTTTGCGAACTCGTGTCGCGCCGAGGCACAGGAGGACTTCCTGCGCGGCCTCGCATTTCTGCACTCATTCGGCTACGAGGAGTCGCGTCGTTCGTTCCTGGCGGCGGCAGCCGCCGACCCGCGCTGCGCGATCGCGCAGTGGGGCATCGCCATGACCTACTACCACCCGATCTGGGCGCCGCCGACGCCCGATGAGCTCGCCGCAGGCGCCGACGCGGCAGCCATGGCCGCGGCCATTCCTCCCGGGACCGAGCGCGAGCGCGCTTACATCGACGCGATTGTTGTCTTCTACCGCGACGCGGGCAAGCGCGACCACAAGTCCCGCGCGCTTGCCTATGAGCAGTCGATGGCCAGGGTCGCGGCACGCTTTCCCGGGGATCACGAGGCGGCGATTTTCCACGCGCTCGCGATCCTCGGGAACTCGCCGATCACCGACAAGACCTTCGCTGGCCAGAAGCGAGCGGCGGCGATCCTCAATGGCCTGCTGCCGCTCGAACCGGAGCATCCCGGGATCACGCATTACCTGATTCACGCCTACGACTACCCGCAGCTCGCCGAGCTCGCGCTCGACGGCGCGCGCGCCTACGCGAAGATCGCACCCGATTCGCCCCACGCTCTGCACATGCCATCTCACATCTTCACGCGGCTCGGCATGTGGGACGAGTCGATCGCCTCAAACCTCGAATCGGCGCGTGTAGCGCGCGAGCTGGTGGGGAGGCACCATCCGGGCGCCGAGAGCTTTGACGCCCTGCATGCGCTTGACTATCTGGAGTACGCATATCTTCAGACGGCGCAGGACGAAAAGGCGCGCGCGGTGGTCGCTGAGATCGCGCGGGTCGACAAACTCGACGAGCCCAACTTCGCCGCGGGCTACGCCCTCGCCGCAGTGCCCGCGCGTTGGGCGCTCGAGCGCTGCGACTGGGCGGCGGCCAAGGCGCTTACGGTCACGCCCCGGAGCTTCCCGTGGGCGAAGGTGCCCTACGCCGAGGCGATCACGCACTTCGCGCGCGCCGTGGGCGCGGCCCGCCTGAAGGATGCCGCGACCGCGCGGTCAGCCCTCGCGCGGCTGGAGAAGATCAAGGCCGATCTGGCGCAGGGCCCGGCAGGCCCCTACGACTGGCTGTCACAAATCGAGATACAGCGGCTGGCCGCTGTCGGCTGGCTCGCGCACGCGGAGGGGGCAGACCAGGATGCTCTGCGCAACCTGCGTGCTGCAGCGGACCTCGAGGATGCCAGGGACAAGCACCCGGTGACGCCGGGCTCGGTGCTACCGGCGCGTGAGCAGCTCGCCGATCTGCTGGCGGAGCTGGGACGGGCGAAGGAGGCCCTCGCGGAGTACGAGGCGACGCTCGAGGTGACTCCGCGCCGCTTTCGCACCCTCGCTGGTGCCGCTGCCGCGGCGCGTACCGCAGGCGACGCCCCGAAGGCGGAGCAATACGCCGGAGAGCTACTTCAGCTTGCCTCGCACGGCGACGGCTTGCGCCCCGAGCTCGCGGCTGCAAAATCGCGGATGGCCGCGAAGTAGCGTGGCCGAGTTGGCCGCCGACAATCGTCGCTCAGCTCCGAGCTGCTCGGATTGTCTTGACGATCACGCTATCAGGATACTGCGCTTCGAGTGCGCGCATCTCCGTGCGTGCCTGCTCGATGCGCCGTTGCCGCTCGGCGAGAACCTCGGTGTAGCCACGGTGGCCATCGAGGCTGCGAAACCACGGCAACTGAGGATAGAACGGCACTATGAGGTGCGAGCGCTCCTGTACGCCTCGCAGTGCCCTCACAGCTTCGTCCTTGTAGCCTTCATTTGCAGCCAGCGCCGCCAAGTCCAGCGCGCGATAGGGATCGGGTTCTGTTGGAGGTTGCCGGAGGGATGCCAGGTACTGCGCTGCAAGCTTATCCGCTTCGTCCGTACGGCCCGTCGCACGGTAGGTCCGCAACAGTGCGGGCAGACCCTGCGTCCCGCCCAGCAGTGCCGCTCCCATGGCCGGGGCACTGGGCGATTCCGGGAGCGGACCGATCC
>Ga0209974_10000765_pt1 | contig 10932 bp, 9 predicted proteins | sample InoplaM3SPM_FD_187592 | JGI IMG/M metagenome (GOLD analysis project Ga0209974, IMG submission 187592) | Arabidopsis thaliana rhizosphere microbial communities from the Joint Genome Institute, USA, that affect carbon cycling - Inoculated... | ecosystem: Host-associated > Plants > Roots >...
CGAGACCGGCCAACTTGGCCAGAACGACGAGCGCTCGATCGCGCTGGCGGAGCACGGCATTCGCAACTTGATGCGTCACCTCGGGATGCTCGAGGGAACGCCGGAGGCGAACCCGAGCGTGGTGTGGCTGAAGGACTACCAGGTGATTCCCAGCCCGGTTACCGGCGTGTTCCGCGCGACCGTGCGCGATGGCTATGCGATTGCCGAAGGCGGCCTGCTCGGCGAGCTTTACGATCCCTTCGGCGCAAAGATTGGCGACGTGCGCGCGCCCCTCGCAGGCATCGTCAATTACGTGGTCGGCACGCCGCCCGCGGTCGAGGGTCAGCCATTGGCGATGGTTAGCCGCATCTCCGCGCCACCGCCACCATAATGCGCGCGCTAGCGACGACCGGTGCTGACGCGGAGCCAACGCAGGAATCCGAGCCATAGCAGCGACCCGATGCCGATGTGTCCGCCACCTCCGCCGGTCGGCGGCGGCGGTGGCGGCGCGGGCTCGTCATCCAATATCGTGACGCTGGCAGTTGACCTCGGTCCGACGACTGCACCGCCCGTGGGATCGGACAACTGCAACGTAAACCGCTCCGACGACTCGCGGGCCGAGTCATTGACGATGGGGATGTCGACAAACTTCCCCTCTGAATCACCGTCGGCCCATGACACGGTAAGCGGGTCTGGGACGAAATCGTCTCCGGCGGTAGCCGTATCGGAAGCGGGTCCCACGGTGACCGAGACCGCGCCGCTCCACGAGTAGCTCCGGGTGATGTAGACCTGAACAGTAAGGTCCTGTTCGCTAACCTGGAGACCTTCGGATTCGATCGCGAACATGCCCGCATCGGTTGCGTCGGAAGCGATGCTCACTGTCGTGATAGAGGTGCCCAGCCCTGCGCCGCCCTGTACATCGCTGAGCTCGACGTCGAAGTCCTCTTGCTCTTCCGGCGCACCATCGTCTGGCGCGATGGGCACAATGATCTGTTTGTCTGCAGCGTCGCCTTCGGCCCACGTCAGGCGCTCCGTGAGCGCCGTGAAATCGTCTCCCTCCGTCGCGTGAAATGCGTCGCTCGAGGCAGCCCGCGTCGCATACGCCACGCTGACACTGCCGGCCTTGCCGCCGACGCGTCGCACCGTGACAATCGCCTGTTGGCCGTCCTCCGATGCTTCGATGCTGGGGTGGTTCAACACGCCGATCACACCGGGACTGTCCTTGTCGTCTCCGCCCACGAGCCGCGTGATGAAAGGCGTACTGGCGAAGAAATTAAAGTCCGACCCTCCGGCGATCAGCACGTCGCTGTTCGCCAGGACGGCCAGGTCGGATACGAACGGATGCGGTCGCCCTGGAGGCAGGTCGACCCACGTTACGCCTCCACTGCCGAACAGCGGATCCAGTGATCCATTCGACTGCAGCCGCGCCACGGGAAAGCCAGCGACGTCTTGCGGACCGTATCCGGCGACGGCGATCGCACCTGTGTTGGCGTCGATGCCGATTGCCGCCGCCTCCATCATCGAGGTGCTCGAAAGTTCGTCGACTGCGAAGGCCGGGTCGGGCGCTCCACTCGCGATCAACTTGACCAGCACGGGCTTCACTCCATCGGCACCGGACACGAGCAACCCGCCGTCGGGCGATTCGATCATCGCATCGCAGGTGATCCCGTCGTTTGTGGATACAAGCCCCGCATATCCGTGATCCCCGAAGGTCTCGTCGACCGTGCCGTCGGCCGTCAAGGCAAGCACGCGGCATCGCGCCTTGCCTGACGCGCCAAAGTCGTTATCCGTGACACGGTAACCGCCGCCCAGCATGCTGACCACGCGCGGCAGCGTCTGGATCTGCTCGTCGGCAGTGTCGGCGGGGGCCGTGAAGACGCCCGCCGTGCCAAACGAGTCGTCCAGGTCGCCATTCGCGAGCATTCGCAGGACTTTGAGGTCTGCTCCTTGCGTCCCCGCGACGATGATGGTCCCGGCCGGATCCACCGCAATCGACCCCAGGCCGGTGACGTCGGTCAGTTCGCGGACGCCGGCCACTCCGAACCCCGCATCGAGCGCTCCATCGAGTTCCAGCCGGAACACGATGTAGACACCGTGTCTGCGACCGACGCCAACGATCTTGTTATCGGGCTGCGTCGCCGTGTCGACAACTAGCGTGTCGGCGAGGTCAGGAGCGTTGAAACCCGCATCGAGAATGCCGTCGACCGACAGGCGGTCGGCGAACCCGATAGTGTCAGTCTCGTAAGTAAAGAAGTCGAACTCCAGCCCGCCGCCCGCGAAGACGTAGTTGTCCTCCTGGGTAACCAGGGATTGGGCTCGGCCCCTGAGGTCGGGCGGTGTGAATCGGCCGACGTCGGCGAAGGTGGGGTCGAGGTCGCCCGGATCAGCGAGCGCCGCGGGACAAACGATGCCGGTGGCGAGCGCCGCCGCGGGTGCAGCACGAAGCACTTGTCGTATTGTTTGCGGGATCTTGTCGTTCATGTTCGGGTCCCCCGGATTCGCACGTGGCGCACGTACGCGATCCGTTGCGGATCGCGCTTGGAAACCGACTGCGGATCGATCCATGATCGAAGGCAACAGGCTGGCGTGTGCGGCCTCGTTGTGTTCCCGTGGGCCTGCCGCAATCGGTGAAGTTGTTGACGGCGACCAAAGTCGGTCAGCCTCTGGAGTTAATCGTGATCGAGGCATCGACCTTTTGGGGCGATATTACTCCCAATGCGCACCGTTCGCACGGCCGCAACCAGTCAGGCGCAGCATGGCCGCCCCCATGTCTCCGTTCCGCACGTCACCTCGGACGAGAGCGGCGGCCCCCGGAATGTCGCGGAGGGCGGGGTCGCCGGTCGGTTCACCCGCTCCCGTCTAGCGCGTTGCGTTCGCCGCGTAAACCGTGACCGGCTGCCGGAGGTAAATGCGCGGAAACAGCTTCTCGAGGTTGTGCACCTTCGGCAGGTCGTTGAACACGATATACGGGTTGTCCGGATTATTGACCAGGAAATCCTGGTGGTAATCCTCGGCCGCGTAGAAACCCGTGTCCGCGCTCACGGTCGTGACAATCGGGCGCTCGAAGACCTTCGCCTTGTCGAGTTGCGCGATGTACGCCTCCGCGATCTTCTTCTGAGAGTCGTCCATGTAGAAGACCGCCGAGCGGTACTGAGTGCCGACGTCGGGCCCCTGGCGGTTGAGCTGCGTCGGGTCATGCGCGACGGAGAAGTAGATTTGCAGCAACTCGCCATACGAGACCTGCTTCGGGTCGAACTGGATCTCGACGGACTCCGCGTGACCGGTCCGGCCGGTGCCGACCGTGCGGTATTGGGCCTTGGACTTGTCACCGCCCGCGTAGCCGGACAGCACCTTGCGCACGCCGCGCACGTGCTGATACACGCCCTGCACGCCCCAGAAGCAGCCACCGGCCAGCACGGCCGTCTGCATCGGACCCGCAGCCTTTGGATTGTCGACTGCGGGTGCTGGAATCACTGTCGCCCGCTCAGCACCGAACGCACACGCGGAAAGCGTAAGCATGCAGATCAGCAACTGCAGGCGGCGGAACCGATTGATGGTTGTCGTGTTCATGAGGTCTTCCCTGTCCGGGGTACGAAGTTGAACGCCACGGAGTTCATGCAATAGCGAAGCCCTGTCGGTCGCGGCCCGTCGTCGAAAACGTGGCCGAGGTGCGCGTCGCAGCGCGTGCACGAAACGGCGACTCGCTTCATCCCAAGCGCGTAGTCGGCGCTCTCGCGCACGTTGAGCTTCGAAATCGGTTGGTAGAAGCTTGGCCAGCCGGTGCCGGATTCGAACTTGGTCCTTGAATCGAAGAGCGCTGTTTCGCAGCAGATGCAGCGATAAAGCCCCGATGCATGGTTCGCGGCGTACTCGCCCGAGAACGCGCGCTCGGTGCCTTCGTGACGCGTGACCGTGAAGCTCAACGGCGAGAGCTGCGCACGCCACTCCTCGTCCGATTTCACGACGCGCGCCACCTCGACGACACCCTGGCTGTCGCCAGTCGCTGAGAAATTTTCGATCTTGACCTTGCCACCCGCGGACCGCGGCGTCGGCGTTCCGGCACGCACCCGCGCGAGCGACAGCACACCGGCGCCAACCGCGAGCGCTCCGAAGAGCAGGTCACGGCGCGAAAACGCATTCGTCATGGTCGAACCCTCGAAATTAACCACGTGTCTACCCCACCAGACCGGGGAAGCCGCTGCAATATTGCACTTTGGCCGGGCTACTGGGCCCTCTCGGCTGCGCTCGGACCGAACCGCCTTGCCGAGGACGGCAGGTTAGTTACGTAGAGGTGCGAAGCAATTGCGTTGCACACATGTATCCGGGCGTGCCAGCCACCGAGCCGCAGGGATAGGTGCCGGCGCCACAAACATGTACGCGATCCTCCCCGCCCAGGCGATAGAACATCGTTTCCGGATCGGAGGAGTAGCCCCGATCGAAATAGGTCTGACCTGCGACCAGCATCGTGTGGTCCAGGTTCCCCCCTGGGAACAGGAAGGTTTCCTGGAGATCTCTCGGTGTCAGCAGCCGGGTCCAGACGCAGTCCTGCGGGTTGGCGATCAGATTCAGGACCGCCTGCCGGACCTGCGCTTCCACCTGCGGCCACTCGGCACCCGGACGATCCAGTGCAAGGAAATTGAAGAACACGGAGAGCCTGTCGAACGGCTCACGCAGTCCCAACTGGCGCATGGCTGCGCCTTCGCAATAGATCTGCGCGTAGCCCGGATGATAGATCGTGCCCTGCGTCACATCCGCCGCCGCTGCTTCGAAGCCGGAAAGAGAAATCTCTGAGAACAGGAATCTGAATGCAGTGTCCGAGTCGGGCTGCGCCGAGCCATGCTTCCAGCGAACCGGCTGGCGAAACATCATCGTCACTTTGCCTGCGCTGCCCAGGAGGCGCTGCTCTGCCGTGCGGCGAGCCAGCTCCGGTGTGCCGGCCAGGCGTGCGGCGGTCACCGTATCGGTCGCCATCACCAGGTGGTCGTAGCCGATGCGGGTGACCTTGCCGTTCTCCTCGAAAGACACTTGCCGTGCTCGAGTGTCGATTTCCCTCACTGGGCAATGGAGGTGGACATCCACGCCCAGCTCCCGATTGATGCGGTCGAGCTCAATGGGAATCTGCCAGAGGCCACCGCGCACGAACCCGTAGTAACTCCCGAACACCGAGCCCGAGTCCATCATGGGGACGATGAACGCCGAATAGGGCTCCGACAGCGCGACCGGCCCGCTTTCGGTTACCGTCATCGCCATGTAGACGCGCGCGCCTTCCGACGTGAAATAGTGCTCCAGAAGATCGCGCGCGCTACCGGTGATCCAGCGGCGTGTCAGTTGTGCTCCCAGCGCGGCCTCGGCGTCGGCCATCGTGGGAGGACGTGCCTCGCGATAGCCCCGCTGCAGGAAGTCGACGACTCTTGCCTCGTCGGCGCGGAAGGCGACGGCGTCACCACGCTCGCCGAAAATCCCTTCGAACTCCCGGTCGAGGCGCTCGGGCTCGCGCCAGATCCATATCGGCTCGTCGTAGCCCGGAAAATGGATCAGCTTGGGGTGCGTTGGCGCAAAGGTCTGCAGGCGCGCAGCGAGCCCGGTCTCCTCAAACACGAAGTCCTGCATCAGGCCCAGCACCGAGGCACCGTGCGCGTAGTCCTGCCGCACGCCGTCGATCTCCGCGGTGGCAGACACGCATGCACCCCCGACTCGCGCGGCGCGCTCGATCATCGTGACCCGGCAACCGGACCGCCGCAGATAATTCGCTGCCACCAGGCCGTTGATGCCGGCGCCCACGATGACGACGTGCATTTTCTTCAGACTTAGGGCAGCTCAGGGTTCCACAAGCAAAAAATAGGCAGGCGGCACCCTCATGACGTGTAGTAGCCGACTCCGCAGTTTTGACCAACGACCTTCGTAAAGAAGGTGCGCTTCTCCAGCGGCTTCTCCGTGCCGGGACGAGGCCACCAATAGGTGACCTCGTTGATCTTTCCTTCAGTGGCAGCCTTCATTATCTCTTCCCCGAGCGGATACCCTTTCTTGCCCACGATCTCCTGCAAGTGTTCACCCTTCAAGTAGGGATGCGCCGTGAGAACACCGTCTGAGGCATTGGCGCAGAACACATAGAGGTCGCGGTCCTTAAAGCCACCTTCACCCTTGTTGAACATCTCGAGTGCTTTGTCTTTGTTCCCTTTCAACGCGACTACTGCTCGCTCCAACATGGATCTGGCCTCCTTTTCAGTGCCAAATTCAGCCTGAGCTGCAGGCACAGAAGTTGAAGTGAGAGGAAGCAGGAATGCGGCCTGCACGATGGCGACTGCTAAGTTGCGCAGCATGATTTTCTCCTTATGCAACAAGGCACCCTCAGTTCTCCAACGTCGGGTCGAATCAATACCAATCTTCGGGCTCGTCGCCACTGGGAACAAGGCTCGCGCCGATGGTCCGCGGTTGATGTCGGGAAACCGCACACGCTTCATCGAGTTGGGAGTAGTGGCCAGGGGCGGTGTCGACCCACCGACACGCGGATTTTCAGTCCCGGGGCGAATCTTGAAACTTCAACTGCATCAAAGGGTTAGCTGGAGCGTCGGTCGCCCAGAATGCTAGCTGCGCTGACAGGGCGTTTCAAAGGACTGTCCGCCCGGCGCACACCGCACAAATAAGTGAGGGGATGAGACCCGCCGGTCTCATCCCCTCGTTCAGCTTGATCGGGTTGCGCTCCCCGGCTCCGTCGACCCGCGAAGGTCGAGGTGCCCGAGCCGCTCTCCCGTTCCTGCTCGGCCTTCGGCTCGCTCCGCAGCCGTACGAGACGACCGTCGATGCGCTCCTATCACCGGCCCGAGGGCTGCAGGCCCCCGCTTGCTTCTTTCAAGACGCCTGGCCGCGTCCCCCGCCGAGACGCTCCGTCAGCGCCTCCACGGTCGAGTGCACTCTCCACCTGCATCACTCGCGGATTATTCATCCGCTCGTTTCGCCTGTCCTCCCTCTCGGGAAGACCTGCGCGCGGGTTTCCCGTGCGCTCTTGGTCACCCTTGGCTCGTGACCCACGCCCCAGCCAATTGGGGCCCGGTGTTTCTCCGGACTCGCGACGTCCGGCACCGTGGATGTCAAGGGTACGCCGGGCGACGGTTTTGTCTAGAGAACAAGCTGTGCGCAACTTGTGCAAATAAGGTGGAAATTGAAAGCGCGGAAGCGTGGGCGCCTCGCGCCCGCCATGCAGGTCTCCGCGATTCAATAGACGTCGAGGTCGCGCCCGACGACGACTTGTCCTCCGTAGCGCGACATTTCGCTCAGTAGGACCGCCGGTGGCGAGCGCTCGGAGTCGACGGCGGGTCGGAAGGACAATGAGGCGTGATAGAGGATCAGATCCGCGTCTCGAAGTCGGCCTTGTACGCTTCGAGAACGTGCTCGGTCATTCCTTTGATTCCGGTGGGCCCGTACACCTCCAGAGGAACGCGCCGTCCCAGCGCCCACGGCGTCAGAATCAAGTCTGGGTATCCCACCGTGTGATCGGAGTGCAGATGCGTCACAAGGACCACCCGCAGCTTGACCGGTTCCAGCGCGCCGATTCCCCTGTCGACGGCAGCCGCTTTGGCGCGCCGCACGGCTCCCGCGCCGAAGTCCACCAGATAGACCATGTCGTTGGCGACGATGGCAGTCGCCGGTCCCGAGCGGTCAGGGTCGGCGGGAGGGTTTCCCGTTCCCAGGAGCACGACCTGGGTGCGATTCGGTACGACTGTCGCTGGTTGTTCGCTGGCGGAGGTCCTCGAGTCTGGGACAGCGGAGACGATGACCCCCCCGACTGCTATCGTCGCAGTGATCCAGCTGCGCATGTGGAACTACGGAGCGACGACCGGCGTCATCTGGCTCGCGAGCTGCTGCCAGCGACCGTCGCGGCGGACCCAGACAACCAGGGCGCGGAACTGGCCCTCCTTCGCCTCGCCACTGTAACGGCCGCTGAGCGCCAGAAGTGTCGTATACAGGGCAATGTCCCCGTAGACCTGGATCCGCTCGTCCTGCGGCACGTGGGCGAGTGAGTCCAGAGCAGTCCGCCCGGTGCGCAGGTTCGCCACGCGGTCGGCCCGCGTCAGGCGTTCTCCCCGCGGGTTGACGAACGTGTACTCGGACGCCCAGAACTTCTCGACCCCGGCGACGTCGGCCCGCCGCAGCGCTTCGTCGTAGTCGCGAATCGTCTGGCGCAGCTCCGCTTCAACTGAGGCGGCAGCGGCCGTGGGCTCCGCGGCGGGAGCAGGCGCCGGCCACAGCATGAGCTGGGCGAGCGCCGGCAGAGACCACAGCAGGCGTTGGAATTTCGACATGGCACCTCCCTGAACCGCGTCGTGCAGCCGTGGCCGCACAGTAAGGCATCCGAACGGCGGGAACCAGAGTGGCCGCGGCCACCGCTCAGCTACCAGCGTCCGGCTTTCCGCAACTCAGAGCGGCGTCCGACGTCCACGTCAGCCCCGCCGCGCTGCCTCGATCGTGGCGATGTCGATCTTCTTCATCGGCATCATCGCCTCGAAGGCACGCTTTGCCTCCCCGCCACCGGCCGCAAGCGCCTCGGTCAGCACGCGCGGGGTGATCTGCCAAGAGAGGCCCCAGCGGTCCTTGCACCAGCCGCACGCGCTCTCGTTGCCGCCATTGCCGACGATCGCGTTCCAGTAGCGGTCCGTCTCTTCCTGATTGTCCGTCGCGATCTGGAAGGAGAAGGCCTCGCTGTGTTTGAACGTCGGGCCGCCGTTGAGACCGAGACAGGGAATGCCCAGAACGGTGAACTCCACCGTCAGCACATCGCCCTTTTTGCCGCCCGGGTAGTCACTGGGCGCGTTGTGAACAGCGGTCACTTTACTGTCCGGAAAGGTCCCGGCGTAGAAGTGCGCCGCCTCCTGCGCGTCCTTGTTGAACCAGAGGCAGATCGTGTTCTTCGGCTTCATGTTCGTATGCTCCTTGTGTTCATCAGGGCGAACGGCGCGGGGTCAAACGCGACGCGATGCGCTGGCGCTCCCAAATCAATGAGCCCGAAGCGTCGCGTTGGCGATGTTCGGGCTCGGGCCTACTCGGAGATTCTTTCGAACCTCTTAGCAGGTTCGCGTCTAGAGTCTCACACTCTGCACGAGTGCTGGATCGGTTGAGCCCCCGACGCGCTGTCAGATGTCGGTCAGATGTCGCTTATGGCGCCTGTCAGGTCGGGCGGCCTTGCGAATCGAGAGCAGTACCGCCAAGACGTCACGGCCTTCGCTCATATCTGATTGCATTGGCATGTCCCGATTACCTATGATTTTCGCCAATCATAAGGAGATCAAATGAACTTGCAGGTACCCGACGCCGAGCGGCAGGTCTGGATCTTCACCCAGATGCTGCGCATCCGCGCGTTCGAAGAGCGCGTCAAGCGCACTTTCACCGAACACCCCGGCGTGATCCGCGGCCACACGCACCTGGCCGACGGCGCCGAGGCGTCGATCGTGGGCTCGCTCAGCCACTTCCGCAACGGTGATGCGGCCCTGGCCACTTATCGTTGTCACGGCTACCCGATCGTCCTGGGCAGCGATCCGAAGGCGCTCATGGCCGAGATCTATGGTCGCGCGGATGGTATCTGCAAGGGTCTCGGTGGGTCGATGCATCTCACCGACGTCAAACGCGGGTTCCTCGGCACGTCGGGCATTGTCGGCGCGGGCATTCCTCACGCGGCTGGCGCCGCCTGGGCAGCGCAGATCCGCAAGAAGGGCGAGATGGTGTTCTGCTTCTTTGGCGACGGCGCATCGAAGCAGGGCGCTTTCTACGAGACGCTCAACATCGCCTCACTGTGGAAGCTCCCCGCGATCTTCGTGATGGAAAACAACGGCTACAACGTCGTGACGACCACCGCGCAGGAGGACGCGAATGCGGCGAACGGCGAGCCCCTATCCACCAAGGCCAGGGCATTCTCGATGCCCGGCGTCACGATCGATGGAACCGATCCGCTTGCCGTGTATGCCACCGTCGGTGCGGCCGTCGAGCGCGCTCGCTCGGGCGCCGGTCCCACCCTGGTTGAGTCGAAGGTGTACCGCCTTTCAGCCCACGGCAACATCATCGCGCCGCCGGGCGTGCCGCTGCACTATCCAGAGCACGAAGCGATCACAGTCTTCGGCAACCGCGCGGAGTACGAGGCCGCGCTTCGTGGCGACCCGGTGCCGCGCTTCCGAGGCACCTTGGTTCAAAGTGGCGTGTTGAGCGGCGCGAAAGCCGACCAGCTCGCCGCGCAAGTAGCGAGCGAAATGGACGCTGCCGTCGCTTTCGGCATCAAGAGTCCATTTCCCAAGCTCGAATCCGCGCTCGAAAACATCTACGCGTAGGCCGGAGTACACGATGGCAAACCTGCCCTTCATCGCCGCGATCGACGCCGGCATCCACCAGGAGATGCGGCGCGATCCGAGCGTCCTCTACTTCGGCCAGAACATGGCGACCACCGAGAACCATGAGTTCGTCGCCGAATACGGGCACGACCGTGTGCGCGTGACTCCCATCTCCGAGACTGCGGAGATCGGCATCGCGATCGGCGCGGCGATGGCGGGCTTGCGCCCGGTCGTCGAGCTCTACATGGCGGAGTTCATGCTCGTCGCCATGGACCAGGTGGTCAACGAGGCGCCGCGCTTCCGATACATGTCCGGCGGACAGGTGAAGGTACCCCTGGTGCTCAAGGCCGGGTTCGGCTTCGCCTGCGGCTGGGCAGGACAGCACACGGGCTCACTGACCGCGCTGTTCATGGGTGTTCCCGGTCTCAAGGTCGTCGTCCCCTCGACCGCCGCCGACGCCAAGGGCTTGATGGCGACGGCGATCCGCGATGACAACCCTGTCGTCTTCCTGCACCACTACCTGCTCACGCTCGAACACGGCGAAGTGCCTGACGGTGAGCACCTGGTGCCGTTTGGCAAGGCCGAAGTCCGACGGTCGGGCGGCGATGTCACGATCGTCGCCACCGGCTGGATGGTTCCG
>Ga0209974_10000772_pt1 | contig 10890 bp, 11 predicted proteins | sample InoplaM3SPM_FD_187592 | JGI IMG/M metagenome (GOLD analysis project Ga0209974, IMG submission 187592) | Arabidopsis thaliana rhizosphere microbial communities from the Joint Genome Institute, USA, that affect carbon cycling - Inoculated... | ecosystem: Host-associated > Plants > Roots >...
GGGCGGCTGCGGCCGCCCTTTTTGTTCTTCGTTGAGCGTGCGCGCCGCGGTTCGGCATCGGCGCGTCCTTGACGGTTTGCGGGGTTTTTTCTAATGTTGCGCCTTCCTTTCAATGCCTTTCTGAACAAAGGACTCCCCGATGTTGCTGGATGAAATGGTCGAGCGCGGCCTGCCCGAAGAGACGCGCATGATGCGGGACGTGACCCGCAAATTCGCGAACGAAGTCGTGATTCCGTTCACGCGCAAGCACTGGCAGCGCGAATGGAACATGAATCCGGACGAGCGCCTGCCGCGCAACATACTGGAAGTCGCAAACGAAATAGGCATCCGCACGCTGGGCGTTCCGGAGGAGTTCGGCGGCACGCCGCTCGATCCGAAGACCGAGACGCAGACCTTCGCCGTGATATCGGAGGAAATTTCGCGCGGCGACTGCGGGCTGTCGGAAAAGCTGGTGCAGATCTGGAAGGTCTCGGTGCTGCTCAGAAACGTTGCGCCGCGCCATCTCCAGGAACGCTGGTTTCCCGAAGTCGTGAAGGATCCGACCTTCCTGCTCTCGCACTGCCTCACCGAGCCGCGCGGTGCGTCCGACCGCTGGCTGCCGTACGATGTGCCGGAAGCGATGATGCACACGCGCGCCGAGCTGAAGGGCGACAAGTGGGTCATCAATGGCCGCAAGCAGTTCATCACCAACGCCTGGGACGCGAAGCTCTACGTGGTCTACGCGACGACCAAGCCGGGCGCGGGCATGACCAAGGGCACTTCGTGTTTCCTGGTGCCGCGCGGCACACCGGGGCTCAGCGTCGCACGCTGCAATGAAACGCTGGGCGGCCGCTATATGAACAACGGCGAGATCGTGCTGGAGGACTGCGCGGTCCCGAAAGACCATCTCCTGGTCCAGGACGTGGCACTGGCGCGAGCCGGCATTTATTTCCGGCCGGGGAAAATTATCCAAGGCTCGAAAAACCTCGGCGTCGCGGTGCGCGCCTTCGAGGAAACCTCGAAGTACGTGCAGGACTACGTTCAGGGTGGCAGGGTGCTCATCAAACACCAGGCGACTGCACTGCGCCTGGCCGAGATGGCGACAAAAATCTGCGCGGTGCGCGGGCTGCTGCGGGACGCCTCGCGGGCGGTGGACGAAAAGCTGCCCGAGGCCGAAGTGCTGTGCAACATGGTCAAGCTCTTCGCCTCCGAGGCGGTGCTCGACGTGTGCCGGCATGCGATGGAGCTGCACGGGGGCAACGGTACCATGCTCGATTTCGGCATTGAGAAACTCTACCGCGACGCCTCGATGTACCTGCACATGGACGGCACCGTGGACGTGACCAAGTTCAAGATCGTGAAGAGTCTGTTCCCTGAAACCGCGGGCAAGTACGCCGGCCCGGAACAGTAGGAAAACGCGCCGGTAAGGTTGCGCGCGTGAAGTTGTGTGGCGGCGCGGGCGGCGCTATGCTTCGAGCGCCCGTCAGTAACAGGTTCCCATCGGTCCCGGTTTTCGCATATACAAGGAGGAGTCATGCGTTGGGTCAAAGCAGCTGCGGTGTGTGGGATTGCCGCCATTCAGATGTCGTACGGATCCCAGGTCGGGGCGCAGTCCACCAAGGACTACCCGACGCGCCCCATCCGGCTGATCGTCCCGCAAACCGCCGGGTCTTCCACCGATACCATGACCCGCGTGCTGGCCACCAAGCTGAGCGAGCTGCTCGGCCAGCAGATCGTGGTGGACAACCGCACCGGCGCGGGCGGCGTCATCGGCGCCTCGATCGTCGCGCACTCCGAGCCGGACGGCTACACGCTGCTTTGCGCGGCGACGCCCTCGCAGGTGATCGGGCCGCAGCTCTACAAAAGCGCCACCAAGTACGATCCGTTCAAGGCGTTTACGCCGGTCGGGAAGTTCGCCGTCACGCAGAACGTTCTCATCGCGAACACCAAGGCGCCGTTCACTGGCGTCAAGGACCTGATCGCCTACACCCGGGCCAACCCCGGAAAACTCAACTGGGGGAACGCCGGCATCGGCTTTCAGAGCCATCTCGCGGGCGTGCTCTTCACGCACATGGCGAAAGTCGACGTGCTGCACGTCGCCTACAAAGGCGCGGGACCGCTGGTCACCGGTGTCATCTCCGGCGAGTCGCAGGTGACGTTGGGGCCCGCCCCCGCGTGGATGACACATGTCCAGGCCGGTCGGGCACGGGCGCTCGCGATGGCGGGCGAAAAGCGCTCGATACTGTGGCCTGACTTGCCCACGATCACCGAATCCGGCCTCCCGGGTTACGTATCGGACGGCTGGGCCGGGCTGATGGGTCCGGGCAACCTCCCCAAGCCGCTGCTCGACAAGCTGCACGCGGCACTGATCAAGGCGGTGAACGACCCGACGACGAACGAGTCGCTCAAGCGGGTCGGCGCCGAGCCGAGCACCAGCACGCCAGGGGAATTTTCGGCGCTCATCCACAAGGATTGGAAAACCTACGGCGAAGCGATACGCATTGCGAACCTGAAGATCGAATAGCGGCTCGCGCCCGGCACATCTAAAAGGAGGAAAAACATGCGCACCATGAAACTTGCGGCATCGACCGTGCTGGTGATCGGCACGCTCGTGAGCGGACTGTCGGCTGCCGCCGACGCCGCAAAAAACTACCCCACCCGGCCGATTCGCTTTGTGATCGGGCAGACACCCGGCTCCTCGATCGACACCATGGGGCGCGTGGTGGCCACCAAGCTCAGCGAGCTGCTGGGGCAGCAGCTGGTCGTCGATAACCGGACCGGCGCGGGCGGGACCATTGCCGGAGGGATCATCGCGCACGCCGAGGCGGACGGCTATACGCTGATGTGCGCCGCCGTAGCGTCTCAGGTCATCGGCCCGCAGCTCTACAAGAAACTCACCAACTACGACGTGTTCAAGGACTTCACGCCGATCTCTTTATTTGCAATCACGCAGAACGTGCTGGTGGTCAATCCCAAGACGCCCTTCAAGAGCGTAAAGGACCTGATCGCATACGCGAAAGCCAATCCCGGCAAAATCAATTGGGGCAATGCCGGCACCGGTTTCCAGAGCCATCTCGCAAGCGTGCTTTTCACTCATACGGCCAAGATAGACGTGCTCCACGTGCCGTACAAAGGCGCGGGACCGCTTGCCACGGCGATACTGTCGGCAGAATCGCAAGTGACCATCGGCCCGGCGCCTGCATGGATGGCGCATGCCCAGGCGGGCCGCGTGCGCATCCTCGCCATGGGCGGGGAAAAGCGATCCAAGCTGTGGCCGGATCTGCCGACGATCCAGGAGTCCGGGTTGCCCGGCTACAAGTCGGACGGCTGGGCCGGGCTGATGGGGCCCAAAAACCTGCCGCAGCCGCTCGTCGAAAAGCTGCGCGTTGTGTTGATCAAGGCAGTGAATGACCCGGCGACCAACGAAGGGCTCAGGAAGGTCGGCGCCGAGCCGGTGACCAGCACGCCCGCCGAATTCGCGCAGCTTATCGCCAAAGACTGGAAGAGTTTCGGCGAAGCGATTCGCGTCGCCAATCTGAAGACGGATTGACGGGCCTTCAGCCCGCGCGCGCGGTGACCGCCTCTTTGTCCGTCGTGAGCAGGCGGATGACTTCGGTCGCCGCGCGGTGCGCTTCTTCGCGGGTGATGCGCTCGGCGGCATCCGGGTCGCGCTTCCTGATCGCGCCGAGCATCGCCCGCAGATTGCGCACGCTTTCCTTCGAGCGCTGGACCGAGCGCCCGGGATGTGAAAGGCCGAGTGCGCGCCAGCGCCAGATGCGGGCGTGCAGCGCGCTCAGCATGGAGGACAGCGTCTCGCTGCCCGCGCCTTCGAAGAGCACGTCGTAGAAGCGGTTTTTCGTCTCCAGCACCTGCTGCGCATCGCCGCCGGCGTAGGCTTGCACCACGACTTCCAGCGTCGCGGCGAGGCGCTTCAACTGCGCCTCGTCCGCCCGCTCGGTGAAGAGCCGCGCCGCCAGACCCTCCAGGACCGCGCGAATCTGGTACAGATCCTTGGCCTCGGGCAGCGTGAGCGCGCGCACCACCGGTCCCTTGTTCGGAACGATCGCGATCAGGCCTTCCGACTCGAGCTGACGCAATGCCTCGCGGATCACGGTCCGGGACACGCGCATCATGTCCGTCAATTCCCGTTCGATCAGGCGGGCGCCCGGCGCGAGCCGCCCTTCGATGATCGCCAGCCGCAAGGCTTCGACCACCTGCTGGCGCAGCGGCGCGGCGAGTCGTTGCACTTCGAGAGTCGGTGCCGGATCCATCACGTTGGCCAGATCGTAATACTGTCATACAATATTACGTCCTGCACCGTCGTGCAACCGTTGAGGAGTCCCCATGAGCAGTCCCGTGAAAGTCGGCATCGTCGGGCTGGGCCGCTGGGCCAAGGTCCTGACCCGCGCCGCCGCCCAGTCGGACAAGCTGAAGATCGTCGCCGGCTTCAGTCGCAGCGAGGAGAAGCGCCAGGCGTTCGCAAAGGAACTCGGCGTCCCCGCCGTCCCGGATCTCAAAACCATGCTGTCTGATCCCGAAGTGAAGGGGATCATACTCACCGTGCCCAACGAGCAGCACTTCCCGCTCGCCGAGGAGGTCGCCAAGGCGCGCAAGCACGTCTACACCGAAAAGCCCATAGCCCAGACCCTCGAAGACGGCTTGAAGATCGAGGCGCTGGAGAAGCGCTACGGCGTCACGGTGACGGTCGGCCATTCCGCGCGGCTCCTCGCCGGCATCCGGCTCATCAAGCAAAAAATCGACAGCGGCGAGCTCGGCCGCATCGCGTTCATCGAGGCGAACTTCTCGAACGAGCGTGCGCTCGAGCTCACCCCCAGCACCTGGCGCTGGTACAGGGACCGTGCGCCGGGCGGCCCGCTGTCGCAGCTCGCGATACACCAGTTCGATGTGCTGCATCTGCTCGGAGGAGAGATCGCGGAGGTGAGCTCGATCGCGTCCAAGCTCTCTCCGGTCGGCGCGGAAGTGGACGACCAGTCGATGACGCTGATCCGCTTCACCGACGGCAAGGTCGGCTATGTCGGCTCGTGCTGGACCTCGCCGGGGATCTTCAGCGTGCGGGTGTTCGGACAGAAGGGCCTGATGCACTACGAGATCGATTTCGGAACCTGGGACACGCCGCACCTCATCCACAAGACCTCAACGCTGTACATCCAGCGTGGCAAGGACGGGTACGGCAAGCGCGAGGAGATCAAGCAGCCGGAGAGCGACATGTTCCGCGCGGAGCTGGAGATGTTCGCCGAAAGCTGCGCACGCGGCACTGCGAACGAGCTGACCGCGTACAACGGCAACGTCGCGGTGGCGGTCGTGTATGCCGCGCTCCGGTCCATCGAGCGCAAGGGCCAGTCCGTCAAGCTCTCCGAGGTGATGGCGGAAAGCCGCGCACGCATTGAAACGCAGGCGCGCGCAGCCTGAGGAGGTGCCATGTCTCAACTTCCGACGCGTTACTTCATCGATCTCACGCAGCCCGAAATCGCCGCGCAGTTCCGGCGCAATCCGCTGGTGATCTTGCCCGCGGGCAGCGTGGAACAGCACGGTCCGCACCTGCCCACGGGAACGGACATTTATGCCTCCAACGTCATCGGTCATGCCGTGGCCGAACGCATGGACGGGCTGGTCCTCCCCGGCGGGCCGCTGGGCGTGACGCCGATGCACATGCCCTTCGAAGGCACCATCACGCTCACGCCGGAGACCTACCAGCGCGTGGTCATCGAAACCTGCGTCTCCACCGCGAAGCACGGGGCGAAGTACCTGCTCATCCTCAACTGGCACGAAGGCAACATCCCGTCGCTCGCCATCGCCGCCGAAGCGCTGCATCGGGAGTACGGGATGACGGTGCTCACCGTGCAGGCCTGCTATGTCGCGGCGGAACTGTATGGCCACGACTGCGGCGGGCTCACGCACGGCGGGGAGATCGAAGCGCTGGCGGTGCTGGCCTACCGTCCCGATCTCGTGCATCTCGACCGCATCGATTACTCGTCCGACCCCAACCATGGGCGCAAGTGGGACAAGCTCCGTCGCACGCGCAGCTACCAGCCCGTGTTGCGCGACATCCGCACCATCGCCGCGACGGGGTGGTATGGTGCACCCGAGAAGGCCACGGCAGACAAGGGCCTGCGCATGCTGAATGACATCGCGGACGCCATCGCGAAAGAGGCGACCGACATCTTCCGCATGCTCGATGAGGCGCAGGGCGGAACTGCGGAAATCAAACACCTCAAGATGGCGAGCTGACATCGCGATGGCGTACGAGGTCATCTGCCTCAGGCCGGAAGCGGACTTCCAGCGCGTAGGCGTCACGCCGCCTTCGGGCATGGCCATCACCTACCTCACGCCGGACGACCCGCAACTTCCCGGGCTGATGAAGCAAGCGCGTGCGCTGGTGATTCCGGCGGTCGGGCCAAAACTGCCCACCGTGCTGTTCGAAGGCACCAGACTCCGGCTCGTACAGGTGACGGGGGCGGGCGTGGATCGCCTGGACCGGCCGGCGCTGGAGCGCTTCGGCATTCCGGTCGCCAACGCTCCAGGCGGCAGTAACAGCTCGGTCGCGGAATACGCCGTCTCGTGCGCCTCGATCCTGTTACGGCGCCTCGCATGGGCGAGCGTCGAGCTGCAGGCGGGACGCTATGAGGAATTCCGCAAGCGCATGCTCGCGGACAACCTGGCCGGGATCGGCGGGTTGCTGGTGGGCGTGGTGGGGTTCGGCGTCATCGGCCAGGCTGTCGCACAGGCGTTCCATGCGCTGGGCGCGCGTCTTTGCTACCACGATCCTGCACTGCGCGACCCGCAGGCAGCCGCCGCACTCGGAGCGCGTTCCGTTACGCTCGAAGAGTTGCTGCAGACTTCCGACGTGGTGACGCTGCATGTTCCGCTGCTTCCAGCAACCACGGGACTTATTGGAGACAAGCAGCTCGCCGCCATGAAAACCGGCGCCGTTCTCGTCAATGCCGCACGCGGCGGTGTCGTGGATGAGGTGGCGCTGGCGGCGCATCTGCGTTCAGGCCATCTCGGCGGCGCCGCGGTCGATGTCTACTCCACCGAACCGCCGGCCCGCGACAACCCGTTGTTCAGCCTCGATGGCGAGGCAGCGCGCAGGCTCATCCTTACGCCGCACATTGCCGGTGTCACGCGCCAGTCCTTCGCGAACCTTTTCCGCGCGGCGTGGGACAACGTCGAGCGGGTGCTGCGCGGCGAAGCCCCGCTCAACCGCGTTTATTAGGAGCACGCATGAAGGAACTCGGCATAGCCATTGTGGGCGCGGGCCGCATCGGTACGCTTCGCGCCCGGCTTTCAGCGAAACACCCGGCCGTCCGATTCATCGCCGTGTCCGATCGAGATCCCGCCCGCGCGCGCGCGCTCGCCCAGCAGGCAGGCGCCCAGTTCCACTCCGACGACAACATCGAGGTCATCGAGCGGCCGGAAGTGAATGCGGTGTTCGTCTCCACTCCGGAAGGCGAGCATGCCGCCCCGGTGCGGCGCGCGCTCGAGCTGGGCAAGCCGGTGCTGGTCGAAAAACCGATCGCGCTGACGTTGAAGGACGCGGATGCCATCTTGGAGACGCTCAAGCAGACCAACGGCGCGCTGCGCGTGGGTTACAGTCGCCGCTTCAAGGAGTGCTTTCTGCGTGCCAAGGAGCAGATGGTCCACGGCCGGCTCGGCAGGATCGTCGGCGGCACGGCACGGGTGTACAACTCGAGAGCGCAGGCTTTCGCCATACTGAAGCGCGACCCGCATGCGACGCCGGTGCTCGATGTCCTCACCTATTACGTTGATCTCATGTGCTGGTTCATGGAAGGCAACCCGCCGGTGGAAGTCGTGGCACGCGGACAGAGCGGCATTTTCAAGGAGGCGGGGTACAGCGCGCACGACGTTACCTGGGCCATCGTGACGTTCGCCGACGGGGCGGTGATCAACCTGGGCGTGAGTTATGCCCTGCCGGCCAAGTATCCGACGCAGGGGCAGTCCGACCGCGTCGAGCTGCTGGGAACTGACGGGACGATGATGATCGATGACGATCACATGGACCACCTGCTGTACACCGAAAAAGGCATTCCTCACCCGTACGTGCCCGACCATCCGCTCAACATGGCGTTCCTTGGGAGCAATACTACGGGCGACTGGGCAGTGGGCGATTTCTGGGGGCCGCTCGGAAACGAGACTCGCGCGTGGCTTGATCACCTCGTGACCGGCGCCCCGACCGTGCATACGACGCCAGCGCAGGCGCGTATCAATCTCGAAACCACGATCGCCATCGAGCGCGCGGTCGCAACCGGCAAAACGATCCGCCTGCCGCTGGAGACTTAAAAAAATCCGGCCACGAAGTCCTCGCAGGGCTTACCCCGGAGGCCAGTGAAAGGGGCGCCCGGCCAGGATGTGAAGATGGAGGTGGAATACGCTCTGTCCCGCCCCTGCCCCATTGTTCACCACCAGCCGGAACGCGTCTTCCGCGCCGAGCTGGCGCGCAATAGTGCCAGCCGCAAGCATCAGGTGGCCCAGCAGGTCGCGCGCATCCGGGCCGGCATCTGCAAGCCGCGGCAATTCGCGCTTCGGAATAAGCAGGACATGGGTGGGGGCCTGCGGGTTGATGTCCCGGAAAGCGAGACAGAGGTCGTCTTCGTAGACGATATCGGCAGGTATTTCTCGGGCGATGATCCTGCTGAACAGGGTGGCCATCCATCCTCCTGTTTTCTTAAGTCTTTACATCGTAGCCGTGCCCGCCGCCAGGGTCAAAATCCCTGCTCCCTGCCCTATTGCGTCGCAATAATATATTTCGGCACGGCTCTTGACTTACTATGAACGGGGCCTATAATCGTATTTGTGCAGTGCAGCATATGACTGCCTCGCCACCGTCAAACGAACGCTGATTTCAAGGAGATATCTATGTACCAGGCACCGGAACAACTGATGGCCCTGAACAAGGCCAATATTGAAACCGCCGCCCGCTTTGCGGGAGTCGCCCTGCAAGGGGCCGAGCGGATTGTCGACCTGCAGTTCAAAGCCGCTAAAGAAGCGTTCGCGGAAGGCATCGAGAACGCCAGGGCCCTGGCAGCCGTCAAGGACCCCCAGCAATACGCGACGCTGAAGGACACAATCGGCAAGCCCAGGATCGAGAAAGCCACGGCCTACGCCAAGAGTGTTTACGATGTCGCCACCGCGACCCAGGCTGAATTCGGCAAGCTGGTCGAAGAGCAGGTCGCCGAGTTCAATCGGCAGGTGGTCGCCGCGCTGGATCGCATGGTAAAGACCGCGCCTGCCGGTTCTGAGCTCGGCATCGCTGCCGTCAAGTCGGCCATTGCCGCCGCCAACAGCGCCTATGACAACCTGACGAAGGTGGCGAAACAAGTGACCGAAGCAACTCAGTCGAACCTTGAAGCGGTCGCAAAGCAGGCCGCAAACGGCGCGAAGAAAGCGAAGAAGTAAGCGACGCTGCGCAAGCCTCGTGCATGGGCAAGAAAAAGCCCCGGTTTCCGGGGCTTTTTTGTTGGCGATTGCGCCGGCATCAGCTGTGTATGTAGGACTCGAGTTGCTTGATGGTCTGTTCCTGCTCGGCGATCACTTCCTTCACCAGGTCGCCGATCGACACCAGCCCGACGAGCTTTCCCGCTTCCGTCACCGGCAGGTGCCGGAAGCGCTTGCTGGTCATCAGCGCCATGCACTGGTCCACGGTCTGGCCGGGCGTCACGGTTAGGACCTGGCTGGTCATGATGTCGCGCACCGGGATGTCGTGGGACGATTTGCCATGGAGGATGACCTTGCGGGCGTAATCGCGCTCGGACATGATGCCGACGAGCGCACCGCCGTCCGTCACCACCAACGCGCCGATCTCCTTCTCCGCCATCAGCTTGAGCGCTTCAAACACGCGCGTGTCCGGAGACACCGAGTGAATCGCGCCGCCTTTGGCCTGCAGCAACTGCCTGACCGTTTTCATCGCCGTTCCTCCTTGCGCCAGCTCCGGTCGGCCTGTACCGCCGACAGTGCCTCAGTGTAGCGAATTTAGGGCCCGCGATGAAGAACATCGGGCGCCCCGCTGCATGGAGCGCTCGTCACAAGGAATAGAACACGTAGCGGTTCTTGCCCAGTTCCTTCGCCCGGTACATCGCGTTGTCGGCGTTGCGCAGCAGTGTTTGCGTATCTTTGCCATCCTTGGGATAGGCACTGATGCCGACGCTCGAGGTCACGCGGCATTCCGTGCCGCGCACGAGCACCGGGCGCGCGACGGTGTCGAGGATCTTCTGCCCGATCATGGCGAGCCGGTCGTCGTCGCCGTATTCCTCGATCAGCACCACGAACTCGTCGCCGCCCATGCGGCCGATCACGTCGCCCTCGCGCAGGCAGGCGCGCAGCCGCGCGGCGATTTCCTTGAGCAGCACATCGCCGACGTCGTGCCCGTTGGTATCGTTCACTTCCTTGAAACCATCCAGATCGACGAACAGCACTGCGAGCCGCCTGTTGTAGCGCCGAGCCTGCGCGAGCGCCTGGCTCAGCCGCTCGCCGAACATCGTCCGGTTGGGCAACGCCGTGAGCGTGTCGTGCGTAGCCACGAAGCGCAGATCGTTCTCGGCCTGTCGGCGCGCGATGAACTGGCCGACCTGGATGCCGAGCTGTCCCGCGAAATCAATCAGCCCTTCGTCCGGCGGCCATGTGCCCGGTGCGAAGAATTCCATGACGCCGTAGAACTGGTCTCCGATCATGACCGGAAAGGCGAGCGCCGAGCGCAGGCCGGCTTTGCGCGCTGCCGCGCCACGCTTCAGCGTTCCGTCGGCCAGGATGTCGGTGATCCACATCGGCTTGCCGCTGTCCCACACGCGGCGCGTCACGCCCACGTGGCTGGTGGTGGAAGGGGTGAGCAGCTTGCGTGTCTCGTCGACAAACTCCATGACCGCCGGATCGCCGTTC
>Ga0209974_10000774_pt1 | contig 10875 bp, 7 predicted proteins | sample InoplaM3SPM_FD_187592 | JGI IMG/M metagenome (GOLD analysis project Ga0209974, IMG submission 187592) | Arabidopsis thaliana rhizosphere microbial communities from the Joint Genome Institute, USA, that affect carbon cycling - Inoculated... | ecosystem: Host-associated > Plants > Roots >...
CGGCCGCGAGCCGCTGGTCCTGAGCGGACTGGAGGACTACGCTCTCAAGCAACGGCTGCTCGGCGTGCGCATGCGCGGAACGCCGCTGGCGAGCGCACTGCCCCTCGCGAGGGCGGGCGGCCTGCTGCCCCATGCCCAGGTCGGTGCGGCCGCGTTCGAGCGCACGGCGGACAAGGTGGAGGACTTTGCACAAGGGCTGCTGGCGGCGTGCCCGCGGCACACGCTCGAGCCGATCGCCTTCGCATTGCAGCTCGCCGGGATGGAACTGCGCGGGATGCTGAGCGGGGTGAGCCCCGAAGGGCTGCTCGGCCACCGGCTCGCGGAATGCAAGGCGAAGGACCTGCTCGATGCCTGGGTGCGGCATCTCGTGCTGAACGTGCTGCGCCCCGAAAGCGTCACGCTGGTCACGCGCTGGCTCCTGGAGGACAAGGCGCTCGAATTCCGGCCGCTTCCGGAGCCGCACTTGGCGCTAACGGAGCTACTGAAATTGTACTGGTCGGGGCTGCAGCGACCGCTCCATTTCCCGCCCGAAAGCGCGTGCGCGTACATGAAGAAGGACCGCGCCATGGATGCCGCGCGCAAGGAATGGATCTCGAATCGCAATCGCGGCGAGGACGCCGATCCGTACTACCGCCTTGCGTTTCGCGGTGTCGATCCGCTCGATGGCGAATTCGAGACGCTGTCTCAAACCGTATTCGGGCCGCTGCTCGCGGCGATGGAGGAGGGGCGCCCGGCATGATGGAATCAGTGCGTCTCGATCCGCTTCAGGCGCCGCTCGATGGCGTATCGCTTATCGAGGCGAATGCCGGCACCGGCAAGACGTGGACCATCACCGCGCTCTACCTGCGCCTGCTGCTGGAGACCGACCGCTGCGTCGAGTCCATCCTGGTCGTCACCTTCACCGAAATTGCCACGGCGGAGTTGCGCGACCGGATACGGAACCGGATCGCCGAGGCGCGTGCCGCTTTCGAGCGTTCGGTGGCAAGGGAGCAACTTCCCGGCGCGGATCCCGACGCATCCACCGATGCGCTTACCGCCGGGCTGCTTGCGCGCGTTTCCGAACACGGTAATGCGGCGCTCAAGCTTACGCGCGCGCTGCGGGACTTCGACCAGGCGCCGGTCTACACCATTCACGCCTTCTGCCAGCGCGTGTTGGCCGATCGCGCTTTCGAGAGCGGGATGCCGTTCGAAAGCGAGATTCTGCCCGATGTGAGCCAGCTTCTTCAGGAGATTACCGAAGATTACTGGCGCCGCACGCTCTATGACGCATCGCCGCTGTTCGTACGCCGCGTGCTGGAAACGAAGTTGACACCGCACAAGCTGCGTGAAGAACTGGACGGCAAGCTCGGCAAGCCCTATCTCGAGATTCGCGGACCGGTCGCGCCCGGCGATCTCGCTGCGCTCGAAAACGCCTACGAGCGGGCATATGCGGCGGCCCGGGCCCTATGGCACGCCTCGCGCCAGGCAATTACGGATCAACTGTTAGGAAATCCGGACCTGCAAGGCAACAAGTACCGTGCAGAGTGGCTCGCGAAGTGGCTGGATGAGATGGACCGCTGCCTCGGCAGTTTGCAGCCGGGCGTTTCGCTCTTCGAACGGTTCGATAAATTTACGCCGAGTGCGCTTGCAGAAGGCGTCAAACGCGGCGCGAAGCCGCCGAGCCATCCGTTCTACGCGGCGTGTGCAGCGCTGCAGGCGGCGCATACGGCGCTCGAAGCTGCCTACGAAAGCCGCCTCACGCAGTTGCGGGTCGAGCTGCTGGAGTACTGCAACACCGAGCTCAAGGCGCGCAAGCAGCGGCTCAGGCTCCAATCATACGACGATCTGCTGCTCGATCTGGAAGCGGCGCTCCATGCGGAACGCGGTGCGGAGCTTGCGGCCGCCATACGCGGTCGCTACACCGCCGCGCTGATCGACGAATTCCAGGATACCGACCCCGTGCAGTATCGCATTTTCCGAAGGATATACAGCGACACCGGCCTTCCGGTTTTCCTGGTCGGCGATCCCAAGCAGTCGATCTACAGTTTCCGGGGTGCGGATATCTACGCCTATCTCGACGCGCGCAGCGATGCCCGGCATCACCATGCGCTCGACGTGAACTGGCGTTCCGAGCGCCCGCTGCTCGCCGCGGTCAATGCGCTGTTCGAGCGCAATGCCGCGCCGTTCGTCATTCCCGACATTTCGTTCGTGCCGTCGGAACCGGCCCCGGGCAGTCGTGGCCGTCTCGTGATCGAAGGCGAGCGCGCGCCGCCGCTGGAGTTTCAGCTCATCGCGGGCAAGAACGGAAAGCCGCTCAACAAGGATGTCGCGATGGCTCAGGCTTCGGAAACCACGGCGGCCGAAATCGCGCGGCTCCTGCGTCTCGGCGCCGAGGGCCGCGCCCGCATCGCCGAACCGCGAAACGGTACGTGGCACGAGCGAGCGCTTTCCGGGGGTGATATAGCGGTGCTCGTGCGCAACCACCGGCAGGCGCGCGCGACCAGCGCCGCGCTGCGAAGGCTCGGCATCGCGAGCGTGGAGCGGGGCGCGGAGAACGTCTTCGCCACCCATGAAGCGGAGGAACTGCAGCGCGTTCTGCTGGCGGTTGCGGAACCGGGGCGCGAGACGCTGATCCGTGCGGCGCTCGCAACCGAGCTGATCGGCTACTCCGGAGAGGCGCTCCAAGCACTGGCATCCGACGAAGCCGGATGGGAGGCGATCGCGGTGCGTTTCCGCGCGGCGCACAGCGAGTGGCACGAGCAGGGCTTCATACGCATGGCGCGGCGGCTGTTTCACGATCAGCGGACGGTGGAGCGGCTGCTGGCCTACCCCGATGGCGAGCGCCGCGTGACCAACCTGTCTCATTTGCTGGAACTGATGCATCGCGACACCGCCCGCGAAGGCATCGCGGCAGCGCTGGAATGGCTCGCCGGCAAGCGCGCTGCGCCGGGAAGCAAGAACGAAGAGGAGCTGCTGCGCCTCGAAAGCGACGAAAATCTCGTGAAGATCCTGACCGTGCATGCGGCGAAGGGCCTCGAGTTCCCGCTGGTGTTCTGCCCTTACCTGTGGGACGGGCGGTTGCATGCGGCACGGGACGACTCGATCATGTTTCACGATCCGGCGCAGCGCTACGCCGCGGTGCTCGACCTCGGGTCCGATATGCTGGAAGCTTCACGACCTCTCGCAATACGCGAGGAACTCGCTGAAAACCTGAGGCTGCTTTACGTGGCGCTCACGCGCGCATGCTATCGCTGCTGGATGGTATGGGGACACATCAACGAGGCGGAGACCTCGGCGCCCGCCTGGCTGCTGCATCGTCGTGCAAGCGCTGCAGATTCCGTTGCAGCCCTCAGCGATGCGCTGATACGCGACGACCTCGAACGCATTGCAGCGGGCGCGGATGGCCGAATCGCGGTGCGGCCCATTGTGCCCGGAAAGCAGTGCGACGTCCCGCCGGACCCGGCGCCGCCGCAGCTTGCGGCGCGCGCATTCACGGGCGCGGTGCGCGAGACCTGGCGCCTCACGAGTTTTTCGGCGCTTGCGCATGCGCGCTCCGTGGAAACACCGGACTACGACGCTGGCACGCGTGCGGTGGAGATCGAAGCCACGGCGGAAATGCTCGACATCCATGCCTTCCCACGGGGCGCGCGTACCGGGCGATGCCTGCATGCCATCTTCGAAGCGATCGATTTCACCGATCGGAACCGCGCAGCGCTGGAACGGGCGGTCGCGCACGCGCTGGCTGCGCACGACTTCCCCGCCCGCTGGGTCGAGGTGGTTTCGGACATGGTGGAGCGCATCCTTGCGACGCCGCTCGATGAAACTGGAAAGCTCCGTCTTGCGCGCGTCACCGCCGATCGCCGACTGAACGAGCTGGAGTTCTATTATCCGATCACGCATCTCACGGACGGCGGACTGAGGGCGCTTCTCCTGCGCTGGGAGTTCCCGGACGAGGTGCGGGAACGCATCGGGACGCTGCAGTTCTCTCCGGCGCGGGGCTACATGAAGGGTTACATCGATCTCGTGTTCGAATGCGATGGCCGTTATTACCTTGCGGATTACAAATCGAACTGGCTCGGGTCGTCGGCAAGCGCGTACGGATTGTCGGAAATGCGCAAGGTGATGGCGCGCGAAGCGTACTATCTTCAATATCTCGTCTATTGCATCGCGCTCCACCGTTATCTCGCCGGGCGCATCGCGGACTACGACTACGACCGGCACTTCGGCGGCGTGTACTATCTTTTTCTGCGCGGGATGCGGCCCGACGCAGGCCGCAACGGCATCTATGCGGACCGTCCGGCACGCGGCCTGATCGACGCGCTGGACCGTTACCTGGCACAAGGCTAGCAGCTTGACAACGACGCAACCTTTGTTCGACGAAACCCCGCGTGTGACGGCGCTCGAGGGGCACTTCGCGGGATTTCTGGCGCAGCTCGCCGGAGCGGAAGATGCGGCACTGCGTGCGGCTGCGGTGCTCGCGTGCCGGGCGACGAACAACGGCGATGTGTGCGTCCGTCTCCACGACTACGCGGCGCATGCGGTAAAAGGGCTGGACATCCCGGCGCCCGCCATCGGCGACTGGATCACGCGCTTGCGCCGGTCTTCCGTAGTCGGCGGCCCCGGTGATTTCCGCCCACTGGTGCTAGACGACGAAGGACGGCTCTACCTCTATCGCTACTGGCAATACGAATCGCAGCTCGCGCGCGACCTGCTCGAACGCGCGTGCGACGCGGATGATGTGGATGCCGCGCTTCTGCGTGACGGGCTCGAGCGCCTGTTTCCCGATCCGCGCGATTTCGAGCAGAGGTGCGCCGCCGCGATGGCAGTGCTGCGCCGCCTGTGCGTGATCTCGGGCGGACCGGGGACCGGAAAAACCTACACAGTAGTGAAAATACTCGCCCTGCTTGCTGCCCAGGCGCGCGGACGCAAGCTTGCCATCGCGCTCGCCGCGCCCACCGGCAAGGCCGCGGAGCGCGTGCAGGAGGCCGTGCGGAAGGCGCTCGATCACTACCCGGCGCACGATCCGGTTCGGGCGTGCGTACCCGCCGAGGCGCATACCTTGCACCGCCTGCTCGGCGCGCGTCCCGGCTCGGTGTATTACCGGCACAACCGCGATCATCCGCTGGCGCTCGACGTGCTGGTCGTCGACGAGGCGTCTATGGCGGATCTCGCATTGATGGCGAAGCTGCTGGCCGCGCTGCCTGCCCGGGCCCGGCTCATCCTGCTGGGCGACAAGGACCAGCTCGCCTCCGTGGAGGCCGGCGCGGTGCTGGGTGATATCTGCGCCAGCGCCGGCATGTCGGCTGCGTTCGCCGGCCGTCTCGCTTCCGTGGTCGGCGGACATGAGTCCATATCCCCGGATACCGGGGCGCGGCACTCGCCGCTCGGCGATTCGATCGCGCTCCTGCACCGCAGCTACCGCTTCGGCGCCGACACGCCGATCGGAACGCTCGCGGCGAACGTGAACCGCGGCGGGGGTGCGACCTCACTTGCTCGCCTCAAGGACGATGCTTCGGGACGGTTAGCGTGGCGCCCGACCGTTGTGCACGAACTCAGGGCGGCGCTCGAATCCGTGCTCGACCGGCTGGCTGACTATATTGAACACAGTCGCAGCGGTTCGCCGCACGAGGTTTTCGAGCGCTTCAACGCATTTCGCGTCCTGTGCGCGCATCGCGGCGGAGGTTTCGGCGCGGTCGCCGTGAACCGGCTCATCGAGTCCATGCTCGCGGAGAAGGGCCTGATCGACGTCCGCGGTGACTGGTATCCCGGGCGGCCGGTGATGGTCATGCGCAACGACTACAACATGCAGCTCTTCAACGGCGATGTCGGCATTGCGCTGCCGGAGCGCAGCGCCGACCGGCCGTTGAAAGTCTATTTCCCGGCGCAGGATGGCACGATGCGGGGCATATTCCCGACACGGCTTCCGGAGCACGAAACCGTATATGCGATGACGATCCACAAAGCGCAGGGATCGGAATTCGGCCGCGTGCTGATAATCCTGCCGCAGGAGCTGTCGCGTATCATGAGCCGGGAACTCATCTACACCGGCATCACGCGCGCGCGCGAACAAGTCGAGATCTGGGGCGCGGAAGAGGTTTTCATGCGCAGCGTCGAGCGCCGCCTCGCGCGCACTTCGGCGTTGCAGCAGCGCCTGTGGGGTTAGCGGCCGCACGGCGCGCGCGGGCTGGCGGCGGCTGTGCGAAAATGTTCGGATCCTACCCGACGATTGACGACGATGGCCTCTGCGCAAACCCTCGCTTCCCTATTTTCAACGCAATACGCCCGCGCCACGCGCCGCGAGGACACGCGCCTGATTACAGGTCAGGGCAGATACACGGCAGACTGGAATCTGCCAGGCCAGCTCCATGCCGCCTTTCTGCGCGCGGATCGCGCACATGCGGACATCCTGCGGATCGACGTGAGGAATGCGCTCGCCGCGCCCGGCGTAGTGGCGGTTTTTACCGGAGAAGATGCGCGCAAGGCGGGATTCAAGTCACTTCCCAATATCGTCGCTTATCCGGGCAAGGATGGGCAGCAGATCAGGAAGCCGCATCATCCGGTGCTCGCGCAGGGAAAAGTGCGGTTCGTGGGCGAGCCGGTGGCGATGGTGATCGCGCACACCGCAGCGGCGGCGGAGGATGCGCGGGAATTGATCGACATCGAGTATCGCGATCTGCCGGCGGTGGTGGACTTCGCGAGCGCGGTGCGGGACGGCGCGCCGCAGCTTCACGCGGACGTGGCCGGAAACCTTGCGTTCGAGTACGAGTCCGGCGATGCGCGGGCGGTCGCCGCGCAGTTCGCGGCCGCAAAGTACGTGAGCAAGCTCGCGATGGACAGCCAGCGCCTTGTCGGCAACGCGCTCGAGCCGCGCGCCTGTCTCGTCGCGTTCGACGCCGCGAACGGCCGCTACACCGTTCACGTGCCGCTGCAGGGGGCTGGCACCATGCGCGGCCAGTTCATCCAGGTGACCGGACTCGATAAGGACAAGATCATTCTCGTCGCGCAGGACGTGGGCGGAAGCTTCGGCGTGCGCGGTGCGGCATACCCGGAGTATTTCGCGGCGATGATGGCGGCGAAAGAACTCGGGCGGCCGGTGAAATGGGTGGCAAGCCGGAGCGAGACGTTCATGAGCGATTTTCACGGCCGCGCGCTGTTGCTGACCGGCGAGCTTGCGATCGATGCGGACGGCAGGTTCCTTGCCATCCGCTTCGACGATTGCGCCAATCTCGGCGCGTACGGCGGAACGTTCGGTTCGTTCATCGCGACCCGCAACCTTACCGTTACCGCCGGTGGCGTCTATCGCATACCGGCGATCTACGCCAGGACGCGGCTCGCCTACACCAATACCGTGCCCGTCTCCGCTTACCGCGGGGCCGGGCGGCCGGACATCGCCTACGCCATCGAGCGGCTCGTGGATTACGCCGCGCACGAGCACGGGTTCGATCCCATCGCGTTGCGGCGGCGAAACCTGATTCCAAAAGATGCGATGCCGTACAAGACGCCCAATGCCGGCACTTACGACTCGGGCGAGTTCGAAGCGCTAATGGACGACGCGTTGCGGCGCGCGGACTGGGCGGGCTATGCGGCGCGCCGGGAGGCGTCGGCACGCGCCGGAAAACTGCGGGGCATCGGCATCGCGACCTATCTGGAGGCAGGCGGCGGCGGGGCGGCGCCGAAGGATGAGGTGGCGGCGGAGTTCGACGAGCAGGGCGGCATGACGCTGTACGCGGTGACGCAGTCTTCCGGCCAAGGCCACGAAACCATTTACCCGCAAATCGTCGCAGCGGAACTCGGCGTGGACGTGTCGGGCATCCGTTTTCATCCGAGGCCGCCTGTGGCGGACCTGGTCGGGAACGGGACCGGCGGTTCGCGCGGCGTGCTCGGCACGGGAAGTGCTTTTCGCGTGCTCGGCCAGAAGCTGATCGAGCGGGCGCGCCCGGACGCAGCCACCGCCCTCGGCGTGACGGAGTCCGAGCTGCGCTATGGCGAAGGGCGCTTTCATGCCGGCGAACGCTCCATCGGCTTTTTGGAACTGGCGCGCAAGCTCGCCGGAACAGCGCCCCATCCGCTCAACACGGTCGCCGAGGGCACGTTCGGCATGTCGTACCCCAACGGCTGCCACATCGCAGAAGTGGAAATCGACCCCGACACCGGCGCGGCAGCGATCGTGCGGTATACGGCCGTGGACGACTTAGGGAACGTCATCAATCCGACGTTGGTGGAGGGGCAGGTTCATGGCGGTGTCATGCAGGGGGCGGGACAGGTATTTGGGGAACATGCGGTATACGATGCCGCGGGGCAGTTGCTGTCAGGCAGCTTTGCCGATTACGTCATGCCGCGTGCGGGCTGGCTGCGGCACATCGAAGTGCACGATCATCCGGTGCCGACGCCCACCAACGCGCTGGGAGCCAAAGGCGTCGGGGAGGCCGGATGCAGCGGGTCGCTGCCCGCGCTGGTGAACGCAACGATCGACGCATTGCGCCCGCTCGGCATCCAGCATCTCGACATGCCATTCACCGCGGCGCGCCTCTGGCAGGCGATAAACGATGCGCCGGTGCCGCTGGATGCCGTGCCGTCGCTGCGGCGCAGTCCTGGCGCGTGACGAAAGTGTCCGCTCTCGACCTCAACCGGCTGCGTCAGTTCCTCGATGACGAGGAAAGGTTCGCCCGCTCGATCGGGACCGACGACCCGCGCGGCGCGGTGGCAAAGAAGATGCTCGCGATCATCGCGGACGCGCGCGCGAGCCTGCGCCCGTCGGCCGACGGCACGGCAAATTACGTGCCGGTGCGGGACATCATAGAAACGCTCACCACACTGCGGGCCGAAGCCGAAAAGCCCGGCACACGCTGACCTCACCTGCGCTCGAGGACCGCAATGGCCGACGCCCTCAACGAGCCCGCGCCCGATGTTTTCGCGGCGGCGCGCACCCGGCGCTCGATCCGTGCCTACAAGCCGGACCCGGTGTCGCCCGAGACGCTGCGTGAGATCGTCGCCCTCGCGCGCCACGCGCCAAGCGGTTCCAACATCCAGCCCTGGCGGGTTCACGTGCTCACCGGGGCGGCGCTCGAACGCGTCGGAAACGCGATAAAGCGCGCGTTCCTCGACGAGGAGCCGGGGCACCGGCGGGATTACAACTATTACACCGATCCGATATACGAGCCTTATCTCGCCCGGCGCCGGCAGTGCGGCTGGGGACTCTACGGCACGCTCGGCATCGCGCGCGGCGATCACGCGAAATCCAAAGCCTACCGCGCCACCAACTACAACTTCTTCGGCGCGCCGGCGGGGCTGATCTTCACCATCGAACGCAAGCTCGAGAAGGGAAGCTGGCTCGACTACGGCATGTTCCTGCAAACGATCATGCTCGCGGCACGCGCGAAAGGGCTGCATACCTGCCCGGAGGCGGCGATCGCAAGCTATCCGGACATCGTGCGCCGCGAACTCGGCGTGAGCGAGGACTGGATCGTCATCTGCGGCATGGCGATGGGTTACGCCGACCCGGATGCGCTCATCAACACCTTCCAGCCGCCGCGCATCGGAGTGGACGAATATGCGGTGTTCCTCGACCGCCTTCCTTGACAATGAGACGTAAGTCTCATTAGGATACCGGCGTGTCCAATCACAGGAGCAGCGCAATGGACCGGGCGGAAATGGACCGCAGGATGGACGAGCATTTCGGGTTCGAGGCTCGCGACGATGTGGCGGGCGTGCTGTCGACGCTTGCGCCGGACGTGACGCACGACATCGTCGGTTGGCCGGCGGGACCCACGCACGGCCGAGACAAGGCCCGGGCGTTCTACGAGGCGCTGTTCGCCGATCTCGCGGATGGAAGGGTCGCGTGCGAGCGGCGACTCTACGGCGAGAACTTCCTCGTCGATGAATCGACCTGGGAAGGCCGCGCGCCGGGCCGCCCGTTCGGGATCGAGGGCCGGAACCGGCCGCTCAAGTTCCGGCTCCTCCACGTCGTCGAGTTCAGCCCGCGCGGGGAACTGCAGCGCGAGGCGGTATGGGTGGACCTCGCCGCCATCCTCCGGCAGCTGCCGCAGGATTGACGTGCCCGCGCGCGGCGGCACCGGACGTCCAAACCAGCGGTTGCGCACGCGGCACGATTTGCTGAGCGCTGCCGCGCGCCTGATCAAGCAGGGCGGGACGCCGAGTCTGGAGCAGGTGGCCGAGGCGGCCATGGTGTCGCGTGCGACCGCCTATCGCTACTTTCCGAGCATCGATGCGCTGCTGATGGAAGCCCCGATCGAAGACGAAGCGCCGGATACGGACACGCTCTTCAGGGACAGCCGCTCCGCCGACCCGGCGGACCGGGTCGACGCCGCAGAAGCGGCGCTGCACGAGGTGGTCTATCGCAACGAGGCGCAGCTGCGCCGCCTGCTCGCGAGTTCGCTCCACCGTGTGGCGACCGATGGCAAAACGCCCGTGCGGCAGAACCGGCGCTCGGCGCTGATCGAAGCGGCGCTGGCACCGCTCAAGTCGCGGCTCAGCAGGTCGGCATACCGGCGGCTCTGCGCTGCGCTTGGCGTGTACTTCGGGCCGGAAGCGATGATCGTGTTCCGCGACGTGCTGCAAGTGGACGCCGCGCAGGCGCGCAAGGTGAAGAGCTGGGCGGTGCGCGCGCTGGTGCGAGCCGCAGTGCGTGAAGCGAGCCGCAAGTAAGGGGCGGGAATTTCCGCGGTGAAAGAGCTGCTCGTCGTCTTCCACTCACGAACCGGCGGCGCCCGGCAGATGGCGGAGGCCGCGCGGCACGGCGCCTCGCGCGAGCAGGTCCGGAACTGGGGTGCCGATATCGCGCGCTCGACGATCGAGGCGCTGAGATCTGCGACACCGCACAGTCAGCCGGCGTTGCGCGTCGTGTCTGAAATCGTTGAGGTCCCGCTCGACACAATG
>Ga0209974_10000775_pt1 | contig 10872 bp, 9 predicted proteins | sample InoplaM3SPM_FD_187592 | JGI IMG/M metagenome (GOLD analysis project Ga0209974, IMG submission 187592) | Arabidopsis thaliana rhizosphere microbial communities from the Joint Genome Institute, USA, that affect carbon cycling - Inoculated... | ecosystem: Host-associated > Plants > Roots >...
TGCCGTCGTTGCGCCGCTTCGAGCTGATCGCGCTCGACGCGCAGATGCGCGCGCGGGGTCCGCGCGCACCGGGTCCGGAAACGGTGATCGTCATGATCGACGATGCGACGATCGCCGCGCTCGGCCGCTGGCCCGTGCCGCGCGAAAAACTGGCCGAACTCGTGACGCTGCTCGATCGCGCGGGCGCAAGGACGATCGGCATCGACGTGCTGTTCGCCGAACGCGAAGCGAGGGTCGCCGACGCTGCAACGTCCACGGCGGGCGATGAGGCGCTGGCGCGTGCGATGAGGGACGCCGGCAGCGTCGTGTTGCCGTACGCGTTCCGGTTCGGCGGATTTCGCGAGCCACGAAGCGGCACCGCGACGCCCAGGCCCTACACCACGCTGCGCCAGGGCGCGAATTATCGGCCGCTCGCGTTGCAGCCGACCGCCGTGTTGATGCCGGTGGCCGCGCTGGTGCAGGCTGCCGATCTCGGCCATATCGTCGTCGCGTACGACGTCGACGGCGCGGCGCGCTACGAGTATCCGGCGCTCGAGTTCGATGTCGACTATTACCCGTCGATGGCGGTGCGCGTCGCGCAGCGTTACCTGAACGTGCGCTGGGACGATGTCGGGCTCGACCTTGGCAGCGGCGTGTCGATCGGCCCGGTGCACATTCCGACGGATGCGTCGCTACGGATGCTCATCGATTACCTCGGGCCATCGCCGGCGTTTCCTACCTACGGTTTGTCCGATGTCCTGAACGGCAGCGTACCGGCAGCGGCGTTTCGCGATCGCATCGTCCTCGTCGGCTCCAACGCCCTCGGTACGCGCGACACGTTCGAGACGCCGTTCACCGCCGTCATGCCCGGTGTCGAGCGCCTCGCGACGACCGTCGACGCGATCGTTCATGAACGGCATCTGCATCGACCGCAGGCGGCACCCATCGCCGAATCGGCGTTCATGGTCGCAGCGGCGCTCATGCTCGGCGTCGTCGTGTCCCGCGTGTCGCTGGCGCTGGCATCGGTCATCGCCGTCGGTTTTGCACTTGCGTTCGCAGTATCCGCACACGTGGCGCTCGCACGCTTCGGTGTCTGGCAGGCGAGCGCGATACCGATGGCGGCGATCGTCGTCACGTTCATCGGACTTTCGTTGTATCGCTATGGCCTGCTAGACATGGAACGGCGTCACATCCGGCGTGTATTCCAGCGCTATCTCAGTCCGGCAATGGTCGATCGCGTCGTCGCGAGCGACCAGCTCCCAGAGCTCGGCGGCGAATTGCGCGAACTCACGATCCTGTTCTGCGACTTGCGCGGCTTCACGGCGCTCTCGGAGCGGCTCGATGCCGCCGCACTGACGCGCGTCGTCAATGGATTCCTGCAGGCTGCGACCGACGCGATCCTTGCGCACGGGGGGACGGTCGACAAGTACGTGGGCGACGCGGTGATGGCATTCTGGAACGCGCCGCTGGAGCAGCCCGAGCATGCGACGCTCGCGTGCCGCGCGGCGCTCGAAATCCGTCGGCGGATCGAGGCGCTGAACCGCGCGCCGGAGCATCGGAATCTTCCACGGCTCGAAGCGGGGATCGGCATCAACACGGGCCGCTGCACCGTCGGCAATTTCGGTTCCACCCATCGTTTCGATTACTCGGCGATCGGGGACGCGGTCAACATCGCAGCGCGCCTCGAAAGCGAAACGCGAGAACACGACATGGCGATCCTGCTCGGGCCGGAAACTGCGGCGAAGGTCACCGGTCTTGCCACGGTGTCGATCGGTACGCTCAAATTGCGCGGTCGCGCCGAGCCGCTGGCGATCTACGCACTGGTCGCAGCCGCGTAGCGTTCGCCGAACCGCAGGTCTTGTATCATCGCGACGCACGTCGTCGCTGGTGATAAGCGTTCGTTCAGAGTGCTCCTCGGCAACCGCATCGTCGTCGTCATGCCTGCGTACCGCGCCGAGAAGACGCTTGCGCAGTGCTATGCGGCGATCCCGCACGACGTCGTCGACCGCGTGCTGCTCGTCGACGACGGCAGCGACGATGCGACGCTCGCCGTCGCGCGCGAGCTCGGACTAGAGACGCATCGGCATCCGCGCAATCTCGGTTACGGCGCGAACCAGAAGACCTGCTATCGCGCTGCACTCGCCGATGGCGCGGACATCGTCGTGATGCTGCACCCCGACTACCAGTACGAGCCGCGATTGATCACCGCGATGGCCGGCATGATCGCGTCGGGCGTCTACGACGTGGTGATCGGATCGCGGATCCTCGGCAACACCGCGCTGCGGGGCGGCATGCCGGTCTACAAGTACGTGTCGAACCGCGTGCTCACCGCCGTGCAGAACCTGATCGTCGGCATGAAACTCTCGGAGTTCCACACCGGTTACCGAGCCTTCTCGCGGCGCGTCCTGACGACGCTGCCGCTGCTTGCGAACTCGCAGGATTTCGTGTTCGACAACCAGATGCTCGTGCAGGCGCATGCGTTCGACATGCGCATCGGCGAAGTCTCGTGCCCGACGCGCTACTTCGACGACGCGAGCGAAATCGATTTCGCGCGCTCCGTCGTGTACGGGCTCGGCGTGCTGAACGTGACCTTGCAGTACGCGTTGTGGCGGGCCGGCGTCGCCGCGCCGCGTATCTTTTCCGACGCGCCGCAGTGGCGGTTGTCGGCGAACGAGACTCCGGCAGCCGTCGCCGCGTGACCGGCGGCAGCGAAGCGGCGCGGCGCGCACCGCCCGATCGATCGTCGATCGCAAACCGAGGCATCGCGGCGTGGAATGCGCTGCTGCTCGTTGCTTTCGTCACGGGCACAGCGCTTCGCGTCTGGCAGATCGACATCCAGATCCTGATCGACGACGAATGGCACGCGATCCACAAGCTGCTTCGCGCCGGGCCGCTCGACATCCTCACGCATCTGGGCTACGCCGATTACAGTGTCCCGCTGACGCTTTACTACCAGGCGCTGTACCGGACGATCGGCCTGTCGGAATGGGGCATGCACGTGCCGTCGCTCCTCGCCGGCATCGGATTGCTGCTGATCGGCCCGCGGCTTCTGGCGGACCTTGTCCCATTGCCCGTACGCGCCGCGTGGACGGCGCTCGTCGCGACGTCGCCGCTGCTCGTCTATCACAGCAAGGTCGCGCGGCCTTATGCAATCACGAGCCTGCTCACGTTCGTTGCCATTGTCGCGTTTCACGCGTGGTGGCGGCATGGCCGCCGCCGCGACGGCGCACTTTACGCACTGGCGACGGTGCTCGCGGGCTGGCTGCACGCGACGACGTTGCCGTTCACGCTGCTGCCGTTCGTGTTCCACGGCATGCGCGCATTGCGACCGGTCAATCGTGCAGCCTTGTCGCGCCTGATGGCGCTCGGCGTCGCAACGGCGCTGCCGCTTGCGTTGGTGCTGGTGCCGCCGTTCGTCAACGACTGGAACCAGATCGGCCAGAAGGCGGGGCGCGATGCGGTGACGCTCGAGAGCGCCTTCCGCACCTCGCTGATGCTGGCCGGGACCGGGTCGGCGATCGTCGCCGCGCTGTTCTGGATCGCCGTGGCCAGCGGATTTCGCCGGCTGGCACGCCGCGATGCGCTGTTCGCGTGGTATCTCGCCACGGTCATCGGCGTTGCGACCGTCGTGATCGCCGCGACCGGCGCCGAATGGATCGCGCATCCGCTGGTGCTGGCCCGCTACCTGATTCCGGCGCTGCCGTTCCTGCTGGTGTTCGCGGCGGAGGGCGTCGTCGGCGCATTGCAGTTCGCTCGCCGGCCCGCGGCGGAAGCGCTCGCTGCAGCTGCGCTCTTCGCGATGCTGCTTGTCGCGGGGCCGATCGCGACGCAATGGGGGTATCCCAACCAGTTCTGGGGGCACCTTCGCTATCAGTTCGATTACGACGCCGCGCACAATCCCTACGTGCTGCAGGTGCCGAGCGATCCGGTGCCGGCGTTCTACACGGAACTGTCGAAACGGCCCGCCGGCAGCGTGACGCTCGTCGAAGCACCGTGGCGCCTCGAATCGCATTTCAATGCGCTGTCGCTGTTTCAGGGTGTGCATCATCAGTTGATCCGGGTCGGCTTCGTGACACCGGCGTGCGGCGCCTATGATTACGGCGAGTATCCGGAAGACCCGCGGATGCGCATGCGCGAGTTCGTGCACCTGTCCGCTCTGTTGCGCGGCGACACCGCGGGTGCGGACTACCTGGTGATGCACCCGGCGCCGCATCACGTCGCAGCGCCGCCCGACCGGTGGCCCGACATCAGCGGGTGCCTGCCGCGGATCGAGGCCCGCTTCGGGGCGCCGGTCTACCGCGACGAACGCATCATCGTGTTCGCGCTCACAGGGGTGTCGCCGCTAGGCAACACCCGTCGCACTGTGCAACAATAAGCACAATACTTTTGCATCGGGGTGACTGCGATGCTCGACCGTGACGGCTATCGCCCGAACGTCGCCATCGTCATCGTCAACGGCAGGAACCTGGTTTTCTGGGGCAAACGGATCCGCGAGCATTCCTGGCAGTTCCCGCAAGGTGGCATCAATCCCGGCGAGCCGCCCGAACAGGCGATGTACCGGGAACTGCGCGAGGAGGTGGGCCTTAAGCCTCAGCACGTCCGGATTCTCGGCCGTACGCGCGAATGGCTGCGTTACGAAGTTCCGCAACACTGGATCAAGCGCGAGTGGCGCGGAAGCTATCGCGGACAAAAGCAGATCTGGTACCTGCTGCGCCTGATCGGCCGCGACACCGACGTCAGCCTGCGCGCGACCGACCATCCGGAGTTCGATGCGTGGCGCTGGCACGACTACTGGATTCCGCTCGAAGCGGTGATCGACTTCAAGCGCGAAGTGTATCGGCGCGCGCTGATGGAACTCGAGCGCTATCTGCACGCGCGGCCGCAGACGCGCCGTGAGCGCCTGTACGGCTGGGCGCACCCGGAGATGCCCGCGTCGTACACGAACCCGGTGACGTCGCGCTAGGGCGGGCTTATCGCATCAGCATGCCCATGCCGGGCGTGACGCGCGTTGTCATCATCATCCCGCTGAACACCAGCCCGGCGAGCACGCCGAGCACGATGCCGCACAGCACGATCACGAGCGTGAAAGGAACGGCTTTCTCGACCGACGCCTTCTTCAATACCGGCGCCCCGAGATAGAACGTGTAGAACGCGTAGATCGACGCAACGAGCGCCAGCACGTTGCCGAGCACGCCGAGCAGCGCGAAGATCCCGGCGAGCCACGCGACGGTATAGCTGTAAGCCGTGAGCTTGAGCGACGCGATGAAATCCTTGGTGCCGCCGAACGACGGCGCGAGCGCATCGACGATCAGCGCCAGCACGAACGTGATGATCAGCGCGAGCACGTACTGCGCGATTGCGATCTGGATCGAATGCATGGCGAGAAGCAGCGCGAGCGGACCGATCGCCGCCAGGATCATGATCCAGCCCGTGTAGAGCGACTGCACGGTTGCCGGCTCAGCCGCGATCTTCGGCCACTCATTGCGCGGATCCATCAGGATGCCCTTGATGCGGTCGATCAGATTCATCCAACTCCCCTTTGAATGACGTCGCGCCGATGGCGCGGCGGACAGACTCCCGAGTGCGGCGAAGTTTAGGGGAGTGCGCGCCGACTGTCGAACGACTCGGATCGTTCGCGGCGACGCAGACCGTTTCGATCAGCCTCGATCGGCTTTCACCCGAGCACGACCAGGTTGTCGCGGTGGATCAGCTCGGGCTCGTCGACGTAGCCGAGCACCGCCTCGATTTCGGCGGACGGTCGGCGCAGGATGCGCAGCGTTTCCTGCGAACCGTAGTTGACGAGCCCGCGCGCGACTTCGCGTCCGTCCGGCGAGAAACAGGCAACGACTTCGCCGCGGCCGAAGGTTCCGGCAACGGCCACGACGCCGATCGGCAGCAGGCTCTTCCCGTCGCGCGTCAATGCGCGTACCGCGCCGGCGTCGAGCGTCAGCCGCCCGGCGACGCGCACGTGATCGGCGAGCCATTGCTTGCGCGCGCCCAGCGACGTCGCGTCCGACGTCAACGTCGTGCCCAGCGTTTCGCCGGCCGCGAGACGCGTCAGCACGTCGGATTCGCGTCCGCACGCAATGATCGTCGCGGCACCCGAGCGCGCTGCACGCTTCGCCGCCAGCACTTTGGTCAGCATGCCCCCGCGCGCGATCGAACTCCCGGCACCACCCGCCATGCGCTCGAGCTCGGGGTCGCCTGCACGCGCCTCGCGCACGATGGTTGCTGTCGGATCGATGCGCGGGTCGGCGGTATAGAGGCCGTGCTGGTCCGTGAGCAGCACCAGCACGTCGGCCTCGATCAGATTGGTCACGAGCGCGCCGAGCGTGTCGTTGTCGCCGAACCGGATCTCGTCGGTGGTCACCGTATCGTTTTCGTTGATGACCGGGATCACGTGCAAACCCAGGAGCGTCGTCAGCGTCGTGCGCGCATTCAGGTAGCGACGGCGGTCCGCGAGGTCCTCGTGCGTCAGCAGCACTTGTGCCGTATGCAGCCCATAGCGCGCGAACGCCGCTTCGTATGCCTGCACGAGGCCCATCTGCCCAACGGCCGCGGCGGCCTGCAGATCGTGGATCGCGCGCGGTCGCGTCGACCAGCCGAGCCGCTGCATGCCTTCGGCGATTGCACCCGACGACACGAGCACGACCGATTTGCCCGACTGGGTCAGCCGGGCGATTTCGCCGGCCCAGCGTGCGACCGCCTCGTGGTCGAGACCGCGGCCTTCATTGGTGACGAGACTCGAGCCGACCTTGACGACGAGGCGGGAGGCCTGTGCGACGCGCGACGCCGTCATGGTCGCGACTGCCTGCAGGGCGCCAGCGCAGGACGCTGCGCTCGTTCGAGCGCCGTACGGTCAGCTTTCATTTTCGCGCGGCCCTGCGGCGCCGTGAAGTCGTCACCGGCGCTGGCGTTACTACGATCGGTGCTTCCTCTGCAACGGGCGGTGCTTCGATCGCTTTCGGATGCTCGTCGAGCCACGCCTGCACGGCGAACGTCAATGCGCGGCAGCCGTCCCCGTTGATCGCCGAAATCGCGAACATCGGCCCTTTCCAGCGCAACGCCTTGACGAATTGCGCCGCTCGCGTCTCGCGCTCGTCGAGCGGCAACAGATCGAGCTTGTTCAAAACGAGCCAGCGCGGTTTCGCTGCCAGTTCCGCGTCGTACTTCACGAGTTCACGCGCAATCGCGCGCGCATCGTCGATGGGGTTCGCGTCCGGATCCGGGGGAGCGATGTCGACGACGTGCAGCAGCAGCCGCGTTCGCTGCAGGTGACGCAGGAACTGATGGCCGAGGCCCGCGCCTTCCGCGGCGCCTTCAATCAATCCGGGAATGTCCGCGACGACGAAGCTGCGCCCCTCGTCGATGCGCACGACGCCGAGTTGCGGGCCGAGCGTCGTGAAGGGATAGTCGGCGACCTTCGGGCGCGCGGCGGAAATGGCCCGTATCAGCGTCGACTTGCCGGCGTTCGGCAGCCCGAGCAGACCCACGTCGGCGAGAACCCTGAGTTCGAGCTTGAGCCGTCGCGCTTCGCCAGGCTCCCCCGGCGTCGTCTGTCGCGGCGCGCGATTGGTGCTCGACTTGAAGTGGAGGTTGCCGAGCCCGCCCTTGCCGCCCCGCGCGAGCAGCGCACGTGCGCCGTCGCGATCCAGATCGGCGATCAGTTCGCCGCTGTCGGCGTCGGAGACGACGGTGCCGACGGGCATCCTGAGCACGATGTCCTCGGCACCGCGTCCATATTTGTCGGCTCCCCGTCCGTTTTCGCCGCGCTTGGCGCGATGGATGCGTGCGTAGCGATAGTCGACGAGCGTGTTGATGTTTCGATCGGCGATGGCCCAGATGCTGCCGCCGCGACCGCCGTCGCCCCCATCGGGACCTCCACGCGGCACGTATTTCTCGCGGCGAAAGGATGCCGCACCGTTGCCGCCATCGCCTGCGATCACTTCGATCACGGCCTCGTCGATGAACTTCACGATGCGCGTTCCTTCATATAGAGGACGTAGCGCTCGGTGGCGTCACCGCGGCGACCGCCCTGCCATGCAACGCGCCATCCGTCGAGCGCCGGCGGCGGCCCCGCGATCGCGCCATATTGAACGAGCAACGCTCGGCAATCGGCCATCGGATGCGTTTCCTCGCGCACCGTCGCGATGCCGTCGAAGTAGAACAGCAGCGCGCGCTGCGGATCGCCCAGGTTGCGGCTGGTGACGCAGCCCTGCGCCGGCAGGTGGGTGTCGAGGTCCTCCATCATCGCGCGATACGAGCGGCGCGAGTCGAGGTACGGGAGCCAGATCGTCGAATAAAGGCCCCAGGCCAGCGTTACGCCCACCGCCCAGTTGAGCAACGCGCGCCGGTTGCTGCGTCGCGCCGGGCGCACGAGCGCAAACCATGCGAGCGTGAGCAGGATCGCGATGATCACCGATCCTAAGTGAAACGTCGGCTGAAATCCCGATTCGGTATCGCGAAAGAGCGCCGCAATGGCCGGCGACATTCCGTTCAGCCGCGCGTCGATCCAGATCCCCCAGACGACGATCGCGAGCAGGCCGAAGGTCAGGATGCCGAACCAGTCGAGCGCGGCCGAAAACCCGCGGCGCAGCGAATCGACCTCGAGCGCGGCGAGGAGGGCGAGCGGCGCCAGCAGCGGCAGTGCGTCGATCAACTTCGGAGCGGGCATCAGCAACAGGTTCACGTAGATGACGAGCGCGAGCACCCCGGGAATCTGCACCGCCGGTTGCGCGAGCCCGCCGTTGAAACCGCGGCCGCGCGTCCACAGCATCCACGCGATCAGCGGCAGCGCGGGCCACGCAAACCACAGCAGGTTGCGCGCGTGGTACAGCGGGTTCGCGCGACTCGCGTCGTCGAGCCATGCGATGTACTCGCTCGGCGCTTCGGCGGCGAGCCATGCGGCGACGAGCGCGGGGTCGCGCTGATGAAGCGCGATCAGCCACGGGGCGGCGAGCGCGAAGCCCACGGCCAGCGCTACGACGACGGCGACTACGTGTTGCGGACGGCGCCAGCGTGGATCGAGCACCGCTTCGATCGCCATCGCGACGGCGAGCCAGATCGGCCCCTGCAGGCCACTTCCAAGAAACGCCGTTGCCGCGCCGACACCGATCCACACGCCGCCGAGGATCGCGCGCCGCAGCGCGAGCGCCTGGCCGTATACCGCAATGGCGAGGCCCGTAAGCAATGCGAGTTCGGCGGACAGCACATGTGCGCGATCCCACAAGCCGACCGAGCCGATCAGGATCAGCACCGGCAGCCACCGCTGCGTCGCGCCGCTCAGCTCGGTGGCGGCGAGCGCGCTGAACGACAGTGCCAGCGCGAGCAGAATGCCCGCCGCAAGACGCGCTGCGTTGAACGGTTCGAGCGGCGGAGCGAACAGCTGTTGCGTCAACGCGGCCAGGGCGGGGACGAGCGGAGGCTGCGGCAGATAGACCTCGCCGGCGAGTCTCGGCAGTACGTAATCGCCGCGCTGGTTCATTTCCCAGGCAACGCCGAACATCGTGGCGTCCTCGAACTTCCATGGATCGTGGCCGGCGAGGCCGAGACCGATCCATGCGAAGGCGAGCAGCAGCAGCCCCACGCGCTTCCAGGCGCGGTACGGGTCGTCCGGGGTCGCGGTCGACGCGTCGCTCGAAGGCGCCGCGCGGGCAGTCACGCTTCGCATGCGGACGGGATCGCGGACGACTGGCGGCTGCAATGAAAAAGGCAGCCGAAGCTGCCTCTGGTGGCGGCGCTACGCGGTCGCCGTTCAGGCGGACGGCGTGGCCGTCTTGCTGCCGTAACGCTGGCGGAATTTCTCGACGCGACCCGCCGTGTCCATGATCTTCTGCTTGCCCGTGTAGAACGGATGACAGGCCGAGCAGACTTCGACATGCAACGGCTTGTTGATCGTCGAGCGCGTGGTGAACGTGTTGCCGCAGCTGCAGCTGACGGCGATTTCGGTGTACTTCGGGTGCGTATCGATCTTCATGGGACTGCCTTCCGTTGGGCGGGCATGGCTTCCGCGTGCGCTCGCATTGGATGCGGGCGCCGGGGATGCGGGGAATCGGGCATTATCCGCGAAACCGCGGGCTCCTACAAGATGGAGCCGAAGCCGAACGGAAACAAGCCTTCGCAAGTTACTGATTACGAACGGTAAATTACTTTGGGGTCAGAGCAACAAGTCGACTTTTTGCTCTGACCCCAAAGTGCGGACCCCGAACTGCGCGTTACGCGTTCGGCGTCCCTTCCTTGACGCTGGAGCGAATCTGCTCGCGCAGCTGCGGCGAATCCTCATGCTTGTGCACGGCGACCGCGTGCTGGCACGCGGCGTCGACGACCTCGTCGACCGTGTCCGCCGAGATCGCGACCGAGCACTTGGTTTCGCTCGGGAACAACCGGCAATCGATGTACTTGCGAGCCATGTGCAACCTCCGTCAGGCGGGCGCCCAATAGGTATCCGCGGTCCCGCCGCGCCGCGGCACCCTCGTCAAAGCAGCCGAAATGGTGCGCCGGCGACGGCATCGTTGCAACCGCGTCGGCGCCGACGGCGTTTGCGGGCGGCAACCGCGCCAGGCGCCTCGACAGGCACGCCGGACGCCTGCCACGCTCAGCCGCGACGCATGCTGTCGAAGAAATCCGCGTTGCTCTTGGTCGCCTTGACCTTGTCGAGCAGGAATTCCATCGCCTCGAGCTCGTCCATCGGGTACAGGAGTTTCCGCAGGATCCAGACTTTCTGGAGGATGTCCGGCTTCAGCAGGAGCTCCTCGCGCCGCGTGCCGGACCGATTGACGTTGATGGCCGGGTAGATGCGCTTCTCGGCCATCCGCCGGTCCAGATGGATCTCCATGTTGCCGGTGCCCTTGAACTCCTCGTAGATCACGTCGTCCATCCGCGAGCCGGTGTCGA
>Ga0209974_10000778_pt1 | contig 10868 bp, 14 predicted proteins | sample InoplaM3SPM_FD_187592 | JGI IMG/M metagenome (GOLD analysis project Ga0209974, IMG submission 187592) | Arabidopsis thaliana rhizosphere microbial communities from the Joint Genome Institute, USA, that affect carbon cycling - Inoculated... | ecosystem: Host-associated > Plants > Roots >...
ACACCACCTCAGGTAGCAAGTACAAGTCTCTTTGCAGTTTCTTCAACTAGTGTCTCTTCAACCATAGCGTATGCTAGATCAAACAAGATTCAATATATGCTTGGAATTAAGATGGCGCTCTTATCAATTCCCGGGGCAATAATAGGTTCATATCTTTCGACAAGTATTGACCTAGGTTATTTCAGAGTTTTACTTGCAACGATCCTGATTGCGACAGGAATTTATCTGATGTTTAGAAAATCAATAATCAATGGAAACTCGTTTAGTCTAGAATCCACATGGGTAAAGATCCTCTTTTTTTCCGCAACCTTTGTTGCAGGAATCATGTCGAGTTTATTCGGAATTGGCGGGGGCGTCATATTTGTTCCCTTATTGATAATGATTGTTGGATTGACGATGCATTTAGCTGCACCTACTTCCCAATTTGTTCTTATGATTACGTCGATAGTAGGATTAACCACTCACATAATACTAGGTAATCCAGAATATCTTCCTGCAATCTTATTGTCAGTTGGGGCTTTTGGTGGAGCTCAAATTGGTTCAAGATTGTCTACTAAATTGAGCGAACAAAAATTGAGACTTTTATTAGGATTTACATTTGTAGCAATTGCACTCAGATTAATCCTAGACTTTTATCAATCAGTCTAGTCCCAATAGTGAAATTGCAAGGTAAATGATCTATTGATAACTTGAGATAGAGTCGGATCCCCTTGGGCGAGTAAATGAGAACAAACTGGATGAAGGCTTGAAACATCTAAAAACCTTCTTTATGATAAAAGTAATAAAGTGGACGTAGAAATATCTATCAGACTGCAGATTATTGTCCATACAAACTACAGTGAAAAAAATACAAGTTCATGGGAACATGATACGTTATTTTGATTATGATAATTTCAGTTCAAAGAAAAAAGAGACCTTGGTACTCTTGCATGGCATAGGAGCATCTGCTGAACGGTGGTTAAAGGTAATTCCTTTTTTTTCCGATTACTTTAGAGTAATCGTACCTGACATAATCGGATTTGGTTATAGTGATAAACCAACCGTAGAATATAACATGCCATTCTTCGTAAAATTTCTTGAAGATTTCCTCAATAGTCTTGGTGTCAAAAAAACTAACATTGGAGGTTCGTCCTTTGGAGGATTGATTGCCGCAGAGTTTGCAATCAAGAATACTAGTATAGTAGACAAGCTAATCTTGGTTTCTCCAGCTGGGACCATGAAGACTTCAACTAGAACATTAGAAGAATATATCTTGGCATCACTGTATCCAACGCACGATAATGTCTGGAGGGCATTTCTGAACATGGCTTTTGATCCTCGTACTGTTACAGAACAAACAATCGAGGAGTTTATAGACAGGATGAAACTTCCAAATGCAAAGTATGCATTCATGTCCACCATGCTAGGAATAAGAAACACTACAAATCTGTCTTCTAGACTTGGCAAAATACTCTCTCCAACAGTTATTGTTTGGGGCGAACAAGATGAAATGATTCCAGTCAAATATGCCGAAGACTACAGGAATATTCCTAATTCTAATTTGCAAATAATTTCGAAATGCGGTCATACACCATTTACTGAAAAACCAGAAACTTTTTCAAAAATCGCTATCGATTTCCTAAGATTCAATAATATTAAATAAACACCCCTTCAAAAATACATGTATGGCCGATAATCCAGAAGCAAATGAAGATATGGGATCTTATAAGAAAGCAATTGATAGCACAACTCAGGCACAGCAAGATTTCTTAAAGAAATTTTCGAATCTGCAGGTGGATGCGATGCAGAACTTTTTCTCAATGCTCCAGGGTCTGACTTTTAATCATGCAATGTTCAAGACTACTATTCAAAGCGGTGGGAGAATATCAATACCAGAAGCAGAAAGACAGGCTTTGAAAATTGATGACGGAGATCTAGTTCAAGTCATAGTAATTCCAATCGAGAGAAAACACAGGAATAATTCTGCAAAATAATTTAGAATTAGACTGTTAGTTCAGTATCAGATAGGTCAAGCAACAGCATTTTGATTGACTGCCTTTAGATCGAACGTGTCTTGAGCCACTGTCCTACTTTTGGTAATACGTTATTCTGTGAATAGCTACTGGCAATTAAACCTACATGTCCCGTGTGGAAACGAATTAGTCGTTTATCTTCACTTGAGACTACTTCATTTAGGGGAACGCTACATTCTGGAGATACAAGATGATCCTCTTCTGCAACAATATTTAGAAGGGGAACATTAATTTTCTTAAGATCAACTGTAGCTTTACCTAGTTTAAATTGGTTCTTAAACAACAAATTATTCTTATAGATCTCATTTATCCACTGTTTTATTGTTTCACCTGCTATTGGAGGAGTATCGTACAACCATTTTTCTATACGCAAAAAATTCTGTACAAAAGATTCATTTTCTATATTTTCAACTAGATTAAAGTATTTGTTAACACCCTGTTTGAAGGGCTTCAATATTGAGTAACATTCATAAAGTTTTTCCGGAGGCAAGAGTCCCATTGTGGATACCAGTTTATCAATATCCATTTCCCGGGATATGTTGGCGATAACAGTTGTATCTTTGCTTGTGTCTATTACAGGGGCAATTGTGACTAAATTCTTTATTTTCTCTTCGTGTAATGCAGTATACATAGCAGACATTGAGGATCCCATACAATAGCCGTGAAGAGTTATTTCATCTGCAGAAGTGTTATTCTGAACTATTTCAACACAATCATCAATATAGGAATTAACATAATCGTCAAATGAGACAAATTTATCCATCCTTGTTGGCGTTTTCCAATCAAGCAAATAAATATCAAAACCTTGTGTTAAGAGATTACGAATCCAGCTTTTATTTGGTTGCAAGTCTAATACGTATGACCTATTGATCAACGCATAAACAACTAGAATAGGAGTTGGAGAAACTTTTTTTACTAAACTACGGTAATGTAAAAGTCTGAATAGCCTAGTTTCATAAACAACGTCATTTGGAGTGTCCCCAACAGTAATATGATTACCTCTCGATAGTAACTCGACTGTCTTGGCTATCTTTGAGTAATCGATTTGATTCCTATTTTGAGTATTTTTATCCTGGACTATCATTTATACCATAACAATAACTTATTTTCTTAATGGTTTTTCATAACTGTTTTTTATATTTCTTAAAGTCTTTTTCATTTCTTGCAGATCTTTTAAGACTTGATCTAATTCCGATCTTGTCGGAATATTTAATAAATTAAGGTTTTTTTCAATTATCTTATTAATATAATTTACAAAATCTAGCTGCTTTGAGTATACTTCATTATATGCCACAGCAAATTCTTTTGATGAAAAGAGGGCACTGTAAGCCTCTTCAAACGCATCAATTACGAGAAGTCTAAATCTTTCAGAATCAGGACTATTCGATTTAGAATCGGATCTAGATTTCAAAATCACGTTTCCAATTGCTTGAAATTGGGTTCTTGACATTTGCAGCCAGTAATTTGACATGTATTTTTGTAGATCCATCAAGATTTGATGTAGCTGTAACATATCTTGCGCATATTCGTTGTAATCCTTTGTTAATGCACTAAACATGCCTAGCGTTGGAAAATTTTGTAATTTCTTCCATTTTTCAAAAATATCATACTCCGTGAAATCGTTCAAAGTATTATTTTCATCTTTCAATATCTTTTTACCCAATTAGTAATTTGCTTATTTAGTATATTTACTTTAAATAAAAATCGCACTAAATTTTCTCTATTTATTCGCAATATTATTGAAATGCTAACAAGTTTTCACCTTTTGCGAGACTATGTAATCATTTCAATAGATAGAGAATAACGGCCACTTAGGTACGCAATGAAGAGGCTCAAATGTACGTTAATAAGGTCTTTTGACATGATATGGAATATGGGAATTACAGACATTTTTAGGAAGTGGAGACCCAAAGGAAAGATGTACAGCCTTAGATGTAACCAATGTGGAAAGGGTTTTCTTTCAAGCTATGCACTTGAGGCTCCTGTATGTGGCAAATGTATGCAGAAGATAAAGTCTTCTGATTCTACGATTGATTATGATAAAAAATGTATTACGTGTGGAAACCTAGGAGTCATACATGCAAAATCTCAATGCCATTCTTGCTATTTCGGACTCAAGAACAATAAGACTGAATAGTAAAAAATCGAATCGGTAACGACAAGATATAGTTCTAAAGTATTTCGATTAGGGCGGTCTCACGACTGTATCTTATTTTTCCAATTTGGAGTGAATGATGGAACTACCTGGTAATATGTGACTGGGGCGCTAACTTCATTTTTCTACCGAACCAAAGATGTGAGAGTCCATTGTAGGATTTCATCTGCAATAATTTCATACCTGTGATTTTTTCTATTTTTGTCAATCCGGACAAGTCAATACAATAATTCTTGGCTTCAACAACGATAAACTCTAGGTTTTCTTCCTTCACAGTAACATGATTATATTTTAGCAAATCACTTGACACGACTGTATGCAGTATCCAGTAAACACACTCGTCAATTTCTATTTGCATTGATTTATCTAATATGATACGATTTTGATTTCTTTTAAGAAATTAGATAATATCATTTAGAAAAATTAATACTAAAAATCAAATGAAAGAACTAACTAAAAGATTGTTTAAAGTGATAATGAATTTACAAAACGAGATAAAGTTTTCACAATAATGCCAGACGGCTATCTTTTCTTTGAACTTTTTTTCATCTTATTTAGTTTCCATACTATGACTCCTGCTACAGCCCAAAGAATGGAGGAGAAGAGATAATGGTGGAAAAACCAAGTAATGCCACCTCCCACAGCAAAGCAGGCCCCCAAAATTCCAAGTATCTGTTTTTGTTTTATCATAAACTCAGCCTTTTTCGCAAGTCCTGTTTCCATAACTACAGGTTATCTTCTAATTAAAGAATTGTATGAAACACATTACATTGCTTATCTTCCCGTGTATTTTGTCAAATCTCAAATATATCTATGACTAGTTAAGAGTATGTGACATTTCTTACTCTTTATGGAGTCATTCCCATAATGCTCTCTTTATTTTCAGTAGGCATACTTATCCTACCAACTACGCACGCGGCAACTAGCTTTCAAATTTGTGTCAATGGTAAATGCGAAATCGTTTCAGATTACGAGGGATATCACAATAAGAACACATGCGTCAATGAGGATTGCAATCACGATTTACCAACCAACAGCTCAAACCATGAGGTAAACTAGATTTGACTCAATAAACAAGACAATTTAGCTAAAAGTAAAAACTAACTAGTCTGTCTCTTTGCAAGAGGCAGAAATTTCATGTTCTTTTGCATTTTTCTCGCATTTGTCCTTATCGACACTACATATCTTTACACTAACACCATTCTTACCCTCACCACTTGCGCAATAAGGAAGATCATCAGCATGTACTCTCATCATATCGAGATTGATAGTAGATAATATAGATAATGCAATGAGTGCGAATATCGAAATAATTGATAATAGGCTACTCATGGCTTATGTAAGTACATCACGATATTTAAGCCAAACTCTAATCACTGGCTATTCTCAAGTCATCTACAGATTTCACAAATCAAAAAGGCATCTAATCAGAAATTGAATCTGCAAATGACAGAATTTTCATGCGGGGTCTGTTTCCAGATCAGATATGAGAACACCTCATGTAGCGTAATGATAATGTCTACTTGAATCAAGAAATCAATTGCCAATGTATCTAACTTAGAGTAGAGTGGAAACAGAGGGGTTCCAATTGTTAGTAAGATTCTTACATAAACATCGTTCCTTTTACCTTCTTAGCTATTGTTGATGAGAATTCATTTGATGATATTCTCATGTGTATACTAACACTACGAACTAATATCAATATACAATCTGGCTAATGAATGTCTATTTCATAGTCTTCATTTAATCTGTTATCTTTTTGATAATCATTGTCCGCGTACTTAACATTTCTCAAGCAAATATTGAATATTGTCTCAACTGTTACTCTTTATGAAAGCTAGGTTAGAATCCTGCCCCTCCCCCCTATATTGGTGATATAATAGTTTTATATTCCGCTCTATTGATAATCCCAGAGCAAAAGAAACTGGTGGGCAAAGGTTGTCTTATAATCCAATCAACCCCACTCCTCCCATCAGTTTTCTTTTCGATATTGAAATATTTCTTTTATTCTATTAAAGATATGAAAAATCATTTCTAGGAAATCTATATTTATTTACTTGTTTATTGAGCGGCACTCCACTTTACAAAAGTTCTTTTACCTATGTAGTTAATACTGTAATATTGACAAAAAGCCTAGCTATGGCAGTAGTCCTAGCAGTCATATTCGCAGGCCTAGGACACATCTACCTAGGATATAAGAAAAGGGGGGTAATAATCTTAATAACACGGATAGCAATTTGGCTTGCAGTAATCTGGTTTCTGCCATTTCCTATTGATTGGATGGTTGGACCAATTCTTGGCGGTGGATTTTGGATCTGGCAGCTAATAGACGTAATCAGATTGTACTATAGAACTAGATCTACAATTATACATGACCAAACACAAGTTGAACTTAGAAAAGAGTAACCTATAACTTTGTTTTTCTTTTTTCGAATAACATCAGAATTTTATAAAAGAATTAGGTAATTCTAAATGTAGTAGAGTTTTTCCTTGATTTCAATTCATTACCTCTAAAAGGACTATAATCATGAATCAAGGAAAAAACATACTAGAAACATTATCTATATATTATACATCTAGAGGTTTAATTGCCTGATTCTTGAGAAAAAATCAGAAAGTTAATTTTATTCAACTAAATGTCTTTACCCTGTCAATTTTAATTAGCTTTTTATTATTTCTCTGTATTCAAGAATTTGAAATTCAATTCAATTCATATGCGCAATTGGGATCCGACAACATAAGAAATAACAAGGTAGTAATCCTAAATTTCGACGATGGTCGCAAGACACAATTTACCCATGCAAAACCTATTCTTGATAAGTATGGATTCAAGGCTACTTTTTACATAGTATGTAATTATATTGAAGATAAACCAGGTTTTATGAACTGGGATGAGGTAAAACAATTGTATGAAGAAGGACATGATATTGGATCGCACAGTATGGATCACTTGGATTTAAACAAACTATCCACAAAAGATCTGGAGTATGAAATTGGAGAATCAAAGGAATGTCTTGAAGATCATGGGATGGACGTTACAAGTTTTGCCTATCCATTCAATAAAGGTTCAACTGACAGAAATGTAGTAAACATGGTAGCAAAATACTATGATTTGGCCAGAACTGCTGGTAGTCCTGTAACGTATTTACACTGCGATGGTTGGAAGGATCGTTCTGACCAAAAAGACTGTAGTACTTTTACAAAAAAAGCAGAACTTACATTTGCCAATCGATATTCAATTAGGGGATGGAGTCATGATATGTCAAGATTGTCAAATACTTATTCTGATGACGATTTACTAAACAGGTTCATTCAGGTTGTGAATACCCAAAAGGAGTATAACAAAAACGGAATAACAATAGCTATCCCGATAATAATCTACCATAGAGCCGGTGACGATGAAGCAGCCAATTACAACACGAACATCGAGCTTTTTGAAAACGAAATGAAATATTTACATGATAATAATTTTCGAGTAATTACTATGAATGAACTCGACTATGAGACAGAAAGTGACTATTTATACGTCAAAGCACCTAAAGAATCTAGCATTATCGGTGGGATCGCTTCAGTTTCTGGCGAGAGTAAATTACATTAGTACATAAAGTACAGATAACAGATAGACTCTGATGGATTCTAAATTAGAGATTCACAAATGACTGTCATTCTTAACATGATTAAACTGATTTGATACTTGATTCAATACTATTTCTCCTTCTAATATCAATTCATTTATCGTGCCAAATATTTTCCCCCAATTCCTATTTAGATCAAATCAGACATTAGAAACATTTTGAATGTTTTTAAGTAATGTTCTCCTAGCAGTTCTTGTTCATTATGAGAAGAGGTGTAGAAATTATGTCAAAGTCAAAATCTACCAAGAACGGTCAGAAGCGTGTCGTTACGGATAGAGATAATTCAAAGCACTTGCAATATTTCAACAACGGTCAGTGGCGACATAGCGAAAAATGTAGAGAATTCACAAACAAGGACTGTAAAATAAAGAGGCCCACCAGTTAACAACTATAAGCATTAATACAAATTGGCGCTCCAAATAGAGTCAATGCTCAAAAATAGATCCCTGGTTGTGTCACAACGTCTAAAGACTTTTTATTAAAAATAATGGCCCTGATTCATTAATATTTAGATAAAATTTATAAGGTAGAAAATAAATTGGGAGAGGTAGAGTTTATACTCCTATCTCTCTGGCCAATTTCACAAGTTTTTTACCGTCTTCTGTGAGGTTATTGAATACTTTGTTCTTGACGCTCTTTCGGGCCACTAGTCCACGTTTTTGGGCCTTAAGTAGCTGTTTATGACCGTATCCATACGCACCCAACTTTGTGAGCAGTTCTCTAGTTGGATATCCTTTTCCAGTACCTAATGTCTTCAACAACCTTACCAGAGACTTTTCTTCGACGAGTATTTTTAATAATTTTGCTTCTTTCATCGCATATTACTATATATTACTAATTATATAACAGTTACTCATTATTAGATACAAATCCCTTTTAGAATACCTCTGAAATGATGCTCTGAAAGAGATTTAATCTATTTACAATAACATTTTGTAATAAAAAAATTCACTATTTCAACCACTCATACCCAACACTTCTGAATTCGTTGGAATCAGGTCTAAATTCACCTTCCAAAATACAAATCAATCCATGCATCCACTTTAAGTTATCGGAATTAGTAAAATAGGTTCGAAGAACGACAAATTTATTATTTTTGCTCATATCACGACCTTTAAACGATAATTCATCTCCACCGATTGTAGTAAAAATTCCTTGCCAGTGAGAGATTGTAACTCCATTTTTGCCTCGTACAGATTGACCTGATCCTACCTTTTTCCCATCTGGAAATCCATTAAAACCTTTAAGTTCTCCAGTCCAGCCAGCCTCTATTTCTACTGATTCTGAATTTTTTGAAATAATTTTCATTCCGGTGGGTCTATCAATCTCCTCAAATAGTTTTCTTCCTCCTATTGTATTCATCCGAATTGGACGCAATATTATCTGTTACTACTCTGATATATTTCAAACTCAAGCTTCGATCAAAATGTGGAACTAATCATTGGTTATATACAAATGGTATCCTATTCCTTCTCGGTATAGAAGAATCGATTTACGCCCAAATCTACGCACTTTGACGAGCATCAATTTATTCACGCATCAGGGTTGTTATCAATTGAAAATAGCATCTACAGTAGGAAACGTCTTTTCGTATCAATCATTATTGTATTTTTGTCTATCGACAGTTAACTAAGATAACTTAACAAAATTAAGTAAATATCTTATAGATTTGGCCCTATTTTAGAAATGAATTTCCATGAAAATGAAACAATCAATAAAGTTTCCCATTGGTAGATACACTTCAATTGTGTCCATTAGCACCCTAGTCCTGTCACTAATATCAATATCGATACCCGCGTTCGCACAACAATCGACTTTCATAGCCAGCCTTTCGGGCCAATGAGTATCACCATCAGTCAATACAGCGGCTACTGGTACGGCTAAATTCAACGTAGAACCTGATGGCAATATGGATTAGCAGATTAACACAAATAAACTCAATGGGGTTGTTGGAGCCCATATAAGCCTTAAAAATGGAACCGATTTGGCACAGGTATTCAATTCCTATGTTGAGATTAATGGAAAATCCGAAATTCCCACTGGTCAGGTGAACGGACAATTATCTAATGGCGTCATTACATCAGCTGATCTTAGCGGCCCACTCATAGGAAAAACTGTTAATGATCTAGCAAATTTGATGAAAAATGATTCGGTTTATGTTGTCGTTCGCACCCAAGCCCACGAGAATGGAGAATTACAAGGAGTTGTATCTCCTTCAAATGGGGGATATATGCAGACATCTCTTCATCCTGGCAGATAAGGTCTTGACTTTACAAATCAATATCCCTTTTTTGGTGATAGCGTCAAATATTTCATCGTAATTTCTTTAGAAAACTATTCGAAACACACAATCATGAAAATAGACGCTCATGACTATTGAAATCTAAATTCTAGATTTTAATCGTAATATTGTTTGGTATGTATAAGGTTGATAGTCTACTCTAAAACGAACAAATAGAAAGTTTCTAAAGTTAGTAATAAAATTCAAGGGAGATTGGTTTATTCAATATCGGTCTTCTCCTAATCCACAGGACATAATCTCATATCCAACTAAACCATCTTTGCCATTACCATCCTCATGACCCGTTTCTAGACATTCCTGCTGTTTCGCATAACTAAGCTCATAAGCTGGTGAGCTCTTGAACTTTTCCCAATCTACTGCATCGCGGTTTGTGCATTCCTCATGGTCAATGCACTTTGTGAGTTCGCAAAGTGAGCCATGATAAGCCAGTAATTCGAATTCCTTGAATGACGGATTATTAGGTTCATGATTCTTTGGATCCCAGTCCATATCTGTAAAAGTATCGGCGCATTCAACCTCTTTCGCAAATGTAAAGTGCGTTGAGAATAGTACCGCGAATAACATTGTTGTGATTAACACAACCATAATTTGCCTAAACACAAATCTTTTAAGAATCTGCACTTAATAAATCTTATTTTCATGAATTGTGGCTAAATACCAATGAAAATAAAGTCCATGGTTGGGTAAAAAGGCAAATTTTTTGAGGAAATTTGCTAGAATTTCTTAAATTTATAGCATGATAAAGTTAGAATTATAACATAATC
>Ga0209974_10000784_pt1 | contig 10837 bp, 8 predicted proteins | sample InoplaM3SPM_FD_187592 | JGI IMG/M metagenome (GOLD analysis project Ga0209974, IMG submission 187592) | Arabidopsis thaliana rhizosphere microbial communities from the Joint Genome Institute, USA, that affect carbon cycling - Inoculated... | ecosystem: Host-associated > Plants > Roots >...
ATGGCGCGCCTGAACTTGCGCCAACCGGGTTTGCCACTTTTTCGAAAACTCAGTGCGCGTCTCATCGCTGATCGCACTAGTCGCAGGAAATTTATCGCGCCACTCCCATGGCCGAACTGCCTCGATGATCATGCGCGAATTGTGGCCCTTTTGTCCCGGCTGGATGATCGGGTCGAGCGGGCCACTCCAGGTGCGGCGCAAAATATCGACAGATGTTGCCGGGTCGGACCGAGTCGCTATTGCCCAAAGCACTTCGTTCGTGTCGGTGATATCGATGTCATCATCGACGACGACAACGTACCGACCGAGATACGCACCCGCGTGGCATTGACAGGCGATCAGCGCGGCCTGTTTTGCGTGACCGGGATAGCGCTGCTTGATCGTTACGACGATCATGAAACGTTGAGCGGGCGGCGGCAAATAAACACCCTTGATATCCGGTACGCCGGCCTGTTCCATGCCATTCCAAACCGTTGCCGCGCGCAAGCACGAGCGATACATGCCGTGAATGGTGGGCTTAAACGGGGCCGCGCCGCAGATGATCGGATCGTTGCGATGATAAAGCGCCTTCACGCGGACAAACGGTTCGGCACGCTGTGCGCTCGCATAGTAACCCGGCCATTCCCCGAATGGCCCTTCCTGCATTGATTCGCCGGGAATGATCTCGCCTTCAATGACGAACTCCGCGTTGGCTGGAAAGTGAAGCCCGGTGACCGGTCCTTCGATGACATCGATGGGCTGGCCGATCAAACCGCCGGCCCAGTCGTATTCGTTGACGCCGAAAGGTACTGCTTGAGACGCCGCGATATAGAGCAGCGGATGCTGGCCAAAAGCCATAGCGACGGGAAAGGATTTGCCGGCTTTCATCGCTTTTTCGTAGTGCATCTTACCGTGCTTTCCCGGCGAGATATAAAGCCCCACTTTGTCCTTGTCTTGCAGCATGACGCGGTAGCAGCCGACGTTTTCAACGCCGGTCTCCGGATCGCGCGTGACGACCAAATGAGCAGTGCCCAAATAGCGTCCCCCGTCACCCGCATGCCAGCGCGGCACTGGAAACTTCATGAGATCCACCTCATCGCCCCGTTCGATGTTCTCGAATACCGGACCATTCGAAACCACGTTGGCTTTGATCGGCTGCATTGTTCGCAAGCGCGCGCGCAAGGCATCGATCAACGGAATGATCTTTAAATCCATCGGCAGGTTGAGCGTTAGCGCGGTGCGCTCCAAGGTTTCAAGCATATTGGCAAGCACGCGCCGTCCCGGCTCGAATCCCGGAACCTTGTCGAAAACGAGCGCGGGCGGCGTGGAAATTCTTCCAAGGATAATTTCGGTAAGCGCTCCAATCTCCAGGTCCCAGTGCGCGCCCGAGATCTGCTCGAGTTGTTCCAGGCGCTTAACCTCTTTAAGCCAGTCGCGGAGGTCGCAGGAGTAGCCTTGGTCAGATTTCACGGCAGTGGCGATGGTCATGGAAGACTCCTTCGGTTTGCTTATGGATCCTACTCTTTAAGCGTGAGCGTGCTCGGGCAGAAGATATCTTCCGCCGTGATCTTTCGCGCGCTAATGCCCTGCGCAGCGCAATACGCAAAAAACTTATCGAGCACATGCCGGTTTGCTTCCACGCCGTAGGCCCACGGGTCGCTTTGGAAGATTTGCCCTTCTTCAGCGAGATAGTGATTCGGCCAGGCCTCAACTAAGCTCGGAATCGCTCGCCGCCAGCGCTGCGCCCAACCTTTGGCATCAGCGTAAAGGCGAAAAAGCTTTTCCGGCAGCTCGGGATAACGCTTAATAATATTCTTCTGCAATGCCACTACGTGCATGATCGGCAGAATTCGTGTGTTGCGAAAGTACCTGGCTTCCACGTCGCGCGAGTTCTCGAATAACTTTTTGACGGACGCATCCCCCGATAAAATTGTCAACTGCGACTCGGTCACACCCAAGGCGTCGACCTGGCCGTCGAAGAGCGCGCGACAGGCGCGTTCGGGGGTACTCTTGCCGCTGTTTTGCAGGATTCGAATCACCGAGCCGTCGCGGGGCTCTACGGTCGCGCCCGGATCGTGATCATCCCAATGATGCATCGACGCGACGTACCATTCCGAATCTGTGGCCGACACGCCGTACTCATCGATCAACATGCCGCGCATCCAGATCGCCGCAGTCTGCACCCAGCGAAGAAAACCGAGCTTTTTGCCATTCAAATCCGACGGTCGTGTAATGCCGGAATCTTTGCGGACGAAAATGAAACCGTGACGGAACATACGCGAGGGGAAAACCGGAATGCCGACAAAATCCGCTTTGTCCCTGGAAGCGTAATAGATCAATTCACCGAGCGACATTTCAGAGATGTCGTATAGCCCTTTGAACATCCCAGCGAACATTCCCGGCACATCTTCTGTTTCAGTAATGTCGAATTCGAAGCCGGGAATTTTCATTTGGCCGCGCAGGATCGGAAGCGTGCCGTCGTAAGCGCGGCTTGCCAGTCGAATTTTCGCGGGAGTAGCCATGATCGACTGAAGTTAACGTCAAACTGGCAGGATTCCTAATACGCCGATTCTTCGCGGTAGAGCTGCAATGACTCCATCACTGGACGATCGTTGATGGAAAAAAGCACCGCCTCATCGTTCGCTACATTCTCGTGGGCATGCCACTGCCACAGCGGCACGACAAAGCTGTCGCCTTTGCTCCACTCGAGATATCCTTCGCCGACCTGCGTGCGGCCCTGCCCTCGCGCGACATGGTAAATCACAGTGCTGGTATGGCGGTGCGTCCGCGTCGATTCCTTGCCTTTAAAGAGCTGTACCTCGCATGACATGGTTGGGTAGGTGTAACCGCCAGTCGCAGGATTGATGTAGCGTAACAACCGCCCGTCATATGGATCGCGGTCATGCTCGCCGATCGCGCGCAGTGCCGCATGAGTTTCTTTCCATGTATAGCGGAACGGCACGCCACGGCGATGGGCATCGTCCATTTTCGGCAGACGCACAAAGCCCAACCGGCTGACCGACTCGCCGGTGGGGTGAACAATCGGCTGCTCTGTGACTTCCGATTCTTCGAAAAACAGAATATTGAACGACTGGATCAGCGGCCCATCCAAGCCATCGAGCCAAATAATGGGATCTTCGGACTCGTTGTGGTGATCATGCCAAGTCCAATTGGGCGTGAGAATCAGGTCGCCTTCTTCCATGAAAAACTTTTCGCCGGCGACCGCGGTATAAGCGCCTTTACCCTGAACCACAAACCGGATCGCCGCCATATTGTGCCGGTGAGCACGCGCCACTTCCCCGGGATTGACGATCGAAAAAGTCACTTGCAGTGTATGCGAAGTCGACTTCATCGGCATCTGCGGGTTGACGAGTCGAATCGCGCGCCGCTCAGCCTGTTCGATACCGATGGTTTCGCTTGCCTTGAGCAAACCGTCGAGCAGCGGCTCCCACTTCCAGAGATACGGCGCTTCGGAGATGTGCCCCGGCACACGCGTGCGCCAAAATCCGGATAGATGGTTTTGCTCCAACTGGCTATCGAGATCTTCGAGCTTCATCGGAGTAACTGTTCATCCAACACTACGACGCCTGCGACATGGCGTGGGCCATGCCACCAAAATAGGCTCGATGGAGATCCATGGACTCCTTGGCGGTATGAAGCACATCATCTTCCCTGCCCGGCGCGACATATTTTTCCAACACGTCGATAAACATATCTGAGTGTTTGACATCGGCCTTGCTGTGCGCGGTGAAGTTCGGCATCTGCCCATCCGCTAGCTTCAGATCTCGTTTCCAGATCTTGTAAAGACGCGTGCAATTGCCGCCGCCGATATCGCCGAGCAGTCGGTCGTCATTGGTCCACTCCGCGATGGTGGACGCCGCAATCGCCTCCTGCCAAGGGCGGTTTCGCGCGAGCCAGAACCAGCCGTAGACCGCTGCCTTGGTTGTCGGCAGCGGCTCCGCCTTCAGGATGTCGTCAACAGTTAAGCCCAGTTCTTTTCCCTGGCGAAAGATCAGATCGAGATGGCCGTGTTTCGAATGCTCGTCTTCGACCAGCTCTTCATGCTCATGTTCCATGATGCGCTGCTTGACCTCGAACTCCGGGCAATTGGCAGCAACCTGAGGCCAAAAATTGCGGCGTTGACGCACATAAAGACTCAATTGCAATAAGTAAATCCGCGCCCGTTCAACCGTCATCGGAATCGAGTAAAAATGTTCCATCTCCTGCGACTGAAACAAATCACGCACACAATCGCCCAATTTTTGCCGCCATTCTTGTGGCTTCATGACAATTCCTCCGAATAACTACAGTGCGAGTTGTACGAGTATCCGATCCGCCAAAGTATTGTCAAGCGGCGCAACCACGATCGGTCGATTTCGCGCAAGCACGAATCAAATACATTATGTGGATCACGACGCGAATGCGCCGGCATTCATCAACCAAGAAAATAGGGGAGAGAACTAGAGCGCTTTCTCAAGCGCTCAGCAGGATCGCTCATTGCACGTTTAGCTCGTCACTCGGCCTCGGCAAAAAATGCAGCAAAACCGTTTGAAGCTCGCGCAGAGATACGGGTTTATTGATGACCGCGTCTGCACCACGGTGCAAAGCAGTGTCCTTATGCGCCTGCGCCGTCCATGCGGTACAGATAATGATTGGCGTCTGTCTTGTGACGGCACTTTCCCTCAAGCAGGATGTCGCTTGGATGCCATTCATGCTCGGCATAGCGATATCCATGAAAATCAAATCCGGCTTTTCAGCCAAAGCTTTTTGCACCCCAATTTCGCCATCGTCCGCCTCGACGACATGAAAACCGAGATGACGAATGAGCATCGCAAACAGCTCGCGGCAGTCTGTGTTATCTTCTATTACTAATACCTTGTAAGCCATAGACTCGGGGATCGAAGCAGAGCGCGTGCCAGGCATGAACTTCGGACATCTTAACCCTAGGCTGGACTTCTCCACGCTACGATGACGTTTTTCCATGACGGAGTCGTCATCGGGATCGATAAAATGACATAAACGGGCGAGCCGGCCCATTTTTGGAAACAGCCTATAAAATCGATGGTTGAAGGAAATTATGGGTGTCCCCACGAATGCTCGGGCCAAATCTGCCTAACGTGGTTTCATTCGAAGTGGGCAGGACTTAAACCACTTCGCTCAGGGGCCCGCGTGAGTTCCTGGAATACTGGCCCCGAAGACTCCGGGTTCAACTGGGCAAAGCTCGAAGTGCTGATGTACTGAAGCGCTGTCGCATTCTTGCGACAAACCACCAAACATCGATCATCTCTTGGTTGAGCTGAATTCGGTTGGGTTGAGCTGGATGTATTTCCGCATACAACGATTTTGCCCGTGCTGTGTTCAATCCAGAGGAGCGGATCGACAGGGTTGACAGTTTTCCACTCCATTATTACCTTTTGGACTGGAAACCGATCAGTCCATTTATCCCTCCGACAACGTGCCCGAAACCCCGGACTCGCCGGGAGGTCATTGGGCCCGGCCAACTTAAGAAGTGTTTGGCCTAATTATTGTTACATTTTATGGGCAATTACATGAACAGAAAACGCCGCTAAGAGTCTAACTTAATGGTAAAGTCTGCTTAAAGGCGAGCAACTAAGGAGAATATAATGCTTCCGCCATTTGATGATGAAAGAACGATGACTGACGATTTCGAGAACTCGGACTTGGGAGTGACCCAAATTCAAGAACATGATCCAGAAGCTTCTAGCGAAATCGAGAGCAGTGACGAATTGGAAGAAGAAGAGCCCAAGCAGGAGCCGTCGGACGCGAGCTTGGGATCGGTCCAGCAGTATCTACATGACATCGGCTCGGTTCCGTTACTTACGCGCGAAAGGGAGGTTGAGCTGGCGAAGGAAATCGAGGCCGCAAGCAACCAGATTTTCTCGGCCCTTTTTTCGATTCCGTTTGCCTTACGCAGGATCGTTGACTTGGGTATTCGCCTCGAAAACGGCGATCTTGAGATCCGCGATATCGTTGGCAAATCTGATGATGAGGATGGCGACAGCAACTTGGATCCGCAGCCACTCTTGAAGCAAATCGCGAAATTGTCACGTTTGATAAAATCACGCGACGCGATACTGCGGCAGTTAAACCGAACTCGGGTATCCCAGCAACGCAGGCTCAGATTAGGCAAGCACGAGCAGGCAAATCTGACAAAAATCTATGATGCGGTTCGCGGGCTTCACTTGGCTCCCGACCAACAAGAACACATCATTCAACAAACCGGTAAGCTTGCTGCCCGGGTGTCCGGGATGCAGTCGCAAGCTGCAGCTTACCCAAGAAAAAAAGCAGCATTGCTCGACGAAATTCGCGCCCTTGAAAAAACCGCCGGAGTAAACGCCGAGGAAATCAAAGAACGAGTGCGGTTGGTGCATGAGGGTGAAGCGCGGGTAAAGGCCGGCCGGAAGGAGTTTACCGAAGCCAACCTCCGCCTAGTGGTCAGCATTGCCAAGAAGTATGTGAATCGCGGCCTGAGCTTTCTGGATCTCGTTCAGGAAGGTAATCTGGGTTTAATGCGCGCCGTGGAGAAATTCGATTATCGCCTGGGTTTTCGCTTTTCTACGTATGCAACTTGGTGGATTAGGCAAGGCATTACACGCGGTCTAATCGACACCGGCCATACGATCCGTGTGCCGGTGCACCGGGTCGAGTCGAGAAACAAGGTGATTCAAACTGCGCGCGAAATGCAGCGCAAACTTGGTCGGGACCCAAGTCCCGAAGAGCTCGCCCGAGAGCTGCGATTGCCGATCGCAGAGCTGTTAAAACTAGTGCAGACCCACGGCGAGCCAGTTTCTCTACAGACGCCGATCTGGGAAGACGGGGATGAACTTGGCGATTTCATCGAAGACCGCGTACAGCCGTTGCCGGAGAATCAGGCGCTGGAGGGCGTCTTGCGCGCTGAAGTCAGAAAAGCGTTGGCCGTTTTGACGCCACGCCAGGAAACTGTGCTCCGCAAGCGTTTCGGCATTGAGGAAAAACGCGATTACACGCTGGAAGAGCTAGGTGAGATGTTTGCCGTGACGCGAGAACGCATTCGGCAAATTGAGCAGAGATCGTTGCAAATTCTGCGCAATCCGAATCGCCGCAAACCTCCGGCGCCCGGCAAACAAATCAATCCGGACCCAACTTTGAACTGAACGCGACCCGAGCCAAAAAAAGGGAACGGCATGCCGTTCCCTTTTTTTTGTGAAACGAAAAAGCTTGGGTCTAAAATGGTGGAGCCGATGGGACAGTGTAAAGAACTGCTCTGTACCATTTCGTTTCGCTTATTATAGCGACAAAACTCGCCCCGGGCTCGTTCCAGACCGCAGGTTCGAGGCATCCGACGACCGTCAACCAAGAACCGTTTGGGTCTTAGCGCCATCGCATCGATGAAAAATCATCACCGCGCCGCGCGCGGGCTGGTGGCATCGATCAGGCGCAAACGCGCGCGCATGCCGCCGACGATGCTCTCGGCCAGCTCTTGTGGAAATCCGGCTGGTAATTCTTTCATGACCTGATGGATAACAGCGTCTGCGGATCCCGCCAATTCGTCGAAGATGCTTTGAACGAAAGCGGACGGGACGCCGCTCTTTGCCGCAGTCTCCACGAAGTGCCGCGGCATGATTTCGTAAACAAGGTTATGTCGGTTATCGCCTAGCGCCATGGCGAACTTCATCTGGTTTTTACGGAGCTGGCCGGCATCGAAGGCAGGCTGAACCGACATCACGTCGTAGAGCGGAGTAAGACGGAAGCGGCCGCCGGGCTGTAGAAAGATGCTGAAGTTCTTGGCGTGACCGTCGGTTGCGGCCAGAAGCCAGAACATGATCTGCGCCTTGAGAAATAAGCGCCGGTCCGTATCCGGCTCGTCGCTGGCCTTGAGCAGATCGAGAATCGCGGGCATGCCGGGGCCCCCATCGGACTCATACTTGCGCGTCGGTGGCACGGACAACGCCTGGCAGCAATCTTCCTGCGGCAATCTCAGTAGCCGGCCGTCCTTCGTCCAGAGCCGATCAAAACGCTCAACGAGCAGGACACGAGCGTCCTTGAAATCTGCGATCGCGACGTTCGCAGCAGGCAAACCAAACGCCTGCGTCAGTTTCATGCATAGATATTCATTCTCAACGCTATTACTAAGATCGATACCACTCGGCAGCATACCGATCTGAGGTTTCATGATGTGAGTAGTAGCTGTTGTGCCGTGCGGCACATGCCATCTGTCGTTCCATAACAAAAAGGCTGTTTTTTCCTGCGCGCCAGCTAGAGAAATCCGGAACTCCTCATCTTCATCGACACCAAGCGGTGTTGCGTTTAGATCACCAATCTTGCCGGCGATGTAGTCGTCGTCGATGGCCCGCCCTTTCACACTTCCAGCAGGTTCGGGCGTAACGCCATCGGGGAGGAACTGAAGCGCACCGACACAATCGCGGCCGATCTTGGCAAGCAGACTGTAGGCATCGGCGCCATCCGCATGAATCCGCTCAGCAAGACGGCGTCGGATGACATCGCTGTCCGGGAGCAGGTTGTCGAAAACAGCAATCACAGGATCGCCGATGTAACGATCCTCACGCAGGGGCAAGGACAGTGATACCGGAAGCGCATTCTCCCATGCGAGCCACTCGGGGTCGTACTGAAAATCGATCGCACCGCTTGCTTGGCGGCGGAGGCGCCCCACCAGCCGGGCATTTAGATGGACGTTCAGGGGATAGCGTGTGCGGCGGCGGGCCATCAGAACAAATCTTCGATCTTGCCTGCGGGCTGCGAGCGATCGCGAACCACCATTTCGATGCCGAGCGTGGTCATTACTTCGATTACGGTTCGCAGTTCCGTACCGGGCGCGCCTCTTTCCAAGGCTGATATGGTCGCTTGGCGCAGATTGGTCTTGGCGCCGAGCTGAGTCTGGCTCAGGCCTGCGCTGCGGCGGTGACGACGGATAGCCGCGCCAAGCTGCTTTGAGGTTCTAACAATCTGCTCCATAGGAATTTTATACGGCATAGCGTATCATTTGTCAATATACCATATAGCGTATAGATCAGCTTCATACTTCATAGCGTATAGTATTCATTTATACTAATTGCCGTATGACAGGGATACTCGGGAGCTTGCCAAATATCTGTGGGACACTGAATCGGAGCACTTATGGTTTCGTTCCTCGTAAAGTCTCAATGAGATGGGTCGCCCACTCCGGCTCACTCCTGACTTAATGCGGTCGTGGGCGCACAATGAGGACGCCCCTACCATCGGTCCACTGACCGGCGACGGCATACTCGAGTTGCAAACCTGCGCCAAGTGACCGCGCAAAATCCCTGGTCACACGGGCTTGCGGTCTGCGTACTCGGCGAGCCGGCAAAGCGCGTTTACGAGTTCCATCTCCTCTATCGTCTTACAGTGGGCCTCAAGGAGGCGCGGCGAACAAACGAGATAAGCAAGGCACTGCGCGCGCGAGATCGCCACATTGAGGCGATTGCGGGAAAAAAGAAATTCCAGGTTACGCGGCACGTCTTCACCGCTGGAAGTTGCCATCGAGAAAAAGACGATGGGCGCTTGCTGGCCCTGAAATTTGTCAACCGTTCCGACCCGCACACCATCGGGAAGTCCTGCGCGCAGTCGGCGCACCTGAGCGTTGTAGGGAGCAACTACCATGAAGTCGTCCTCGCGAAGCTGCCGGGTAGAGCCGTCTGCATCTGTGAACGTTCCCTGTCGCAGCTCTGAAATTAGCTTGGCTATTTCTGCGACCTCCTCGTCTGAGGCGTTGCGATTGCCATCATGCTCCACGGGAGCGAAGCGGATCCCTGTGTCCCAATTGGTCGTTCGCCGAGCTGCTGACTCATCGGAGTGGAGCCGGCCGGCATAGACGATCTCCGAGATGAAGACGCAGACATTCGGATGCATCCTGTAGCTTTTGTCAAGAAAGATGCCGCGATCTTCCGGAATCGTCGGCGCCTCGCCGAGCAAATGCTCGAGAACGGATGCGCCGCTCCCCGGCGGATGCACTCCCTGGGATACCTGCGCGAGTTGAAGCGGATCGCCGAGGAAAATGAGATTTTGCGCTGCGGTCCCCATCGCGAGAGCATCAGCCAGCGCCACCTGTCCGGCCTCATCGATGACGAGGTAACATCGAGACTCCGATCGAGCTCGTGGCGTGAGAAGAGCCACGCCGTGCCGGCGAGAAGCTTGACGCCACTGGCTTCTCCGACGAAACGGTCAAATTGCGCTTCGCTCTTGATAAAGTCGCCTTCATACACTGATTCAGGGTTGTCCCCACTGGACTTCTTTAAGCCGCGAAATCTCAAGCCAGTCTCACGGGCAAACTTCTCGATTTCGTTTAGCAGGTTATGGATTGCCTTGTGGCTTTGCGCGGCCACGCCGACTCGCTTGCCGATTTTCAGTAGATGGGCGATCAGCCGAGCGCCAGCCCAGGTCTTACCGGCCCCGGGCGGCCCTTGAATGAAGAGGTAACTCGAATCCAGGCCGAGCGCTCGTGATTTCATTTCGTCGACATTAATGGTGTGGACCAGCTCGGTTTCAGACAAGCCGCGGATGCGCGGCCGTTCGCGCTTTAGAATAGCTTCGAGCGCAGCATACCGTCCATCACCTTTCTGGATCGACTCAGCAAGGCGAAAGAGCGCCATCCTCTGGTCGTTATCGCGGTAAGGACCGCCTGGAATGAGCGCCTCGGGAAGTGCCGTTCCGGCGAACTTGGGTCCGCGCAGAAGCTTGAGCATTCCGGTCATATCGTCGATTTCTAGAATCTCACCGGCGCTTTTACCTGTGGCGGGATCGTGTGCCGAGCCCGGCGCCAGCTTATGATCTTGGGCCGGGAACTTGAGGGTATAAATCAACGACCGTTTTTGCGATATTG
>Ga0209974_10000789_pt1 | contig 10822 bp, 7 predicted proteins | sample InoplaM3SPM_FD_187592 | JGI IMG/M metagenome (GOLD analysis project Ga0209974, IMG submission 187592) | Arabidopsis thaliana rhizosphere microbial communities from the Joint Genome Institute, USA, that affect carbon cycling - Inoculated... | ecosystem: Host-associated > Plants > Roots >...
CCGGCCATCTGGCAGGACAGCGTTTCGCACACGCGCACGGTAATGGGCGGCGGCGGGGTCGCGCCGGCGTCCACGACGTCGAAGTGGTGATAGAAGGTCGCGACTTCGTACACTTCGGTCATCGCGAGCTTCATTTCGTGCGCGAGCGCGACGAGATGCGCGGCCGGCAGATGTCCACGCGCGTCCTGGATCCGGTGCAGGAACTCGATCAAAAGCGAACGCTCGCGCGGCGCATCGCCCAGCAGCCCGCGCACGTCCGCCAGCGCCTGCGCGTCGATCTGGCGACCCTTCGGCCGGCCCTTCACGCCGCGGCCACCGCGCAGCCGCGACGTGTCGACGACGGCTTCATTCATTCCGGGCTACCGGTTCGTTCATCGCTGCCATCGGCCTCCTCTGCCGGACCTGCCACGCGTTTCATTCGAGAAAATCGCAGTGCTTTTCGACGTGCGCAGCCAGGTCGAGCGAATGCTGGCGCACCAACCGTTCGGCAAGCTCGGTATCGCGGCGTTCCAGCGCCTCGATGATGCGCATGTGGTCGACGATCGAACGTGCAGCGCGGTCGCTTTGCGAAATCGTGAGCCGGCGAATGGCGCGTACGTGAACGAACAGGTTCTCGATCGTCTTGCCCATCAGGTGCGATCCCGACAGCCGGATGATCGCCTGATGGAACGCGATGTTCGCGTCCGAATACTCGTGGATGTGCTCACCGGGCGTCGAGTTCCGGAATTCGTCGAACATCGTGCGCAGCGATGCAATTTCCTCGTCGGAGGCGTTCACCGTCGCGAGGCGCGCCGCCATGCTTTCGATCGCCGCCCACATCTCGATCATCTCGATGATCTGGCGCTTGGTCTTGCGGACGATGAAAATGCCGCGGCGGGGAAGCGTGCGCAGGAAGCCCTCCTGCTCGAGCAGCGTCATCGCCTCGCGGATCGGCGTCCGGGAAACGCCGAGCGAGCGCGACAACTGGCGCTCGTCGAGCCGCAGCTCGTTCGCGTGCGAGTAGATGTCGGCGTCCATGATCGCCTGCTTGAGCGCCGCATAAGCCTGGTCGCGGAAGCTGACGTTCGCGGACAGGGGGCGTAGCGCAAGCGGAATGGCCACCGTATCCGCTGCTGCGGGGATCGTTGCCACCGTGCCTTCCTCAGGGGTCGAGCCGAATCGTGCCCGACCGGTATCTTATATACCAAAAACCAGCCACCGGTAACCGCGCTTGTCCGCCACCCGGTGCTTCCGCTTGCCGGCAAGACGTCGACCGCCGCCCAACGCGACCCGGCCGCGGCGTTCAATCTGCGATGCTTGAATAGGGCTGACGTCCTCTTCTACGATAGTGAGCGCTCGCCAATGAGCGCTCACGCGAAAGAATTCCGCGCACGCCGCAACGCGGTGTCGAACAAACAGGCTGCGTAAATCAAGGATTGACGCCGCCTGGTATATCACATACGGTAGCGCGATTCCGTGGGCACGCCCGCGGGCGCCTCAGGCTTTGCGAATGGGGCGCGCGCGATTCAAGGGCTCGTGTCCAAGGCAGTTCACTACGGCGTTCGGGCGAGGCGCTCGGCCGTTTCGATTCAGGAGATCCCATGGAAAGCGTCACCGCAACGCGCAAGGAACCGGCCGTCCCGGCGGCTCAATCCGCCGACCTGGCGAGCGGCCCCGCCAGCGCGCAATCGCAGCAGGAGATCGACGGCTTTCACCTGGTGCTCGAGGGGCTGAAGCTCAACGGCATCGATACGATCTTCGGCCTGCCGGGGATTCCGATCACCGACCTGACCCGCAAGGCGCAGGCGGCGGGCATGCGCGTCATTTCGTTCCGGCACGAGCAGAACGCCGGTTACGCGGCATCGATCGCGGGCTTCATCACGCAGAAACCCGGGATCTGCCTCACCGTGTCGGCCCCCGGCTTTCTGAACGGCCTCACGGCGCTCGCGAATGCCACGACCAACTGCTTTCCGATGATCCTGATCAGCGGGTCGAGCGAACGCGAGATCGTCGACCTGCAGCAGGGCGACTACGAGGAAATGGACCAGCTCGCCATTGCGAAGCCGCTCGCGAAGGCTGCGTTTCGCGTGCTGCACGCCGAGGACATCGGCATCGGCATTGCGCGCGCGATTCGGGCAGCGGTTTCCGGCCGGCCGGGTGGCGTCTATCTCGACCTGCCGGCGAAGCTTTTTCCGCAGACGATGGACGCGCAGGCAGGGCGCAACTCGCTGATCAAGGTCGTCGATCCCGCGCCGCGTCAGCTACCGGCGCCGGACGCGGTCGCACGCGCGCTCGATCTGTTGAAGGGCGCGAAGCGTCCGCTGATCATTCTCGGCAAGGGCGCGGCGTACGCGCAGGCGGACGCAAACATCCGCGCCCTGATCGAAAAGACCCGCATCCCGTATCTGCCGATGGCGATGGCGAAGGGCTTGTTGCCCGACACGCACGAGCAATCGGCGGCGGCGGCTCGCTCGTACGTACTGCCCGAGGCCGACGTCGTCATGCTGATCGGCGCGCGTCTCAACTGGCTGCTGTCGCATGGCAAGGGCAAGACGTGGGGCGGCAAGACCTCGAAGGCCTGGGGCGGACAGAAGTTCATCCAGGTCGACATCTCGCCGCAGGAAGCGGACAGCAACGTTCGCATCGATGCTCCGGTCGTCGGTGACATCGGCTCCTGCGTGTCGGCGCTGCTGGCGGGCGTCGGCTCGGCGTGGCCCGAGCCCCCCGCGGAATGGCGAAACGCGATTGCGGAGCGCAAGAACAAGAACGTCGCGAAGATGGCCGAGACGCTCGCGAAGAATCCGTCGCCGATGAATTTCCACAGCGCGCTCGCGGTCGTGCGCGACATCGTCAAGGCGAACCCGGACGCGATGCTCGTCAACGAGGGCGCGAACGCGCTCGATTTCACGCGCAGCATCGTCGACATGTACAAGCCGCGGAAGCGCCTCGACGTCGGCACGTGGGGCGTCATGGGCATCGGCATGGGCTTTTCGATTGCCGCGGCCGTCGTGAGCGGAGGCCAGGTGATCGCGATCGAGGGCGACAGCGCGTTCGGCTTCTCCGGCATGGAAGTCGAAACGATCTGCCGCTACGGGCTGCCCGTCTGCGTGGTGATCCTCAACAACAACGGCGTCTACCGCGGTGACGAAGTGAACCCGACCGGCGGACGCGATCCCGCGCCGCTGGTGTTCGTGAAGGACGCGCGGTACGAGAAGCTGATGGAAGCCTTCGGCGGCGTCGGCGTGCATGCGACGACACCCGCCGACTTGCGCAAGGCGATGGAAGAGGCGATCCGCTCGCGGCGGCCGACGCTCATCAACGCGATCATCGATGAGAAGGCCGGCACCGAAAGCGGCAGGATCACGAGCCTCAATCCGACGGCGAAAAAGGCGTGAACGTCGTTCAGGGCGCCCTGCGGGGCTGAAGGCGGCCAATTGACGCGTCGTGGTATATCACATACCTTCGGCCCGCGAGGCACTGGTCGCGGGTTTTGGTGAAGTCGCACGCTACAGGGGTTTTCAATGGGGAAGGCGCTAGACGGAGTCAGGATTCTCGATTTCACCCACGTGCAGTCGGGCCCGACCTGCACGCAGCTGCTCGCGTGGTTCGGCGCCGATGTGATCAAGGTCGAGCGCGCGGGCGAGGGCGACATCACGCGCGGCCAGCTCCGCGACATTCCGGACGTGGACAGCCTCTATTTCACGATGCTGAACCACAACAAGCGCTCGATCACCGTCGATGCGAAGAATCCCAAGGGCAAGCAGGTCCTCGAGGCGCTCGTCAAGCAATGCGACGTGCTGGTCGAAAACTTCGCGCCCGGTGCGCTCGACCGGATGGGCTTCACGTGGGAGCGCATCCAGCAACTCAATCCGCGGATGATCGTCGCGTCGGTGAAGGGCTTCGGCCCCGGTCCGTACGAGGACTGCAAGGTCTACGAAAACGTCGCGCAGTGCGCGGGCGGCTCGGCGTCGACGACCGGCTTCGATGATGGCCCGCCGCTGGTCACCGGCGCGCAGATCGGCGACAGCGGCACCGGATTGCACCTCGCGCTCGGCATCGTCGCCGCCTTGTACCAGCGCAACACGACGGGTCGGGGCCAGCGCGTGCTCGCGGCGATGCAGGACGGCGTGCTGAATCTCTGCCGCGTCAAGCTGCGCGATCAGCAGCGGCTCGCGCGCACCGGCGTGATGGAAGAGTATCCGCAGTACCCGAATGGCACGTTCGGCGACGCCGTGCCCCGCGCAGGCAATGCGTCGGGCGGCGGACAGCCCGGGTGGATCCTGAAATGCAAGGGCTGGGAGACCGACCCGAACGCGTACATCTACTTCATCACGCAGGCGCCCGTGTGGAAGGACATCTGCAAGGTCATCGGCCGCGACGAGTGGCTGACCGACCCGCGCTATGCGACGCCGCAGGGGCGGCTCCCGCACCTGATGGAAATCTTCGGCGAGATCGAGCAGTGGACGATGACCAAGACGAAGTTCGAGGCGATGGAGCTTTTGAACGCGTATGACATCCCCTGCGGGCCGATCCTGTCGATGAAGGAACTCGCCGAGGAACCGTCGCTGCGCAAGACGGGGACCGTCGTCGAGGTCGACCATCCGAAGCGCGGCAAGTACCTGACGGTGGGCAATCCGATCAAGATGTCGGACAGCCCCACCGACGTCACGCGCTCGCCGCTGCTCGGCGAGCACACCGACGAGGTGCTGACGGAACTCGGCTATACGCGCGAGCAGATCGACGCGCTGCGTTCCGAAAAGGTGATTTGAACGGCCAAAAGTAAAAACCTACTTTTGGCCGTATTGCTTCGTTCGAATCGCGGGCGGAGCCCGACGATTCGAACCGGCAACGGCGAGGACCCAGACAAATGGCGCACGACAAGACAGCGGTTCGCAAAATCCTCGACAAGGTCAAGGCCGAAGGGCGTACGTCGCTGACCGCGCCGGAAGGCCGCTTCGTCTGCGACGCCTACGGCATTCCGGTGCCGCAGGAAGGCGTCGCGAAGTCGGCGGCGGAGGCTGCCAAGCTCGCGAGCGAGATGGGCTTTCCCGTCGTGCTGAAGATCGTTTCGCCGGAAATCCTGCACAAGACCGAAGCGGGCGGCGTGCTCGTCGGCGTAAAGGACGCCGCGGCCGCAGAGCAGGGTTTCGCGACGATCATGGCCAATGCGAAGAAATACGACGCGAAGGCGAACCTCCTCGGCGTGCAGGTGCAGCAGATGCTTTCGGGCGGCCAGGAAGTGATCATCGGCGCCGTCACCGATCCGTCGTTCGGCAAGCTCGTCGCATTCGGCCTGGGCGGCATCCTCGTCGAAGTACTTAAGGACGCGACGTTCCGCCTCGCACCGGCTTCGCAGCAGGACGCGCTGTCGATGCTCGACGGCATCGCCGCGGCCGACGTGCTGAAAGGCGTGCGCGGGGCGAAAGGCATCCACCGCGAAGCGCTCGCGCTCGTGATCCAGCGCGTCTCCGAACTCGTCACCGATTTCCCCGAGATCAGCGAACTCGACCTCAATCCCGTGTTCGCGACCGACAGGGGCGCAACGGCGGCCGACGTGCGCATCGTGCTCGACTTCAATCCGGCGCCCGCGCGCTATCGCCCGACGCAGGACGAGATCGTGCGCGCGATGAACCGGATCATGAAGCCCGACGCGGTCGCCGTCATCGGCGCGTCCGCCGAGGCGGGCAAGATCGGCAACTCGGTGATGAAGAACCTGATCAACGGCGGCTACCAGGGCAAGCTCTATCCGATTCATCCCAAGGCCGACGAGATCATGGGCCATAAGGCCTACAAGAGCGTCAAGGACGTGCCGGGCGTCATCGACGTCGCCGTATTCGCGATCCCCGCCAAGTTCGTCGCGCAGGCACTGGTCGAGGTCGGCGAGAAGCAGATCCCCGGCGCGGTGCTGATTCCGTCGGGCTTCGCCGAGACGGGTAACGTCGAGGGCCAGAAGGAAATCCAGGAGATCGGCCGCAAGTACAACGTGCGCCTGATGGGGCCGAACATCTACGGCTTCTACTACACGTGGAAGAACCTCTGCGCGACGTTCTGCACGCCCTACGACTTCAAGGGCCACACGGCGCTGTCGTCGCAGTCGGGCGGCATCGGGATGGCGATCATCGGGTTCTCCCGGTCGGCGAAGATGGGCGTTTCGGCCATCGTCGGCCTCGGCAACAAATCGGACCTCGACGAGGATGATCTGCTGACGTTCTTCGAGCAGGACGACAACACGAACGTCATCGCGATGCACTGCGAGGACCTGAAGGACGGTCGCTCGTTTGCCGAAGTCGCGAAGCGCGTGTCGAAAAAGAAACCGGTCGTCATGCTGAAGGCCGGGCGCACGAGCCTCGGTGCGCGCGCAGCGTCATCGCATACGGGCGCGCTCGCCGGCAACGACAAGATCTACGACGACGTGTTGCGCCAATCGGGCGTGATCCGCGCGCCCGGACTGCGCGACATGCTCGAGTACGCGCGCGCGATCCCCGTGCTCGCCACGCCGAAAGGCGAGAACGTCGTCATCATCACCGGCGCCGGCGGCTCCGGCGTGCTGCTGTCGGACGCGTGCGTCGACAACCAGCTCACGCTGATGGCGATGCCGCAGGATCTCGACGCGGCGTTTCGTAAGTTCATTCCGCCGTTCGGCGCGGCGGGCAATCCGGTCGACATCACCGGCGGCGAGCCGCCGACGACGTACAAGAACACGATCCGCCTCGGCCTGACCGACCCGCGGATCCACGCGATCATCCTCGGCTACTGGCACACGATCATCACGCCGCCGATGGTCTTCGCGAACCTCGTCGTCGAAGTCGTCGACGAGATGAAGGCGCAGGGCATCCACAAGCCTGTCGTTGCGTCGCTCGCCGGCGACGTGCAGGTCGAGGAAGCCGCCGAATACCTGTTCCAGCACGGTGTGCCGGCGTATCCGTACTCGACGGAAATGCCCGTTGCCGTGCTCGGGGCAAAATACAAATGGGCGCGCGGCGCCGGCCTGCTTTGAACGAGTTGGCAAGCGCGCGATCCAACGAGCGGAGGAGAGAGGTGGAAAGCAGCAGGTAAAACAACGAGCGTTGACGGTCGTCCGGGCGACCGGGCGATCGTTTTCGCAACCACGGGCCGCGCGGAGGCGGTTCGAGGGCCTCATCAGAACAAGACGCGGTCGTCGTTTCACATTTTGGAGGAATCATGAGTCATACACTTCGTCGTGGCGCCGTTGGCGTCGCTGTTGCTGGTTGCGCCGTGCTTGCCCTGCAGCCGATGGCCGCATCGGCCGCGTGGGAGCCCACCAAGCCCGTCGAATTCGTCGTTCCCGCCGGCACCGGCGGCGGCGCGGATCAGATGGCCCGGTTTCTCCAGGGCGTGATCGCGAAGCACAACCTGTCGAAGCAGCCGTTCATCGTCGTCAACAAGTCGGGCGGCGCGGGTGCCGAGGGCTTCCTCGAAGTCAAGAACGCGAAGGGCGATCCGCACAAGATCATCATCACGCTGTCGAACCTGTTCACCACGCCGCTTGCCACCGGCGTTCCATTCAACTGGAAGGACCTGACGCCGGTCGCGATGCTCGCGCTCGACGAATTCGTGCTGTGGGTCAACGCGGACACGCCGTACAAGAGCGCGCAGGATTACGTGAAGGCGATCAAGGGCGGCCAGGACGGCCAGTTCAAGATGGCGGGCACCGGGTCGAAGCAGGAAGACCAGATCATCACGGTCGCGTTCGAGAAGGCGACGGGCAAGAAGCTCACGTACGTGCCGTTCAAGGGCGGCGGCGACGTCGCCGTGCAACTCGTCGGCAAGCACGTCGACTCGACGGTGAACAACCCGATCGAGGCGGTTGCCCACTGGCGCTCCGGCTCGGTGCGGCCGCTGTGCGTCTTCGACAGCAAGCCGATGCCGTATCCGAACAAGGTGACGACCGACAAGGCGTGGCAGGACATCCCCACCTGCAAGTCGCAGGGCCTCGACGTCGAGTACACGATGCTGCGCGGCATCTTCATGCCGGCCGGCGTGACGCAGGAGCAGGTCGATTATTACGTCGACATCTTCAAGAAGGTCCGCGAACTTCCGGAGTGGAAGAAGTACACGGAGGACGCCGCGTTCAACACGACGTTCATGACCGGCAAGCAATACGCCGATTGGGTCGCCGCGGCAGAGAACACGCACAAAGGGCTGATGCAGGAAGCCGGCTTCATCGCGGCGAAGTGAGTCGATGAGTGCGGACAAGGCGCGTGGCGACATCGCCACGCGCTGGATGGAACTGGCGGTCGCGCTGTTGTTTGCCATCGTCGGCGCGATCGTCATCGTCGACAGCATTCGCGTCGGCATCACATGGGCCGCCGATGGGCCGCGGGCGGGGTACTTCCCGTTCTACATCGGCTGCCTGCTCGCCTTCACCGGCGTGTGGGTTGCCGCTGAAACGCTGCTGCGCTGGAAGCGTCTGGACGCCGACACGTTCGTCACCCGCGAACGGCTGAAGCCCGTGTTCCTGATGCTGCTGCCGACGATCGCGTTCGTCGTGCTCGTCGGCTGGCTCGGGATCTACGTGGCGGCGTTCATCTACGTCGGCGCGTTCATGCTCTGGCAGGGCAAGTACGGCTGGCTGCCGACGCTCGCGGTCGCGGTGGGGCTGCCGCTCGTGCTCTTCGCCGTGTTCGAGCTGTGGTTCCTCGTGCCGCTGCCGAAGGGTCCGGTCGAGCATCTGCTCGGGTACTGATCGCGGCCGGCGGCGTCCGGCGTCTGGGGAGTTTCGTTGGAAGACATCGGCAACCTGCTGCAAGGCTTCGCGGTCGCGCTGTCGTGGAAGAACCTGCTGTTCATGCTGGTCGGCATCCTGCTCGGCGTGCTGATCGGCGTGCTGCCGGGTCTGGGCGGAGCGAACGGCGTCGCGATCCTGCTGCCGCTCACGTTCACGATGCCGCCGACGTCGGCGATCATCATGCTGTCGTGCATCTACTGGGGCGCGCTGTTCGGCGGCGCGATCACGTCGATCCTGTTCAACATACCGGGCGAGCCGTGGTCGGTCGCAACGACTTTCGACGGCTATCCGATGGCGCAGCAGGGGCGTGCGGGCGAGGCGATGACGGCGGCGTTCACGTCGTCGTTCGTCGGCGCGCTGTTCGCGGTGATCATGATCACGTTCCTCGCGCCGCTGGTCGCGCGGTTCGCGCTGCGTTTCGGCCCGCCGGAGTTCTTTGCCGTGCAGCTGCTGACGTTCTGCAGCTTCGTGGGCATGGGCCGCGAGCCACCGATAAAGACGATCGCGGCGATGATGCTCGGGTTCGCGCTCGCCGCCGTGGGGCTCGACACCGTCACCGGGCAGTTGCGAATGACGTACGGGTTCACGCCGCTGCTGCAAGGCTTCGATTTCCTGATCGCCGTGATTGGCCTCTTCGGCCTGGGCGAGATCCTGCTCACGATGGAGGAAGGCCTGTCGTTCAAGGGCAAGGGTGGGCGCATCAACCCGAAGATCGTCTGGCAGACGTGGAAGCTGCTGCCGAAGTTCTGGCCGACCTCGATCCGTGCCGTGCTGATCGGCTGCTGGATGGGCGTGACGCCCGGCGGCGCAACGCCTGCGTCGTTCATGAGCTACGGGATGGCCAAGCGGCTGTCGAAGAATCGCGACAAGTTCGGCGAAGGGCAGATCGAGGGTGTGATTGCGCCGGAAACGGCTGCACACGCGGCCGGCACGAGCGCGCTGCTGCCGATGCTGACGCTCGGCATCCCTGGGTCGCCGACGGCCGCCGTGCTGCTCGGCGGCCTGCTGATCTGGGGCCTGCAGCCCGGGCCGCTGCTGTTCGTCGAGAAACCCGATTTCGTGTGGGGGCTGATCGCGAGCATGTATCTCGGCAACATCGCCGGGCTTCTGATCGTGCTCACGACGGTGCCGTGGTGGGCGGCGATCCTGCGCATACCGTTTGCGATCATCGCGCCGATCATCGTCGTCATCTGCGCGATCGGCGCGTACACCGTGCACAACAACATCTTCGACGTCTACATGATGGTCGTGTTCGGCGTGCTGGGTTATCTGTTCAAGAAACTCAAGTACCCGCTCGCGCCGCTGGTGCTCGCGCTGGTGCTGGGTGACATGGCCGAGACGGCGTTCCGGCAGTCGATGCTGCTGTCGAAGGGCAATCTCGGCATCTTCTGGTCGAATCCGCTCGTCGGATCGATCGTCACGCTCGCGCTCATCCTGCTCGCATGGCCGCTGATTGCACGGCTCATCACCGCGATGCGCGCGAAGCCGCGCGAGGCGGCGCCGGCTTAGAACGACTTTGGGGTCAGAGCAATAGCGCGATCGCCTGTAGCCTCGATCGGATGCCTGACGCGCGACTTATTGCTCTGGCCCCAAAGTCGCAAAGCGCTCCCGCAGCACGTTCTTCTGTACCTTGCCCATCGCGTTGCGCGGCAGTTCGGCCACGACATGCACGCGCTTCGGCACCTTGAACGCCGCGATGTCGCGACGAAGCGCTGCGATGACTGCGCGTTCATCGAACCGATGCCCTTCGGCCGTGACGACGACGGCCGTCACGGCCTCGCCGAAATCGGGATCGGGCACGCCGATGACCGCTGATTCGACGACGCCGGGCAGTGCATCGATCAGGTCCTCGATCTCCTTCGGATAGACGTTGAGACCGCCGGTGATGATCAGATCCTTCGCCCGTCCGGCCAGCCGCAGATGGCCGGCCCCCTCCCCCGCCGCCACCCATTCGCCGACGTCGCCGGTTCGAAACCAGCCGTCAGGGGTGAACTCCTCGCGCGTTTTCTCCGGCATCTGCCAGTAGCCGGTGAACACGTTCGGGCCGCGGACGGCCACCTCGCCGATGGTCTCGCCGTCGAAGTCGGTGAGGTC
>Ga0209974_10000790_pt1 | contig 10797 bp, 11 predicted proteins | sample InoplaM3SPM_FD_187592 | JGI IMG/M metagenome (GOLD analysis project Ga0209974, IMG submission 187592) | Arabidopsis thaliana rhizosphere microbial communities from the Joint Genome Institute, USA, that affect carbon cycling - Inoculated... | ecosystem: Host-associated > Plants > Roots >...
CCGTGCTTACAAAAAATAGTTTCATATATTGTTAAAGATGAGAATTGTACATTCATAAATATCAATTCATGAAGAGGGATTTCCAGGTTCTGGTTTATCTCACTTGTTTTTTGCCTTTAGATGATAAACGATCCTAACGATAATATCCACAACTAATACCACAACTCCAGCTACGATAATTATCAGACCGTTTACTGTCCAAGAAGGATTGCTGTACATAAATGAACTTTGAGGACCTACGTATGATTCGGACTGTGCAGTAAAAACTAAACCTATCAGTACTAGTACGATTCCAATAATTTCAAGTAAAATCTTCATGTATTATCTGATGAATATTGAAGCTTACACATCTATAAGTTTTCGAAATTCAGTTTTTCATACACACTTTTAGTAACTGTAGATACCCGCAAAAAATGGGGGGTTTAAAGTGTATTCTTCTATGTTTTCACTCTTAGAAAGCAAGAAGTCTTTTAACGCATATGACGCCACAAATACTCTCCATGAATATCCCAATCGACGATTTATCAATTACCTATTCTTACAATGGAGAATATAATAGCAGGAATATTGGGCTCGGTAGGCGATGAAGTATTAATGAGACCGCAACCTTGACCGGGAGCAGATACTGACATAATTGTATTTATTGTATCATTTTGGTTCAATGGCATAATTGCTTGTGATACGAGGACAATGGTATCATTAACTGTATGGACTGAAGCGCGAGTGTTACTATTTGCTACAAATTCACCATTTTGACTAAGCCACAAATCAACATTACAAAGTACATTACCTGAAGTCTTTCCCACCTGACCTGCTGCTACAATTAGGTAAGTTCCCTTTTCATTGATAATCACATCTTCTGCGTTTCTAGTGCTGCTGTGTGTAATACCACCATTGATGTAATCATTAGAGTTCAAAGGCACATATACTGGCTTAGCATCCTTTGGTTGAATTGATATATTATGTGATAATTGTGCGGCTGGTGTAAATGCAGCCATTTGCGCGAAGGCTAGTGGTGCAATTATTATCCCTGACATAGCGGCCAATCCTAAAGCAAACACGCCTAAGGTAACCACTTTTTCGTTCCTTCTGAGTATCGACATAAAGTTATTCTAGAAGTTATAATACTTAAGATTTAAGGGAAAAATTTTATGGATAATAATTCGGAATTTTGTTACTATCAGGATTGGAAGTTAGTATATTGGTTTGAAATACCTAGTATCAATTGTTGCTAAATTGATGTGCGCTTTCTAATAATAGTTCCTTTTCACAAAATCGATTACTTATTGCAGAATTACTGATCACCTAATAAGTAAATTAAATAGCAAGGTAAAGACAGTGATTAGTAGCATAAGCTAAAAACACCAATCAATTTACTGAAGGGCCAGAATGTCTTTGAGTAGTTACTTGTTGAAGATAAAGTTCTTGAAATATTAAATCTAGGCCAGAAAGACCATAAAAAATACTTGATGTTTTCCCTACGTCCTGGGGGTTAATTTGTATAATGATTTTGCGGATAGAGAACATGATCTAATTATCAAGGCAATAATAGAAACCAAGAAATCAGTTGTAATGAGTGATACGAGACTAGCCTATCACGATCAATGATATAACCTACAATTCTCCAAAAACCCAGGATCATTGTGATTCTCGTAGCAAATAGAAAAGTTTTTGTGCTCAGATTAGAATTTCTAAATAATTAGATATCTCTTAAGATAGTTAATATCTATTAGATTCCGTCATTAATGCTAGGATTAGGATTGAATTATAGTAGTTTTGTTAACTCAAATATAATAATTGGATATATTTCGGCTATTGTAGCTGCTGTTCTCTTTGGGTGTGTTTCTACCATAGGAAAACCCATTCTGTCGACAGTTGATCCTTTGCTCCTTTCATCAATTATTTACTTAATTGCGGGATTATTTTTTACACCTTCGTCTGTAAGGGTATCATCAAAGGTTTCAAAAAAGTATTTTTTTCTTATCATCATCAGTGCAATTTCCGGTGCTGCAATAGCACCAATTTTCTTTTTTCAAGGATTGAAGATGAGTACAGCTGCGGACACTGCATTACTTGCTAACGGAGAAACTGTCTTTTCAATCTTGTTTGCGTTACTTATTTTTAGAGAAAGATTGAGGCTGGTAGGTTATATCGCAGTAACATTGATTCTAATTGGAGTATTTCTGGTAACAACAAATCTTGACTTTCATAGTTCTATATTTAGTTTAAACATAGGTAACGTTCTAGTTATTTTATCAACAATTATTTGGGGATTTGATAATAATATTTGCAAAATAATTGCCAGACAAATACATATCTCAAGGCTGATTCAGCTGAAAGCCTTGATTGGAGGTTCTATCCTAATAGGAACGGTAATTATATCAGGAATTCCTTTTAATATTCATAGTGAACAGCTAATTCCTATAATTCTTCTTGGTGTTTTTGGATTTGCCATATCTCTTTATCTCTATCTACATAGTATAAAGAGGATTGGTGTGATCAAGGCATCATCATTGCTCTCATTGTCCGCGGTATTCGGACTTATTTTCGCCGTAGTATTTCTACGCGAATCAATCGGTATCAATCAGGTAATTGCAATTTCAGTAATGATATTTGGAATACACTTGATGTATATGTATGAAAAGAAAAATGAAATAATCCTCAAATAAATTTGAGGATACTAAAAGATAATATTACATCATCCCGCGATCTTCCTGACAATTTGGGAAAATCAGTCCTAATAGTAGATTCATCTGAATCTAAATGGCCACTTTCATATTCAGGAAACTTGAAATATAGTTTTGATATTTGAAAAAATCTAATTCTTTTATTTTCCTTTTGAACACTCTATCTGTAGACTCGGATTTTATTACTTAATAAGACATCTATAAAAATGTATTACAAAACTAATTCTGTTTTTGAATCTGATAAATTACTTAGCGACAGAAGAATTTTAGATTGGATATTGTATCTAGTGTTAACGGCTAGAGTATAAAAATAAAAAAAATTAAGGTACTATATTAATCCTCGTTCCCTTCAGCATTACCATCTCCGGATTCTTCTGTCCCTTCCTCAGAAACCCCTTCACTATCATCCGAATTAGCCGTGTTATCCTCTGCTCCTGTTGTACTGCCTTTAGAATAAATATGTCCTGTTATTTCGCCATCTGGATGTTCACTTGTCATAATGTTGACGAACGTCTGATTCCCGGCCATTGCGGATTGGAGAGCCGATAGATCTTTTCCGTTCATCGAACCTTCAAGGTCTGATGCAGTAAAGTTTCCTTTAATTAAAACTCCTCCGGCTTCGTTAGACTTCTCGCCAGTTTTTAACAAATCAACTATAGGATCTCCTTTTTGTCCGATTTTACCCATGAATATTTGAGCACCTGAAACATCATTTATGCCAGTTATATTGATCTTAGATTTTATCGCATCATCCTTTAGTTTGAATGTGGCTACTCCCTCTGCTGCTGAATCAACAGGTGGAACCTCGTTATTTCCGTCAAGTTTCGCCCTAAATTTATTTTGTGCATATGCAGAACTTGATACTGTGCTCGAAGCGATTAGTAACGTTAACAGTGCTCCTGTAATTATTACTAAACTAAGTGTTTTATTATGTTGCATGAAGAGATTGATAACCGACTACATATAAATACTGATGCGCTAGCATAGGGCGTAATGAAATTGAATGCTTATTTCTAGTACAAGTAACTAATCATAATTGATTGATGCTTATCCGGTTTGGTTCCATTCTTTTGTAAAATAATTCTAAAATTGTAGTACTGTTGACTAAATGTTCTATGACCGCGTCAACGCAAAGCCGCTTTCAGATATCTTTAAGGACGATTAATAAAACCCAAGAACCTCTTAATAATATTATTAATTTATACAAATTCTCAAATGGCATGATTTTTATATCATGATGTCTATCTATCTTTTCTTCGGTTGCGTTATGTCAAAGTCGTTACTATTTGCAATAGCGTTACTAGCAACAATAACTGCTACAACCGTAACAACGAACACAAATTATGTACATGCTGAAAAATGCAAAGACATTAAAGGCACTGAAAAATGGGATTCTGAAGACCATGGCGAAAATAATCCATCCTCCAAGCAATTTAAAAAAATGCTCAATGATGATTCTGTAACCATATGTGAACTCGCAGAATCCATTGACCACATGAATGTAAAGGGTGAAGTGAAGGACTGGTCGGATTTTAAAGACACAACAGTCTATATGAGCACCACTGAGAAAGTGCAAGATTGTCTAAAAGACAGAATGCATTTGGGTGATTCGTTGGCAGATTACGAAATCCAAAAATGTGCCACAGGCGATTACTAAGCCATATATCTAAACTAGGGCAACTACTATATTTTTTAGTTATTAATCCGCTTAGATCGGAAGACCGGCGGGTAAGTGGTATAAACCCCGCCGGCGTATCGAAGATGTATAAACAGTTTCTGCAATACAACATAATCGAGAATTTTATTTAAGATTTCAGTAACATAGTTAACCTAGAACCGATGGGAGACGATGAAACCATAGTCTAGCCTAGATATTACTAGTTTATACAATAATTTCTATTCAATTTATTTAATCTCCCGAGTCAGCAAATATAGTCTCTTTAGAGCCATCCCCACATATTTCCTGCGCTGAAGTTGTATTAGTCGTTGTCAATCCTGATACGAGAGGGGAGTATGGAACTGCAGCATACATAAGATCAACTGAGGATAAACAAATAACTAAGATTATAGATAAAAATAATTTCAAAAGTAAAAATTAGAGTTTAATCTTGATATAAAAATTCTTTAGTACAAGTGCCAAATTAAAAAAACAAAAGTAATTCATTTAGATACTTGTATTACTAAAATATAGAACGTTTGATTATAGTACTTACTAAATAAAGTTCCACATTTAGTTAAATGTATCAGATAATTTATCTAATATCCAATGATATATTTTACCAGTGTTGCAAACCACTAAAAAACTTAATTTTATTTTCATACTGGTTAATTTTTCCATTGTTGGATTGATCCTCTATAGTAGTACTATATTACAACCCGTACAAAAGATTGAGGCACAAACGAACCAACTTAAATTTACATTTGTAGAAAAATGGGGGTCTAATGGTTCGGGCCCGGGTAACTTTGTAAGGCCTCACGATGTAGCCTTTGATTCAAAGGGGTTTGTCTATGTCAGCGATAGAGAACTCGACAATATTCAAAAGTTTACGCATAATGGTACATTCATTAAGATGTGGGGGTCTAAGGGCTCAGATAATGGACAATTCAGAATTCCATATAGCATTAGTGTCGATCCAAAAGACACAATATTTGTTGTAGACAGGGAAAATCATCGAATACAAAAATTTGACACAAACGGTACATTTTTGACAAAATGGGGAAACGAGAGAGGAAAAGCAGATAATCAATTAAATAGACCTGAAGATATTGCATTTTCGCCTTTTGGAATATTTGTTACTGATACTGGGAATGATAGAATATTGAAATTCGACAGCAGTTTCATATTGGTTAATAAATGGGGGTCTAAGGGTACGGGTGATGGTCAATTTATTCACCCACATGCAATTGATGTTGATTCGAAGGGAAATGTCTATGTGGGAGAATTAAATCGACCGGGAGTTCAAGTATTCGATACCAATGGAAAATTCTTGAAAAAATGGGGGTCTAAGGGCACGGGCGATGGTCAATTTTCAACTCCTCAAGAACATATCTCAATTGACAAACAAGATAAGGTATACATCGTCGATGGAGAATCAAATCCAAGAGTGCAAATTTTTGATAAAGATGGCCACTTTCTCGGTAAAATAGGAACATACTGTCATTTATCTAGTGGTGAAGGCTGTACAGACCCTGATGGATCAGGGCCTTTAGAATTAGGAGATGGTCAATTCTCAAAGCCTGAACATGTCTCTATTGATTCGGAAGGTAAAGTGTACGTCGTAGACAGAGGAAATAAAAGAATTCAAGTTTTTGCCCCAGTTATGGATGATTTAGGAAAGTAATGTTGCTAGCAATGTACTCCATAATAATCGTGTTCTTCGATTAGGATTTTTTTATTACTGCCAAAAAGAAAAAAAATATTATTGCTGACCCTGATAAAGGGATCACTATATCGGTAAATGCATTATCCAACGAATAAAAATGTTCTAAGCCTTCATAAATTAGGAAGATACAGAATAATGAAAATGCAATGGCAGCGTATTGCAGTTTCTTCAAACCGCTCTTGTGGTATGAAATAACACAGAGCCCAACCAAAACTACGGATAATATCGCTCCTGCGATGTATAACAACATTTCCACTACTTCAAGGATGGGTACTTGCTGAATGATAGGAAAGAACATTTGCAATTTTATACTTAATCATCGATACTTGTGAGTATGATAGGTTTAAACATTATAGTACCGTTATCTAAACAAGATTCTGTTCTATCCAGACTTTTCGATTAGAGACTTGTATCAATGACTTTAATTTTTTCCTGAGGTTATAGGATAATATGCTATTGAACTTGAAATTAACTATTTTTTTGTGTAGCCTCATTGCAATGATAACATTTCCGGATTTTGTACTTGCTTCAATCCCAGAAATGAATGATAATCCTAGTGAGATTGCCAATCAATCGAATTCTACTGAGATATTAGATGATGATTCAAAGTTGCTTCCAGGTAATTATACTCCTGACCAAATAAATGAGATAATATATCATCTCTATCAACTTGTCCAGAACTCTAACTCTACTGTAAATGGGTATAGTCATGACCTTGCTATTTTGATAGATCTTGTTTGTAGTAATGAACTTTATGAAAGTGCAGTTGAAGCATGCGACATAGTTACAGAATTACCAATCGAATCAAATAACTATTAAACAAATAGTAAACGTTTAGATGTCTGTATCACTACATTTTTTAAGTCAAACTGCCTACATTTATCATGGATAGCAGACTTCGGATATCAATTGTAGTAATTTCCTTAATTACCTTGAGCATTGCTCTCATTTCGAGTAACGTTGTTTGGTCAGATTCAGATAGAGATAAGGATTACTGCTACGACCAAGTAGGCGACGGCCACTTTTGTTTCAATACTAAAGAGAAATGTAGACATGAGCAAAAAAGCGACGAGGTAGCAGAAAGTCCTTGCTATAATAAGGATCGAAATTAGATTAATAATTATTGTATTGAGGTCTAATTGTAGCAATATCTAAATATTATTTTGTATTTGGAACTATTCGATAAATAGCACCTTCATCTGTTCCGTGATCACCTGATACCATGTATAAGTATCCATCAGGTCAACTTTCAATGTCTGTTACAATTCCAAAATTTTGGCCGAACTGTACCTTCGTATAGACTTGCATCTGAAAGAGAAAAAAGAAAGTGGAAAGTATTTAGAGAAAAATTGTCAGGATATCATCATCGTCATCAAGAATCTTTATTGTATAGTGTTTTGTTTTGTTACCACGATTATTCAATCCGAAAACCAATTAGTCAAGTTGATGAGCAAGCATAATTAGTCCATAAACTTTTCATATACACGTTATAAAATTGATCCTACAGTATAGAAACTAGGATCCATCTATAAGCAAGCATTGATATAAGTCGGACGCGTAATGAAAACATGGTAAGAACAATAAAACCAGATGTCGCTCCTGGAAAATTTAAATGCAGAACATGTGAGGTCATGTGGTCCAGTTTTATGAAAAGTAATATTCCATGTACAGACACAACATTAGTTAGAAACGGCCTACACGATTTTGATTTTGGCAGTCCCATTCTAATTAAATAGGCTCGCTATCTTTAACCTATTGTATAATTCTGACATTGTCTGACCTGTATCATATATGTTCTAGGCAATGAACGCGGTAATTCCAGCCGCAAGAAGGCCAAGACTAATAAGACTTTAAAAAATAATAAAAAAATAAGTAAAGGTAATGCTGTCTAAGGTGAAGTTTAAGGCGCACGGAACAATGCCATGACATCATCGTTGTATTGATCAAGTAATGTCTGTATTCTTTCTGGCTCGGGTGGGTTTATGGCTCCTGCATCTAATATCGCCTTCTCTAAATCCTTTGTCAATTCTTTGAATTCCTTGCGCTCGACAAAACCAAATGCAGATATTTGCTGAGCGCTTATTGCAAACACTCCGATAATAGTTACTGCACTTAAGATTGCCAGTACAGAGTAAAGACTCTTCATGTTTCCCTTAGGAAGAAATATGTTTTAAGTGTTTATCATCTACTAGAACCATACGCTACCCTCCTTCCCTTGCGGGTTACCTAGATATTAAATTGCAAATCATGACAATGAAATCATGGGCAGAACTGTACCTTCGTATAGACTTGCATCTGAAAGAGAAAAGAGAAAGTGGAAAGTATTTAGAGAAAAATTAGACAAAAGTGAAAGAAGGACTTTTGATGAAATGATTTCTATTCCAAGGTTGTATAATGTTGCTGGAGTCGGCGCTTGCAAACCTGTCTTATTGCATCCAATTCTAATGTCCATCATATTTGAACATTATAAGCAAATCGAATTTTTTAGAACAGGTGATTTGTGAACAAAATTTAGAAATTTAGTAAGTTTCAGTTCTTTTTAAAGTATGTTGGCCCACTTATCTTAATGGATTTAATAAATCAAAGGTTCGCATGCTTCTTAATCTTAATAGTATCAATCTCCTTTGTATTTGCAACAGGAATTTCAAGTAATTATCTCATTTCATCTGCTGAGGGATCTGAAAACATAATGAACAAAATATCGAAAGTAATCCCAATTCAAGATAACTCCGAGAATGGTGAAGAGTCTGAAGATTCTCAGAATTCAGATAATTTACTCGGCAATACTAATGAAGGTAGTAACGAAACTGGAGGTCTATCAAATGGCCTGACCGGTGAATCACTTTCAGGCAATACAACTCAGTCAGAAAGCGATGTGACAACTGATGAAGGCTTGGATGGAAATGCAAATCAGACAGTACAATCAGAAAATGAAGTCAATCAAAATGTAAATCAAACTCAAACAACTAATCAGAATGTAAATGTAAATCAGACCAACAATCAGAATGTAAATGTAATAAATAAGCAAAAATTGGAATTAATCATCTCTGAAGAGGAAGACGAAGCACCAATTTCTGTAGAAGAACAAACAAGAATAGAGTCAGGAGATAAGGTTGTGGTAACTCAACATAGAGGAATAACGGCGGCTGAATGTAGATCAGGTAACGTTCTTGACGGAGCGTCAAATGCGGAAGATCTTAGGGTCTTGGCAGATTGTCAAGACGCAACTGGTACGGTAATGCATACTAAAAAGATGGACGATGGAGATTACAAATTTTTCCTTAATCTGGACGGTCCATTTAAGTTTCTAGTAAACGAAAAGAATAACGACAAGACAGAAGGATTCTTGGTTGTAGAAATAGTGCCACCAGATCAAAACTCAGTAGGCGTACTTCCAAAAGAAGGAGACCATGTACATGTCTGGGGCGCATGGGTAACAGACAAGCCCAAGGGATGGCATGAGATTCATCCTACTTGGAAGGTAGTAGTTCAGTAGCAACATGATAAGTCCTTCTCGTCTACCCTAATACTTTAATTTCCTTTACTTTTGTTTATCATATAAAGAACGCTCTCCAGTACTTATGCTTCCTCTCACTGATATTATGATTAATTATAACCAGTTATTATAAAATTATTTAGGAAATCACTGCTAAGTATAACTTGTCGTCAAACCTTACCAGATTGATGATAAAGATTGGTGCCATCAATGGCACCGGCACCAATCATTTTTTTTCGCATTGTGACTCATTTATATCGCTAAAATGATCTTTCCATAGGATGAATTATCCGGCAATAAAAAGAGAGGAACAGATTGATTTAACTAACTTGTAACTGTTTAGAAATTCTTAATATTAATATTACCTGTCTTGTTTAACTTCAGTAATGTGTAACTGTTTAGAAATTCTTAATATTAATATTACCTGTCTTGTTTAACTTCAGTAATGAGGTTTCTGCTGACTGTCATATTCCTTACCTCTCTGGCCACCTTTTCGACTATGCTAACTGGAACAGTTTCTGCTAGTATAACTGATGATTATTGTTACGATCAGGATCTGGAAGATACTTTTTGCTACGGAACCCAAAAGGTGTGCGAAAATGAACGGAAAAATGACCTAATGGCAGAAAGCAAATGTTACAAGGCTATAGAGTAGAAAATTTTTATCGTTTTCACAAATAGCAGTATTAAGAGTTAATAATGCCCGACAAGTAGAGTAATATGACTTGTTCCAGAAAATATATGCACGAACTGCAGAATTTAATGAAATTGCTCCCAAGTGGGCAAATAAAATTATGACTTTAAGACAAGAAGGGTTTCCGTTTCCATTATCATTCGCTTGGTGGAAACTCCATTTTGCTTTAGATAGTCCTTCAAAATGCATAGTAGGAGAGGCACATGGTTTTTCCTCCCATTATGAAAAGGAATGTGCAGAGTGCGATAGATTGGGGTGGGAATTTGGACATTCTTTTTTAGCGCGATCAACAAAAGAGTTTGATGTTAACATCAAAGTTTTTGTGACACATTGGAATAATAAGCACATATCAGAGAAAGAAACGAAGTAACGTTAGTAATTGATTATTTCATATTTTAGAATTAAATTGATATCTCTATCAGTAACTGGATATGTTTGAATATGATTAGTTCTAGAAAATCCATTTTTATTGTATTATTGTGTTTGCTTTCAACATTAGTATTCATTAAAATTAGTAACAATTCACTTGGCTCAGTA
>Ga0209974_10000795_pt1 | contig 10777 bp, 10 predicted proteins | sample InoplaM3SPM_FD_187592 | JGI IMG/M metagenome (GOLD analysis project Ga0209974, IMG submission 187592) | Arabidopsis thaliana rhizosphere microbial communities from the Joint Genome Institute, USA, that affect carbon cycling - Inoculated... | ecosystem: Host-associated > Plants > Roots >...
GCCGGACCGGCGGTGCTTGCGGTCTTTGAGGCGGAAGAAACCCGCCACCATCGGATGCTGCCTCTCGATCAGAGCGGCATTTTTGTACCAGAAGAAAACGGACATCAAGTTCCAATAATTTCTCGGATGGTCCGTCCAGCGGGACAGATTCCGAATCATATTGTCCTTATCGTAAAACGTTCTCCACGCGTTTTCGTACGCATCGGTCCATTCTTCCGCCGTCATCAGCGGGTGTTTGATCGTCGCATGGAATGAGTCTCTTTTATTGAAGTCGGGATCCATCCAATCGCCGCGCTTTTTCATCTCCCGATGATCATGCGAGCCGGGTAGAGGAGTCAGCATGAAGAACGATGCTTGATCAGGTCCGACCTCATCGATGAGAAAACGGACGTCCGCCTCGACTTGCTTTGTCGAGTCCCAGGGCAAGCCAATAATATAACCGGTATGCACCAACACGCCGGCATCGTGCCACTCCTTAATGATCGCGCGGTATTCTTCGACTTTGTTTTGTTTTTTTCCTTCGGCTTCGAGGTTTTGCGGGTTTACGCTTTCCATTCCGATGAAGACTTGTGTGCATCCGGCACGCGCCGCGAGGGCGACGAAGTCTTTGGGTTTCTTTGCCAGATCCACCTGCATCATGAATGAAACATCGAGTCCTTCTTCGCGCAGTTTAATAATCTCTTCGAACGTTTCGCGCCACAGCTTTTTGCGCGCGAAGTTATCGTCGGTGAAAAAGTAGAACGACAATCCGTGTTTGAGATAATTCTTTCGCATCATGGCGGCAATGCTTTGAGGGCTTCGCTCGCGCATTTTGCGGCCTTGCACGTTAATGATGGTGCAGAAGGTGCACGCAAACGGGCATCCGCGTGACGTGTCGGCCGTCGCGAAGCTTGGATAGGCAAAGTGTTTCATGGTCTTGGCGCTGGTTCGCGGCAGAGGCGCATCATCGATGTCAACCAGATTCTGAAGGTCTTGAGCGAAGCTATAAAGAGGTTTAAGCCGGTCGTGCAGATAATCCGCGAGAATGCCTTCCCACTTTCCTTCGACTTCGCCGGACACGACGCAAATCCCTTCGCGATAGAGCTCTTGAATATCGGGCTCCTGGTCGCTTAGCATGTTAATCGTGCCGCTGGTATGAAACCCGCCCATGATGACGGTGATCCCCTCGCGCCTGAATGTTTTGGCCATGTCCATGGCGCGCGGAAACTGATTGGTTTGGACGCCCACCAGGCAGACGAGCAGCTTGGTGGCCGGCGCTTTGCTCCATCGGACAATCTTGGCAAGCGGCACTTTTTCCGCGGTTTCGTCGAAGGTGGTGACTTCGATGGGGAGTGTTCCGAACACTTCGCGTGCTTTGATGTCCTCGGTTAGGCCGTGCAGAACGTTGAGCGTGTTGCTTGGCAGTACGCCTTTCCAAAAACGAATCACGTAGCCGTCATCGTCGTACTTGGAGGGCTTGATTAAAACGATATGAAATTTTCTGAGGTGATCCATCATTGGCTCGTCCCTCGAGTGCTTGTAAGTTAATGCGGCATTCTTTATAGATAGGCGCGAAGGAAATCGATTGGGTCACTGTAACAACCGCCTACCTCCATGTCAAGTTAGTTCTTCTATAAATAGCGATTTTGTCAGTAGAATTTCGCGGTTCGATGATTCAGTTTTTGCACGTCTGGAAAACCTACCCGCCGAACTATAGGGCATTAACCGATATCAACTTGGAAGTCGCCAACGGCGAGCTTGTGTTTCTCGTGGGCGCAAGTGGTGCCGGCAAATCGACCTTGCTCAAGCTGCTTTTTCGCGAGGAGGAGCCAAGCGAGGGCCAAATCTTGCTGCACGGCAAGAACATTACGCGACTTAACCGCCATGGCGTTGCCCAATTGCGCAGGAGCATCGGGCTCGTCTTTCAAGAATGCAAACTGCTCGCCAGCCTGACCGTGCTCGAAAACGTCGCATTGGCGGCCGAGGTCATCGGGCTGTCGAAGCGTGAGAGTCGCATCAAAGCGTACCAACTGTTGCGCGAGTTGGGTTTGAAAGATCGCCACGACGCTAGACCCTTGGCGCTGTCGGCCGGTGAGCGGCAGCGTGTAGCAATCGCTCGCGCCGTGATTAATAATCCTACACTCCTTCTAGCAGACGAGCCCACGGGCAATCTCGATGCCGACGTAGCGGATGAGACTATGCGGTTGTTGCTGCGAATGCGTGAACGGGGCGCGACGATTATAATTGCGACCCACGACTTCGGTGTCGTTGATCGTTACGCCTCACGGGTCGTTTCTTTGCATCGCGGGGTGCTCACAGAAAAGCCCGTTTGGCAACTGGCGCGGGGGGGCGGCCGGTGAAATTGTCTTTGCTCGGTTTTGTGTTTCGCCGGGTACGCAGTAGTCTTCGGCGACTGCTGTGGACTCACGTGCTCACGGCCGGTACGGTCGCCATGACACTTTTTGTCTTCGGTGGCTTCATGCTGTTGGAGACCAATCTGCAAAAACTTTTGAATAGTTGGGGCGATCAGATTCAGATTACGGCCTACTTAGCCAACGACGTCGCGAGGGGAGACGTCGAGGACTTGATCAAGCGCATACAGGCGCTGCCCGAAGTCGAACGGGTACGTTACATCAGTCAAGCGCAGGCGTGGCGTGATTTTCAAGTTGCTTTGGGCTCTCAGTCTGGACTGTTGGAGGGTTTGCCACGCGAAGTCCTGCCGGCGTCCGTCGAGATTTCACTTGGATCGGCGTATCGTCAGAGTCCCGCTGTCGAACGGCTAGCTGCCCGTCTAAACAAGGAGACGCAAATTTCCAGCGTGGAATATCCGCAAGCATGGGTCGAGAAATTGAGCGTGATTGTGCTCGTCGTCGAATGGATCAAGTGGGTTTTCGCCGCCGTGCTTTTCCTTGCAACGTTTTTTATCGTCGGCAATACCGTCAAATTGGCGATCCTGGCGCGCCAAGAAGAAGTGGAGGTTATGCAGTTGGTCGGCGCCTCGGAGGGACTTATTCAAGCGCCGTTCGTGATCGAAGGCATGATTCAAGGAGTGGCGGGCGCAGCGATCGCGATCGCCGGTCTGGGAGCGGCGTATGTGCTATTAGACCGCGAGGTGGCATCCATGGGTGGTTTGTTGGCGTCCGCCGGCGATTTACGGTTTTTGAATCTGAAGGCGATTGGGCTGCTGCTTGGTATCGGTTGGTTTTTGGGCGCAGTCGGCAGTCTGATTTCGCTTAGGAGGTTTGTCAGGACGTGGCACGCTTCGGGCGTTCGAGTTTAACTTTGCCGCTGGTTCTCATCGCGCTGCCTGCGCTAATAGGCGCCATGGCAAACCGAGATCTCGACGGGATCAAGAAAAAGATCGAAAACCAGAAGAAGGATCTGTCGCGTCTCCACAACAAGGAGGTTTCCGTCCTTGACTCGCTCGGCAAAATTCAACGGGAACTGGAAATACGCAACCGGGAAATCAAGCTGGCAAACGCCAAACTGTCCACGATTACCGGCGAGCTAAACATGAAACGAGCGGAGGCGACCCGCTTGGCGGGCTCCACGGCTCGGCTGCGCGAGGCGCTGCAGAGGCGCGTCGCGGCTTTGTATCGCTGGAAGCGAGCGGGTAATCCGCTGGTCGTTTTTAATAGCGATGTTACATTGGTCAGCGTCATGCGGCGTCAACATTATCTCCAGGCGGCGCTTTCCTTTGACCGAGAACTGCTGGCGAAGCTGGAAGAGGAAAGCCATCATCACGCGGTGTTGCGTGAAGAACTGTCACAAAAGCAAGAAGATCTCGCCGAGCACAAACAAGCGCTGGGCACAGCCCAAGAGGCAATTCGCCGGGAGGCGAAGAAAAAGCAATTGCTTTTGACCAGCTTGCGCCGGGAAAAGGATACCCGCCTGCGTGCGTTAAAAGAGATGGAAGCGGCCGCCCGGCGCTTAGAAAAGATGATGGAAGAAATCGCCCGCCGAGCCTTGGTGAAACCAAAAAATCTGCCAACAACGCCGTCGCCGGGCGGCGGACTTGAGGCGCTGCGAGGCCGCTTGGAGTGGCCGGTTCGAGGGCAGGTCACCGCGCCGTTCGGAAAATTCCAGCATCCGGAATTTACCGCGGAGATCATTCGCAAAGGCATTGACATCGCGGCGCCGATTGGCGAAGAAATCAAGGCGGTTGAAAAAGGCCGCGTTGTTTACGCCGATCGATTCTCCGGCTACGGCAACATGGTCATTGTAGATCATGGTGAGCGTTACTACACAATTTACGGCCATCTATCGGAAATTCTTAAAAAAACAGGCGAAGTGGTGAACCGGGGCGAGGCGCTCGGTCGGGCCGGCGACAGCGACTCATTGGCGGGGTCGAAACTCTATTTCGAGATCCGAAAAGACGGCCATTCGTTAGACCCTGTTGCCTGGTTGAGAAAGCGTTAGATATTTCATCTTTGTTGCGTTAGACTGCGTCCAATTGGTGATTTGAACTTTCGAGGAGATTTCCCATGCGCATTGTGCACAAACATGGAAAACCATTTTTGCTCTTGGTTTCCGGTATCGCTTTAGGATTTTTCCTGTCGGCGCATTGGGTCCCCAACGTCGCTGCCGTGGGCCGCCAAGACTACGAAAGCCTCGAAGCGTTCAGCAATATATTGTCGATCGTAAGAAAAAATTATGTCGAAGATGTCGAAACCAAAAATCTGGTAAACGGGGCCATTAACGGGATGCTAAATTCGCTGGATCCCCACAGCGCCTACTTGACTCCCGAGCTCTATAAAGAGCTGCAGAGCGATACACAAGGCCGTTTCGGCGGATTGGGAATTGAAATCACCGTCAAGGGCGGAATCCTAACCGTTGTTTCGCCGATCGAAGACACGCCTGCCGCCAAGGCGGGGATTCAGCCCGGCGATCAAATTTTCAAGATCGAAGACGAGTTTACCAAAGACATGTCCCTTGTGGATGCGGTGAAAAAGATGCGCGGTCTCAAGGGAACCAAGATTAATCTGACGATAAAGCGCGAAAACGTACCAGATCTCGTGGAAGTCTCTTTAGTACGCGACATCATTCGGGTGCAGAGCGTACGGAGCCGCGATCTGGAACCGGGCTATGGTTACATTAGGCTAGCTCAATTCCAGGAGCGCAGTGACCGCGACATGCAGCGCGCGTTGGAAAAATTCGCCGCTGAAAAAAGCGGAATCAAGGGCCTGGTGCTCGACCTGCGCAACAATCCGGGCGGGCTGTTGACGCAAGCGGTGCGTATTTCGGATCTCTTCCTGGACTCCGGTCTGATTGTTTACACGGAAGGCCGTATCGAAGCACAGAAGCAGAAATATTTTGCGCAAAAAGACGGCACGTGGACGGACTTCCCCATCGTTGTGTTGGTCAATGGCGGCAGCGCGAGTGCATCGGAGATCGTCGCCGGTGCTTTGCAGGATCACAAACGCGCGGTGGTTCTGGGAACCAAAACCTTCGGGAAGGGCTCCGTGCAAACGATTTTGCCCTTGGACGACAGCTCGGCGCTACGTTTGACGACGGCGCGTTACTTCACGCCCGCTGGACGGTCGATACAAGCCACTGGCATCGTGCCGGATATTGTTTTGGACAATGCGCCCGCCGACGGGAAAACCGAACCGTCCAGGCGGCCCAACTTGCGCGAGGAAAACTTGCCGGGTCATTTGATCAACCCTCAATCGCCCAACTTGCAAGAGCAGTTGGACAAAGAGCGCGAGAAACAAATACCGTCCTTAGCGCCCACAGGCGACGACACCATCGACAAGGATGCGCAGCTCAAGCGCGCGTTGGATCTGTTGAAGAGCTGGGATGTTTTCAAGCAGGTTGTGCAAAAGAAAGCCGCCTAGCGAACGCGAGGCTATCTTTTCTCGACGAGTTGTAAATTAGCCCTCCCCCTGGAGGGCTAATTTTTTTTCCAGGAGTGAGAATGGTCAGAACCGTAAAGCAAGATGCCGAGTTGCCGCTATTCAGCGCGGCAAGCCGTAAGTTTCTTACCATCAGCGAGTTGAACGAGGTTATCAAAGGTACGCTCGAATCGCGCATTGACGCTTTATGGGTCCAGGGGGAAATTTCTAACTTTCGCGTTCCCCCATCGGGGCATTTTTATTTCACACTCAAAGATGATCAGAGTCAGATCTGTGCCGTGATGTTTCGCCGCCAGGGAACCCGGCTTCGGTTCATGCCGGAAAACGGAATGGCGGTGTTGTGCTATGGGCGCGTAAGTGTTTATTCGATGCGCGGTGACCTGCAACTTTACGTCGAAGACATGGAGCCGCAAGGGCAGGGCGCGCTTTATGTCGCGTTTGAGCAGCTCAAAAACAAACTCACGGCCGAAGGTTTGTTTGCGCTCGAACGGAAGCGTCCGTTGCCCTATTTGCCGGAATCCATCGGCATCGTGACTTCGGACGGCGGCGCCGCGTTGCAAGATATGCTGCGGATCCTACGCGACCGTTTTTCCGAGCGTCGGGTGATTGTTCGGTCTGTCAAAGTGCAAGGCGACGGCGCCGCGCGGGAGATCGCGGCGGGTATCGCTGACCTAAATCGCCTGGCCGGCATCGACGTCCTTATCGTCGGACGGGGCGGCGGATCCCTCGAAGACCTGTGGGCTTTCAACGAAGAAATTGTCGCGCGGGCGATTTATGAATCGAAGATTCCGGTTGTGTCGGCGGTTGGCCACGAGATCGACTTCACGATCGCGGACTTTGTCGCGGATCATCGAGCACCGACGCCCACGGCGGCAGCCGAAATGGTCGTGCCGCGCAAAGCGGAGGTGCTCGAGCAAGTCGCGACGCTCGAGCTAAAGCTGCAAAGATGCATGAAGTTGAAACTGGCAAACTCGCGGGAAAGCTTTGCAGCGTGGGTCAAACGGCTCGCCGATCCGGGGCGCAGACTGCGCGAGAATCAGCAGCGCGTGGACGAGCTTTCCGTCGATCTCCTGCGGCGGCTCCAAGATCGACTGCGGGCGTGCAAAGATCACTTAAACCGGCAGACTGGACGCTTAAATGCCCTGAGCCCCCTCGCGGTGCTCGATCGCGGCTACAGCATTACGCACAAACTCCCGGACGGGCACATCGTTAAAGATGCCGCGGCTCTGGAAATCGGCGATTTGGTCCGCATCACACTCGCGCTAGGCAAGGCGGTTTGCCGCGTACAAGGGAAGGAATGAGATGCGAGCGGTGTTAGTGCTCGCGAGTTTTGTCGCGCTGCTCCTGGACTGTCCGGAATCTTTTGCCGCGGGTCACGGCAAAATCCTTTGGCCCAAGCTGATAGAAATTTTCCAGGGCGAGCTTGCCGAAGTCAGTGTGATAGGCGCCGATATCGCCGTCGTGAAAGGCGGACTCGGCAAGGAGAAAATCTTTTTCTACCCGAATGGCACTGCAAAATTCAGCGCCATCGTCGGCGCCGACGTCGACGCAAAAGCCGGGACTTCAAAACTGCGGCTGATTGCGAAGATGCGGAGTGGCGGCGAAATACGCAGTGAAGTTCCAGTCAGAATCAGAGCCAAATCCTTTCGCCAGGAATCTTTCAATGTTCCCCCGGGATTTGATCAGATGACGCCGGAAAACCTGGAGGAAATTCACCGCGAGCAAGCAGCGTTTGCGCGCGCCTTCGCCGTGCCGACCCCGGATCGTCTGTGGGATGCGCCGTTCATCCGGCCCGTGCCGCAGGATGAATCCGCGTCGTCATTTGGCCGGCGAAGAATCATCAACGGTACGCCGCGGGCGCCCCACAGCGGGCTCGATCTGTCCGCTCCCGCCGGAACCGAAGTGGCTGCGGCCAATCACGGCAAGGTTGTTTCGAACGGAAATTTTTTCTTTGCCGGCGGCAGCGTGGTTCTGGATCACGGCGGCGGGCTGTTCACGATGTATTTTCATCTCTCCGAGATCCGGGTCGGGGAGGGAGAATTTGTAAGAAAGGGCGATGTGCTTGGGCTTTCCGGAGCAACCGGCAGGGTGACGGGGGCGCATCTTCATTGGGGCGCGAGACTCGCAAACGCCAGAATCGACCCGCTGGAACTGCTCAAAAAGATTTCGGCCAACTGGCTGCCCGCCGAGCCCGTCGTGCAAAGCGATACAATGGGGAACGAAGTGGAGAAATAACATGGCACGAAAAGAATCCGGCGACAAAAAATTCGAATCGGCTCTGGAAGAGCTCGAAGAAGTCGTCGAACAGTTGGAATCCGGCGAGCTGAGCCTGGAAGATTCTCTAACGGCGTTCGAAAAAGGCGTGGGGCTGGTCAGATTTTGCAATCAGAAGCTCAACGAAGTGGAAAAGAAGATCGAGATGCTGGTGAAGGACAAAGAAGGCAAGCTTCAGCTCAAAGAGTTGAGGGAATTACCTAAGGAAGAGAACGGACAATAGCGCGGACGCCGGCTCAATCACAAACACGCTCCTCGCGTGGGGCCATTTAATCAGTTCGGGCCGGCATCCCGGTTCGTTAACTCCGCGCGCCGGCCTCGCAGCGTCACGCGGATAGCCGACGATTATTGCTTCCCGCTATGTAGCGCCGCAGGTCAATTGCGTTCTTCACGGCATAGCCTTGCGCGTCGTTGTTGAAATAGGCGAAGACGTCCTTGCCGCTCGCTAATTGTCCTCTGATCCACTTTGCTTCGCCGGCCAGTTTTTGAGGCGAGTAGGTTCCCGCGTATCGATTGCCGTGCCAACGCAAGTAGGTCCAATCGGCCGTGAGGACGCGCGGATGGTTTTTTATCATGTCATGAATGCACAGAGCGGCCTGATGCCGTTGCAAAGTTTCAAATGCTTCCTTACAAAGCCAAGTCGCGTTGCGAAATTCAATCGCCCATCGAAGAGAGCGCGGCGCCGCGGCCAGAAAGCTGTCCAACCGGTGCGCGTCCACATTCCAATGCGGCGGCAGCTGAACAAGGATTGGCCCCAGAAACTCTCCTAGCCGGTTTGCCACCGCGAGAAAATTTGCGATCGTTTGCCGCGGGTTTTTGAGCCGCATCCAATGCGATCCGTAGCGGTTGAATTTGAGCGCATAGCAGAAGCCCGGCGGAGCTTGTTCTTTCCAAGAATCGAACGCTGCGGCGGAAGGTAGATGATAAAAGGTATTGTTGATTTCGACCGTGTCGAAGTGTTGCGCATAAAAGGAAAACCATTTCGACTTTGGCAGTCTCTCCGGATAAAAAATGCCTTTCCAGTGATTATAGTGGAAACCTGAAGTTCCGATGCGCAGGTTGCCGTGACTGGAGCTCATAAAAAATCCGAACGCCCTTTAATCGATCGAGCGCGCTGCAAGCAGCTGATCGACTCTTTTACAATATTAACCTTCCGAAGGATGAGATCCACGGGGCCGGCGACACCGGCGCTGATCCGGAATGGAGCACGAAACGCTGCGCTCAATATTTAGTCAATTCCCGAAAGGCGACGAACACAGGCTTCGAAATGCGATATGAGTGCGCGCGCATCCGCGAAATCATTGCGATAGGCCGGTTCGCCGAATTTTAAATCGGCGAGCCACGGCGTGCCCGGTGTATAGCGAATGCCGGCCGGGATAATCGGTATTGCTTGGGTCAAGCGCTTCTCCGCAGTTGCGGCTATATTCACAAAACCGGGCTTGAACGGCAGAAACTCATCGGGCCTTGTTTTGGGCGTATGATGCGGGTCGATGTTCGGGTAGCCTTCCGGAAAGACAACCACAATCCTTTCCGCGCCGAGTAGCTCGACCGCCTCACGCACCGCCTTTCGTTGATAGCGCACAACGTCGTGGACCGTAAAAAGGCGGCCGCGTTGCGTGGTGGCGCGATCTACCGCGTCCGTGCGTAGCACCACGGGCCAGCGGCCGATTCTCGCGAGGGTTTCCATGGTATGTCTTGTCCTCTGGTTTTTCGCCCAGTCAATGGTGACCACGATGTGGAACGGGCGCGGTAGAGCAGCGAATAAGGCGAGGCCATCGTAGAAATGATGGTAGTGGCGCGCGACGATCAGGGCGGGCCCGTCGGCGGGGATATGCTCGAATCCGGAAACGACGGTTGTTAGACGGCCGGCAGACAAACCGCGCGCGATCAGCCGCATGGACTTGTCGATCATTAGTCCGAAAATGGGCGACATTGTGTGCCGTCGATTAAGATCGGTGCGAGATTTTCGCGACTGAATCACGAATTCTTTTTACCGCGAATGGCACGGAGGTTTGAATAGATCTTATTCCCGAACTCCTTGCTCTTCGTGTGCTTCTTCGAAAATTCTTTGGGGATAGGACTAGAATGTTGGGTTCCCCTGGAACGTCACCCCTGAGTGTTTTAGTCGGGGGTCCAGGTCCCCGTCCCCTGGATTCCCGGTAGAAGCATTCGGGAATGACGGATAGCTTTGAGACGCCGCGGCCGAGATTACTCCTCCGTTTTCATCCTCCGGAGGCGTGCGTAAGATCATAAAACACTTCGTGCTGAACCTGACTTCTGGCTCGATGCTGCGATCGCGACTCAATCGGGCAGCGGTTCGAAGACGCCGCCTTTGCGCCGGATGTAGCTGCGCCCCCGCCAGTTATGGCGGCGCTTGAGCGCGCACTGGATGATCCGCGCGACAACCGGCAAGTCGCACACCGGAGAGAGCCAGTAAGTCCACGGCCTATTCGGATAAGCGCGCGCAACGCCGAACAGAACACCTAGCCTCAAGGCCGATAAGAATCCGACCAACGACAGAAACCAGAGTGGCGCGTCGAACGCCAAGCCGAGAACCAACAACGGCAAAGGTAACGCCTGAAACAACAGCACGCCCATAAGTGCGATGCCTTCTCGCCACCCGAAGTATTGATCGCGCATCGGCAAGGATCTCGGCCAATTTGTCCAGG
>Ga0209974_10000797_pt1 | contig 10769 bp, 13 predicted proteins | sample InoplaM3SPM_FD_187592 | JGI IMG/M metagenome (GOLD analysis project Ga0209974, IMG submission 187592) | Arabidopsis thaliana rhizosphere microbial communities from the Joint Genome Institute, USA, that affect carbon cycling - Inoculated... | ecosystem: Host-associated > Plants > Roots >...
CTTTTCATTACCGTAAAGCGAAGCTGTATCAATATGTCTATAGCCGACCTTGAAAGCATATCCAACTGCTCGCCGAGTTATTTCTCCAATAGGTGACTGGTATACCCCCAGGCCCAGGCGAGGTATTTCTACACCGTTGTTCAATATTGCGTGGGAACGTAAGCTCAGTTGCACAATTAAAGATGTGAATAGAATCGCACTTAATTCTATCGATAGGACCGCTATAGCACTAAAGAATGCATATCAATAACATGAAAGTAGAAGACAAAGAGTTGTATACAAAAACAAGAAATCCAACAGAAACTGCTAACCTTTCGTGAAACTAAATCTAGGAACTCCCATCATATCAATACTTTCTCTGTATTTCATGCAAAATCCGAACCCACTTACCTTGTCGTTTATAGACTATAGGTTACTATCTTCTGGACCTTTTGTTACAGCGCTTTTTATTTGTCCGGATTGTAATCAAAAATATATGTTAAAATATTAAAGATATGGGAAGATCAAATCGAGAAGCATAAGGAGGTTTAAACTTTTTTATACTTTATTGAGAACAGTATTACGGCCAAGAACACCCAAAATGCGTTTCATTGCCTGGTGGGCCGACCTATAAATTTAATGGCCCACCGGTTTACAATATCAACGACCATAAGGTCTTGATTGATGGCAGTCTTGTCTATCACACGTCTGCCATCAGTTTAACTTAACTATGTTACTGAAATCTTATATGGAATTTATTGCCAATATTTATCGCGATACATCGAACCCCTCGACGTTGTACATCCGATGGGTCTTCTACCATTTGGGCCCATCGGTTATAATGTTATAAAATTCTTTTTACATTAAAGAATCGCAATTAAAGATGTCCATTTATACTAGATCTAGATTTCTACTCTCTTTCTTCCATCCTTGGTTAATTGAATTCTAAGGCCTGTTTTTATTATATAGCCCTCATCACTCAATTCTTTTACAAGATTATCCATTTGCACATCTATTATTCCAATTTCTTTTCCAATCTCACTCATATCAATACTTTCAATTCCATCATTTACTGTCTTTTCATATAGTTTCCGAAGTAACTTGTCGCCGATTCGTTCCTCAGACATAACAAAATATTGACCTGATGTTTTTTATGTCTTTCATAACTTTGGGTGATCTAATAATTCTACCTTTCCTCCCCGTGATAACCCTTTTATTTTAAATCCCCGTTACTCGATTTATCCCTATGACTGTAAATGAGAGTTTAGAGCAAGAAATTAAAGATTCAAAACTTTGGCTTTCTCGTACACGAGAAGAAACAACTTACTAACGCGATCTTAAAAAGAGGATTGAATTATAAATTGGGTTTTAGAAAAGATGAAAAATCCTAATGTGGAAATTTGCAGTTTTATTGAAGCCCGAATGAATGAAACGATACAAGAAATAAATGAAAAAGATTCTATGATTGAAGCCGATCCATTGGAGAGTGAATTAAGGACTCTGGATTGGATATTTTATGAAAGTGTAAGACCGAAAGAAGTTAGCCTGGCTAATCTTTCTTATATGCCTTAGCCTCGTCTTTACTTACTTCAAGCCACAGTTTATCTTCTTCAAACCTCAGAGCCTTGTTTCTAGGAATATAAAATCTATCCTTATCGACAGTGCCTTTCTTTGTTACAATAACATCTTCGTTTACTTCTTGGACCTCGCCTAAATCGTAGTCATCAAGTCCCCTTGCTTCCTTTTTTAGGACCTCATCCCAATTAATTGTCTCGGTGTGCTTGTAAGTCTCGGCATCTTCTTTGGTAACCTCAAACCAAAGTTTGTCCCCATCAAACCTATTTACTTTATTTCTGGGCAGATAAAACTTTTCCTTATCCACGACTCCTTTTTTAGTTATCACTTGCTCGGGATTTACTTCTTGGACCTCTCCCAAATCAAAGTCATTTATTCCACGTGCTTCTTTTTTTATGACGTTATCCCAGTCTATTGTTTCATTCATTATTAAATTATATTGCAACATTTAATTTAAGGCTTTATTAGTCATTCCCAAAATTAGTCAAACACATCGTTACCGTTAATGGTATAAACTCGGGCCTACACCTGGGTTGAAGTGTTAAATAATTTATTGCTAAAAGTTTATCATGACTGAAGACGAAGAACCGATTGATAAAGTAAAAAAAGGGCTTAAGGAAGTAGTTGGTGGCACTGCGGGAGTAGTTGAAGGCACTGCACAGGGAATTAAGGAAGCAGTGGAAGATACAAAAGAAGGCGCTGAAGAAATGGCCAGAGAGGCAAGAGACACAGACATGGATGCATCCTCATTCGATGAAACGGAAAACAGGGAAAATAGTGTTACAGAAGAATTGGAAGATGCAGGAGATAAAGTTAAAGCCGGCGCAAAAGCAGCTGCAAATAAAGTAGAAGATCCAGACAAGGATTTGGATAGCGAGTACCAAAAAGAAAAGACAGAAGAAAAAATGGAGTAAAAATAATCAAATCAATATATGCTGATAAAATCGTCATTCTAAACCAAATTTTTTTATTCTCGATCTGAAGTTGAAGTATGTTTGCGTCCGTTTTGTATAATAGGACTTTGAATCGTTATAAGATTTTTTGACTTGTAATTATTATGCAATTACATAACATTTGTCTTAGTTGTGGACATAGAAAAGATGAGCATAGCCCAGATGGTACTCGATGCTTTAATGACCTTTGTCCTTGTTCCCGATTCAGAACGACATTATTGCAGTACGGTGCGGATTCCACAATATACGGCAAGTTCAATAAATAATCTGTATTTCTCGCACTCCGCAGTAAGTCCATTCACATATCGAATTTCAGATTTTTTAAATTATATTTGAACACGCTAAAGAATCCTTGAAGTCACACCACAGATGCATAATTTCTTCGTATGCTAATATTATATTTTGCTAAAACATCTATCAGAATATCTTTCCGTTTTTGTGGCTCCATCCATTTGATAGATTAATTTCTTTATCGGAATTCCGTGGCAAATCATACAAACTCCGCCAACGGTCTTTTTTGTTGCCTCAGATGGTTGGCTGTCAATGCTATCGTAATGTTTAAGTGCACTTCTCACGAGTTTTTGTTTTTCTTCTGAATAGAGATATCATCTATTCTTGGATGTGACTTTACCATTATGTCAGAACAACAATTTCATTAGGACGACTGGAACGATGTATGTAATGGAATGACGTAGTTAATTACATCATGTTCCAATGTTACCGGAATAATGAATATTGCAGCAAAGAGGTACCTCAAAAGGACCACAATGACAATAATTACTATTATAACAAGAGCTATGTATACGAGTGTGTTTAATACCATAATAGAATAAGCCTATAATCCTTTAAATAGTTGTCATTTAGTGAAGTCCCAATGTAAAAATAACTAAAAAAACAATATTGCTAAGAGTTGAAGTGTGGACCTAGAAACTGATTTCTGCATTTGATAAATACAATGTTAGTATTAAAAATATAGATGTTGAGTGATAGTGGGTCTGATTTAACCGAGAAAGATTCTGAACCTGCAGGGGAAACTTCGCTAAAAGTGACATGTGGGCCTTGTAGCGGCGGGCAACACAACGATTGTACACATCCTAATTGCGATTGTGCAACGAAGAATCATCAAGTTTAAATTCAAACAATATAATTAAGAAAAAAATTATTTGTTTCTGATACTTCCAATTCCGTACACTAAACGATTGAACCTGGATAAGTATACGAAAAGGTGCTTCTCTGCAAAGAACCAAGAGACATTAAAAAAGAATCGTGTGCTTAAAGTACCGAACGATAAATAAATGAAACCATGTTGTTGTTCTTGTCTTTGCACTGATGAATGTCCTTGTAAATGTCCTTGTGATTGTAGCAAATGCATTTGGAGGAGTAACAGTTAATCCTAAAGAAAGAATATTAGACATTATCAAAGCCGCTAGGTGCTTATTTACAGGAGTGCTCGTATACTTTCGGCTCCTCTTAATTTTTCTCGATTCTAATATTTTTTTGTTCAAGAAATTTCGAACAAATCTTAAACCGTTGTGAAAGTCAATTATGATTGATTCATCATTTGTATTCTCTTTGGAATGTATTTCCGTATAAGTACGTTTTTTCTTCCACAATAAGGGAACTATAATTAAAGGCAAAAAGAATATTCCAAAAAATATCATCCAACGGATTGAAACCTTCCGTTCATAAGGGTATTCAATCCTGAAATTTTTGAATAAGGAATATTCCAACCATGAATCACTATTTGTAAAATAAATCTCAATTCTGTCCTCGTAGAGATATACTTCAACGATTTTATTTTTCGGATCGACAGAGTATCCTCCCATATATCCTGCTATCCCCAAATTAATCAGATAATCTTTTTGAAGAATACGTGAACCAGCTCTCTTCCTTTTCCCACCAGACATGGACGAATGAGATTGATCGAAGGAAGTTATTAAATTCACTTAAACATTATCGAAAATTGAATGTAGGATAAACACGAGTTAGATAACGAAATATCAAGAGTATGTTTGTTAACCGTAAAGTCAGAATGCGTCGGTACCCACGCCGATATCGGTTCTAAAAGAGGATCCTGAATATAATAATTAACTGTTAACCCTTAAGTTTATCTTTTTACGCCTAACCTAGATCTAACGATTAGAAAATCGCATGAATGTTGAAACATCTGCTTTAGATTTTGTGTTTCTTCCCGACAACCTCATTACTTCGCTAACCCGATCTTTATAGTCAGAAAATTCTCTTCCACTTCAACAATCGACTTTGCTTTAATAGGCAAAATAAAACAAGTTCTCAGACTTCAGGCGCGTAAGTGTGAGTAAATTATTTATCATTGGAACACGCATTGCTTAAGTACAAATTACTTACCACTGATTGGGACATAAGTTTATTCCCCCCTGTCAGTGCTAAACATAGCCAAATTGTTAGAGTAATTTCATCTAGAAGTACAAGGAGCTTTACTTATTAATGACTAAGCTTGGAGGTACTGACATGAGCCTTAGAGCAAACGGGACTTTTCCGAAGTATATCCTAATTTTGATTTTTTCAACAGCATTGATCCTGTCATATTCGGCAGCTGGCAGCGTCTTGCTGATAAAGACATCCGCGACAATAAATGATCCTTATCAAATTACAAATGACCAAGTTAAAGATAGTTATTTGGTTTACATTAAAGAAAAAATCAACAAGGGACCCAATTCTGAATGCCATCCGGGCTTAGGACTCGGCGTTTTACAAGGAGATGATATTATTTGTAACCCCGGACTGTTGAATCAGCAGAACAAGTTGAATGAACTTGAAAACCAAGTTGAAGAACTCGACGATGGTATTGTGTCTAAATTGAGTGATAAGTTGGATAAGAAAAAGGAGATACTTGCAGATAAATTTGAAAAACTGAGAGAAAGGATGGAAAAGGCAATTTCTGAAGAGGAAGAGGAAGAAAACCCTCTGCCAGAAGATGTACAAAAATTGATAGATAAAGAAGATCAAGAAACAAAAAATAAACACCAATCAAAAGAAGGTGAGCATTGCAGAGATGGAAATGTATTGAACGGCGCATCGAATGAAGAAGATCTTAAAGTTTTAGCCGAATGTCAAGACGCTGTTGGCGATGTGATGCATACTAAAAAAATGGACGACGGAGACTACAAATTCTTGTTGAAATTGGACGATAAATACGAATTCCTTGTTAACGATAAAAATGAAGAAAAAACTGACGGGTTGCTGGTGGTCGAAGTAGTACCAAAGGACCAAGACCTGAATAGCGTCGATCTTCCTAAAGAAGGAGACAAGGTTCAGGTGTGGGGCGCATGGGTAACAGACAAGCCCAAAGGATGGCATGAAATACATCCAACTTGGGAAGTAGTAAAGCAATAAGTGAAATGGAAAGCGGAATTCCGTCCTGCATTTCATTTAAATCTGATAATCCCGTATAATTATTTTAGCAATGAGTCGCCTTGAATCCAAACAATTTCTTACACTGATAATCCTTTCTGCAGTAGCGACTGCCATATGCGGATCAAGTACAAACTTCCATTTGATTAGTAAAATCTACGGCCAGATTGAAATAGGGACCGACAAGGTGCTAGAATTTCCGATCTTTAATGAAACGCAAAGTGAGCATCCTCTGCTAGCCCCTAAAATTTTATACTCTGCTTTAAATAATGATACGATAGTTGGGGAAGTGATAAATAACTTTAGTTATCCCATCGAATTAGTTCGCATTACCGCAACAGTATATGATAAAAATGGAATCATTACCGCAACTGGAGAAAAATATGTTAACGATTATCTATTAAAGCCCGGAGTCCGATCCGGATTCGATATCTATCTTAATGAACCATTACCAGGTAGTAGTAAGTATGTACTAACAGCAAGTTTTGAAAAATCCGACGATAATAAACCCGAGGCTCTATTACTAAGTATCGGCAAAAACTACAACCACTCAAATAGTTTTAGAGTCCTAGGAGAAGTAATGAATTATGGTCAAAATGCTGCCAATGCCGTGAAAGTATCGGGAATATTTTACGATAACCAGCACAAGGTGATAGATGCCGATTACGTGTACACAAATCCTGATATTATTAATTCTAACAAGAAAGCACCATTCGAATTTTCATTTTACGTGAACAATCCTGAAAGAATTAATTCGATGGCGTTCAACGTCCAGAGCGATGAATATTCACTAATAACTAACACAACTCAGAATAAAACAAAATGAATTCTTTTGACTCTATTCGTTAACCTGAGTAGCATATTCTGAGTCGCCAAATTGAAGTGTATCCAGAATGGGTTTTCCGCACGTCAAAATTTGCAGCGTCATCCATATTAGGTTCTATTTATAGTATGTTGGCTTAATTTCGGTTAATGGATGTAATTAATCTAAAAGACATGAGCAAGTTTACGTTCTTACTGATCGGATTATTGTCAATTACTTTTCTAATTGCACAAGGATTTTCAAATAGTTACCTAATTTCATCTGCTGAGGGCTCTGAAGTTTTGATGAATAAAGAACCCAACATAATAGCGATTCAGGATAATTCCGAGAATGAAGACAATTCCGAGGATACGAAAAGTGCCGATAATTTACCTGGTAATAGTAATAATGAAGGTAGTTCTATAAGTAATGAAACCGGTGGCGGCCTTTCAGATGGACTAACAAACGGAGGATCACTTTTAGGCAGTAATCAAACACAGGGGGATATGACAGCCAATGAAGAATCTGCCGATAATACTAATCAGACAGTACTAACTGAAAGTCAGGTTAATCAGAATGTGAATCAAACTCAAACAACCAATCAGAATGTGAATGTAAACCAGACGAATAATCAAAATGTGAATGTAATAAATAAGCAAAAATTGGAATTAATAATTACTGAAGAAGAAGACGAAGCACCAATTTCTGTAGAAGAACAAACAAGAGTAGAGTCTTCAGACAAAATAGTTATATCTGAGCACAGAGGAATAACAGGACCTGAATGTAAATCAGGTAACGTTCTTGCTGGAGCATCAAATGCGGAAGATCTGAGGGTTTTGGCAGATTGTCAGGACGTAACTGGCACGGTAATGCATACCAAAAAAATGGATGATGGAGATTACAAATTTTTCCTGAAAGTAGACGATCCATTTAAGTTTCTGGTGAATGAGAAGAATAACGACAAGACAGAAGGATTCTTGGTTGTTGAAATAGTCCCCGCGGATCAAAACTCAGCGGGAACATTACCTAAGGAAGGAGATCATGTACACGTATGGGGCGCATGGGTAACAGACAAGCCCAAGGGATGGCATGAAATACATCCTACTTGGAAGGTAGTAGTCCAGTAGCTGAATGGCGATTAGACTCGACGACCCTAATTTTTTGTTCACCGTCCGGATGAATTTGATTTTTCAGATTGGTCACACTAAGAATTTTTAAATTCCTTAAATAAGGAGATCATTAATAGAAAATAGTAACGATAAACAAGCCAAAGGAATTAAGAATACAGCGAGCACATTTCTGCATCTTGTTAGTTTGTATTAAAGTTCCTATCTTTGAAACTCAATCGTAAGGTGTGGATTCAAAGTCTTAGCTGGAGTGTAATGGAGATTTTCGTTCCGCAAATACAACAAGTTTAATTATATGCAGTTACTGTTTGGTAGTAGTGGATACTAAATTTACGATCTTTATTCTTCTAGCCTCAGTGCTTACGACAGCAGTTTTTGCTTCAATAAATTTTGTGTCTGCATCTACAACAACCTGTTTCCATTTCGGTGACAGGTACATGTGTTATTTTGTGTTCGACGAAGTAAAACCCCCTGCCATTGCTGTAACTAATTGTGATAGTGATGGCACAAACTGTGCTGTTACATGGGTGCAAAAAGTGAACGTGACACCAGATGCTAAAGACGCCATAGAGAAAGCGCAGATTGCTAAGTTTGGAGGAGAACTTAGTCCTGACGCTGCTGATAACTCAGCTAACGATAAGAATTCAACCTCTTCTGAATCTTTGAAGGTCCCTCCTAAATTGGAGATGCCTAATCTCAAATGATCGTTTAATATTTAAATTCAGTTGACCTCGAATACTATTTTCTAAATCTGTGCTCCCTCATAAATTCGTCCAAGCATTCATCGCAAAGTCGAAAACCTTCTCTCTCAAAAACAATTTCCTTTTCCTCATTGCAAGAGTTACATTTCGAATAATTGTTTTCTGCTTCAAATTCAGTATCCTTGGCTATCTTAGAAGCATCCATACAGACAAAATGGTTTACCGTACTATTAAAGAAATGCCATGCATCTTTGAGCCCTTTTTTGTATGTAATCTATTATTTTTACAAGTGTATGAACCCGAATAGTTAACGGGCCCGTCGGGACAAATCTGATTTTTCAGACCAGTCAAAGTTAGAAATTTCTAGGTTCTTATGAAAAGAACTTTACTTCACAACACTACAATATGGGTGGTGAAACTAATAATATTTTCGATCGTCGGAATATGCCTGGGTTCCAGGCCTTATCTGCGTGGATCTGATTTTTCTATAATTATTCCAGCCAATAATTAATGTGCATATATCTAAATTGTAATCGATTCTATTGATTACCAATTAAAGTATCTCTTGCCATAGCATATTCCTCCGGACCAAGTAAATTCATATGGGAATCTGGGGTCCGACCGAGACTTTTAAAATAGCTTTTGGACTCAACTGAGGAGACAGGTACAATCCCGTCATCAGGACCTGGGATATAGAAATTTCCCCCATTACCAAATCCCCAAACATCTGGCAACCAATCTCCACTTATTGTAAAATATTTAGTATGGAGATTCCTGACCGCTTCCTGAACACTTGCCCCCGGCTTCAAATCCAAAACTGCTGGAGCACATATATCCCTCAATATTGGGAGCGGAGACCCTGCATTAGGAGTTCCTATCATAATTAAGTTAGCAACATTGTCTGTTCCAGTAGCTAGATAAGCTCGTGCATCCAAGCCTCCTTTACTATGCGCGGCTATGTTCACTTTGTTATAATCAGTCGAGTTCAAGATCTTTTGAACTATCCTTTGTAATTCAATAGCATGGGCAGCAGCTGAACCACATTCGTCATCATTGGTAAACGTTACTGTATAAAACTGAATGTTATCTTCTGCCAATAGGTACTCCCACGCACGCCATACTGTCGCATCCTCTAGATATCCATGCACTAGCAATACAGGGCGCGATAAAGTCTGCGCAAATCCTTGTGGAAAGCCTACGATAACAACAGATAAGCTGATGATTGTGCATAATATTACTTGTAATCCAGCTTTTTGATTCATACAGGTTGCAGTAACTCTAATACATACCTTGTTTACAGAAAAATTTTTCGACTTAAAATTCTGGTCATGATATTGAATTAACTTCCTTGCCTTCCCATGATATTATTCTATTTTTTCGAGCATAGCCTCAATTTTTACTTCTAAACTAAGGATCTTGTTCAACATGGTTTTATTATTCTCCTCCAGGTCGGCAATGTGGTTTAGAACTTCATCCTGTTTCTCTGAAATTTTTTTCTGTCGATAATAGACCCACCAAGTAACTACCGCGCCGATCGTAGCTCCTACAACAAGCCCCACCCATGTACTCCAAGCATTAGTTATATCGCCTTTATTGCAATCGACTCCAAAAAAATATATGCATCCCAATATGGTCAAACTTTCGAGCAATGTTAGATTTGATTGTCTCTTATTGTTAAGATTTGCGCCTTTTTAATATCAAAGACATGTTCCTAGCATATGTGAAATAGGAGAAAAAAGAGCTGAAGGAGTCATATCCTTCTTAGTCCCAGAAACACTGTGCAACATTTACTCTGTTATAGCAGCGTTACCATTCAGATTGATTGATCTTTCTTGCCTAATGGACAATTCAACTCTGATTCCAATATTTGGCTATCGGGAACCAATATTATCACCAGTTTGAATTCATATGGGTTGTAATAGATTAATTCACGAGTGTCGGAGCGGATCTGATTTTCAGACCAGTCAAAATTAAAATTTCTTAATTCCTTGAATAGAGAACCTTACTTTAGAATAATATTAAAATGGAAATACGCATAATTGAGTAGTTTAATTTAAAAGATGTGTGAGTCCATAGACGGGCTAAGTGACGTAGAACAAGATCAAAAGAATCAAATATTGGATGTCGAGTGTAATCGGTGGGTTGAGGTAAAATGACAGAAGATCCTATAATTACACAACTAAGAATTGCAGATGAGGAAATCCTTTCACAAATGGAGAATGCAGGTGATGATTTTGAA
>Ga0209974_10000798_pt1 | contig 10761 bp, 13 predicted proteins | sample InoplaM3SPM_FD_187592 | JGI IMG/M metagenome (GOLD analysis project Ga0209974, IMG submission 187592) | Arabidopsis thaliana rhizosphere microbial communities from the Joint Genome Institute, USA, that affect carbon cycling - Inoculated... | ecosystem: Host-associated > Plants > Roots >...
CCACGCCAGCGCGTGGGCGGGATGAAGGGGAAGCAGCGGTGGGTTGGGACATATGATCGATCGTTCAACGGGGAAATCGTGTTCGCTCCTGGAGAGGATCTGCAAGCGCCGCCTGCCCCAAGGCCAGTGGCGCCGCTCCCGCCACGGCAACAGCCGGCAGCGAGGCGACTAGTCGCTGACAGTCACCAATCCCATGTCCAGGCCAGACATGAGTTTTTCAATATCCAACAAAATCAGCATGCGCTCACCCACCGAGCCCAGACCAAGAATGCAGCTGTTGTCAATCGCGCTCTCGATGTCGGGTGCGGAACGGATGTTTTCGGGGGTCAGCTCCATGACGTCACTCACCGAGTCCACCACGATGCCTACCACCCGGTTGCGCAAGTTCAAGATGATTACCACCGTGAAGCTGTTGTAGTCCGCCTGCGCGCAATTGAACTTGAGTCGCATGTCCACGATGGGAACGATCGTCCCGCGCAAATTGACCACACCCTTAATAAAGGGGGGGGCGTTCGCAATGCGCGTAGGTGGCTCATACCCACGGATTTCCTGCACCTTCAAGATATCGATGCCGTACTCTTCCTGATCAAGACGGAAGGTCAGATATTCACGGGTGCCCGTTGGCACTGCCTCTGCAGTCTTACCCATCACACTCATGGTGCGTTCTCCTTTCATGACAGCGCCCACCTGCGGGACAGCTGCTAAATCTAGTGGCGGGCGCGGCGCACCAAGGCGCCCGTATCCAAAATGAGCGCCACCGTACCGTCGCCCAGGATGGTGGCACCTGAGACATTGGGCACTTTGCGGTAATTCGACTCCAGATTCTTAACCACGACCTGGTGCTGCCCGAGCAGTTCATCAACCAACAGCGCGACACGGCTGCCATCGGCCTCGACGACCACCATGATGTTGCTCGACTTGTTGGGGTCTGCGCGTGGAACCTGGAATATCTTCTCCAGGGCAATCACGGGCATGTACTCGTCGCGGACCTTCACCAGCTGCGACCCTTGGGCCACCGTATTCACATCGTCGGCATTGACCTGGAAAGACTCGACGACCGACGACAGCGGAAGGATGTAAACCTCATCGCTCACGCCCACCGACATGCCATCCATGATGGCCAACGTCAAGGGCAGGCGCACCGAGACCTTCATGCCATACCCTTCAGCTGAGTCGATCTCCACCGACCCGTTGAGCGCAGCGATGTTCCGCTTCACCACGTCCATGCCTACGCCGCGTCCCGACACGTCAGTCACCTCGTCGGCGGTAGAGAAGCCCGGCGCGAAAATCAACTGCCATACTTCGCCGTCACTCATCTGGTCCGAAACGTCGAGACCTCGCTCACGCGCCTTGTCAAGAATCCTCTCGCGCGAAAGGCCCCGGCCATCGTCGCGCACCTCAATAACGATCGAACCGCCCTGATGGGAGGCGGACAGGGTGATGGTCCCATGCTCCGACTTGCCTTTGGCCAGCCGGTCTGCCGGCATTTCGATACCGTGATCGCAGCTATTGCGCACCAGATGGGTCAGCGGATCCGTGATTTTTTCTACAAGGCCTTTGTCCAGCTCGGTGGCCTCGCCCAGCGTGACCATATCCACCTTCTTCCCCAGCTTGTTGGCCAGGTCCCGCAGCATCCGCGGGAAACGACTGAAGACGATCGACATCGGGATCATGCGGATGGACATGACCGATTCCTGGAGGTCGCGGGTATTTCGGTCCAAGTCGGTAAGCCCGGCGAGCAACTGCTGGTAAGCACCCGAATCCAGTCCGCGACTGTTCTGTGCGAGCATCGCCTGAGTGATCACGAGCTCACCGACCAGGTTGATGAGTTGATCGACCTTCTTGACGTCGACCCGGATCGTGGTGGACTCCATCTGGGCCTGCATCGCCTTCGGCTCACCGGCCTTGGGAACCACCGCGCTCTTGGCAGCCTGTACGGGCGCTGACGCAATGGTCTGGAGTGCATCGGCGTGGGGCGCACCCGGCGCTTCACTGAAGAATCCGTACGCCTCGCCCTCGGCGCCCGTAGCCGTAGCTGCGGTCTCTTCCTCTTCCACGGCTGTGGCGGTGTCCCGGATGGCCACTTGCTCCTTGGCCACGTGGAACGCAAACAAGTCGAGCAAATCATCGTCGGTGGACGTGGTTTCCACGGCAAACAACCGGGTATCCGGTTGCGGGCTTTCCAGATCCCGAATCACACCAAGACCCGGAATGTCTCTGAACAGCTCCTTGATCGCATCCGCCTGAGCGGCGCGCTCAAGTGGGCCGATCTGGATCTCCAGCACGCGCGTTTGCGCAGCCACCGGTGCGTTCGTTTTCTGGGGCGCTGGGGCAGCTACCTGCGGCGCGGGCGCTGAAGCAGCCGGTGGGGCAGCGACCGGCGCGGCAGGGATATCGCCCGGCACCTGTCCAGTTGCCAGTTCACTGATGCGGCGCACCAGCGACGTCGTAGATACCGCTTCGCCCTGCCCGCCAGCCTGGTGGCGAGCCAACAGGCTGCGCGACGCGTCGGCGGACTCAAGCAGCACATCGACCATCTGCGGGATGGGCTGGATCTCGTGGCGGCGCAAACGATCAAGCAGCGATTCCATCTGGTGCGTCAGTTCAGCGACGTCAGAGAATCCGAATGTGGCAGACCCTCCCTTGATCGAATGGGCACATCGAAAGATGCCGTTGAGTTCCTCATCATTGGCGCTGGTCAAATCCAGGTCCAGGAGCATCTGCTCCATCTGGTCCAGGTTTTCTCCAGCTTCCTCGAAAAAGATCTGATAGAACTGGCTCAGGTCAAAGTCCGCGCCTGCGCCAGATCCTTCTTGGTGGGTTTCCGCCATCGTAGGCTCCTATGTGCTTGTGATCCCGACAAACCGACTCAGCGGATGACTTTCTGGATAACTTCAATCAAGCGATTGGGGTCAAAAGGCTTGACCAGCCAGCCGGTCGCCCCTGCTGAGCGACCTGCTTGCTTCATTTGATCGCTGGACTCGGTGGTCAGGATCAAGATCGGAGTCGTCTTGAACTTGGGGTTCTCGCGCAACTTTCGCGTCAGACCAATGCCATCGAGACGGGGCATGTTTTGGTCGGCCAGTACCAAGTCGATATTGTGGGTCTCGGCCTTTTCCAGGGCGTCTTGCCCGTCCACCGCTTCCACGACGTGGTAGCCGGCGCCCGTGAGAGTGAACGACACCATTTTCCGCATGGAGGGTGAATCATCTACGGCAAGGATCGATAGCATGTAGGGCTCCAGCTGACTTGAATATATGAGTTAAACGGTGTCGTAAAGATCAGAACAGGTCCACTGAACCTGCGTCCATCTCGCTTTGCGTAACCGGGTTGGGCCGATCAGGCGCCATGTCTGCAAAAGGCGCCGCCTCCTCGCCCTCCTCGTTGCCCATGGCCTCGGAAGCCAGGCGGAAAGCGCACCCCTGAAGCACCTTGGTGGTGTGAAAAATCAACTGTGACGCCATGTCCTGGAATTGCAATTCGGTGACAGCGCTGCGCAGCGCAGCGCGTGCGGCTATGAGTTCTGGGGCGTCCCCCACCGCGGTATCGGTCAGCAGAGCGTTTGCCTCGCCAAACCGCTCCAGCAGGTTATCGGTCGCGTGGTTGAGCAGCCCTTCCAGCCTGTGCAGGTCATGCATCACAACTAGCAACGAATCCTGCAGTTCCGCCGCTACCATGACGGGAACCTGGACTGCAGGTCCTCCAGACGTCGTTAGCGTAGATTGCATTGTTTCTCCATTGCGGCACACAGCAGCAAAACACGCACAAATAGAGGGCTACCGACCTCCGCGCTGACCGTGGACTCTGTGCACACCATGGTGCCAGCGTCCACTGCGTCATCCTCAGACGCCACCGCGAAAATCACAAATGAACAATACGAATTTTGTTCCAATTTGTATCCTATGATAGCGCCCTAAGGTCCCCATGGCATCAGACCGTACCCTCAACATCCTGCACCTTGAAGACTCCCCGGCAGATCATGAGTTGACCGTATTGACTCTGCGGCGGTCCGCACTCCGGTGCGCTCTCTACAGGGTGGACTCACTTTCCGAATTCGAACGGCTTACCGATACCGAGTCGTATGACGCCATCTTGGCAGATTACCGGCTGCCCGGATTCACCGCACTGGACGCGTGGGCCCATGTGGCGCAAAAACCGCACCGGCCTCCATTTATATTGCTCTCCGGTGCGGTGGGTGAGGCTGCAGCGGTAGACGCCATTCGACTGGGCATCGCTGACTACCTCCTCAAGGATGACCTGCAGCGCCTGCCCCACGTGCTCGCACGCGCGCTAGAGATTCACGAAGCCCGCGTAGCGCGTGAACAGGCGGTCGCCGACCTGAAGGCGTCGGAACGCAGGCTGGCGGACCTGACAGAGCATCTGCAGTCCTCTATTGAACAAGAACGCGCCTCGATCGCCCGCGAAATCCACGACGACATCGGTGGTGCGCTGACGGCGGTACGGTTTGACGTAGCCTGGCTCGGACGGCACAGCACAGATCCGGCCATGCGGGATCATGCGGCCTCCGCCGCCGAAATGCTGCAGCACGCCATCGGCGCCAGCCAGCGGATCATGATGAACTTGCGCCCGCCCATCCTTGAGCAGGGACTGGTGGCCGCCATCCAGTGGCTGGCAGCGGGATTCGAAAGGCGATCCAACATCACGGTCCAGGTCGTGACGAGCGGCGAAACCATCCATGCCGCTGCAGACGTTCAGCTGGTTGCCTACCGCACTGCCCAGGAAGCGCTCACCAACATATCCAAGCATGCGCAACCGCAAAAGGTGCACATCGACCTTTCAGACAGAGAGGGCGTTTTGACACTGGAAGTGAGCGACGACGGCGTCGGTATCAACCCCGCCATGCTTGAAAAGCCCCAAGCCTTCGGCCTCAGGGGCCTGCATGAACGTGCACGAACGGTGGGAGGATGGCTCGATGTCAGCAGTCGTCCGGGGCAGGGTACGTCCGTAATCCTCTCCGTACCGCTACCATCGCAACCGTCACCACCAGCCCGAGGAGATGCGCAGTGATTCATGTGGTCTTGTGCGACGACCACGCCGTCCTGCGGCGCGGAATACGCGACACGCTGGCCGATGCGCCAGACATCCAGGTCACGGGCGAAGCGGGGGGCTACTCCGAGTTGCGTGAAGTGTTGCGCTCTGCCGCTTGCGATGTCCTGCTGCTCGACCTGAACATGCCCGGACGCAGCGGTCTGGAAGTCCTTGCGAGCCTGCGTGAAACGCATTCGTCCATCAAGGTGCTGGTGGTATCGATGTACCCCGAGGACCAATACGCCCTGCGCTGCCTGAAGGCCGGAGCGCAGGGCTATGCCAACAAGGCGGGCGACCCTGTCGAATTGATCTCGGCGGTGCGAACCGTCATGCAGGGGCGCAAATACCTCACCGCCGAAGTTGCCCAGATGCTGGCGGACAGCCTGGCGCAGCCTACGCCAGAGGCGCCACACGCAGCCCTCTCGGAACGAGAACTGCAGACGCTTGTCAAAATTGCGTCTGGCCGGAGGTTGTCAGACATTGCCGAGGAGTTGATGCTGAGTCCGAAAACCGTGAGCGTGTACCGTTCGCGGGTGCTGGAGAAACTCAAGCTTTCCAACAACGCAGAACTGACCGTCTACGCCATTCGAAACCAGCTGGTCTGAAAAGCTGCGGTCCCGCTACCGCTGCGTTGAAAAAAGGTCGACAGCCTGCTGCATCAGGGCCAGGACGGGCTGCTCCAACAACGGCAGTGTTGCAGCGATTCCCAGCATGCCCACGGTCAGAGTGACGGGGAAACCCACGGCATAGATGTTCATTTGCGGGGCCACGCGCGAAATAATGCCCAGCGTCAAGTTGACGAACAGCAGCAGCGCAATCATGGGAAGCGCGATCCAGAGCGCACTGGAGAATAGCGAAGAGCCCAGCTCATAAAGCCGCATCTGAGCGAGCGCTTGCAAGAAGTTCCCGTCAACGGGGAAGCGGTCAAAACTCTTCACCACGGCCATCAGTATCAAAAGATGCCCATTGATGACCACAAAAAGCAACATGGACATGTGGCCGAAAAAGCGGGCGACGGCACTGATTTGCGTGTTGGATGATGGATCGAAAAATGATGCGAAATTGAGTCCCATCTGCAACCCGATCATTTCCCCCGCCAATTCCACTGCGGCAAATACCAGCCTGACAGTGAAGCCGATCGCAAGCCCCACCGCCACCTGCTGGGCGACGGCCCCCAATGCCTCGCGGCCATTGACGCTGATCGTCGGCTGCCCCTCCAGCACGGCCTGAGCACAAAGCGCGACCAAAAAGGCCAGACCGACCTTTACACGCATGGGAATGGTGCGCATGGAGAACACGGGCGCGACCGAGAACATGGCCAGCACCCGCAGGAAAGGCCACAGGATGGGAGACAGCCACGCCATCAGCTGGGCTTCCGTGAACGTGATCACGTTGTCCTCAGAGTAGCGGCAATGGCAGCACGACGTACCGTGCAACGCCTGGACGCACGACCCTCTCGCTGTGCCACGCCCACTAGCCAATCATCGAGGGAATGGACTCAATGGTCCGGCGGATAAAGTCCACGAGGGTGCTCAACATCCAGGGACCCGCGATGGCGAACACCACCATGGCCGCAATCAGTTTGGGAACAAAGGCAAGGGTCGCCTCGTGAATCTGCGTGACGGCCTGAAAGATGCTGACGAGCAGCCCCACCGCCATCACCACCCCCAGCACCGGCATTGAAATCATCAACAGCAGTGTCAGGGCATCACGCCCGATGGTGAGCACCACTTGGGGAGTCATGGCAGTTCCTTCACGTTACGAAGCTCGCCGCCAACGAGCCGATGAGTAGATTCCAGCCGTCCGCCAGCACAAATAACATGAGCTTGAACGGGAGCGCCACCAGTACCGGCGAGAGCATCATCATGCCCAGCGACATCAGAATGCTCGACACCACCATGTCGATCACCAGAAACGGGATGAAGATCATGAAGCCGATCTGGAACGCGGACTTCAGCTCACTGGTGACAAAAGCCGGCACCAGCACACGAAGCGGCGCTGTTTCTGCCGTCACGCTCGCGTCCAGTCGCGCCAGCCGCGAAAAAAGAGCAAAGTCCGACTGTCGAGTCTGTTTGAGCATGAAGCTGCGCATGGGCGCCTCTGCCCTTTCAAGCGCCTGCTCGAACGTGATGGCGTTGGTGGTATAGGGCACATAAGCGTCCTGGTGCACCCGGTCCAGTGTCGGCCCCATCACAAAAAACGTGAGAAACAGCGACAGCCCGATGATGACCTGATTGGGCGGCGCAGACTGCGTCCCTAGCGCTTGCCGCAACAGCGACAGGACGATCACGATGCGCGTGAAGCCCGTCATCATGAGCAGGACCGCAGGCAAAAACGAAAGCGCCGTAAAGAACAGCAGGGTCTGGATGGGAACAGAGTAGCTGTTGCCAGCCGGGCCACTGCCCACCACGAGGGGCAATGAGGCCGCAGCGCCCTGCGCAAAGGCAGGCCCATGCGCCACAAGAACCAAAACAGCGGCGATGGAGAGCAGCCCCGCACGGCGGGCAAAGGCCTTGTCAGCCATGGGAGGGCGTCCCCGGCACATTCGCGGCAGCTGCCATCTCCTGAGCGAACGAAGGCGCCATCGCCGTCGCGGCAGGCGCCCCGGCGGAGGCACTGGCAGGAAGCACATGCAGGCAGCTCACCTGCTGAGTCGTCACCCCCAGCACCAACCAGGTTCTTGCGTGTTCGGGCCCTACTTCCACCGTGACTACGCGCTGCTGCGGCCCCACGGCCACGGCAGACAGCACCCGTGACGCCCCGCCCGTACCGGCGCTGCCTGCTGCACTGCGCTGCTGCAGCCGACGCACCAGCCACGGAAGCGTGGCAATGGCTCCTACGAAAAGAACAACCAGCAGCAATGTCTGGGTCATGCCGACACTATCCACGGCTGACACGCCGAAGGCGCTCTGACGGCGTCACAACGTCGGTAAGGCGAATGCCGAACTTGTCATTCACCACAACAACCTCACCCTGGGCGATCAGATAGCCATTGACCAGCACGTCCATCGGCTCGCCCGCCAGCGCATCCAGCTCCACGACGGAACCCTGCGCCAGCTGAAGGATGTACTTGATCGGCACCTTGGTGCGCCCAAGTTCCACAGAGAGCTGAACGGGTATGTCCAGCACCATGTTGATGTCGTTGACCGTGCCATCACTTCCGCCCGAAAACGGCCGGACCGGCTCGCCCGACAACGGCCCGCCCTGTTCGGAATCCGAGGGTTTGTCGTCGGTACGCTTTTGCTCTTCCAGCGCCTCGGCCCAACCCGCAAACGGGTCATCGGCTCCAGCGTCCTTGTTGTCTTCTTCAGTTGACATCTTTTTCTCCGAGCCAGCTCATATCGGAATTGCGCAAGCACTCTTCGATACGAATGGCGTATTTGGAATTGTGGGTTCCGTACTGACATTCAAATACAGGGACCCCGCCAATCGACGCACGAATGCGGGGCTCTCGATCAAGCTCGATGAAATCGCCAGGCTTCATGGCCAGCAGCTGCTCTACCGTGGCGTCGGCGCGTGCAAGCTCCGCCACCAGGGTGACCTCGGCAGCCTGGATTTCACGCGTCAACACGCGAACCCATCGGCGGTCCACCTCGATGGAGTCACCCTGTGTGGACGAATACAGCACGTCCCGGATGGGCTCCAGCGTGGCATAGGGCATGCAGATATGGATGGCGCCGGAAAGGTCGCCGATCTCCAGCTGGAAAGCGGTGGACACCACGATTTCGCTGGGGGTCGCAATGTTGGCGAACTGCGGCTGCATTTCCGAGCGTTGGTATTCAAGCTCCAGGGGATAGATCCCTTGCCAAGCCTTCTTGTACTCCGTGCAAATCACATCGACCAGGCGGTTGATGACCCGCTGCTCGGTGGGAGAAAAATCCCGTCCCTCGATCCGCGTCTGGAACTTGCCAACCCCCCCGTAAAGGGTGTCAATGATTCCGAACACCAACGACGGTTCGCAGACGATCAGCCCGCTGCCCCGCAACGGCCGGATGGCCACAATGTTGAAATTGGTGGGAACTGCCAGCTCGCGCAAGAACGCGCTGTAGCGCTGCACAGACACCGTGCCCACGGAGATTTCGGGGCTGCGGCGGATGAAGTTGAAAAGCCCGATCCGGAAATTGCGCGCAAACCGCTCGTTGACGATTTCCATCGTCGGCATGCGGCCGCGGACGATGCGCTCCTGGCTGGAAATATCGTAGTTGCGTACCGACCCTGCCTCGGCAACCTCCTCGACCGATTTCTGGCTCTCGCCAGTGACCCCTTCCAGTAGGGCATCAACCTCTTCCTGCGAAAGAAATGAATCACTCATGACTGGTCCTCGCCCGGGTCATTGGATGATGAAGCTGGAAAAAAGCACACGCTGCACCGGGTTGCGTTCCGTGCGGCGGCGCGCGGGGCGCTCTTGAGCGTCGTCTTCATTGTCCGGCGCTGAAGCGCGTGCCCGTTCACGCGCTGGAGGAGCACCATACCCCAGAGGACGCGACACCTCGCGCAGGATGTCTGCGGCCAGCTTTTCCTTGCCCTCGCGCTGTAACAGTTCGCTGGACGTACGCTGTGATACCAGCATCAGAATTCCACTGCGTATGGAAGGCAGATACAACTTGACCTGCTCGGCCGTCTTGGGGTCTTCCAGCTCCAGGGTAATGCCGATCTGAGCAAACCTGTCCCCGCCGGGGTCGGCCAAATTGACGACCATGTTTTCAAGTGGCAAGAAGGTGGGAGCCACTTTGGGTACCTCTTTGCGCGCTGGAGCGGCACCGCCCTCTTCGTCCTCCCCATGGGAGCGGCTGGATATCAGCCATGCTGCCACGCCCCCGCCAATGACCAGCACCGCGACCACCACTGCAATGATGATGATCAGCATCTTCTTGCTCTTGGCCGGCGCGGGTGCTGGCGATGCGGGAGTATTGGCTGACACGGGCTGATTCCTTGCGATGGAAGACGGGCGGCAGCCGCACCGAACATGGGCAGGCGAAACCGGATAGCCCATTATTGGACGAGGCTGGAACCAATAATAGCCAGAATAAAAGCCCAAAACCACGGCATTCGCGGGGCTAGGGTGCCACCGCACACACCGAGCGGCCGGTGTGTGCTGCCATTCTGGACGCGCCACGTGTCCGCAAGACACAGTGCCACGGGTATTGGCAACGCGGCAGGCCGTCCGGCGCCTGCGCAGACGCACAGCGCTTGGTTATGGAGAGCGACGGCGGGAATCCCGCCAACGTTTAGCGGCCGCGATATCTAGTCCAGTGAAGCCGAGAAATCGACGGTACGTGAGTGCCAGGCCGCCGATTTCTCGGTTTCACTGGACTAGGTCAGGCCGTACGCGGCTTCACACAAAAACGTCCACGGCCCGGTCCGTCGAGCCCGTGCGCAACAGTGGTGCCGATCCCGACGGTGCGGCCGCCGTCACCCGCGCCTGCCGAGTGCCTTCTCGCTGGCCGGGCTGGTCGGAGCCTCCCCCATGCTCGCGCTGCCCCGCCGATGTGCCCACGGACATGCCCGAAAGCACCAGGCCCTCGCTGCGCAGCAGTTCGCTCAGCTGCGCCATGCTCTTGTCCAGAAGTTCACGGGTTTGCGGCTGGTCGCTGCGGAACGATACGTGGGCCTCGTTGCCTGACAAGGTGACCGATACCTCCACCGGCTGGCCATCGCGGTTGAGCGTCAGTTCCGCGTTCTGTGTCTTTTGGTTGACCCAATAGGCCACCT
>Ga0209974_10000799_pt1 | contig 10760 bp, 7 predicted proteins | sample InoplaM3SPM_FD_187592 | JGI IMG/M metagenome (GOLD analysis project Ga0209974, IMG submission 187592) | Arabidopsis thaliana rhizosphere microbial communities from the Joint Genome Institute, USA, that affect carbon cycling - Inoculated... | ecosystem: Host-associated > Plants > Roots >...
CTTGCGCTGCATATCCGCAGCGAAGCGCGAATCCTTCACCGGCTCCTGAAAATCACCGCGGATCCAGAATTTCCCTGCGGCACGCAGGTCATCCAGCACGGCCGCTGCCGCCGGCGTGTGCTCCTCATCGACGGCGATCGTCCGCGCAACGCCGCGTCGAAGGCCCTGCACGGCTTTCTGACGCGCGACGGGTTCCGCCCCGCGGAGCTCGTCCGGATCGGGCGGCGCGAAGTCGCGAAGTACGGCGTCGAGCTCGTCTCCGGCGAGGCCCGGCACGCGCGCCGGACGAAAGCGGGTTTCGAGGTCGTCCTCTCGACCGGCCGCCGTTTGTCGTCCCGCATGCTCCTCGTCGCGACCGGCGTCGTCGACCGGCTCCCCGAGGTGAAGGGCCTGCGCGCTCTGTACGGCCGCAGCGTTTTTCACTGCCCGTACTGCGACGGGTGGGAGGTGTCGGATCGGCCGCTGGCGGTCTACGGGCGGGGCCGGTCGGGGATGGGGCTGTCGCTCTCGCTCAAAACCTGGAGCGGCGACGTCGCTCTCCTCTCCGACGGGCCGGCGCGGCTCCCTCGAGAAGATCGGGCGCGCCTCGCGCGCCACCGGATCGCCGTCCACGAAAAGAAGATCGCGCGCCTGGATGGCCGTGCGAGGGGACTCGACGTCGTCTTCGCGGACGGCGAGCGGTTGAAGCGCGGCGCCCTGTTCTTCTCGACCGGCCAGGATCCCTGCTCGGAGATCCCGCGGCGGCTCGGTTGCCGCTTCACGAAGAAGGGCGCCGTGAAGACCGACCGGCTCGAGAGCACGGGCGTCCCCGGCCTCTACGTCGCCGGGGATGCGTCGAAAGACGTCCAGCTCGCGATCGTCGCGGCGGCCGAGGGCGCGAAGGCCGCGTTCGCGATCAACCGTGCTCTTCAGGAGCAGGAAGGGCTCTCGGTCGAAAAGAGGCCCGGCCAGAGACTCTCCCGACGCTAGAGTAACCGCCGGACTACGACCAAAGTCGGGGAAGCACCTCCTCCTTTACAATGCCCGGATGTCCGTCCCGAACCCGCGCGAACGTCCGGCGGTCGCCGATCTTCCCGCGGCGCGCGGTCTGCCGGGACTCCTCATCTCCATGCGCCCGTCGCAGTGGGTCAAGAACCTCGTCGTTCCCCTGCCGTTCCTCTTCGGCGGCGCCCTCGCGTCGGCCCGGGGCTGGTGGCTCGCCGCGGCGGGTTTCGTGGTCTTCTGCGCGGTCACGAGCGCGATCTACCTGGTCAACGACGTCATGGACCGGGAGCGGGACCGTGCCCACCCGGTCAAGCGGCGCCGCCCGCTCGCCGCGGGAGACCTCTCCGTCCGCACGGCGATTGCGGCCGCGGCCGCGCTCGGGATCGGAGGTCTCGCGGCCGCTTTCGCACTCTCCGGGAGCTTCGGGGTCTGGTGCGCGATCTACGCGGCCCTGATGCTCGCCTATTCGCTCCTGCTGAAGGGAATCCCGTTCCTCGAGGCCTTGATCGTCGCGGCGGGGCTGCCTCTCCGGGCTCTCGCCGGCGCGGCGCTCGCGGGCCTCGCGGCGTCCTCTTTCCTCATGGGTTGCGCATACCTGCTCGCGCTGTTTCTCGTCATCGGCAAGCGCCAGTGGGAGCTCCAGAACGCCGGCAACCTCTCCTCTTCGGAGCACCGGCCCGTGCTCGCGGCGTACCGGCGGGAAGGGCTCGACTTCCTGTTCGTCGTCACGGCGCTCACGACCGTCGCGGCTTACGCCGCGTACAGCGTCGTGCCTTCGACGATCCGGATGCACGGCGGCCGCTCGCTCGCGGCCACCGTTCCGTTCGTCGTTCTCGGTGTCGCCCGTTACGTGCGTCTGGTCTACAGCCGCGGGGGAGGGGGGAATCCGACGCGCGCGCTCCTGATCGACGATCCGTGGATCCTGCTCATCGTGCTCGGGTGGGTGGCCGCGGCCGGGTGGATCATCTATGTCCGCTGAGAAGGAGCCGCGACTCGGGGTCGGCTTCCTCGCCTACAACGAGGAGGGGTCGATCGAAAAGACGGTCGCGGAGGCGGTCGCTTCTCTGTCGGCCATCGAGGGCCTGGACTGGCGGGTTCTCGTCGTCAACGACGGGAGCCGCGACCGCACGGCGGAGATCGCCGAATCTCTCGCCGCCCGGGATCCCCGTGTCTCGGTCGTCCACCACGACGGCAACAAGGGCTACGCCGTGGCGACGGAGACGGCCCTGCGCAACACGCCGGGAGAGGTCGTGATGGTCGTGGATGGCGACGGCCAGCACACCATGGCGGACGCACCCCTCTTTCTCGACGCGATCTCGCGGGGCGCCGACGTCGTCTTCGGCTGGAAGAAGAACCGGCACGACCCGTGGCCCCGTCTCGTCCTTTCGAAGGGCCTGAACACGCTGTCCCGATGGGTGCTGGGATCGCCGCTCCACGACATCAACGGCGGATGCCGCGCCTTCCGCCGGGACGTCGCCCGGCGCATCGAGATCCGCCACCGGATCAACTTCGTCGGCGACGAGATCTTCGCCCGCTGTCGGATCGCGGGGTGGAAGGTCGCGGAGGTCGTCGTTCGGCACTTCCCGCGGGAGGCGGGGCAGAGCATTCACCGACCGTGGAAGATGCTCGGCACGATCTCCCGCGTCGTCCGATACCTCTTCGACCTGCGCGGCGAGATCCGGCGGGCGGACGCGTTGAAGCGCGTGGTCGGTAACCGGTAGCGGCGATGCCGGCGATCGCGATCCTGGGAGCCGGACCGACCGGTCTCGGCGCCGCCTATCGGCTGCGCGAGCGCGGCGTGGACGACTTCGAGATGTTCGAGCGCGCCGGGCAGATCGGTGGGCTCGCCACCAGCTTCGACGACCCAAAGGGCTACACGTGGGACGTGTCGGGCCACATCATCTTTTCCGGATACCCGTACTTCAACGAGTTCCTCGAGAAGATGCTCGGGAAAGACGGCGTGCGCCGGATCGACCGGGAGAGCTGGATCAAGTTCGAGGACCGTTACGTCCGATATCCCTTCCAGAACCACCTCTCGTCGCTTCCCGAGGAGGCGATGATCGAGTGCCTGATCGGCCTCGTCGAATCGCAGACGATCGATCGCGACCGGGCGTTCGACAACTTCGAGGAGTGGGTCTACGCGAAGTTCGGGGCGGGTGTCGCAAAGCACTTCATGGTTCCGTACAACCTCAAGGTGTGGACGACGCCGCTGTCGAAGATGGGCTTCTACTGGATCGCCGAGCGGGTGAGCGTCGTCGACTGGAAGAAGGCGCTCGAGACGACGCTCGCGCCGAAGAACGTGGACTGGGGCCCGAACGCGACGTTCGGATACCCGGCAACGCGGGGCACCGTCGGGCTCTGGCTCGCGGTGCTGCCGCACATCGGGGACCGGTTGCGGTATCGGAAGCGGGCGGTCTCGATCGACGAGAACGCGCGGGAGATCCGCTTCGCCGACGGAACCTCCACGCGCTACGAGAAGCTCCTGACCACGCTGCCGCTGGAGGCCTTCGTCGCGCGACTGGTTCACGCTCCCGAGGCCGTCCGCGCGGCGTCGAAGAGGCTGCTCTTCAACCGCCTCTTCTCCGTGGGCGTGGGCCTCAAGCGGCCCTCGCCCTCCACGAAGAACTGGATCTACTTTCCGAACCCGAAGACCCCCTTCTACCGGATGACGTATCTGTCCAACTACTCGCCCGACATCGTCCCGGGGGGCGACACGTCGCGCTACTGCTCGCTCCTCATGGAATCGACCTACTCGCGCTTCCGGCCCCCGCCGAAAGGGGACATCGGACGAGCGGTCATCGACGGCCTGCTCGCGGAGGGCATCCTGGAGCCCGGCGATCTGTCGGCGATCGAGTCGGTCTACCTGATCCATGCCGGGCACGCGTACCCGATCCCGAGCGTGGATCGCAACGAAGCGCTCGCGACGATCCAGTCCTACCTGGAGTCGAAGGAGATCTACTCTCGCGGGCGATTCGGTTCCTGGAAATACGAGATCGGCAACCAGGACCACGCCCTCATGCAGGGCAAGGAGGTCGTGGATCGGTGGCTGGACGGAAGCGAGGAGAAGGTGTTCGCCGCGAAGTGAAGATCTCCCACGGGTCAGTTGGCGAACACGCTGTAATCCGGTGAAAACTCGAACACCTTTCCCGCCGGATCCTTCTCCTGGAACTGCTCGTCGAAGGCCTCCGGAAAAGTAATTACGTAGACGTACTTCTCACGGCGGTCGAAGGCCTCGAGCAGGTCGGAATGGTAGGCCGAGTGAATCTGGCGTTCGAGGCCCGGCCTTTTCAGGAAGAAGTACATCTTTTCGAACGCATAGGTCGGGAACGCGGCGACGGACAGCGCCCGATCCGGATATCTGTCGTCGAGAAATCTCGCCAGCCTTTCGTCGCCCGAAGGCCTGTCCACGAGACGGGCTCTCGCCAGCCGGTCCTCGTTGACACTCGCGAACACCAGCAGGCTCCCCGCGACGACCGCGAATCGAACGGCGGCCGGGAGGCGCAGCGTTCGAGCGAGGAGAGAAAAGGGAAGCGCCATGACGAGGAGGAGGAATGGGAAGGCGAGGCTGAAACGGTGATAAGCGGGTGGAGGAATCGTCAGAACGATGCCTGCGAAGAATGAAGCGAGGATCACGATCAGGACGAGAAGAATCTCCGGGCGCCTCCGAACGAAGAACAGAGCCGCAATCGTGCCGGCCATGAGCAGAGCGATCGCGAGCGGATCGAAGAGGGCCAGGTGGCCGAAGTCATACCCACCATGGCCCCCGATGCCGTCCTGGTACATCGCGCGGACCGCGAGAGTGAGATTCGCCCACACGACGGCCAGCGTGTTCTCTCCTCCGGCAATCGCGCCGCGGTGGCTGGACCAGTCGCCGGTCAGGAGCGCGACCTGGCTTCCGCGTTGGAAGAGGTAGCTCTGGCCGCCCTGCGGGTCGGACAGGAAAGGGCTCAACACGATCCAGAAGCCGAGTAACGAGGTCACCAGGTTTCGGACCACGGCGAACCGTCGTCGCCGGACCAGATCGAACAGAAAGAAAACGAGGAAAACGGGAAGGGCGAGGTAGCTGGAGGAGTACGTGAGATAGCACGCGCCCATCAAGACTCCGGCCGCAGCCGCCGCTCGGCAACCCGTCTCGTGGAGATTACGCAGGGCAAAGTAGAAGAACCCGAGAAACGCGGCGGTGCTGCTGATGAACATGAATCCAGAAGCATCGAGATACACGCCAGGGAAGAAGAAGGCGTACAGGACGACTGCGAGGAGCGCTGTTGTTCGGTCGGCCAGCTGCCGGGCGATCCGATACAGGAGCGCCGAAACGATGACCACGTACGGCAGCGTCGAGAGCCGGACGGCGGCGACGCTCGCCCCGACGATATCGAGGGACCACCGCTGGAGAAGGAAGAAGGGGGTCGGAAACTGGGAAACCCACTCTCCCCGGTTCGGCATCGGTGAAAAGAAGCTCGTGTGGAGAAAATCGTGGGTCTTCGAGAAGTAAGCGGTGAGGAGCTCGTCACCGTGGACGCTGCCCCCGGCCGCGTGCGCGAGGCGCACGATCGCGGGCAAGAGCACGACGGCGATGACGAGAAGGGCCTGTCGGTTGGGTCGCCAGCGGGGCAACCGGAAGCGCGGCCGTTCGATGGCGGAAAGGAAGAAAAAAACGATCGAGAGAATCCAGAGTGTTGTGGGAACGTGACTCACGCGCCCCCGCCGGGCGAGGAATATCACGATGAGATTCAATGCGAGGGCGACGACCAACATCCGCCTCCGGAGCGTCGGGTCGTGGAACGGCGGAGGAACTCTCTCGGCCACCGGTCACGCGGCTCAGCGCAGCTCGAGCTCACGCAGATGGACGACCGTGAAGTCGCCCGCATCCACCTGGCGGATCTCGATTCGGAGCACCGCCGTCTTGGCCGGGCCGCGATCGATCGGGATCTCCATCTCGAGATCGCGATCCCCCGACCGCGAAGCCTCGTAGCTCCGCGGCCTCGCGCTTTCCCCTTCGACGAGCTCCAGGCGGACGTCCCACGAACCGGCGGTGAGCGCGAGCCGGACCTCGCGGAGCGGACGCGGGGGGGTGAAGTGGAGCTCCAGGATGGCGGGATTGGTCCCGTTGAACCGGGCGAGGCTTCGGAGGTTTCCATCGACGAGATCCTCGAGCCGGCCGATGTCAATCCGGGTATGTCGCACGGAGACCGCCCGGCCGTCGACTTCCACGTTGCCGTCGACGAGCGCATGGAGCTTTTCGCGACCCCGCGCAACGATCTCTTTGATCGCGGGTGACGGAGTCAGGCGCGCAAAGTAGAACCCCGGCGTGCCGTCGGGATAGTTCAACACCTGATCGACCTGGACCAACGAGATCGCTTCCGATGTCTTCGCGGTCTCGAGCTCCTGCGGCGTCATGACGTAGATCGTCCGTGGCACCCGTTCGATCTCGGCCGCGAGGATCGGGGAGGGGAGCGAGGCCATTCGCTCGCTCTCGAAATCGAGAACGTTGCCCATCCCCACGCGCTTCGCCTCCGGCGAGCCGCGTTTGAGGAAGAAGCGGGGGAAGGTGTCGGCGCCGTTCGCCCACTCCGAGGTCAGCTTGACGAGGACCTTCGGATCGCGTTTCAAGTACCCCCGAACGACTTCGAAGATCTGCCGGGCGCCCCACTGCTGCCCCCACGCGTAATCGCGGTACCAGTACGGGCCGTTGACGAGGGCGTCCCGAAGCATGCTCATCGCGGCGAAGGCCGGCAGGGCAAAGACGAGCAGGGCGGCGGCGAACCGCGCTTTGGGGGGCCGGATGAGCCGGAAGATCGTGTCGGCGCCGATCAGCGCGAGTATCGCGACCGGTACCACGAACGAGAGGCTGCGCGTGATCCCCGTTGCGGTCAGGAGAGCGCCGGCGGGCGCCGCGAGAGCCCCGATCACGACGGTGCGGTGGGGAGGGGACCGGAAGCGCCAGAGACACACGAGCAAACCGATCGCCGCAAACGGCAGGAGAAACATCGGGATGTGGGCATACCCGGCCATCCGATGGCGCCGCAGGTCCCTTTCGTTCGGAACGAACCAGTATTTCGGGCTCACCGCGCGACCGTACGACCGGACGGCCTCGCGCGCCTTCTGCAGAAGAGGGATCGGCTCGACCCAGTAGGAGGAAACCCGCGCGAGTTGCCCCGTCGCCGCCTGCGGTTCCATACGGCGGAATCGATAGAGAGGCACGAAGAGTACGGCCGCGAGCGCGACCCCGGCGAGGACGTGGCGCCAGTTGCGGGCGTGATAGGGGAGATCGACGATCGCGAGCAGGAGCGCGGCGACCGCGACGATGAGCTGTCCGACCGAGTAGGAATAGAAGGAAAACGCTCCGAAGAGAACCGTCGGATAGAGGAACCCGGGGGACGCCGTGCGATAGAGAACGTAGAAGAGTAGAAAGCAGGCGAAGAAAGCAGTGCTGAACGCCGTCTCGAACGTCGTGCGCGAGTGGAGGAAGTGGGCCGGAATCACGGCGAGAGCGAGCGGGCCGACCCACCAGAGTCGGCTGCGAAAGCCGTACCGGAGAACGAGCGCGATTGCCGCCGCGCCGAGGAGCGACACGGCGGCGGATGTCGCCCGCGCGACCTCCACGGACTTTCCGAAAAGCGCGACGGTGAGAACGTGGATCCAGACCGGTAACAGAGGCACCCAGGCGCCGTTCGTGAAATAGAGCGGGAAGAGGCGGCCCTTCGTGTCGCGGAGACCCCGCTGGAGCAGCTCCTCCGCCGCCACGGGCTGGAAGGCCTCGTCGCAGAAGAAGTAGATCGGGTAGTCGCCGAGCCGCCAGAACCGGGTGATGGCGTAGACGGCGAGCGCCCCGGCAAATGCGAAGTATTCCCAGCGCGGCGCCGGAGGGAATCGCTGGGAGCGGCCGGAGTCGGGCGAACCCGGCTCGGCGGAGCCCGAAACCACTTCGGCGGATGGCCTCATCGTCGACTGTCTCCCGGAAACGGCGGATTATTCACTCAGTCTCGCGCAAGACCGTCCATCTGGTGCAACATTACTCGTCATGGAGGCAACTCCTCCCCCCGCGCTGGGCGCTCCCGTGATTCACCCGACCGCGGACGTCTCACCGGAAGCGACCATCGGCGGGGGTACGGTCATCTGGCACCGTGCACAGATCCGGGAGAGAGCGCGCATCGGCGAGGAATGCATCATCGGGAAGGACGTCTACATCGACCACGGGGTCGTACTCGGCAGCCGCGTCAAGGTTCAGAACAGCGCGCTCATCTACCATGGCGCGACGCTGGAGGACGGTGTCTTCGTGGGACCTCAGGTCGTCATCGCGAACGACCCGATGCCCCGCGCGATCACGCCCGAAGGGAAACTCAAGCGAGCGGAAGACTGGGAAGTCGGCGAGGTGCGCGTCCTGTATGGCGCGTCGCTCGGAGCGGGATCGCTCATCCTGCCGGGAGTCACGATCGGACGCTTCGCGATGGTGGGGGCCGGCGCGGTCGTGACCCGCAAGTGCCCCGACTACGGAATCCTGATGGGCGATCCGGCGCGACACCTGGGCTACGCATGCCCCCGGGGTCACCGGCTGGGGCGGGAAGCGAAACGATACCGGTGCGCGGAGTGCGACTGGACTCTGGAGTCCCCCGAAGGGACGCCGGAATCCGTCTGGGTCGGTCCGTCCTCCTCGTCGCGCCGCGGGTGATTCCCGGTGAGCGCGGAGATCGCACCGTTCCTCTCGGTCGTCATCCCCGCGTACAACGAAGAGAACAATCTGCGCGAGACCGTTGCGCTCCTCTCGGCGCGACTCGCTCGGACGGTCCCGACCTTCGAGCTGCTCGTCGTCGACGACGGGAGTGCGGATCGCACCGCCAGCATCGCCGAGGAGCTCGCGGCGGCGGACCCGCGCGTCCGGGTTTTCCACCATCCGCATAACCTGGGCATCGGAGCAGGGTTCCTCACCGGCGTCCGGTCGGCACGCGGCGAGTGGTTCCTGCTCATCCCGGCCGATCTCGCGCTCGAGCCGGAGGAGCTCTCGAAGTATTTCGAAGCGTCCGCGACTGCCGACGTCGTCGTCGGACTCCGGTCGGACCGGAGCGATTACACTCCATTCCGGCGACTCGTCTCGTGGGCGAACGTTCGACTCATCCGGCTTCTGTTCGGAATGCGGGAGCGGCAGTTTCAGTACATCAGCCTCTATCGCACGCGAGTTCTCAAGGAGATGACGATCGAGTTCACCGGCAGCGCGTTCTTCCTCGCCGAGATCCTGATCAAGGCACGGCGGAGTGGCTGCCGACTCACCGAGGTTTCGATCCGTTACGTCCCCCGCCGCGCCGGAAGAGCGACCGGCGCCCGGGCTCCACTCATCGCCCGCACGGTCCGTGACATGTTCGTCTTCTGGCGCAGGGGCGTCCGCTCCGAGTCGCCCTCGCCGCGACAGATCTGAACCCAGCGCGCCCTCCCCGCCCCATCCCGGAACGGGCCGCGCGGATCGCGCTCGCGGCGGCGGTGCTGCTCGCGTGGGCGACCGCCCATCGGCTCGCGCTCAATCACGGTGCTCCCCCCACAGTCGTTCCTTATGTGGCCGGGTTCGCCGTCGCGTTCGGCCTTGCCTTCGCCGGCGGACTTGCGACGGCAGACGATCGCGCCCCCTCCGACCGGGTGGGCGGGCTCGAGCCGTGCGGCACCGCGCGGATCGTTCTCCTCTGCGTGGCTGTCGGAGCGATCTTTGCGACCTGGCTTCTCCAGCGCGAACCGCCTCCGCGTTTCGTCCTCGCGACGTGGGCAGTTTCCCTCGTCGCGACGCCGTTCGCCTTTCCGGGGGTCGCGGTGGGGACAAGCGCCGGCCGCTGGCCCCGCTGGGCGAAGATTCTCGCGGTGGCGGCCTTCCTCGTCGCGGCGTGGGCGCGGCTGACCCACCTCGAGTTCCTGCCCCCCGTCTTCTCGGGAGACGAGGCCAACCAGGTCTTCGATGGCCGGGACTGGCTCCGGTCGGCCGCTCCGACGGACCCGTTCGGAACCGGATGGATCGGCACCTTTCGCCTCGGCATGATCCCGGCCGGCGTCGGTGGCTCCTTCGACGTCTCGCCGGTCGCCGGCCCGCGCTTCCCGTACGCCGTGATGGGGACTCTCTCCGTCGCAGCTGCCGGATGGGCCGCGGCGATCGTGGGCGGCCCGCTGGCCTCGGTGGGCTGTGTCGCGTTTCTCGCCCTCGCGCCGCACCACGTGCATTTCAGCCGGCTGGCGAGCGTGCAGATACTCGACTCCCTGTTCGCTCCTCTGGCGATCGCCCTCTTGCTGCTCGTCCGGCGCACCGGCTCTCCGCGACTGGCTGCCCTCGCCGGAGTCGTTTCGGGACTCTCCCTTTACGGCTACTTCGGGGGGCGCGTAATCGCGGTCCTGTTTCTCGTGGCGACGGCGTGGGTCGCGTTTACCGGGCGATGGCCGTGGCGCCGCCAGGGATGGATCGTCCTGGCGCTGGTGGCGAGTTTCGCAGTTTCCTCCGGTCCGAACCTCCGGTTCGCCGTGCGCCATTTCGACGACTGGAACGGTCGGTTCAACCAGGTGAGCATCTTTCAGACCGGATGGCTCGACATGGAAGCCCGGCGGCACGGATCGCTCGCGCGCGTCGCCGGAACCCAGCTCAAGGACGGAGTTCTCGGACTTCTCTACGCCGATGATCAGACGCCCTGGTTCACGGGACACCCGATGGTCCCCGCGCTTCTCGCGAGCGCGGGCCTGGCCGGCGTGGGATGGCTTCTGGGGCGGCGCGGCGGATTCGCTTTCGCGCTCCCGCTGCTCGTCGTGGCGGG
>Ga0209974_10000800_pt1 | contig 10759 bp, 21 predicted proteins | sample InoplaM3SPM_FD_187592 | JGI IMG/M metagenome (GOLD analysis project Ga0209974, IMG submission 187592) | Arabidopsis thaliana rhizosphere microbial communities from the Joint Genome Institute, USA, that affect carbon cycling - Inoculated... | ecosystem: Host-associated > Plants > Roots >...
GGCCCGCCGAGGGCAAGCAGAAGGCGGCGTCGGGGGCGCCTCCGGATTTGTCGGCCTTCGTGGCGGACTCTCCGGGGTACGTGATGCACAAGGATCTGTGCTTCCTGGCCCAGGACCCGAACGGCTTCTACGACAAGACGTCGGAGATATTCGAGGTCGGCATTCTGCTTGGGGTTCTGCTGGCGATGGTGGCCTGGTTGCTGACCAAGGTCGTCGGTAAGGTGCGGGGTTTCCTGCGCTCCGTGAAAGAGGAGCGGGCGCGCGATGCGGCGGCTTGGCAGGAGGGCGCGGAATGACCCTCCGGCAAGAGCTTGCGGCCATCGTCTCCCGGCGTTCGGACGGCACCTCGGCAGAGTATGTCTGCTGGACGATCATCGACTGCTTCTCCCAGTTCAATCTGTCCGGGGCACGTTACGGCATGTGCGTCCAGAAAGATCTGACGGACATCGTCGGCCGGACCGGGCGCGGCCTGACGCCGGATCAGGTGGCCCGGCTGGTGATCCGGCGGCTTCACGACCGGGGATTGCTCGACGTCCGCGACGGCTGGCTGGACGACGATCCGCAGATGCTGGAGGATCTGGCGGAAACCTGCGACATTCCGGCTTAGGGGGGGAGATGGTTGAGTTGGTAGAACGCGCATTGGCGCTGAGCGAGGATTCCGCTTCCGTGCTGGCCGGGATTTTCCTGATCGGACTGGCGGTAATCGTCTTCAAGGTCGCCTTCGAGTCAGAGGAGGTCGAGGAAATCAGCCGGTCTGAGCGCATCCGGAGAGCCAGGAAGCTGGCTGACGAGGGCTTGGAGACGGAGGAAGAAAGGCTCGGCCGCAGGGAAGACTGACACCGCCTTAATCCGTGATGCAAGAAAGGGTTATGCCTTCTGAGAGTTGGCGTAGCCCTTTTTTAATGGTGCATGCACCGCTTCACTGTAGTACATTAATTGAACGAAACGGGGTTCACCAGACGGCAACTCTCTCACACGGAAGGTTTCTCAGATGGGACAGAAGATCGAAATCGTTCAGAACATGCTGAACACCATCATCCAGACATCGCAGGTTCCCACTCTGGATCTTGATGCCGACATTCGGAAGCTGTCCGAGGTTCGTCACGCCGCCCAGAAAGCCTTGGATGCCATGGCGCGGGAAGGTGTTCGGATGGCTCCGGTGCAGGAAATTCTGAGAGAGATCGTCACCGTCTCAACCCCTCGGGAAAACCTCGTCAACCTGATGCCGGAATGGACGCTGGGGTATGTCTCCCAGTGCTCCGCGAAGGCCATGCTCCTGACCAAGTCCTCCTGATCCACCAGCCGACGCCAAGCTCCACAAAGGGGCTTGGCGCCTCACACGAAAGCAAAACGACATGGCACGCATCAGAATAGACACCACTGGCGAGATCTACGGCTCCAGCGTCACGATCGCGCACTTGGCCCAGCACACCCCAATCCTGTCTCGTGACAGCGACTGCCTGACCATCTACGAGGTCGAGGAGGCGATGAGCCGGGAATGGCCGTGGGAAATCGAGACCTGGGAGTACGAGTACCTGACCGGCTACTCAGCCAAGTTCAAGGACGGATCGATCATTCACGTGGGTGCATGGGCAGAAGGGGACGAACGATGAACCAGCAAGAGAAAATCCAGTTCATGTCTGTATCTCTTCGTAAGACCAAAGGCATTTTCAAGGGCCATTGGATCGACATCAACCACAACGCTGGCTTTCAAAGCGTTCCTGGAATTTACCTGCTATGTCCCGGATCGAATTCAGCCTACGGGAACTATCAGGGAGGCTTCGAAAGCGTCTCTGCGGCGGAGGAATACAAAACCGCCAATGGTCTCTCCGGCTGGCACGTCACGGAGCGGAACTGACACCAGACTCCAGCGCACGCCGGGTTGACGACCTGTACCGGCAGTAGTACGAAACCTCCAGGCGCGGCGCACAAACGCGTTGACGCCCGGAGGTGTCAGATGCCAAGCAAGTCCGCCAAGCAGCGTCGCCTGATGGCCGCCGCGGCACACGACCGGAAGTTCGCCAAGAAGGTTGGCATTCCTATGTCTGTCGCGAAGGAATTCAACAAATCAGATGCAAGAAAACGCAAGAGAGGAAAGCGAGCTTGATTTCTGTCGTGTGTCTCGTGTCCGGCCTGATGGCGATTGCCTTGGGTGAGGATATCATCGGCAGCGGGGCGGACAGTCTGGCCTCTCGTGCGGTACTGGTCGTGCTGCTGTGGGTATTCGGACTGTCCTTCCTGTCCGTCGTCCTAGACAAGCTGACCTGACACTTTGCCGTTCAGGCCGTATACGCACAGAGGCAGAGAGATATCCAGCCTGGACCGGCGGGGCATTGCGCTGGAGGTGATTCAGGAAGCGCTCGAAGCCGTTGTCTTCGGCGTGTTGTCGTGGACCACGGCCAGCGAGGGCTGGGAGGGTTCAGAAACACACTCTCCCGTCCTAGCGATTGTCTCCAGCCTGTTGCTGGCCGGTTTCTGTCTCGACAGGCTTGCGATGATCTGTGACCTTGTCTCTCTGCTCTCCCAACTTAAGGATCGTGGCATGGCGCCCGGAGTTAAAGACGAAGAAGACGATAACGAGCGAGGCCCTGTCTACTCCCTCCAGGACGATGACGAGATGATGGTCATCGATGCCCGATCCCTGTCCCTGGTGGAGAACGAGACCCCAGTCTATACCGTACTGCTCGACCTGAGTGCCCCGTGCGGCCGGAGAGAGCGGCGTTGGCTGCTGCTCAATGGCGCGACCGGCAGTCTCACGGATGCCGCCGTCTTCCTCCGCAAGATCCGCCACAAGGGCGTCATAGACCTGTCCAACTGGACGGATATATCGAGCTTGAAAGGCACACACAGATTGATGATGGAGAACGCGATGGGTATTGGCAAAAGAGATCGGGAGCCCCATCGGCACCGGCCTGTCCATCCGATATCGAACAATCTCAGCATGCTCCTGGAGGGAGACTGTGCCGGGATCATCCGGGTTCCCCACCCGGCGGAAGAGAATGGCTATCTCTGGATCGTCATGCTGACCTTGTCTGACGGTGCCATGCTGAGGCATATCGTGCCGTTTGACAGCGTGGAAAATGCAACGAATTTGGTCAAGCTGATGGCCAAGGGTAGTGCCTTCGTGACCGATGACTTCCTAGATGTCACTGAGGAAATGGCCTCAGTAGAGATTGATCGCTCAGATGAGGTGGAAATCGATGAAGACGGCAACCCAATATCCATTCATTGACAAAAATAAAAAGAAATTATTGAAAATCAAGAAGACAAAGCAACTACAAGAGAAGTACGGCGGAACCTGGAAATACATTCCAGGGCGTGGGTGGTTCTGCGATGACAACGTCCGTTATGTTGTCGTGGAAGCAAAATATCTCAATGAAGACGGTGAATGGACTGATACGCGGTATTTTATGCACGAAAAAGACAAAGCCGTTCGGCAGGTCTACTTGCTGTGATTTTCGCCAAAATATGAAAGGATGTTTCATGTACTTCGTCGCCCTGCTTTCATGGGCCTACGATCACCGCACCAAGCTGTTCGTGATCTTCTCTCTCGGTGTGGTCTCCTGGATCATCACCGCCTTCCTGGCCTATCTTGGCTGGATCGTCGGCTGGACCATCCTGAGAGCGTTGGGCGCGGCCTGAAAAACTTGCCGTCCGGCCGTAACTTTCCGCTTGCTCCCGTGATCCTGCTGTAGTACATTGATTGAACGCAATCATTCACCCCAAAGGGCATCCAACATGACCACCACCCAACAGACCGCCGTTCTCTTTCTGCTGATCGTCTCCGCCACGGTCGATGGGCTGCGCCGCGAATACGCCAAGCTGATCGGTTCCAAGATGGGACCGAGAGACAGCGGCTATACCGCCCAGCAGGTCGAGCCGTTCCATGAGTACCTGATGGAAGAGTTCTACGGCTACTGGCGGCGCGAGGCAGCCCGCGCCGCTCGCCTGCAAGCCCTCCAGGTGGGGGGCTGAGCGATGGAGTTGCCAGATCAGCTTCTCAACCGGTTCGATGTGAAGCGCCGCAAGCGCATGGACGAGATCGATCAGCTTCCCAGGGAACTGCGCGAACTCGTCCACGAATTCAACTGGAGCATCGTCAAGGCGTTTCTCGACAGCGGCGTCCGCGATGCCCGGAAGATCCGGCACCTGATCCGGACCGTCGCCAACGGGGCGGCCGGATATGGTAGCGGCAGGCAACTGAGCAGCGGGGCGTCGATGAAGATCAGTACGCATGCCTCAATGGAACTTTCCCTGCGCGACGACCTGGTGCTGTCGTGGCTGGCCCCGACCGAGGATATGGTCCGGGCCTCGATGGCGGCGGTCCTGCCCTACGTTCCGGGAACCCCGCTGCTGAGCAAGGTCGACAAGCACCGTATCCGGCTCTCGGCGGCGCTGAGAGCCGCCAAGGACCAAGGTATTCCCTGAACATTCAAAAAGCCGCGCTGTGCGGATCGTGAACAACCCTCCTGGAGGACCGAGCATGTCAACCCTGATCCTGATCTTCCTGGTTCTCTCCGGCTTGAACGTGGGAGAGAACGGCGAGGGCATCATGGGGGCCGTATCGTCACTGTTTTCCCTGGTGATCCTCGTTTGCCTGATCTGCGCAGCGGCCATCGAATTCGGCTTCATCCCATCTCACTGATCGACAAGGGCAGTCATGGCACAAAAAGACTTTACCCGCTTCAAGCGCGTCGGCGGCGTCGGCATCGCCTCTCCGGAGTTTCAGCACTTCCGCAGCGATGCCATCACCAAGGGCGAGTACGACCCGCCCGACAGCGACCCGCAGGTTTGGGTCCACACCGAGGAGGAGTTCAACCATATCCTGAAAAGCCCGCTGCATCCCCGCCATACCCGCATCCGGCAGGCCGCGACTAAGCAGCAATGGAAGCTGCCAAAGGAGCAGCAGAGCGGCCCGCTGCACAAGCCCTATCCGCATGTCGACAGCGATCAGGCCGACTGCGTCCACCGCCTTCTGATCATCCTGGACGAAATGACCAAGCCGTACGACCGACGGCATCCCTTCGTCCGGGCTATCGTCCAGGAGGGCACCCGGTTCGACATGAACTCTGTCTATCGCGGTCGCAAGGACCAGTTCGATCGCTGGCAGGTCCTGTCCGTCCATCCAATCGGGCTGGCTGCCCTCGATCCCTGGTTTGAGGCGCGCGGCCTGTGCGCCAGCGTCATCCCGGCTCCCGGCAAGCCTGACTCACTCGATGTCGGTGGCGTCATGGTCATGACCCGCAAATACAGTTGGCGTCGGCTCGACCTCTATCAGGGCGCGGCGGCCGATGTCTTCGGGATCGGCGAGGCGCATTGGGAAAGGCTGTGCGACAGCCGGAAGTATCCGATGCCAACGTTCTGGCCGAGCATCACACCCGCCATGGTCCACGAGTGCCTGCATACCCTGACGCAGAGGACCCACGCGCCTAAGTTCACCGGGGCCGCCCTGCCCGAGTCGATGGACCAAAACAGGGAACCGGCCTGCGCCCTCGGCCGGGAGGGCTGATGGTCGAGAAGAAACCCGGAACGGCGCGCAAGGTCAAGGGGGTTTCCGGGTTCGTCTGGCTGGACCAGAACAAGGCCCGGTTCGAACAGATCTACCGAAGGCTGGCCCTGCGCCAGACCGCAGCCGACCTCAACGTCAGCGTCAACCTGCTGACGCGCTGGATGGACAGTCGAGGCTATCGGCGGCGCGACAAGCGGCAGGCGGCCAACCAGCGGGCCAAACGGCTCGGCAAGGCGGATCAGGTTGTCTATCTCCGGCTGTTCGAAAGCCGCAGCATGGAGGATATCCGGGAAAGGCTGAAGTACCGCAGCAAGGGCACCGTTCACAGCATCCTGGCCTATCGCGGCCTGGATGGCGAGGTGTCCGGCATCAGTGAAGAAAAGATCCGGTATTGGGCAAAACATCTGGGAGTGGACTATCGTGGTCGTGATGCTGAAGAGAAACCGCCATCGGCCGATGCGGCGGAAACAGAAGAGGGCGGCCCCGACTCAGACCAGGCTTGATGCCGTCTCCGATACCATCCGCCAGCGCTACCTCGCCGACCAGGTCGGCGTCGCGTCCCTGGCGGCGGAGCTTGGAACTTCGGTCCGGACCCTGGCCAAATGGCTCGACCGCAACGGCATACCGCGCCGGGACCGGGAACAAGCGGCGGAACTCCGCCATCAAGCCTTCCTGGAGAGCCGGGCGGAAACCCATGCCGAGATCATCCGGCTGAGAACGGACGAGGGCTTGACCCTCCAGGCCATCGCGCAAAGGCTGGAGGTTTCCCAGAGGACGGTCAGCACCGTGCTCGACGAGGCCAATCTGACGCGGAGACTCCAACCTTCTCTGAAGATGCTCAAGCCGCCAAAATCACCGCGCGGCGTCGAGAAGCTCCAGACCCTGCGGCCCGAGGTCGAGGCCGCGATCGAGGAGGGGCTGTCCGGCCGCGAGCTGGCCCTGCGCTTCACGGTCTGCGAGAAGTCCGTCCATGCCTGGGTCCGGCAAACCGGCCTGCTGCTGAGACCCCTGACGCCGATGCAGCGGGACATCGTCCGCCTGTTCCAAACCACAGACATGAACCGCAACGCCATCTCCAAGACAGTCGGCTGTTCCCGGCAATTCGTCACGGACACTTTGCGCAAGGTCGCTCTGGCAGAGCCCTCCGGCGCCATGGGCAGGCCGCCGGGCACGACCCAGGGCAAACGGGACGCGCCAACCGGTGCCGACGCCCGGCGGGATCGAAAACGGCAGGCGGAAAGGACGGAGATGATGGCCCGCGTCGTCGAGTTGTGGCAAACGACAGACCTCAATCTGCCCGCCATCGCCACCGCCGTAGAGCGCTCCCGAAGCTATGTCTCCGGCATACTGCGGGACCTCGGCATCCGGCAGCCGGGAGCCGCCATCGGCCGCCCGCCCGGAAGCGTCCGGGGCAAGCGGATCGAGCCGCCAAGACAGTGCGCCCGGCTGGATATCCTGGATCAGGGTAGACCCTGAACGCGGTCATATGACCAAAGGTTGCACTGACAAGTCTCTTTTGTTCTCCCTGTAAATCACACCATAATGTAAGCTTGCGGCATTACAGCGGGAGGATAAGACATGACTGTGCTTGATGTGGAGCCCAAGGACCCACCTCACATCTTTTGCCTGTCGATGACAGTAACGGAAGATCGAATACTTAGGGAGATCTATCGGAGCGGTGGACGGATGAGCAGCGAGACCCTTCGCTCAAACCTCGTCCTGACCGAGTCGGCAGATAACGTCTACGGTGCGCTGGGGGCGCTCCGCGAGATGCGCTACCTCGATGCTGAAGTTATCGACGCCAACGACTGGCAGCATAACTACCGGCCGTTGCGGCTCTCTCTCACGAGCCGGGGCAGACATCACGTCGTGACGACGGAACCGGTCAGAACCGGCTGGACACGGGTGTTCCTATCCCTGATCCTGGTCGGCGCCGTGATCGTGGTGATCCAGTCCCTCTGGAAGGAACCGGACTACGGCCCGGTCGGTCTTTCGATGCTGACGGCCGGGATCATCCTGCTGGTCGGACGCCGGGCCGGTAAACTTTTGACAAAAAGGAAATAAGGGCAAGTGGACGCAAACTCACCCAAGTTGACCTGGAGCTACGACGGCAACGGCCGTCAGACCGCAGAGTGGAATATCTACAGCTTCTCGATCAAGTTCGACATGCAGGACAGCAGCGGATGCTACTGGCACCTGTCGATGTGGCAGACGGCCCACGAGCGCCTGACCCGGACCGTGATCCTAAGGACCTCGGACCTGTCGGAGTGCCATTCCAAAGCAAGAGAGATGGCGTGGGAGCTGGCCCGATTCATGGGTCTGCCTCCCGAGACCGGGAGCGCTACCCCATGAGGCGGCACTTTACGCCGGAGTTCCTCGAAGAGGCGCGGCATCGTCTCGGCGGCGGCCTAGTGGACATCGTCGGAGAAACCGTTCCGCTCAAGCGGGCTGGACACCTCTATGAGGCATGCTGCCCGTTCCACAACGAGAAAACACCCAGCTTCAAGGTGCTCGACGGCCAGTCAGGATGGCATTTTTGCTGTTTTGGGTGCGGTGCCCAGGGCGATGTCTTTGCTTGGTTGCAGCGCAAGGGCGGGCTTGGGTTTCAGGAGGCGGTCGTCTACGTCGCGGAACGGGTCGGCATGGAGCTTCCGCCCGTTTCCCCCGAGCAGCAGCAGCGCCACGACCGGCAACAGCGCTTGCTCACCATCGTGTCCCAGACCGGCCGCTTCTTTGCCCGCAGTCTCCAGGAGGAAAGGGGGGCGGCAGCCCTGGCCTACCTGACCGGTCGCCGCATTGCAGCGGATCAGATCGAGCACTTCCAGCTTGGCTATGCGCCCGGCGACGTCGTGCTGTGGCGCAAGGTGATCGATCACCTGACGGATCGCGGCTTCTCCCCGGAAGAAATGGTTGCCAGCGGCGTTTACCGGCGGGACGACGCCACCGGTCGGTTGCGGCCGTTCTTCGTAAACAAGCTGATCGTGCCCATCAGGGACATCCAGGGGCGGCCGGTCGCCTTCGCCGGGCGTAAGATGGGAGACGGGGAGGGACCAAAATACATCAACTCCCCGGATTGCGAACTGTTCTCGAAGCGGCAGGTCGTCTACAACGCAGATCGGGCGGCGGTCCAGGCGGCTGACGGAGACCGTCAGGTCAAGCTGGTCGAGGGCTACTTCGACGTGATGGCGATGGAGAAGGCCGGTCTCGGGCCGGTGGTCTCCTGCATGGGCACCTCGGCGACCGTCGAGCAGATGGAAACCATCTGGAAGCTCAACCGGCGGGGGCGCAATGAGCCGGTGCTGTGTTTCGACGGCGATGCCGCCGGTCATGACGCGGCGCAGAAGGCGGCGGAACGGTTCCTGCCGCTGATCACGCCGATCCGGTCCGTCCGCTTCGCGATGCTGTCTGGCGCCCACGACCCGGCCTCCCTGTTGGAGCGGCCGGACGGGAAGGAAATCCTGGAGCGGGAGATCGAGCGGGCCGTCAGTGCGCCGATGGTGCTCTACCGCCGGGAAGCGTCTCTGTTGCCGAAAACGCCGAGCCCGGAAGACATCGCGGCGTTCCACTCCGCCCTCGACAGCAAGATCATCAGGCAAATCCGGGACCCCAGCCTGAGGAATGCCTACAAGGACGAGTTCTGGCGCCTCAGGAGGGAGCGCAACGGCCTCAAGCCTGCCACCCAGAAACCCGATGTCCCGACGGTGCCGCGCAGCCTAAGTGAACCCGCACTGTTGGCAGCCCTGATCCACCACGCGGAGCTGTTCTTCGAGTTTGGCGAGGATGTCGGCGGGATGGCCATGTCCACTCCGGAGATGGATGACTGCCGAGATCTGATTATCGCGTGGATGTTAAATTCAACGGATGAGGTCGAGCTGCGGCTTCAGGCGGAAGCCATGGTCGAGCAGTGCGAGGCAATTCGAGACTTCGTGCTGACCGATGCCGTGTACGCGGCGGCTCCCTTCGTGAAACCAGACGCCTCCCTGGATGAGGTCAGGGCCGGTATCCGTAGCATCCTGGTCGATATGCAGGTTGGCTGCGTCAAGCGCGAGGTTGCCCGCCTGATGGGCCTGATCAACGGCTCAGACGACGACGGTCGGATCATGGCCCAGGTCTCTGCCCTGCTGGAAAACTTGCGGGCTTCTGGTTCCTGATTCCGATAGTCCACCAAAAACATAGAAAAGGAGTTTTCGATGAGGGAGATTGTTGCCATCATCACGCCCTGGTCTTGCGATGACGAGAACGTTGCCGTTGACGGCGACCGGATCGTCTTCAGCCTGCGCAACACAGATGTCGGAATCCTCTCGCCGGGAGACTTGGCCCGGATAGACGGCTTCGAGAGCAAGGGATTCCGGAATGGTATCGCAGAATACATCAGGAAAGATTACCGTGGGGAGAACATAGCACGCTGCGCTTTTCGTCGCGTTAAAGTTAAAAAGCCTTGAACGAAGATCAAAAATAAAGTTTAATACAAGTCCGGGCCTTGGGTAGCCTGTAAAATTCCCGTCCGGATGTTTGTCATTAACTGACTTCTTGCCCTGCCCTATGCCGCAAAGCGCATGGGGTGGGGTTTTTTATTTGCACCGTTGCGGCGTGCTGGTGTAAAGTCCCTTTGAGGATCTTGCGGGACACTGCCGCAGGCCCCATGGTTGCCCGCCCACAGGCGGGTGCAACAGAAAAGGGATTGAAGATGCCGGACCCTCAGACGGACAAATTGAACGCCCTGATACGCCACCTATCGACGGCAGTATCTGATCTTTCCGATATCGTCCTGACCCTGTCTAACTCAATGAAAGACCTGAACTTCGTGGACCGGGACGAGACGCAGCGGCGGGTCTCTGCCATCAAGGCAGTGGCAGACCAAGTCTCGGCTGACGTGCCGCCACTCGACAAGTTCGATGATCCCAGCCTGAGTTGACGCTCATGCAAACGCTCTCACACCAAGGCACCGCAATCTCGTTCTCTGAGGAACAAAAGCAGGAGAAGAGACGCTCCATCCTGGACCTGATCGCCGCCGCCGCCGCCGCCCATCCGAAGCAGGGGTGGGACGTGGTCGCGAAGGAGACCGGCTTTACCCGCAAGGCCATGGAAATGACCGGCAGCGACACCCCGAACTTCGTGGCTGCCCTCTCCATGGTCGGCTTAACCCGGTACGAGGCTGTCGAGGAATTCCGCAAGGCCAATCACATCGCTGTGGCCCCACCACCAAAAAAAGGAAACAAGCTCCATGCAAAACCAGTCGTCATCCCGGCC
>Ga0209974_10000802_pt1 | contig 10758 bp, 11 predicted proteins | sample InoplaM3SPM_FD_187592 | JGI IMG/M metagenome (GOLD analysis project Ga0209974, IMG submission 187592) | Arabidopsis thaliana rhizosphere microbial communities from the Joint Genome Institute, USA, that affect carbon cycling - Inoculated... | ecosystem: Host-associated > Plants > Roots >...
CCAGTTCGCGCAGCTGCTTTTCGCTCGGCTTGCCTTCGAGGCCGAGCAGCTTGCCGATCTCGACCTGCACGGCGAGGTCGCCGGCCGGCCAGACATCGGTCCGGCCTTCCGCGAACAGCAAATAGATTTCGGCGGACCATCGGCCGATGCCCTTGATTCGAGTCAACAGCTCGATCGCTTCCTCATCGTCCTCGGGTAGATCAGCGAGAACGAGCTCGCCCGAAAGGACCAGCTCGGCGAGGCTGCGCGCGTAGCCGGCCTTCTGTCGCGACAGGCCCGCAAGGCGTAGCTCCTCGTCGCTGGCGTTGAGGATCCTGGCAAGATCGGGCGGTGTGCCGTACGCGGCTTCGAGCTTGGCCCACATAGATCGCGCCGCCGCGACGCTGACCTGCTGGCCGACGATCGTCCGCAATAGCGTGGTCGCCCCGGGCTCGCTGACGCGCGGCTCGGGCCGCCCATGGCGTTCGAGCACTTGCGCGAATGCCTTTTCGCGGCGGGCGAGCTCGTCGACCGCGGCATTGATGGAATCGACCGTTCTGACCATCAGGCGATGCTCGCTGCATATAGGGCGACCGCGGCCGCGTTGGAGACATTGAGGCTCTCGACCGCGTCGCTGATCGGCAGCCGCGCCAGCGCATCGCAATGCTCGCGCGTGTTCGAACGCATGCCCGGCCCCTCGGCGCCGAGGACTAGCGCGACGCGCGGCGGGCCAAAAGCGTCCTTCAGGTTCATGTCGGAGTCGCCGGCCAGGCCAATTCGCCAGAAGCCGGCCTCGGCAATCTCTTCCAACGCGCGGGCGAGGTTGACGACACGCACCCAGGGAACCCGTTCGAGCGTGCCCGAAGCAGCCTTTGCCAGGGCCCCGCTCTCCGGCGGCGAATGGCGATCCTGGGTGACGATTCCCAGCGCCCCGAAGGCCGCGGCGGAGCGCAGGATGGCGCCGACATTATGGGGATCGGTAACCTGGTCGAGGACCAGCATCACCGAGCGGTCCTGGGCGTCGGCCAGCAGGTCGCCGAGCCAGAGGTCTTCGAGCGGTTCGACTTCGATCACGACTCCCTGGTGCGGTGCGTCGTGCGGCACCAACCGGCCGAGGTCGGCAACGTCGGCCATCGTGACCGCGACGTCGTCGGGGAACTGCATGAAGCCCGCCGTCTCGCGCGTCGCCCAGGCGCGCAGCACCTTGCGCTCGGGATTGTCGAGTGCGGCGGCGACGGCATGCTTGCCCCAGAACCGGGGCCGGTTCGGGTTGCCGTGGCTTTGGTGGGACTTCTTGCGCCGGGACATGGCCGTCCAATGCGGCCCGTCGCCGGGCTAGGCAACCCCCTCCGCGTCAAGCGCATAGCCGGCGCTGCGAACCGTGCGGATGATGTCCGGCTCCCCCAATGCCAGCCGCAGCCGGCGGATGTGCACGTCGACCGTGCGAAGCTCGATGTCTTCGCTGTGCGGCCAGACCGTTTCCAGCATTTGCTGGCGCGAGAATACCCGGCCTGGATTCTCGAGGAAGTGGCGCATCAGGCGATATTCGGTCGGTCCAAGCTGCACGCTTTTGCCATTGCGGCGGACGCGGTGGGCGGCGAGATCCATCTCGATGCCGGCATAGTCGAGCGATTCTGCGGCGAGCGCCGGCCGGACCCGGCGCAGGACGGCATTCGCGCGCGCCACCAGCTCCTTTGGCGAGAAGGGCTTGGTCAGATAATCGTCGGCGCCGGTTTCCAGGCCTCGGACACGGTCATTCTCCTCGCCCCGAGCGGTCAGCATGATGATCGGTAGATTGGCGGTCGCCGGGCGGCGGCGCAGCCGGCGGCAGACTTCGATGCCGCTGATGCCGTCGATCATCCAGTCGAGGATCATCAGGTCCGGCCGAACTTCCTCCGCGAGGATCAAGGCCTCTTCACCGTCGCCTGTCCGCGTCACATCATAGCCCGCCCGGTCGAAATGGAAGCGGACGAGCTCAGCGAGCTGGCGGTCGTCCTCGACAAGGAGAAGGCGTTTCGCCGTCATGGCTTCTTGCCCGTTTGTTCCTCGGTCATGTGCTGGCCGGTCGCGGCGTAATACACCATCTCGGCGATGTTCGTTGCGTGGTCGCCTGCGCGTTCGAGGTTCTTGGCGATGAACAGCAAATGGGCCGACTGCTTAATGTTCTGCGGGTCTTCCATCATGTGTGTCAGCAGCGTGCGGAAAATCGAATCGTAGAAATCATCGACGGCGTCGTCGCGCTTCATGACCCGCAGGGCCGCCTCGGCGTCGCGCTCGACAAAGGCATTGAGCACGTCGTGGACCATTTCCGACGCGATGCGTGCCATTTCCGGCATCAGCGATAGCGCCTCGATCTTGCCCGCGTTTTCCAGCACCGGGACACGCTTGGCGATATTCTTGGCATAGTCGCCGATGCGCTCGACGACGCCGGAGATCTTGAGCGCGGCGACCACGTCACGAAGGTCGCCCGCCATCGGCGCGCGCAGCGCGATCAGCTGTACCGCGCGACGCTCAGTCTCGATTTCGAGAGCATCGAGCTGCTTGTCGTTCTCGACGATTCTCGCGGCGCCTTCGACATCGCGCTGCTGGAGGCAACGCATCGACTCCCGTATGGCGTGCTCGGCAAGGCCGCCCATCTCGCTGATCAGCGCCCGCAGGCGATCCAGATCGTCGTCGAACGCAGTGAGTGTATGTCCTGTCGCCATGACTTGAGCTCCGATCAGCCGTAGCGGCCAGTGATGTAATCCTGCGTGCGGCGCTCACGCGGATTGGTGAAGATCTCGCTGGTCTTCCCGTACTCCACCAACTCGCCAAGGTGGAAGAAGGCGGTTCGCTGCGACACGCGTGCCGCTTGCTGCATGTTGTGGGTGACGATGGCGATCGCGTAGCGGCCACGCAGCTCGTGGATCAGTTCCTCGATCTTGGCCGTCGCGATCGGGTCGAGTGCCGAGCAGGGCTCATCCATGAGGATCACCTCCGGATCGACGGCAATTGCGCGAGCGATGCACAGGCGCTGCTGCTGGCCGCCCGACAGTGCCGTGCCGCTTTCCTGGAGGCGGTCCTTGACCTCGTCCCACAGGCCCGCTCGTTTGAGGCTCTTCTCGACTATTTCTTCGAGCTTCCGCTTGCTCTCCGCGAGGCCGTGGATGCGCGGGCCGTAAGCGACGTTCTCGAAGATGGACTTCGGAAACGGGTTCGGTTTCTGGAAGACCATGCCGACCCTGGCGCGCAGCTGGACGACGTCCATTCGCGGGTCGTTGATGTTCTGGCCATCAAGCTCGATATGCCCCGTCACCTTGGCGGTCGGGATGGTGTCGTTCATGCGATTGAGGCAGCGAAGGAACGTTGACTTGCCGCAGCCGGACGGGCCGATGAAGGCCGTCACCCGGTCGTCATGGATGTCGATCGACACGCCATTCAAGGCCTGCTTGTCGCCATAGAAGACGTCGACGTTCTGGGCGCGCATCTTCGCCGCCTTCTTCGGATCGAGCGGCGGCGGGGTGGCCGGTTCGTCGCCCGGACTGTCGCGCGATGGCCCGGCGGCGATCCCGGCGGCGTCTTCCGGAGTGGTCAAATCGGCCTCATGTGCCTCGGCGGCGATTGCCGCCGAGGGCGTGGGCATTGGGGTCAGGGGAATTTTTTCTTTCATGATTCCTACCACCGCTGCTCGAAGCGGTTGCGAAGATAGATGGCCAGGCCGTTCATCAACAGCATGAAGACCAACAAAACGATGATCGCGGCGCTCGTCTTTTCGACGAATCCTCGGTTGACCTCATCGGACCAGAGAAAGATCTGGACTGGGAGGACGGTTGCCGGATCGGCGATGCCCTGAGGCGGGGTGGCGATGAACGCCCGCATGCCGATCATCAGCAACGGCGCGGTCTCGCCCAGAGCGCGCGCCATGCCGATGATGGTGCCGGTCAGCACGCCTGGAAGCGCCAGCGGCAAGACGTGGTGGAAGACGACTTGCATCTTTGAGGCACCGACGCCCAGCGCTGCATCGCGGATCGACGGCGGCACCGACTTCACGGCGTTGCGGCCAGCGATGACGATCACCGGCATGGTCATCAGTGCCAGCGTCAGGCCGCCGACGATCGCACCCGACCGCGGCAAATGCATGAAATTGAGGAACACGGCGAGGCCAAGCAGGCCGAAGATGATGGAAGGCACGGCGGCAAGGTTGTTGATCGAAACCTCGATCAGGTCGGTCCAACGGTTTCGCGGCGCGAATTCCTCGAGATAAAGCGCGGCCAGCACGCCGACCGGAAAGGCCAGCGCCATGGTGACGATGATCGTCAGGAAGCTGCCTTTGAGGGCGCCCCAGACACCGACTTCACCGGGATCGGTTGCGTCCGAGTAGGTCAGGAAGCCCGTGTTAAGGGATCGCTTGAGATCGCCCCTTGCATCAATGGCGGCCACCATCCGTTCCGCCTCTGGCGTGCCCGTGTCCTTGCGGGCGATATCGTAGGCACTGGCGACCGGCAGCCACAATTCTGCGCGCCGGGAGAGCAGCGATGGATCCTCGATAAGAGCCTTGCCCAACGCCCTCGCAGCGCCGCCGCCGAACAGCTCCTCTGCCTCCGGGCCATAATTGGCGACGGCCGCCTGGACTAGCGCGGTTTCGAGGTCGGCCGAAGCAACGACCTGGTCGGCCCCCGGCCCGACGAGGCTCGCCGGGTCGATGATGATGTCCGATCGCGGAAAATCGATTGCGACCCTGGCTTCCGTCTGGCTGAAGCCGCCAATGCCGCGCCAGGCCATGGTCGCGAGCAGGAAAACGAGGAAGGCGACGCTGAGGCCGATCGCGAACAGCCCCATGAGGCGGAACCGGCGTTCGGCGGCGTAGCGACGGCGGAGCCGCGCGTCCATCGACCCGTCGGTCCAGCGGGATGCGGCGGACGCCGTGCTCGGCGTGTCCCCCCCATTTGGCCGGGCGCCGCTCATTCGTAGGCCTCGCGGTAGCGCCGGACCACCGACAGCGCGATCAGGTTGAGTATCAGGGTGATGACGAACAGCGCCAGGCCCAGCGCGAAGGCGGCAAGGGTCTTGGCGCTTTCAAACTCCTGGTCGCCGGTCAGCAGCTGAACGATCTGGGTGGTGACCGTAGTCACACTTTCAAACGGATTGATGGTCAAATTGGCCGCCAGGCCGGCCGCCATGACGACGATCATGGTTTCGCCGATCGCCCGGCTGACGGCCAGCAGGACGCCGCCTACCACGCCCGGCAGGGCGGCGGGCAGCAAGACCTTCTTGATCGTTTCAGCCTTGGTCGCGCCAAGCGCCAGGCTGCCGTCCCGCATGGCCTGCGGCACGGCCGCGATGCTGTCGTCGGCCATGGAGCTGACGAATGGGATAATCATGATTCCCATCACCAGTCCCGCGGCCAGCGCGCTCTCGCTGCTTGCCGACGAAATGCCGATCGCAAGGCCGAGGTCGCGGATCACGGGCGCCACCGTCAGCGCCGCAAAATAGCCGTAGACCACCGTCGGAACACCGGCGAGGATTTCGAGGATGGGCTTGAGCCAGGCGCGCAGCCGTGCGGGTGAATATTGGGTGAGGAAGATCGCACTCATCAGCCCGAGCGGAATGGCGACGACCATGGCGATGATGGCGCCGATGAAGATAGTCCCCCAAAAGAGCGGAATGGACCCGAACGCACCAGACGACCCGACCTGGTCTGCCCGGATCGCCGTCTGGGGGCTCCAAGTCGTGCCGAACAGGAATTCGGTCGGACTGACGAGCTTGAAGAAGCGCAAGGTCTCGAACAGCAGGGAAAGCACGATGCCGAGCGTGGTCAAGATGGCGATCAGCGAGGCCGCCAGCAGCAGTCCCATCAGCCAGCGCTCCACCCCGGTCCGGGCTCGGAAGGTGAGGCCGGTCCGGCGCAGCGCAAGGAAGCCGGCTCCGAGCGCGATCAGGATGGCCACGGCGCCAGCGGCCGTCGAATAGCGGTTCTCGGCCTCCCTGAATCGCGGAGCCAGGGCGGTCGATTCCGTATTGAAGCCGACCTCGCGCTTGCCGCGCGCAATCTCGCGTGCTTCCGCGAGTATCGAGTCCCGCTGCATGTCGAAATCGGGAAGCGTCTGGCCTTCCGGCGAGTTCATGACCGTCCGTTCGACGAGCGCCGTCTGGACCGGCGCCCACATGGCGAGGAGGAGGAGCGCCGGGATGGCCGCCCACAGCGCCGCATAGGCGCCGTGGTAGATCGGCAGCGAGTTCAGCCGACCGGCGCCGCCGGCGCGAATCCGGCCCGCCCTCGTAAAGGCTAGCCAGAAGCCGCCGAGGGCGACGGCGAGCACGGCGACAGGCGCAAGGAACAGGCTCATTGCGCCCGCCGCCCTTCGTTACTTGAGGTCCGCCGCCGTCAGCGGCTTCAATGTGACCGCCTGTTGCTGCGCGGCAGCAGCGTCGGCATCACCGAACGGCACCAGGCCGCGCCGCTCCAGCGACCCGCCCTTGCCGTTCGAACGGGCATAGAGCGACAGGAACTGCTTGATGGCCGGCTTGGCCTCGAGATGCTCGCCCTTGGCGTAGACGTAGATCCTGCGCGCACCGGGATAGCTGAGGTCGGTGATGCTGGTCTCCGTCGGGACGGCGCCGCCCACTTCGACCGCACGGACCTTGTCCTTATTCTCCTCGAGGAAGCTGTAGCCGAGCACGCCGATCGCCGACGGATCGGTGCTGATCTTCTGGACCAGCAGATTGTCGTTTTCCCCCGCCTCAACGAAGACGCCATCCTCGCGGATCTTGGTGCAAATCTCCTTGTGCTGGTCTTCGTTGGACTTCTTCAGCGTTTTCATCGCCGGGTCGGATTCGCAGCCAGCCTGGAGGAAGAGTTCGTTGAGACTGTCGCGAGTGCCCGACGTCGGCGGCGGCCCGAGGACCCGAATCTTGGTCGCCGGCAGCGCCGGATTGACGTCTTTCCAGGTCTGGGCGGTCTGTTGCTTGCCGAAAGGCTTGGCGGCGAGCGCTGCGTACAAATCGCGCAATGACAGTTTCAGTGGCGGGGCGTTGACCGATTCAATCAGCGTGAGGCCGTCGATCCCGACCGGAAATTCGATGACCTGGTTGACGCCGTTCTTGGCGCAGTCCTCCAGCTCGCTGGCCTTGATGCGGCGCGAGGCATTGGTGAGGTCCGGGGTATCCGCGCCGACTCCCGCGCAAAACAGCTTCATGCCCGCCCCGGTGCCGGTCGACTCGACGACAACGCTGGCGCCGGGGTTGGCGCGCTGGAACTCCTCGGCAACGGCGGTGGTGAACGGATAGACCGTGGAAGAGCCGACGATCTTCAGCTGGGCGGCCCGCTCGCTTCCCGACTGATTTGATCCGCAGGCCGCGATCAGCGCCACCAGCGGAAGCGCGGCGAACAACTTTTTCATCTGCAAAACTCCTGACGGGCTCTCAATCGGCCCGAAGCGTTCCTAGCGTCGAGTCCGGTGCTACCTGTGACAGGATCATTGCAGTTTCATGACAGTGCCGGCGTTACGCGAATGGCAGCCGCACTTCGACCGACGTGCCCCGCCCTGGCGCGCTTCGGATGTCCAGTGTCCCCCGGTGCCGTTCGACAATATGCTTGACGATCGCAAGCCCCAGGCCAGTGCCGCCGCTATCGCGGCTGCGCGCAGCATCGATCCGATAAAAGCGTTCGGTCAGTCGCGGCAAATGCTCGGTTTCAATGCCTTCGCCATGGTCGCGCACGGCGAGCAATGCCCGGTCGCCATCACGCCGCCCTTCGATGGTGACGCTCATGCCCGGGGCGTGGCAGCCATAACGAATGGCGTTCGAGATCAAGTTGTCGGCCGCCTGTACAAGTTGCGCGAAATCGCCGGCGACAGGCGGCAGGTCGTCGTCGATCCGTAGCTCGATCCGGCATTGCCGATCCTCGATCAACGGAGCCGCGTGCTCCGCGGCCAGCCTGCCAACCTCGCCCAGGTCGAGCGCTTCGCGCGGCGCGACGAAGCGCTCCGCTTCGATACGCGACAGGCTCATCAGATCCTCGACAATGCGCAGCATCCGCTTGGCCTCGCCATGAATCACGGAGCCGAAGCGGCGGCGTATCTCCTCGTCGACGTCGCCCTCTTCCGACAAGGTTTCCGCATAACCGGCAATGGTCGCCAAGGGGGTCCGCAGCTCGTGGCTGGCGTTGGCAACGAAATCGACACGCATACGCTCCGCCGCACGGCCGGCCGACTGGTCTGTCAACCGCACCAAGGTCATGCCGTTTTCGATCGGCCGTACGGAGAGCAACCATGGCCGGTCGGCAGAGCCGATGCCGACCAGGTCCAGATCTGCTTCTTCCTCGGCCAGGATTGCCCGCAACGCTGCCGGATGACGAATGGCGATGCGCACATCACTGCCCTCGATATGACGGCCCAGCAAAGCGAGCGCCGCCGCATTCGCGACGATGGTCCGCGAACCATCGAGGATCAAAGCCGGCTCGTCGAGCACGCTGATGATTGATCTGGCCAGGTCGACCGTCTTGGGCATGGCGGGGCCCTTAGCCCAGCGCCGGCAGTAACGGCTAGATCGCTTTCGCGCGCTGTTCGGCTAGGCGGCGCTGGTGGCTGCGCCAGGTGCCGACGACAATGACGAGAAAGATCGGATAGACCCAGAAGCGTGCCGCCGCCGCATAGGCTTGCGGCATCAGGTCGATTTGAATCGCTTTCAGGAAATGAGACAGCGTGGTCGTCAGTTGCAGGCCAGCGACCCACAACGGCCAGAATCGATCGGAACGGAGCGCGAGGAAGGTGAAGCCGGCAAGGGCCAGCGCATCGGCTGCCAGGACTCCGATTTCCACCCCAGAGAAGCGATCATCCAGAGGGGAATTGAACAGCCAGGTGATAAGGGTGGCGGCGATGCAGATTAAAGCTGCCAGCCGTTCGTCCAGGCGGCCGCGAGCGAAGGCGTAAGCCGAAACCGCGAACAGCAGGATCCAATAAGTGAATGGGCTCAGCATAGGACGGCGGCCGGACTACCGCTGGGCAATCCGGCCGATCAACCTTTTAGGCCACGACGCGCAGGTTGCGGAAGGCTGCGGGCGGTGGGCATTCGTCGGGCTCGCCGAAAGCCACGGTGCGCAGGCCGGGGATGCGCTCTTTCGCGTCGACCAGCTCGGCGTGGCAATTGGCAATTCCGCCGCGCGCGGCGACCAGGCCCTGCAGGGCGGCCGCCAATTGTTCGAACGCCCCATGCCCGGTGGCGACGCCTACCCCGGCAGTCGTTCGCACCCGGACCATCCGTGCTTGCAGCTCGGCGATTTCGGCAAGAGCGCAGTCGATCGTGTCTTCGACCGCACGAACCTGCGTGGCGACTTCGTAGGCGGCATTTTCAATCTGTTGTTTGCGCATGATTTCTCCTCCCGGACGCGGTCCTCCCGCATCCCGGCTGGTCGATCAGGGCTGAAGTGAAGCGCTGCTTGCCTACCGGCCCAGCATCCTCGCCAGGCTTTCCAGGCCGGCGAGATACATGCCGGCCGAGAAGGTTGCTCCCATTGCGATCAGGACAATCCAGACCAGCCGGAAGCCGACGCTCATCTCATTCCTGGGCTGACTCCTCGTTGCGAACGGCAAAGGCAGGGAAGACCAGGAAGACCTCGGCCTCTGCTCGGTTTTGAAACCGAGGTTGCTGGCCTCCCCTGCACGGTCAGCGTGCCGAATCTGAAAACCGACCGCATCTGCTGGGTGGCCCGAGGCCGCGCCGCCCTCAATGTGCGGCGGTTGATGTATCAATCGCTGATATGGGCTGTGCACCTGCGAAACCATGCGCGCGGCCTGCGAACGGCGCTCGACACCCAGGACATGGAGCGCGCCGCGGATCCGCTGGTCGACCGTATGCGGGGAAATCCCGAGCTCGACGGCGATTTCCTTGGATGAAAGATGCTGATCGACCAAGAGTAGGGCATCGAGCTGTCCCTGGCTTAGGCGGCCGACACGCGCGACGACAGCCGAATCCGGCTCGCCGACGGGTCGAGAGCTGCCCCTCCCATCCTCACGGTCGTCTGTGAGCTCGCTATGCATCAGCACGATTGGTGGTTTACCGCTAAAGATCAGATTACGCAAAAGGGTCGCAGCAGGCAGACCACAAGACATTCTATTCTATCGTTTATTGCTGCCGTTGAATCAGAGATTTCCGCGCAAGGCCGCCTCATTTCGGATTAATTTCGGCCGATCATGGTGGAGAGGGCTGGATTCGAACCAGCGTAGGGCGAAGCCCGGCAGATTTACAGTCTGCTGCCTTTAACCACTCGGCCACCTCTCCAGGGTGTTGGCAGGCGCGCCAGATGGAGGCGCGGTCACGCTATGTCAACCGATGGAACGGTGCGCCTTGTCGCCCCTCCGCAATCGCGTCGGCGCTCCGCTTTCAGCCAGTCTCCGGGACTTGCGGAGCTGGAGCGGGTGAAGGGAATCGAACCCTCGTCGTAAGCTTGGAAGGCTTCTGCTCTACCATTGAGCTACACCCGCTTGCCGGCTCGCCGCCGAATGCCTTGCCACGGGCAGCCGGTCAAGTTGCGCGCCCGAGGCCCCGGTCGCGCGAAATGGGGAGGGCGACGGCACCCCACAAGAGCAGCATGACCAGCCCGGCCATCGCCGGACCGCCGGGCAGGATCACCCCGTCAGCGACGGCGCCGCTCATCTGCGACATGAAATAAAAGGTCGCCCCGACCGCGATCGCCGCGCCGCAATCCACCAATGCCCGCCGCAGGCTGCGCCGGCGGGCGGCGCGGAACTGCTGCTCAATCCGGGCCGCGAGGAGAACACGATCGACGAAGGCCGGATCGGG
>Ga0209974_10000804_pt1 | contig 10751 bp, 9 predicted proteins | sample InoplaM3SPM_FD_187592 | JGI IMG/M metagenome (GOLD analysis project Ga0209974, IMG submission 187592) | Arabidopsis thaliana rhizosphere microbial communities from the Joint Genome Institute, USA, that affect carbon cycling - Inoculated... | ecosystem: Host-associated > Plants > Roots >...
ACTACGCTACGGCATTGCGTTGCATTGGCCAAGATCTTGAGCGAAGAGGTCTGAAGTCCTTCGACATTCGGCTGCAAGGCAGGCTATACATTGTCGAGGGCGGTTACCAAGATCCCCCATCGCTTATGCCCGTGTCAATCGAATATACTTTTGCGGATATCGAGGAACTCGACAGTATAGGTCAGGGCAAACGCGGGGGGAATCTACGGGCGGCGCAAGAATTCATCAATCAAGTTCAGATCTTTCGAACGATCGGCGCCTATTTGGACAAAAATGAAGCCCAATTCGTCCACCTGACCAACAATGACGGCACGGCGAGAGATTCTTTGTTCAAGATCGAGTACGTAACACGTGACGGCGATCGCATCATCGATGATCATGCGGGCTCGGCGATCTATGACATGTGTGTGCAGATGTATAAGCAACGTGGGAAATGGACCGGCACGGGAGGTCGGCGCGCAGGCGGGCGCCGTTACTAGCGCAAGACAACGGGCTTCCGGGATTTGCTCTGTGAGCGGGTCCGGCGCCGGAGAGTAATGGCTTTGGATACAGCTTCAGATTATTATTCGGTCTTGGGAATCAAGGCGAGCGCTACTCCGGAAGAAGTCAAACGGGCGTATCGCAAAGCCGTTTTCCGTTACCATCCAGACCGCAATCCCGGAGACAATGAAGCCGCCGACAAATTCAAAGAGGTCTTGGATGCTTACGAAGTACTTTCTGATTTAAATCGCCGCGCGAAATATGATCAGGCGCGGCCGGCGCAGACTGAGAGCGAAGCTGAGGAAGAGCCCGCGAAAGAGGAATCGACTCAGTTCGGCGCCGATTCAGGCAACGGCTTTCATTTCACACAGGATTTTAATCAAAAAATAGAACCCGAACCGAAATGTCCCTCTTGTGCAGTGGTCGGCACCGAGCGGATAATTTCACGCAAAGCGGGTGCAAGCTCGGCGCGCGGCAAACAATTTATTCTTGCCCCCTTCAACATCATTTTCTGCAGTGCCTGCGGTCATGTATACGGCGTGACGGCGAGCACGTCGTAGCCTGAGGCCGGACCTTCGTGATCGGCGTCCGAAATAGTTCGCCGAAAACAAATCGAAGTGTCTGCGTGTCGTCCGCCCGGCGTCTCCTATGGATTGGATGATCGTTTAGAGCGAACGTATGGAATTCCGAACAAGCGGGTTCCGAGATTCTAGTGCATTATCCCGCCGCCCTCGACGACGAGCAGTTGCCCGGTAATGAAATCACTGTCGGAACTTGCCAAAAATAAGGCTGTTCCGACGATATCGGCGGGAGTTTCGATGCGCCGAAAGGCGCGCTTGTCCATGCTGCCCTCGCGGCGTTTGAGAACTTCTTCCGACACGGCTTCTTCGCTCATGGTTGATCCTGGAGTCATGCAGTTCACGTTAATGCCCCACTCGCCCAATTGGCGCGCCATCACGCGCGTAAGCGCGACCACGCCACCTTTCGCGGTTGTGTAGTGCGGCATGTTTCCCGAGCCGCTGAAGAACGTGCCGGAGGCGATATTGATGATCTTGCCGCTCTTTTGCTGCTTCATAATCGGAATGACTGCTTTGCTGCAAAGAAATACCCCTTTCAAATTGACTTCGATGACGCGATCCCATTCCTCCAACGCCAGTTCCTCCACCGGCCCTTTCCAAAGTTTCTGGGTCACGTAGATCGCCGCGTTGTTCAGCAGCACATCGATGCGGCCAAATTTCTTGACCGTGTCCTGCATTAGTTCCTGAACATTCAAAAAATTCCGGACATCGGTCGTGCGACTCCAGGCTGATGAACCGATATCGGCGATGGCTTTGGCGGTGGCTTGGCCGGCTTCCGCGTCGCTATCGGCGATGACGACGTGCGCGCCTTCCTCGGCGAAGCGCCGGGCGTAAGCTTTGCCGATGCCGTGCGCAGCGCCGGTGATGATTGTGACTTTGTCTTTCAATCGCATGATTCCTCCAGGGCGCCCCGATGGCGACAAACTACTGACTTCGATGAGGCAGGAATCTAGGCAAAGCTCGGCGTAGTTCCTTCGAATAAAGCTTCCAGCTGCGTCGCCGGAAAACGCAGCCCGATGTAGAAAGTACCGAACAATCCGTAAACGGCGCTGGCTTCGTCGAAGCGCATCTCGTAAACAAGTTTTTTAAAGACCAGCGGTTCGTCAGCAAAGAGGTCGACGCCCCATTCCCAATCGTCGAAGCCGATGGACCCAGAGATGATTTGCGTCACGCGTCCGGCATAGTGCCGGCCGATCATGCCGTGTTCGCGCATCATCCGCTGGCGGTCACGAATAGTTTCGCTATACCAATTCTTGATCTCGCCGCGAAACTTATTCATCGGATAGAAACAAAGGTAGCGCCGCTGAGGAATTTCCGGCCAGAGGCGCGGCGCCGCAGCCTGGCGCTGCTTGGCAAGTTCGGCTTCGACTTCTCTGTTCCATTCCGCGGTGCCGGGCTGAAGGCCTTTCGACGTCAACTCGGCATAAAGTTTTACCGAAGCCTCGTACAGTCCGAGTTCGACGACAGAAAGATACGATGTCGTCGGCTCGAGGTATTCGTTGAGCGCCGAATTTGCAACGGTTAACTCTGCGCCGTTGAGCTCGTCCAGTGTCTTGCGGAAATGGACGAGCATCAGATCGCCTTTGTGACCGAGCATGGAAAACGTTGCGGTAGGCTCTTGTTTATTCTCGGCCATGGCGACAAACGTCGACGTGGCCTGGGTTAAGAGATGCTTTCGATCGGAACTGCCGAGCGCGCGCCATGCCGTCCAGCGAACTCGAAACATTTGATGCAAGATAAACGATCCGTCAAGTGTTAAAGGAGTGGCGGGCAGTGCAGACGTCCGCTTATTATTCGATTGTTGCTCCATCAATTTCAAATTTTAAACTTATGTGGGTTGGGCCGAGGGTCCGCTCGCGGCGGGATGATCGGGCTTAGTCCCGCGCATTTTATCGCGCAGCGCCTGAAAGCCGCGTTTTGCAAGACGGTAAATTTTCGGCACTAGCCATGCGACCAGCGCGATAAAGAGGACCACCAGCACCATCATGACGATCGGATGGTTGAACATGAGCCAAAGACTGCCGAAAACCGTGACATCTTCGGCAATGCTCGCCGCCCAGTTGCTAAACGGCTCGGGGCTCGCGTTGATCGCCAACCGGGCGCTAGCTTTGGTGCCGTGAGCGACGAGCGCGATGGAGCCGCCTGCGAGGAGCGCCATCAATTCAAGCGCGGGATTCATATCGCCCAGCGAGCGGGACGCCAAGATCGCGCCGGCAGGCACGCGAATGAAAGTATGCAGCGCGTCCCAGCCGGTATCTACGTACGGCACTTTGTCTGCGAAAAATTCGATAAAGTACATGACGCATGCGATGGCAATCACGCCGGGATGAGACAGCACTTCAAGATTTTGTGGCAGATGGATCATCTCCATCCGATTCGCTATTCCCAAAGCCGCAACGGTGGCATATAGGTTTATCCCCGAGGTCCAGGCCGTGCCCATGGCCAAACTCAATGCTTCGATGGTGCCCATCGGATCACCTCAATTCCGGCCGCCTGAAGGCCATGTGATTACAGATTTGACGACGGTCCGGGCAAAAGCATAACGATGGAGCGCAATCCGTGAGCAATTAAATCTTGAACTTGCTGGCAATCTGTTCCTTGTATTCTTTAGTAAAGGCGTTGACTGCAGGAAACTGATCCATCCATTTAAAGGGCCGGCAGGCGTCGATCAATACGCGATCAGTCGTGTAGCCTCGCGGCGAGCGTTCTTCGGGCGGCAGCGCGGGTTCGCACACCGACGCCCACACACCTTTTACAATATCGAGATCTTCGCGGACGTGACAGCGGGTGGCAATCGCCCAGATCACGTCTGCGGGATTGGTGATGTCAATGTCATCGTCCACAACCACGACGAATTTACCGCCATAGGCGCCCGCCCGGGCGCCGGCGGCGACAAGCAGAGCTTGTTTTGAATGGCCCGCATAACGCTGCTTTATCGAGACGACTGTGAACGGGCCGGGTTGGCCGCCGTAAACAAAGCCCCAGACGCCTTTGACTTCGGGAATGCCTGCTTTCTCGAGTTGTTCCCAAAGTGTCGCTGCGCCGAGAGGAATCGGCAAGTAACTGGATGGCGGTTTTAGCGGCGGCGCGCCAAGCAGGATCGGCTCATTGCGGTAGTAGACGCGCTTTACTTCCATTACCGGCGTCTCGCCTGTATTGGCCTCGGTAAAGTATCCCGGCCATTCGCCGAACGGACCTTCTTTCGGCATCTCTTCGTCTTTCATCGGCAGAATCTCGCCTTCGAGGACGATCTCCGCATTGGCCGGCAATGGAAGCCCGGTTACTGCGCCGCGTACCACCGGCACGGGCGACCCTTGCAGATAGCCCGCGAACTCGAACTCGTTTACGTCCGGTGGCAGCGGCATCTGGGCGGCGAGGAAAATTGCCGGCCCTTGGCATAAAGTGATCGCCACCGGCAAAGGCTTACCGGCATCGCGCGCGCGTTCGAATGCGAGCCGGCCGTGTTTGCCCATATTCATTTTTACCGAAACATGATTCTTGTCCTGCACCATGACACGATAGGTGCCGATGTTGACCTTGCCCGTTTCGGGATCTTTGGTGATGACGCCGCAACCTGTGCCGATGTAGGGACCGCCGTCCAAATCGTGCCAGTTGGGTGTGGGAAATTTGTAGAGATCGACGTCATTGCCGACCATCTGATTCTCGAGTACGGGCCCGCCCTCCAACTGATTGACGGGTACGGGCTTGTAAGCCGCGAGTTTCTTGCGCCAAGCATAAAGATAATTGATGCCGTTTTCTTCTTTGATGCCCATTGCCGGGCCGGTGCGTTTACAGGTGCGAAATACGTTGGAAATGACCCGAAAGCCCGCGGGATAGTCTTTGAAATTACTGAACAGCAACGCCGGGCCTTCTTTGTCGGCGGCCAACTCAGTCAGCGCCCCGACTTCTGTTTTCAAATCCGCCCCTTCAAACCGGCGCAATTCGCCCATCTCTTCCAGCAACTCGATGTAACCTCGCATGTCGGTAACGTCAGCCATGCAATTCCTCCTGATTGTCGTCATAGTATTGTGGCGTCGCAGGGGAGTCAAATGAGCGTGAGCACAAGGAGCGGTATTTACGATTTGCGCATCGGTCGTTGCAAGCCGGAGAGTGAGCAGTTATACGGATTCGGATCCGTAATCGACATCTAATTCCCATGTCTCACATCAGCAAATTGAGTTCCTTGCCGAGCGTTGAGGGCCGCCGACGGTGACCCTGCCGTTTTTCTACGGCTGGGTCATTGTCGTGATCGTAATGCTGGCCGGCGTGCTCGCCGCCGGCGTGAGCAACATCACCATGGCTGTGGTGCTGAAGCCGATCAGCGATGACTTGGGTTGGAGCCGGTCGCTTACGGCGGCGGCAGTCACAATGGGCGCGCTTTTCGGCGGGGTTCTCTCGCCGCTCTTCGGGCCGCTCGCCGACCGACTCGGGCCGCGCTTATTGCTGCCGGCCGGCGGAGCATTGGTCGGACTGCTCGCGATCGGCGTGAGTTTGAGCACCGAGCCCTGGCAATTTTACGCGACCTTTGTGCCGGCACGGGCGCTCACGGAATTTTTGCTCTGCGGCATGATCGCATTTACCGCTGTTGCTAACTGGTTCTATGTGAAACGGCCCAGAGCGATGGGGCTGGTCGCGATGGCAACGCCGTTAGGCTCCGCGGTGCTGTCGGTCGTCTACCAGTTCTTTGTTATGCATTACGGTTGGCGCAGCGCGTTTCTCGCGCTCGGCATAAGTCTCTGGGTGCTCGTGGTTGTTCCGGGGCTGATCTTCCTCCGCCGCCAGCCGGAAGATCTGGGGATGCTTCCCGATGGACTTGCTCATGCGCCGACCGAAGAAACCGTATTCGTCGAGTCGCGGAGCGATCTTGAATTCAGCTGGGACCGCGGCGATGCGGCTCGTACGGCTGCGCTCCGGTTACTCGTGACCGGCGCATTTCTTGCCGCCATTGGCACCGGTGGGGTGGCATTTCACATGGCTGCTTACATGACCGACGGCGCTATTCCCGCCGCTCTGGCCGCCACCGTGGTTAGCGTCATGGCTTTATCGGGGGCTTTCGGCAATGGGATCTGGGGCGCTCTCGCCGAGCGTTTCCATCCCCGTCGTTTGAACGTTCTGACCATGTTGGTTGCCGCTGGTTCAGTGGCGCTGCTCATGCATGTCCGTTCGGCCGCTACGGCTTACTTGTTTGCGCTCCTTTTCGGCCTGAACGCGCGCGGCGCCGCTGTACTCACGCAGATTCTAATCGCGCGCTATTTCGGCCGTCGTTCTTTCGGCGCCATCAGCAGTATCCTCGATCCATTTCACAAAGGCGGCCTCGGGCTGGGTGCTTTATTTGCTGGGATCGCCTTTGACTACTTTGGTGATTATAGCGCCGTGTTTTCGCTATTTCTCGTCAGCTACCTTGTATCGGCGCTGTTGATTTTTCTGACGCGAAAACCGGCGCAAAAAACGAAGTAACGGAGTTCCGATTGCTGCGGAATAGCTGAAAGCGACGGCGCCGACGCCCTTGGCGACCCGGTTACCTTGACTTTGAGGAAGCATCCTTTAACTTGAACTATCATGCCGAGATTCTGGTTTGGTGCTGTCGCTTGCGTAATGTTCATGCTTAGCGTTACTAGCCACACAGTGAATGCTGCTCAGGTCCAAGAATCTGTTCTCGAAAACGGTCTCAAAGTTTTGCTGCTCGAAGATCACAAAAGCCCAGCGGTCACTTTTCAAGTTTGGTATCGCGTCGGTGCGCGCAATGAAAAGGACGGCAAGAGCGGGCTTGCGCATTTTCTCGAACACATGATGTTCAAAGGCACGCCGTCCACCGGCCCGGAGGAATACTCGCGCATCATCGCCAAAAATGGCGGACGATCAAATGCATTCACTTCATCCGATGTGACCGTCTACTTCGCGACGATGAGTCGCGAAAAAATCGGCATTGAGCTGGAACTTGAAGCCGATCGCATGGCCAATGCGCTGCTGGGCGAAAAATACTTCGAGCCCGAAAAGAAAGTCATTCAAGAAGAGCGCCGGTTGCGCACCGATGACAATCCCGCGTCCGCCTTGGGCGAAGTCACGAGCGCCATTGCCTATATGATTCATCCTTATCGGCGGCCGGTGGTCGGTTGGATGGAGGACATCCAACACTTGGTCCGGCAGGATCTGGTCGATTTTTATAAACTCTACTATGCGCCCAATAATGCTTTTATCGTGCTCGTCGGTGATTTTTCAGCCGAGGAGATGCTGCCGAAGATCAAAGCGGCTTTTGGCAAGATTCCACGCGGGCCAGAACCGCCCAGGGTCGACATTGAAGAGCCCGAGCAACGCGGCGAGCGTAGGCTCATCTATAAGAAGGAAGCCGAGCTGCCGCTGGTTTTGAGTTTTTATCATGCGCCGAATCTCAAGAGCCCGGACAGTTTTGCGCTGGATTTGTTGACCGTGGTGCTTGCCGGCGGCAAAAGCTCGAGGCTCTATCATGATCTCGTTTATCAAAAGCGCTTGGTACGCGGCATTGATGCCGATTACAGTGGCATTTCCGTGGATCCGGCCGGCTTATCGATCTATGCGCAGCTCCTTCCGGGGATCGAACCGGCGACGGTGGAGCGAGAAATCGAGCGGGGGTTGGAAAAAGTAAAAGCGGAATTGATCAGCGAGCGCGAATTACAGAAAGCGAAAAATCAAGTCGAAGCGGCTTTTGTCTTTGCGCAGGATTCGATCTTCGGACAGGCAATGAAAATCGGATACTATGAAGCGGTTGGCGGTTGGCGGCAGATGGACGACTATCTCCCCGGCATCCGAAAAGTGACTCGTGAAGACGTGCGCCGGGTCGCCCGGTTGTATTTAGACCCCGACCGGCGAACGGTCGGTACGCTGATTCCGACCAAAGAAAAACCGCAATGAAAAAATCGCTATGGTGCGCGCTCGCCCTCTTGATTTCTACAAGATCTGTTTCTCCGGCATCAGCCGCTATGGTGTCCAAGCGCACGGTTCTTGATAACGGCATCGTGCTGCTGACCTCGGAGCAGCGCGCGCTGCCGATGGTCACGATCGAGCTCTTGATCGATGCCGGGTCTCGTAACGAACCGGTCAATCAAGCCGGCTTGGCAAATCTCACTTCACAGCTTTTGACTCATGGGACGCAAAAGCGCAGCGCTACGGAAATAAGCGAGACGCTTGATTTCATGGGTGCCAGTCTATCGACGGCGGCGGGCGAGGATGTCGCGACCGTGAGTATGACGATCCTTAAAAAGGATCTCGCGAGCGGACTCGAGTTGCTCGCCGATATCTTAACTCACTCGAATTTCCCGCAGCCGGAAATTGATCGGCAGAAACAGGCGGTGATCGCGTCTATCAGAGCGCGCGAAGAAGATCCGGGGTCCGTCGCCGAAAAGGCATTCGCCGCCGCCTTGTTTCCCAAAAGTCCTTATGGACGCCCGGTCGAAGGAACCCAAAGCTCGGTCAAAGGTCTGCAACAAAAAGCCCTGCAAGAATTTTTTACTCGCAATTATCGACCGAACCGGACGATTATCGCCGTCGTTGGCGATGTTGCGGAGCAGGAGATCGCGCAGGCTCTCAGCCGAGACATGAAAAACTGGACCAAGGGCACGCCGGCGGCTAAACCGACAGCTCCGGCGGAGATCGGCAAGGCGCAGAATGTCGAGGTCAATAAGGATCTCACCCAAGCGAACATCGTCCTCGGCCACAATGGTGTGGCGCGGGGCAACCCGGATTATTACGCCGTTCAGGTGATGAATTATATTTTGGGCGGTGGTGGTTTCTCATCCCGTGCGATGGATTCGATCCGCAACGAACGCGGTTTGGCGTATTCAGTTTACAGCTATTTCAGCGCGGAAAAGAGCCACGGCTCTTTTCAATTCGTCATGCAGACCAAAAATGAGACCGCTTTTGAAGCGATTCAGATCGCCAAAGAAGAAATGCGTCGCATGCGCGAACGGCCGGTGACCGATCAGGAGTTGAACGACGCCAAGGATTACCTGATCGGCAGTTTTCCGCTGCGCTTCGACACCAACCGCAAAGTAGCCGGTTTTCTTGCGCAGGTCGAGTATTATGAACTCGGCCTCGACTACCCGGACCGTTATGCTAGCCTCGTCCGTAAAGTTACAGGCGACGATGTGTTGCGTGTTGCGAAGCAATATCTCCATCCTGAGGAACTGATCACGGTAATCGTCGCCAATCAGAAAGAAACCGGTCAAAAGAAATAAACCGCGCCCGGATTGCGCGGCTCTTTGCGACTGTCTCAATCGTTTCATAAGATTTGCCGAGTGCCGGTTCTGGCTTGACAGTCGTCAATCCTGTGCGGCATAGTTTAGAGGCTGAAACATTTATGCTCTCATCGCAGCCGAGCTTGAACCGATGAAGAAAGTTTTGATCATTGAGGACCACGGCGACATGCGAGAGTTACTGACTTGGCAGATTGAGCTCATGGGTTTCCTGCCGATCACAGCCAAGCGCGGCCACGAGGGCGTCGAAAAGGCGGCGACCGAGAAGCCCGAGTTGATTATCATGGACATCATGATGCCGGGCATGGACGGCCTGGAAGCCGCGCGCGAGATTCGCGCCAATGCAGAAACCAAAGATATTCCGATTTTGGCCGCGACAGCACTGTTCCGTGACGCGGATCTCAAAAGCTGCCTTGAAGCAGGTTGCAATGGCTACATCGTTAAGCCGTTCACGTTCCAGGAGCTTCAAGGCAAGGTTCGGGAATTCATTGCCTCGGCGGGCACGACTTCTTCACTCTGAGCATCAGGTCCGCTATCTCTTTCTTTCACAATTTACTAGTAAGTAAACTAGACACGGCGATGTCGGGGCGTGAAAAAGCTATTTCTATCATTCAACAGCTTCGGCAAAAGGGCTATGAGGCCTATTTTGCCGGCGGCTGCGTGCGCGACATGCTGCTTCGGAAAACACCGCAGGACTACGACATCGCAACCAGCGCTCACCCTGAAGATGTTCAACGGATTTTCCCCGAAACAATTCCGGTAGGCGCGCAATTCGGCGTAGTCCTCGTGCTTGTGGACGGCCAGCCCTTCGAAGTCGCGAGCTTTCGCTACGACGGTCCCTACTTGGACGGGCGCCGGCCGAGCCATGTGCGCTACGGGAGCTTGGAAGAAGATGTCCGGCGCCGTGATTTCACCATTAACGGCATGATCTACGACCCGACCACTGATCGCATTATCGATTTGGTCGGCGGCCGCGAAGATCTCGATGAGCATCGGATTCGCGCCATCGGCGAGGCGAAGCAGCGGTTAGAAGAGGATCGATTGCGCATGATTCGCGCGGTGCGTTTCGCCGCCAGCCTTAATTTCACGATCGAAGAATCGACATTCGCGGCGATCCGGCACATGGCGCCGACGATCACGGATATTGCCTGGGAGCGGATCGGCGATGAGATCACGCGCATTCTAACCGAAGGCGGCGCGCAGCGCGGATTTGAGCTTTTGGATGAGAGCGGCCTGTTGAAAGTCCTGCTGCCGGAAATTGTCGCGCTCAAAGGAACCCGGCAAAGCCCGGATTATCATCCTGAAGGCGATGTCTTCAAACACACGATGCTGCTCTTGGGCCACCTGGATGCGCCTTCGGAAACCCTAGCCTACGGCTGTTTGCTGCACGACGTGGCGAAGCCCGTTTGTTTCAGGCAAGATGGTGAGCGCGTGACGTTTTACGGCCACACTGAAAAGGGCGCGG
>Ga0209974_10000806_pt1 | contig 10731 bp, 15 predicted proteins | sample InoplaM3SPM_FD_187592 | JGI IMG/M metagenome (GOLD analysis project Ga0209974, IMG submission 187592) | Arabidopsis thaliana rhizosphere microbial communities from the Joint Genome Institute, USA, that affect carbon cycling - Inoculated... | ecosystem: Host-associated > Plants > Roots >...
ATGTGGGCTAATAAGGATTATACTGATGAAATGTTGATAACTGATACCAAGAAATATGGAGTTTATACAGCACCACATACTATAGATTATGTAAGGCTAGGAACAGACTCAACACTGAGAAGTCAACAATTCTTACAATCAAGAGAGAAATGGGCCTTCCATAACATACATGAAGAAAGGCGTAGACTATATAACAAAATAGCAATACACAAATACAAGGTACCACCAAACCAATCAACCGTGCAGGATAATGTTTACTGGTTGTATGATAAAGACGGAGTACCACTACGAGATAAGAACGGTAATCCTATACTAAGTAAATAGTAGTCTAATATAATAAACGCAAAAATCATTTATGCCTGATAAGGTATTAGCACATAATGATAAAGGTAATTTTGAAGATCTAAAGATAGATGCTGTTGATCCATCTGAAATCGAATCTAAACCACAGGATGCAAGATTCGGTCAACCCAAATTCCTAAGTTGGACATTGAAGAAGGATGAACAAAACGGAGAATTCTGGGAAGCGAAAGGTAAAGATGGAAAAGTTTACCGTATAATTGACGATGAACCTAAACCACCTAAGAAAGGAAAAGTAGTGATAATATAATGGTAGATTATATAAGTAATACAACAGACGTTAGAGAACTAGCAGGTTCAGTAGTTCCAGCACAGTTTCCAGACGCTGAGATTCAGGAAGAACAGAAGGCAGCATATAACTATATATCAATTTATACTCATAAATATGATTGGGATTCAGATGATGCAGAATTTCTAGCAATACAGAAACTAGAAGCACAACTAGCCAAATGTTTCATTCTAGAACATTATGGAGGCCCTGCATATGCACAGATGATAGATGCCCAGATGAACAAAATAAACAAAGCACTGGACGCTATAAAAGATAATATGGTTACAGTATCTCCTGATGAAGGCGAGACTATAACAAGAACTGATTATAAAAGTTGGGTATTAAATCCAGATATTCCATACGAAAGTAAACTAGACCCAAGCCTCAGAGCCGATAGTGTAGGTACTCTAGATTGACCGAAGATTTTATTACAGATAAAGAACTCATATATAGATTTCTAGATTCAGAACTAAAGAGAGCACATAAATGGCGACCATTGAAAACAAATAAAGATATTAAGGATGTAACAGGATGGTAGAAGTATGGGTAGTTCCAGAACTCGGGACTAATTTTACAACTAATTTTGCACAGATGTTAATAGATTATATCTACAGTCAGTGGTCTTATACTGGACTTACTGGAGCAGAAGCAGGACTTAACAAACCAAGTACTCAAACAGGACAATCAAATTATATAGAATTCAGACCAGGAATAAGAGATGAATTTAAAACTCTACAGGTATTAGCATTACAAGGTAGAACAGTAGTTGCAGAACATAAACAAACTGGATGGAAACGAGAAATGATGACAACTCAAGTATGGGTAACTACATTAGCAAAAATTATAGGTAAAGATGATACAAGTTCTTTATTGAGAAAGATGGATCAGGAGATAGGCCGTATATGCGGTACCTATAGACAGGCCAATCAAACCAGTGGTGATATGAGAGGTATCAAAGACTTAATATATGAAGGAAACGATAGAATATATGGGCCTAAAGATGCTTTCGATAAATCAGACTGGGAGACCAGACACTCGATATTAATGTGGTATGAATTAGCACATGGAGAACAATGACATACTTAGAATCCTTCACCGACACAAAAGAGTTTTATTGTGTGATTTATGCAGTAAGAAGTTTAGGTTTTGGGATAAAGTAATTAGAAATATAGTAAGTACAAAAGAAAATATATGGGTAGAATACTACCATATTAAATGCCTTGAGAAGAAAGGTTATATAAGAAGAAAACAAGAGAAGGCCGGAAGATGGGATGATAAAGATAAACAAGGCACCAGTAACGTCGTGCATTAATTCCTATTACTTCTGAGCCATCTAAATATTTTATATGGCTATAGTTGCAGGAGATTTAAAAATCTATCTTTCAGGTGGCGCAGGTAACTCAGACCCTAACGCTTCTCTCGGTGGTATAATTAGTTCTACAGAAGTCACAGACAACACGACTCATAATTTATTCGACCAAGTATCAGGTACTGAATCACTAGCAGGTGATACAGAATACAGAGGTGTTTATTTAAAGAATACTCATGGTTCTCTGACACTACAGAATACTAAAATTTATATATCAAGTAATACAGGTAGTTCAGACACTACAATTGATATTGCCTTAGATGGTGGTGCAACCAACGCAACAATGGAAACATTGTCTGATGAATCAACAGCACCTTCAGGTGAAACATTTACAGCACCAACAACCTATGCAGGTGGACTTTCAATAGGTTCATTAGCAGCAGGAGAAAAGAAAGGTCTGTTTATAAGAAGAACAGTTAACGCATCAGCAGCAGCAGTTAATGATGATGCAGTCACAATAAAGTATGACGGCGACACAGCAGCATAGTGACAAATATGAATGGTCATCAATACTACCCGTTACAGCCCTGATACCTGTCAATGTGTGATTGATTACGACTGGGATAGCACATTAGACGAAAATAACAGGGTTCATACACTTAAACAATTTGTTAATATTTGTACAGCACATTCTAGTTTACCTGATAACACTGCAAGATGGAATGTAGTTTTTGAAGAAAACCCTAGAAAGAATATAGCACATCAGTTAATTTTAGATAATGGTCCAACTGCATTAAGTGATTTAGTAGAAGGCACTAGACAATTAAAGGCAGGTATTACTATTAATTTTTCGTGGTCTGGAACTGCACCAAATAGAGTTCTTACTATAAGTTATACTGGTATTACATTAACGACTAACCAGAAAAATCAAATTCAGACCTTCTTGAACAATAGATTTGGTTCAGGAAAGGTTCTGATCGCTTAATGTCAAAAACATTAGTAGTCGCGTCTTTTCCTGTAACTGGAACTACATCAGTAGCAAATACTAACCATTACTGGGTTTTTGCAGGACCGTTAGCAAAAGATAATACAGCAGCAATAACAGACCATTATTTTAGAAATGCAGGGACTTTATCTAGTTTATGGCTCAAGGTTAGCGCCAATGCAATAGCAGGAACTTCTACATTTGTTTTAAAGAAAAATGATGTTACTGGAAATAATACAGTATCTATAGGTTCTAGTGCTACAGGTGATTTTGAAGATACTACACATGATGATACAATCGCTCAAGGAGATGGAGTTTCACTATACTTTACTCCCGGAGCAGCAACCAATACATTAACAGTTACTATTGTATCAATGATTTTTGATGCTACAACTGATACAGTAACACCATTTAGAACATTATCTGCAAATGGAAGAACTGTAACAACTGCTAGCACAACATGGAATCTAGCACTTCACGGTGAGTTTTCCGAACTTACTGGTGTCGAAGATGCCTGTGAAACTAGAATGCGGAAGGCAGGAACTTTAAGAAACGCATCAGTAAATGTCATACAAAACAGGGCGACCACATCAACAATACGCTTACGTAAAAATAATGGTAATGGTAATGTTGCTATCTCCATAACAGGAGGTGGGGCAACAGGGAGATATTCAGACTTTTCAAATACTGATACAGTTACAGCAGGTGATGATTGGTGCTTTGCGATAACCACTGGAACAGGCACAGATAATTTAGAACTTGAAAGTATAACAAGTGAATTTATCTCTACTAATGGCGATGGTGTTTTAATCTGTGCGGAGAACTCAGGTGTAGCAGTTACAGATAACACAAATAGATTCTTCTGTATTGCTGGTGAAGTTGTTGCCTCAACTACAGAAACAGGAGCAACAGGTATTCAAACAAAAGCAAGGGCAGCATTTGAAATATCACAATTATCCTGTACTATAAGTCAAAATGATGTTTCTTCTGCATCAACTTGTGTATTAAGAATAGACGCAGGAAGTGGAACAAATTCTGTATCAATAACAGGAAGTAGCACAGGTAAGTTTTCAGATACTACACACACAGATACTTTAACAACAACAAGCCAAATAAATTATCAATTAACTGTGCCTTCAGTATCCGGTACGCATACAGTTACAGTTACAAATATTACATGTACCACTCACATAACACCATTAACAAGAATCTCACAATCTAGAATATATAAATATAACGTTCTAGGAAGAATTTCACAATCAGATACTTATAAATATAATGTTATAGGTAGGATATCACTTAGCCGAATATACAAATATAACGTTCTAGGAAGAATTTCACAATCTAGAATATATAAATATCATGTATTAGGCAGAATAAGTTTATCTAGAATATATAAATACCATGTACAAGCAAGAGTAGCACTCAGTCGCATTTATAAATATCATGTAGTTGGGAGGATCTCTCAATCTAAGATTTACAAATACCACGTTCTAGGTAGAATAAGTCTTTCACGAATTTACAAGTATCATGTTCAAGCAAGGATATCGTTAAGTCGTATATACAAATATCATGTTGTTGGTCGTATCTCACTTTCACGCATATATAAGTATCATGTTCAGGCAAGAGTCAGTCTCTCCCGAATTTACAAGTACCACGTTGCAAATCTCGTGTCACTAAGTAGGACCTACAAATATAACATTCTAGGCAGGGTAAGTCTGTCGAGAGTTTATAAGTATCATCTGCTTGGTAGGATTTCTGCAAGTCGATCTTACTTATACAATGTCGTTGGTAGGATAAGTCAATCCAGAATCTACAAGTATAATATTCAGGCAAGGGTCTCTTTGTCAAGGATTTATAAATACAACCTCATTGGTAGGGTCTCTCTCTCCAGAGTTTATAAATATCATGTTGCTAATCTAGTAAGCCTTTCACGCACTTACAAATATAACATTCTCGGCAGGGTTTCTCTTGCAAGGGTCTATAAATACCATCTACAGGCACGAGTAAGTCTTTCAAGAATCTATCTGTATAACGTGATAGGCAGGATAAGCCTATCCAGAATATACAAATATAACATTCAGGAGAGGATTTCTCAGTCTTCAATACTAAAGTATAATATACTCCAACGTATAAGTCTTTCGAAAATATACAAATACAATATTCAAAGTCGTGTATCGCTTGCTAGAACTTATCTATACAATGTTATTGGCAGGATATCACAGTCACAAATATATAAATACAATATACAAAGTAGGGTAAGTCTAGCAAGAACTTACCTATGGAATGTATCAGAAGCAGACCTAATACGAGTAAGTAAAGCACAGATATATAAATGGAATCTACAGGCTAGAGTATCGCTATCCCGTGTTTATCAATACCATGTTCTTGCAAGAGTTTCATTAGCAAGAACCTATCCTTATAATATTGTGGGTCGTGTTTCATTGGCTCGGTCATATCTATGGAATATTGTTGGTCGAGTAAGTCTTTCAAGAGTTTACAAGTACCACATTCAAGCACGCGTTTCCTTGGCAAGATCATATCTATATAACATTAACCAACGTATAAGTCTTTCTAGAACATATAAATGGGACATACTAGAACGTATATCATTAGCACGAATCTATCTCTGGAATATATTAGAAGGAAGTTTAATAAGAGTATCTAAACCTCAGATTTATAAGTATCATATACAAGCAAGAGTTTCGCTGTCACGTGTCTACAAATATAATGTATTGGGACGAATAACCAAGGAACTAATATATAAATACCATGTTTTTGCACGAATAAGTCTATCACGTATATACAAGTATAACTTAATAGGAAGGATATCAAAAACATCAACACTAAAATACCATATATTGGCTCGAATTTCACTTTCCAGAATTTATCTATACCATATCACCAACTTAGTAAGTAAGGCCCAGACTTATAAATATAACGTTATTGGAAGAATTTCACTTGCTCAGATATATAAATACAATATCATAGGAAGAATCAGCAAAACAAGAATATATAAATGGAGTATAGTAAATAGAGTATCCCTACAAATAATATATAAATGGAATATACTAGAGCGAGTAGGGATAACATCTACATTCAAATGGGATATAATAAATAGAATATCTAAATCACTGATATTACTATGGGATGTAGGATTACGTATTACACTACGGAAAGGCCCATCAATATCAGAAACAGAAAGCAGAAATGTAAATAACCTACCATTTGATAAATGGAGATCCTATCTACATAGACCAGAAAGACCCAGAGGACATAGGAGATCCAAATACACCAGGGGTTAGTTGTCTTCTTATCTATTATCATAATAAGGTCGTAGTAAATGGTAGATATTTTACTAGAATACGGGTATTATATTATAGGTATCGGTACTGCAATTTTTGCTACAATAGTATCATGGTTCTCAATTAAAAAATATATAAAAGAGACAAGAGAAGAAAATCAACGACTCATTGATAATAAAATAGACGCTGGTGTTAAAACAGTTATAGACCATTTCAATACTAAAACAGATGTTATAAATCAGAAATTCGTAACAACCGATACCGAATTAACACAGAATAGAAGCAATATAGAAAACATCCAGGAAGATGTTAAGGTATTGGAGAAAGATTTTAAATCACTATGTCAGACTATAGGCAAACATGAATACATAGTTGATAAGGTTTTTCCAGAGTATGTTGATTTAAGAAATTCTTTACATAATTTCAAAGCAAAGGTTAATGAAAATTTAGTTACTAATAACGAACATGTACAAAGGAATACTGAAGAAGATGAAAATAATAAATGAGCGCTAGATTAAATTTAAGTTTAGGTATTGGAACCCTAGCCGTGATGCTGATAATGTCTTTTGGTGTACTGTATTTCACCAATCAAGGTGTTAAACAAGGAGAAGATAGAGAGAAAGATATATCAGAACTTAAAGCAGATTTTAATGATTTCGTAGATAAATGGACAGAGAGAGTTAAAATAGGAAATACAAATACAAACAATACACAAAAATATATAGTAGAAGGAGTTAATGAAATTCTATATACTGTTAAACAAGAGTTTGCAAATCTAACAGCACATAGGCTAGTAACTAATGCAACATTTGATAAGATACAAAACATTCTAAATGAAACTAAAGGGATAACAAGTCAACAATATGATGATCAATCACAGAAGAGAGTAGATGACATATTAGGAAATATGACTGAGAAGTTCGATATATTATTCAGGGGATTAAATATCACTGCAACCGATTCAAACACTGAATCATATGATGCAATACAAAAATTGAAACAACAGATAGATGAGTTAGAAAAACATGAACCTCAAGGACCTAAAGTTAAGTGACCTAATAAAAATAGCACTAACTGTAACTGCTATAATAGCATTGACTTTTAACCTATCAATATTGAGTAATAACACCACAGTTATAAATAACTATATACAAGAGACAAATAAGAAACTTGATCAACAGGACCAGAAATTAGATGTAACTACTCAGAAACTCGATGTCATACAAAAAGTAAGTAATGATACACAAGGAAATGTAACCAAAGTTAAAACAGATGTAAACAAGAATCTTGCAATAAGTAAGGAAATTCTAAACCAAGTTGATTGATTCTTTAGGCATAGGTCAAGGAATATACACTTAACAATGGCATTTGATTCATTTACGTTGGCTATTATCATACTGTCAGCAGGTACAGCATTCGGAGCCCTGAACTCAGTATTTGGATGGCTAAAGAGTGGTGATCCATTTGAACCAAGGAAGTTTGCAATAACTATACTGACCGGTATCGGTGCAGCATTAGTATTAACATTTGCACAACTTGCAGGTATCGTGGATGTAGCACAGACAAACTATGATCTCCTATATGCATTAGGTGGATTAGCATTTGCAATATTCGGTGTTAACTTCGTAAGAACCGTAGGCAGTGCATTGATATCACAGAGAGCAGTAGCAGAAGTAAAATCCGAATAACCTCTTTTTTATACTATATAAGTTATTTTATTGTGGATAAGGAGATAAGATTAGTATTGATAAAATTCTTTACAATAGCAACTTTAATTGCAATATATATAGGACTTATGGTTTTGTTTATAGGTCCCCTAGTCCAACAAATGGCTTATGGTCTATGGGAGAAAGAACAAGCAATAAATAACATGGAACCAATTATAGATTTAATAAAACAATATCTAATACATCAAGCATATGGTCAATCAGCATTTGATACACCTAATCAATTTAACCAGCAACCACAATATCAACAACAATATCAACAACCACAATACAATCAATATGATCAATATAACCAACAACCATATCAGCAATATGGAACTCCATATCAACAGCCATATTACGGTCAACAACAATATGGTATACCACAGCCACAAAACCCTATACAATTTGGGACATCAGAAATAATTTATACCATACTTGGTGGTGGAGCAATAGGCTATGCCAGATATAATCAAACTAAAAGGAATCAAGATAAAGAACTAACTAGAGAACTCTATGCTGAATTATTACGAGAGAAACAAGAGAAACGAGAGTTAGCGAGAGTTCAATATCAACATATGCCACTACAAGGTAATGAAATAACAGATGCTCCTAGTATTCAACTACATAAACTAGATCAAGATATAGATACATTCTCGGAGAAAGTAGCCAAGGCGTGACAGTAAGTCATAAATGTACAGTGTTGGATCATTGTTTGTTTACAGACAACCACAAGATATTATTCTGTGTGTTCTGTCGCAGAGTAGTGGGATATGAGAAAGATGGTAAGAGAGTTATAAACATTGAACATCTTAAACATAAATACAGTGAAAAGACTATAAGCGATAGTGTTTAATAGTTAGATATTTATTACTAAGATTTGAACCGGTATGCCGTGTATCCAAGGTTCGGCACCTTGGATCACCATATCGTGATAGTTACTTCTCTATTTGTTTTAGTAGACAATAAACTCTGTAAATGTCACAGATAGCCTTTCCATTAACTCATTCTGGTACAGCCGAAGCACCGTTTTCATACATAGAAGAAACAACTTTTAGAACTATGCCTTCTAGCCCAACACTAACAGCAGTTAAAGTTATTGATCAAATTACTCCACGTATTGATAACATGGAGATGGATGTAAGAACCATTGGTTCACATTATCTCTACAGTATGCAATCCGGTGGACATACTTACGGACTTGGACTCACAGTACATCCATTCGATTTACCGTTTTTGAAATACGGAACTAATCCTCCGAACTATACGACCCCTACGGGTACCAGTGCAAATTCAGTAGCCTTTGCATATAAATACAAACAAGCACTCGGTACAGCAGCAATGACAACTCACAATATTAAATTCTTAGGTTGTAAACCAAACACAACTGAGATTTCTATTTCTAGTCAAGGTATTGTAGAAGCAACTATGGATTGGACAGTAGGTGAAATCACCGTACCAGTTGCAGGAGATATATCAGGAGCAACATGGCCTGCACAACCAACCACAGCAGTTCTATCTAACGTAGACGGTGGTAACAAACCATTAACAATTAACTCAGTACAATATGCAGTTAAAGACTTCCGTATCTCATGGAACAACAACCTAATTGCTGACACATTCAGTGGATCAGGATTAGTAGATGCTCTAACAGTAGGAGCAGTAGAAATCTCAGGTTCATTCAATACACCAATCGGTCAATCACTTGTATTAGAAGGATTGATACATGACTTCCCACAGACAGGAGTAGCAGCATCATACAATGTAAAATCTGGAACGATGGTCATCAATATGACTAACTTCAAATTGATGTCAGATGCACCAGAAGGATTCAGCGCAGGACCAACTGCAACAGCACAACACGGATTCACTTTCAAATGCAGTACAGCAACATTGGACACCTCTTAAATTGTTCACCCCTAGAATAGACCCGCCAGTCTAACATTTACTTCCTTTTATATTATTATATTATCTATTTCTTAATGTCAGAATCACAAGACAAACCTAAGAATGCAATAAGTCTTCTAGGAGATACGTCCGCACAAATCACATTTGATAACATGACCAAGTTATGTAATCAAAGCGAATATACAATTGGAGATGAAACTTATAAACGTAGAATATTAAAACCAAAAGAACTTGTAGCATTATACAAGTTGCAATCAGCACTGGATAAAATATCAGATCCAGAAAAGAGAATGGCAAATCTATATGATCAAGCAGTAATATGTCTCGAAGGTGTTACCCCTGAGAAATGGGAAAAGACCGACGCAGTAAAGATGGAGATAGTATTAGGAGCCTGCTTGCTGATAAGTAAAGGGTTTCGCCAGGTTTAAGGCTCCCTTTAAAGATATAATGGGATTGGATGTATACTATGAGAATCCCTATTTAAAATCTGTATGGCAAGAAGGACATAAAGGAGTAGACCCAACATATCCAGAAGGTAGGATAAGTCTATTGTATTCATTACTACAAAAGAATATTATGCCGTGGATGTGGGACTATGACAATTATCCTAATGGTAGAGATGATGAGATGTATGGTATATTCTACCCAGAAGATTTCGAAACAATGTTACAGGTCAGTCATTTCGAGAGTGAGAGAAAACAGAAATGAGTATGATGAAGATTACGATTACAACCAGAGGAGTAAAAGGCGCACCACAATTATCAAATGAATTCTTTATGAATCTACCAAGAGTATTAGGACAAAGACCATTAGAAGAATATGCAGCAAACGTAGCAGAACAAATGCAATCAGATGCTCCAGTACTTACAGGTTATCTAAGAAACAAT